>Ga0256840_1002968_pt1 | contig 14255 bp, 12 predicted proteins | sample 355202metaG_FD_185969 | JGI IMG/M metagenome (GOLD analysis project Ga0256840, IMG submission 185969) | Hydrothermal vent microbial communities from Mid Atlantic Ridge, Atlantic Ocean - 355-202 | ecosystem: Environmental > Aquatic > Marine > Hydrothermal vents | place: Atlantic Ocean: Mid...
TCACCGTCTATTGGGTGGTATTTCATTGGGAATGAATAGATGCTAACATTCAATTCTTCTGATAAAAGAACATTAATTTCAAGACGTTGATATAATTCTTCCGGTTTATCCTTTTCATTGTAAAGTAAATAGTTTGACAAATTTTTTATGTTGTATTTTGCAGCTAATCTGATGGACTTAACATAAATATCTTTATATGAAATACTGTCAAATGCAATACGCAAAGGCTTTATTGGGATTTCACTCAATAATTTCATTTTTTCTTCGGTCAATAGCCGCGCATCAACACCTTGATTAAAATCAACATATCTCAATTTAGATGCTTTGTTTCTGTATTTTTCAAAAACATCTTTTATTTCTGAATAAACACTTAAAATATTTTCTTTTGTTGCCGTATCAATATTAAGTAATTTATATTCGTCTAAAAGTTTGTAAAACTCTTGTTGTCTAACTCCTTTTAGTTTATTCAGTAAATAATGAAATAATTCAAAACTTTTTTTGATGTATGCCTTGTCGTTAATTCCATTTATTAAATTTCGTATTGCTATATCAAGATAATTAGGTTCAATGAATTTAGCGCCTTTTATGAACCCGCTATCTTTTATTTCTTCTATAATTTGGGGGAATTGTTTTGATGCAAGAACATTATTATCAAGAAGTAGTAGGTTTCTTTGGTCTCCATACAATGATTTAGTTTGTTCTATTTTTCCTTTTAATGAAATATACGGATTAAATTTAGGCTCAATTTTCCAAACAGCACAAAAAGAGCATTTTCGCACACAGCCTCTTGTCATATATCCATAATACGCATCATTTTCAGGATATTTGTAATCTATTTCGTCTAGGATAGAATAATCTAAAAGCAATTCGTCAATTATTATATCATTATCATCAAAGATACCGGGTTTATCTAATAACCCTTTATGCGGTTTAATACCTGTTTCTTCTTCAATGTCGTTTGCAAGGACAGTTGCCATTACACCACCGACTTTAATATCATTAATATTTTTTACAAGTATTTTTGCATCTTGGATAGTTTTAATTGTTATTTTCCAATAAAATGTAAAAAGTGTAGTTATATAAACTCGGTCGAAAAGAAAATCTTCTGTATATTTTTTCTTTCTGTAATAATCTGAATAATGTTTTAACCAAATATCAATAAGAGCAGTATGTCCATTTAGATTTTTAATTTCATCTTCTGCAAATTCAATAATATCAGACAGATGTTTTGAATTATGTGTAACAATATATTTTTTTATTATATCTTTTATCTTGTACCATTTAATAGTTTTACATATTTCATTTAATTTTTGAAATGTTTTTTCAAAAATATCTTCTAAGATTAATTCTCTTATATCTCCTTTATGAAAAATAACATCATCGCCAAGCATTCTGTGATAGGTCGCAATTTTCATCAGACCGATTGGCGGATATTTATTTTTATAACCAGGTTCTATTAATAGTATTTTTCGTTTTTTTGTCATTAGTTATATTTTTCAATAATTAACTGTTTGATTTTTTCAGCGTCGTCAACTTTTAAATTGTTATTTATTATTTCAAATATTTCTTTGACAACTTTTATTTGGTCACTGTTTAATTTTGAAAACTTTGGCTCTTGTATTTGTTCTTTTGAAAACTTGGTTTGTTCAAAATCCAGATTTGATAATAACTCTATATCAACAACTTTTTTAAACAAAGTTTTTAATACGTTGTTATAATCGGTTTTATTTGCAACATTAACTAAAATATTTAATGCTTTAATAGATTTATTTCTTACTTCATTGAATTCTTTTTCATAATGTTTTTTTTCATTATCACTTCTAAATTGCTTACTCTCATATTTTTCTTTTAAATCTTTATAAAATAGAATTTCTTTATATCTATTGTGTAAACGAGATGTGTCGTGAGCTAATTTATATAAGTCATTAAAAATGATTGTTAAGTTTCTTTCAAACTGCTTAACCGTTTTGTTATCATTAAAGTAATCTCTTCTTGCATTTGGGATAAAATAATCTCCAACAACGTGTATTTCACCAACGAAATGATGATTAAATCTATCTTCTTTAAAAAAAATGTTTAATGTGTTTTCGTCACCAATTTGAATATTTTCTTTTCGTAGCCTAATCCCTCTTTCAAAATTGTTTTTGTGCAAAATTTTATTGAGTAAATCTCCAACGCCATACCAGCCTATTGCAATAGTTTCACTTTCGTCATTATTAATCTTAAAAAAATCAACATCAATTAATTCCGATATTTCTTTAAAAGATTTATCAAAAAACTTATTTTTATAAGCTTTATAAAGTTTTTTATTATTCACACTTAGAAGAATATCATATTCATCTATGTGGAAATTTTGCTCTTTAAAATATGCATATATTTTATCTGAAAACTTAAAATTCTTTTTGTTAAATGGTACAGGTGCAACCATTGACAAATATTTTTCCACTTCTTCTATTTCTAACAACTCCTCTTTTGTTACATTTTCCAGAGTTACTTTAAAATAATGAGCATTGGTATCTTCTTTTTCTTTTTCTAATGTTGTAATAATACTAATTACTGTTGCAGCGTCGCTTGTGTCTGCTTTGTCTTCAATAATATTTCGTAGCAATTTTGCATCTAATGAGATTATATTTCTAACATCTTCACCCTTGAAACTTGTTTCAAAAATTAATTTATTGCAATATCCTAATCCTCCTAAGCGTCCTATACCTCTAAAACCTTTGCGTTTTGTTCTGTCTTTTTGAGAGTCTGCAACATCACCGAGAAATTTCAAAACATCTTTTGAATTTATACCCGTTGCGTTATCTTCAATGCTTATTTTTTTGTTTTCTTTATTTATAACTATTTCAATCTTTCCATCATTTTTATTGCCAAGTATGTTTTCTTCAACCGCAATATCAATTTGGTCGGCAGCATTTTGAACGTACTCCCTGTATATGAAAAATGAATTTTCATACATCCCAAGTGTTAATGTTTCTATAACATTCTTGCCTATTTTCGGTCTATAATTATCTATCGGTACCATTGGTATTTCCAAATATTAAAATGATTTTTAACTTCATTAGGAATTCTATTTATATCATATTCATCATAAGCGTGAAATATATTATTTCTAGTTCTTCGAAAAACCACATAAACTTCATTTATATTATCATAACTGTAATAACAATCATTTATTAGCTCAGGATATCTTTCGTCAAGAAGTTTTTGAGGGTCAATATTATCTTGTCCATTGTAACAAGACAATTGGGACTCAAAGCTATTTCTTTCATCAGCCTGACCTAACCAATATTCTTTTGAATTATATGGTGTCTTATCGTGTTTAGGATTATGTCCAAAAGTTGGTGTTATACTTTCTAAATATAGTTGTAAACTATTGTCTCTATCACATATTATTGTTTTATACTCTTTTTCATTACCATTTTCTTTTGTTTTTAAATCAGAATTGTTATCCCATAAATATTCAAAAGAAAAATAATTAGTTGTTTTTATAGAACGGTGCATTTCTGATAATAAATAAGCAACTTCGTTCTTTATTGTCTGATTAAAATGATTTTTAATTTGCTCTGGCTCCGAAGTTAAGTTTTGAATATCATTAGCCTCATAATTTAAAAGCTTCTTGTTCATTATACCAAAGAATGAATAAAATGTGTTTCCTATATCATAAAATTCGGAAGGCAATTCTGAATAAGGAAAAGCATTTATCATTTCTTGTTGTAATTCTGTTCTTAAAAGTATATTTAATTGAATATTTTGTAAAGCATTAAATAAATCATTAATCCCTAATGCCAATTGATAATAATGATGTTTTTTATTATCAAAATCATTATTATCCCAAATAATTGCAGATGTATCTATTGCTACAATATTTTCCATTATTTACTATCTTTTAATCGTTTTTTTATTTGAGCCTCTACAATAGCTTTTAATTCTTCTGCATCTTTTTCTATAAAATCTTTTGGAAAGTAATCCATTGAACCGAAATCATTCAATTTTATAGTTCTGAAAATATCGTTTTCAATAAAAGTCAAATTAATATTTTCAAAAATTTTGTTTTCACTCTCTGCTATTCGTCTTCTCATTCGGGTAATAAAATGACTACTATGAGTTTCCACAATAACTTTTTTACCTTGTAAGATAAGACTATAAAGAAAATCAAATAATTGACTTTGAATCTTTGGGTGTAGATGTATTTCAGGCTGTTCTACTATTAATGTACCTTCCTCCATTAATAACCCTTCGACAACTATTGGTAATAATTGACTGATACCGTATCCTACATGTTTAATGTTTACTTCTACATCATTCTTCATTTTTAAAAGTATCTGGTAAACATCTCCGTTTTTTTTGGCATGTAGATCTTCTGCAACATTAAATATTTCACACATCCAATATTTCACAGCCTCTGATAATGATTTCGTTTTTTCTTTGTAATGGACATTATCATTTTCTGCTATTTCAAAAAAGTTAATCTGTTCATTTGCCTTTTCTTGTAAAATTTGGGCAACAAATTCTCCTTTTATCCCTACGGTATTATTTGCTTTTGATTGTGAAATATATTCATCTTTGGGACTTTCTCTATCAGGACCCAAATATCGAATTGATTTAAGATAATTGTTAATTAGATTATTCGCCCATTCAGTTTTAAAAAAATCTTTATTACCATCATATTGAAAAGCTGTGGGATAAAAGGCTTCAAAATTAAGTTTAGCATTTTTTATATCTTGATTCCAAATATTATCTCCAAATGAATTATCATTGGTATCTAATGTATAAGTCTCGACATCTTTATTTTTCTCTATTCTTATATATGGGTTTTTAGAAACACCACTAACCTCTATATTGAATTTACTAATAATAGGTTTTTGTTTATATTCAATAAAATCAATAGTTATAACAGCATTGTTTGAAAGTTGCAAAAATAAATTTTCCGAGTTGAATTCTTCTTTATCAAAAGAAAAACCAATAGAAATTCTTTTTTCCTCACTTCTTTTATTGACCAAATCAATAAAATTTGTTACTGAATAATATTGTCCATCAAGGGTAAATACATCCTCTGTTGAACTTTTTTCAACGGTTTGTTTTAATATTAACAGCAATTGAATAAAGGATGATTTTCCGGAACTATTTGTTCCTGAAATTACCGTTAATGGTTTTATTTCAAAGTTATGAAGGCTTCTAATTGATTTAAAATTTTCTATTGATATTATCATCATTATCCTTATTTATTTAATTCTTCAATTATCTTTTGCTTAACTATTTCCGATAAATCTTTTGGAAGCACATTATCAATAATAGATAATATTTTACCAATTAACTTTCTTTCAGCTCTACTGCGTTTTGGTAAATTGTCCGTTAATAACTTTGGTTTACCATTATTATTGCTATTATCAACATGATTATTACTTATCACATTATCGTCAATATCAGCGGTTATTTTTTCAACAATTTTTGATTTTGTATTATCGTCAGATACTTTTGTTTTTATTTTTTCAATTTTTTCTTTTGCTTTTTTAGCATCTTCTTTTATTTTTTTATATCTTTCCTCATATTCTTGTTGTTCCTCTGGCTTGGTAAAACCTTTTTCGGCTTTTTTCTTAAATTCTTCTGTGAAAGTTGATAGCTTCTCAATCTTTTTCTTTTCACTTCTAGTTTGAGAAGAAAAATAATACAATTCGTGAAGTTGTTTAAATTTTTCTTTTAATTGTTTCTCAAAGAGTTTAAAAATTTTGTTTTCTGTAAAATAATCTCTTCTTGCATTTGGAATTAGTTGAGGACTTACTGCGTGAACTTCGCCAAAGAAATAAAACGAACCTCGTGGTTCTTTGAAAAGTTTGACCAATTGTTTTTCATCTCCAATTTGGATATTGCCCTTTCTTAACCTAATTCCACGAGCAATATTAACAGAAGGAATTTGTTTTACATAACTTGAAACGCTATACCACCCCCAACATAACAGTTGTTCGTTTTTATCCTTTATGTCAAAAAATTCAATATCAAAAATTTCATCAATTCTTTTTTTATTATGCTTTTCACCCTCGTATATGGATGTTGTATATTCTTTAAAAATCTGATTATTGTTTATGTAAATATTGTATTCGTCAATTGGGTGATTATATTCTTTTGCTTTATTATAAATTTTATTCTGGAACAAAAATCCTTTTTTATAAGGAACAGGGGCAACCATTGATAAATAGTCATGTATCTGTTCTTTATCCAATAAAACATCATTGGAAACATTTTCCAAAATTACTTTGAAATATCTTTTTGCAGTTTGCTCATAATCAGCTTCTAATGAAGTAATCGTATCAATTACATCAGCGGCATCTTCCTTTTTGGTCCTATCGTTAATAATTTGCTTTAATTCTTTTGCATTCCAGATAAGTTTCGATTTAATTTCTTCGCCTGCATAACTGGTTTCAAAAACTAATCTATCACAATAAGCTAAACCTCCAAGACGTCCAATACCTCTAAATCCTTTATGCTTTGTTCTGTCTTTTACTCCTTGTGCAATACTTTTTAAAATCGGTAGAACTTTCTCCTTAGGAACACCTGTTGCATTATCTGTGATAGTAATTTTTCGCTCAATTTTATCAATTTTTATTTCAATCTTACAATCGTCTTTTGAATCAACCAATCCATCTTCAACAGCAATATCTATTTGGTCGGCAGAATTTTGAATATATTCTCTGTAAATAAACTTTGGGTCATCATACATTGCCAAAGTTAAAGACTCTATTACATCCTTACCTATTTTAGTTCTTTCTTCAATCATATCTCTATCCATTTGGGAATTGTTTATATAATGGTCTTGGGAATTTTATATTCAATAACGAACGGAATACAGGGTGTTCCAAAATATATTCACCCGGTGAAAGTCTTGTCATCATGTTTTTATAAACTTCCGGAACAAAACGATAATCACTTTTTGAAATTTCTATTGCATTGGTTCTTCCGTAGGCGTGAGTAGCACAATTTCCTTTAACTCTATCGTGTATTGCACTTTTAAATTGTTCAACTGAAAACAATACAATACCAAGAGAACGACCTCTTTCCGAAATATCCAATATTTGCCTTAAAATTGGTGAGTTTTTAGGAACATCTTTTGACGCGTATTTATTCAACTCATCAATAAAAATAATAATCCTTGAAGGAATATCTTTTTCATCTCGGTTTTCGTTTTGACCTAATTTTAAGTCATATATAGCTCTCACTACATCACCAAAAACAAAGGCTTGTGTATCTTGGTCTAATTTTGCTATATCAATTACTTGTACTTCATTCTTTTTTATGCTAGAAACTGCTTCTTGTAATCTCGTTTCGTTTTTTGCAGGAACAACCGCTTTCTGAAAAATAGAGTGGGATAATGACTTGTTAATGATTCTTTTAAATTTTCTCCAACTCATAACGGAAATATCTTTATCTGAATCTTTTCTACCGGATTGCGTGTATTCCGTTACAGTATTTCTTAAAGTTGACCAACTATCAACATCATTAAATTTTCCATTACCGTTTATAATGAAATTTACAATAGATTCCATAGTTCCTGACGAATCTTCAACATTAGCAAAAAGCAGGTCTAAACTGTTTTTATCTTCTTCAAAAACATATTTATATTTAAAAGCTTTGTTGGTATCTATCTGTGCTTCAATATCGTTTTCGTCAGCATAACTAAATGTTTTAGTTTTAGATGAAGAAAGATCTGAGTATGGATAAAAATATTTAACATTTTCAAATGGCTCTGTTTTTAGTCCAAGCATTTCTTCATAAACTTTTTTATCTGTGTCTTTTAAATCTGTATTCGGTTCGTCTATTGCAAGAAGGTCTCTGCCTTTTACATTAAAGACAACGAAAGCAACTGAATTGTCATTATCCATCTCTTGTTGGTGTCCGTATTTTTCTTGAATAGCTTTGAGTAAAAACATTGAGTATGATGTTTTTGCTGCAAGCCCAGAAATACCTGAAATATTTAAGTGAGCTCCTTCGGGACCAATTAAGAATTGAGCATTGAAATTAACAGGTAAGATTTTTTTGTCTTCCCCTCTGTACATTTCGATATATCCGCAAGGCATAGGATTTTTGATTTTATCCAATCCTAACGCCTGTAAAATTTCGTCAGAGTCTGCTAAACTTACCTTGCTTCCGTCTAATGCAGGTGTATAGATATTGTCATTGTTACCAACAACTTTTGCTTTTACAAAATTCATCCCTATTCGATTCATATTCGGTTGTAATTCTACATCGCCAAAATCACTTGAAATATAATTACTCAAATAGCTTGATGAATCTGTAATGTGTGATATTTCTTCAATAACTCCATAAGTTATTGATTTGTCAATATGTTCAACTTTAACAACATCAAAAGGATTTAAAATTCTATTTTTATCAGTCCAAAAATAAAAAACATCAATCGTTGTTGGTGCTTTCTCTGTTGCTGCTACTTTTCCAATTACCTTACTCATACTATTGTCCTATTTTAAAATAAGTTTATAAAGTGATAATCACTTAGATATTTGCTTTTAATATATTTTTCAGTCAAGAATATAGGATATAAATGTTTTGCCCACCTGTTATCTTGGCCGTAACAAACAGGATTTCTTTCATTGATAATGTTTGCACTTATCAAATCAATTTCGTCAGAATCTAAACCGTCAATTTCTTCATTCTCCCAAACTAATATTTTCTCTATTTTTAATACTCCGTCAAATGGACTTACTGTTTTTCTAATTCTCAAATACCAAACAGCAAATTTGACATCTTGAATTCTTTCTGTTTCGTACATAAACGCAGGTGTTCTGTGAAATTCAGGTAAGTCTGCTATAATTCTTGAAATATTTTTATTGTATGATGAAAGTGATTCCGGGTTAAACATTTTTGATACCCCAACAACACTTGCGTAGTTTGATTTGATTGATGAAATATTTTTATAATCTGACTTATCCCATTCATACTCTAATGAGCCGTCCTTTATTAAAAATGTATCTTTGTTTAATTTCTTTTTACGAACTAATTCTTTTACCGTAAACTTTTCAAGTTTTATCATTTCATCTTGAATTTTCGCAACGCCTCTGTCTTCATATTTGTCATTATCCTTTATTGCCGAAAATTTATAAGGTAAAATCTTGTCAAATGTCAAATTTTGCCTTTTTAAAATTTCTTGTTGATTTAATTTTGAAAGTAAATTATTGAAATATAGTTCATCATTTGATGTCTCTGAATTTGCAACTGCCGGAATGCTTATTACCAAAGGATTATATAATTCTATTGCCTTAAAAGAATCCTTATTTTCTCTATAACAAACACCGACACCAATTTGACCTGCAATAACCGGATATATTTTCTTATTGTAAGCAATGTCATCAACCTTGTATGTTCTTCTTGAACCATCAAGGAAATATTTAAATAAAGGCTCACTACCGGATATTTGTTTTGCTAATTTTTTTAAAGATTTTGATGTTTTCAGATTTCTATCAGTTTCACCAATCCGTTTGACAATAATATCTTGTTTATCTTCATATTCTAATCGAGGAACTTCAACATTTTCAATGCAATATTTGTAGGATTTATAATTTTTTCCATTGGTTTCTTTTGCTATGTAATCTAATACTTTATTCATAAATTATCCTAATCTTTTGATTTGAGTTTTTATTTCTGTCCAGTTACTTACTCTTATTATATTTTTAGGTAATTCATCATTATTTATCTTATTATAAGGTTGGTCAATTAAAAAAATATATTCACAAGTTGCAGATAATTTAATTGCATTATCAATATCATCTTCAATAAAATACCTGTATGGTGTTTTTAAAGTATAATAAAATCTGTTTTTAAAATTACTCGTTGAAATACCAAATAATGCTCCCCAAATAGAAAGACTACGTTTAGAAAAATCGATACTATATTTTTCAATGTGAAGTTTGTCATATTGTATTTTATAATCTTTTAACCAGTTTTTTGTAATTTTAGATAATGATTTCTTATTCCATAACTGATTATTTGGTTTAATAATGTTGCCGTATAAATATTGGGGCCAAGGTCTATAACTATGTATATTAATTCTAAAACCATAACTATTTTTTAGCTCAGTAATAATTTTAGCAGTATTATCTTCTATTATTTCTTGGTCTTCCCAATATTTAGGATTATTGAAAACATCAAACTCGTCATTATTATCAATATCTTTCCCTTCTATTTGGCTTACTGGTATTTTATTAATTTCATATGGTTTTAGTTTTTTATTAGCAGGAATTTTATTTGCATAATTTTTCTTTAAGTTTTCTTGATACATTTTGCAAAATGCATCCCTGTGTTTATTTAAAACTCCATCAATATCAATTCCTATTATTCTGGTCTTCATATAACTCATTCTGCGATATTTTGAAATAATAGAATAATAAACTAAGTGTATTATTAGAAACAAAATAAAAATAATAACTGTTTCCCCAAAACTGTAATTGTAATAAATGAGATTAATACCTAAAAATTTAGGAAAGAAAAGATTGCCTATGCCTGCAATAATTCTTGTTCCGAGTGAGAAATATATTGAATTTATGATAGCAACAGTAAAAATTAAAATACCAAAGGTGTGTATATCAAAGTATTTTGGAATGTTCGTTTGTTTTGGCAAAACTCTGTAATGGTCTTCATTTTTTATATTCTCTTCATTGTAAAAGAACTTTCTCACTCCATTAACAGTTCTTGCATACAAAATGCTGTCTAATCGCAAACTAATAAGATAAAAAGAGGACATTAACCCAATTATTGAAATAAACAACAAAAAGAATCCAACAAATATATTTCTCAACAAAACATCTTCATTTCCATTTATTAAACTATTCAATAAATATATGTCTTTACCAAACCAGATAAATATTAATGCAGGTGCAGAAGCGATTAATAAAAAATATCTAAAAAAGATACCTATTTGTTTATTAGTCTCAAAATGAGCATTTGAGATATTTTTGTATTCTTCTATTTGGAATTCTTCAAATTTGTTACTCATTCTGTCTTAATTTATAGCATTGGCAAAAAATAGCTCTTTTGTTTTTTTTAGAGTGTGCCTGTGTGTCAGCAAAAAACAAATGTGCTATTTGTGCGGTGGCATTTTCTTCAATTTTTCTATTTGCTAACAAAATTTTCATTGTCTCAATCTCTTTTCTTGCATGAAGCACAACGTTCAGTATATGGTTTTGTGGCGGTTTTGAAACACAAATCTTTCAATTTACACCGATATTTATTTGTTGTTAAAATGCTCATAATTAGCACATCACCCGCCATAAACTATATACATTGTTAGCGGCTGAGTTTTCCTGTTGTCCTTAATTCTGATTGTTTATTTTTTGAAAAAGTTGATATTCCTGAATCAAATAAATCATATAGAATATTGATACAATATCTTTCTTCCAAAGATTTTTTTATTCTTTCAGTTTGTTTATTCGGTTTTCCAGATAACATTAAACTTGGGGCTAAATGGATTGGCTTTTTTGCAACAGCACAATTAGTTAATATGTCCTTTCTTAGTTCATTGACAATCCCGATAAAATTGAAAATCAACTCAGGAAAAGGGTTGAAATTCTTGACTTCAAAAAATGTTATTAAATCAGTATTCTTAACATAAGAAAATCGTCTATTTATTGTATAATATTTTTTGGTGGTCTTTGATTTTCCTTTTTTAATAACTGATATGTCTGGGTTTGTAAATATCTCATTACTAAAAGACGATTGTGTCGCTAAGTTATGTTGGATTTCAAATTCTAATTCTTTCTTTCCAATTTGTTTTGATACCAAGAAAAAAGAATAATTTGATTGTATTCCTGCCGGAGAACATTTATATCTATACTTTCCATCTTGAAGATTTTGAATGGATACTTTATAGTCGTTATTTTCATAAAATCGAACAACTAAATTATAACAACTCATTTCAAAGTAATCACTTATTCGATTTGCGTGATTTGAAACAGTAGCCTTGAACTTATTAACGAATTCCCTAATTTCCTTTTCGAATAAATCTTTATCCTTAAAAGGGGAGGTCGTTTTCTTCTGCTTTGTTATTTTCTTCTTCTTTATTTTCTTCGCCATATTTATAATCATTTAACATACCTAATACTTTTACAAGAAACTCCTTTGTTAATTCATAATCTATCAAGTTTTTAGGTATCCTAAATTTTTCTTGTAATTTATTATAGTTAATTGTCAGTCCTAAAATTTTATTTTTTTCATCACCAGTAAAATTATATGAACCAATTTTTATTGTATCTACTTCACTATAACTGTTTACCGTTCCATAAAACTTTACAGCCGCATCTAAATTGGAAATAACACGTTTATGAAAAATTGTTAATGCCAATAAAATCTCAACAGTTTCAATATATTCTGACAAAGGTTTATATCGGTCTGATAAATCAATAATATATTTTGATTCACTTAAACGAGATTGATATTCATTGTAAATTTGATTTGCTAATTTGAATGGCAAACCATAAGTCAAAATATTAATCATTGGTGTTTTCTGATTACTCATTTTCGTGTCTTTACTTTGCCGCTAACGGTTCTGGCTATGCTGCGTGCCGCATTCTTTTGGGTTAAACTTTCTGTTTACAAATATATTCATTTATTGATTAATTTTCATATTACCAATTATTTGCGGCATGAAGCATAGGTGATGTTACCACACGTTTTTTTGTTTCTCATCCACCAATTTTAATATTGCATCCAATTGGATGATACGCTTCACTATTATATGCAAGTAAATCTACTTCTTCGTCTTTACGTTTTTTTTCATTTTTATTTAAGTGTGCATGGATATGTGTAGCACCCTTTTTTATAACACAGCCACGGTGTTCTTTATCATGCACTCTTGTTTGCAAGTCACCCTCTCCGATATAAATGGCATTCCAACCTGTTTGAGTTTGTTTTGCAAAAATATAGTTTCCATCCTGATTTGGATTAAAGTCTGTTTCTATTGAGAAAATAGTAAAGGAATAGTGTTTCCCACTTCCCCCTTGCCAATTTATAGTTTCATTGTTCATAGTATGATAATTTTATTTTATGGTCTAATATAAGTTTCAACAGCCAGCTCCTCCGTAGACAAAGTATTTAAATCATCTTCTAAACCTCTTGGGTTTTGAATCCTATTTTCGGGGTCATAAACAAAACAAATTAATCGTTTACAGTCAGGATGAACTTTGTAATGTTGAGAGTCTAATATTAATTGGTCTCCAACTTCTTTATCTGCAAGCCCTTTTCTCGTTTTTTTTATTTCAATAACGATTTTTTCATTATTTAATAAAAAATCCACTCTGGTTGAACTACCTGCATATGAAGGCGTATACTCTTCAGGTCTAACATCATCGAAATTAATCCGTAATAACGCATGAAATAAGTCTTGAACATCATATTCATCTTGAATTGTTAATGTATCTCTTTTGTTATATCTCTTTTGCAATTGTCGGGCAACTTGATGAAAAGAATTAATAATATTGATTACAAATTCAGAATTGTTTACTGGTGTTTCTTCGATTGAATATTTAATTTCCAGTTGTCGTAGAAAACGATTTGCAAGTTTTTCAAAATTTTTAATTGATGCCACGGTTGAAAACAAGGACATTAATTCTCCACCAATCTTTAAATGGGGTGGTATGTCCAATCCTTTATTTATTATAGATGGGTCATAAGTTATAAAGCTTTTTGGTCTTCTCATTTTTACATAATCCCACGGAGAAATACCCCAAGCATGAGATTCAATTTTACCTAAAAGTTCAATTTCAGCATTCAAATTTTCGTTTCCTTTTATGATTGACAATTCTGTTATAAGTTTGTCTTGGAAATCCCTGTATGTTTTTGAAATAGAGTTAACTTGTTTTTTAATCGAATCAATTTGTATATCTGCTTCGCTTTCAATGTATTTTTGAATACTTTCTTCATCAATCTTTACAGCATCGCCTTTTCTTGAAAAGTCTCTGTAAACATCAAAGTTAGGAGATGCCCATTGTCCTATCCAGTTTTTATCGAACTTTGATGAAATCTCTATTAACTTTTGTAGTTGCTCCTGTAAAGCTGTATTTACTTGTTTGGAATCATTAATTAATTCACTTAATTCTGATTTAATACTTGCTATTATCTTTTCAATTTTCATCTCTTAAAATGTGTGGTAACGGGTTTGAATATGGCAAGTGCGGTTTAGAAGTCGAACTTTTCATAACTTGTTATTTTTGATTTAAAAGTACTAAAATTTTTCTATTTACTACAATTTAGCA
>Ga0256840_1002969_pt1 | contig 14249 bp, 10 predicted proteins | sample 355202metaG_FD_185969 | JGI IMG/M metagenome (GOLD analysis project Ga0256840, IMG submission 185969) | Hydrothermal vent microbial communities from Mid Atlantic Ridge, Atlantic Ocean - 355-202 | ecosystem: Environmental > Aquatic > Marine > Hydrothermal vents | place: Atlantic Ocean: Mid...
GAATATCGGATGATCATTTGGGGACAACGAAAAATCCGCTAACACCAGATATCCAAAAAAATGGTTATATTAGAAGTCTTGCCGGAAAAAAATTTGTTCTTACAGGTGCAATGGAGACCATGACACGATCAAAGGCAAAAACAATACTTGAAAATGCAGGGGCAAAGGTCACATCTTCAGTCAGCTCAAAAACGGATTTTCTTGTTGCAGGAAATTCACCGGGAAAAAAATTTGCAGAGGCAGAGAAGCTCGGCGTAAAAATAATTGATGAAAAGGCCCTTAAAGCGATGCTTTCCAATGCTTAAATCCTTTTTTTTCAAAACAACTATATGTAACAAAAAATCTGAAACAATTTATTATACTCAATCAAACTCTGATGAACTCGTAAAAAGTCGTAAATAGCAAAATAATTATTAATGATTTAAGTATATTACAGCTAAAAAGATACCAAAATCTGACTTTTACAGGTTCATCAAACTCTGATAAAGAAAACTTATAAAAAAGCTGTTAAGTGCCTGATACCCTTAACATTACTTGAAAATGGACGATAAGATAGTGGTTAATATTGATTTACTTTACAAATCCGGAATAATTTCAAATATAGATTATTACTTTGCCATGGTATTGTGCAAAACAGCAAAGGAAAAAGATCCTGTAATGCTCTTAACCGCAGCTCTTACATCAAGGGCTTCACTGAACGGTAATATCTGCCTTGACCTTGATGAATACGCAGAAAAGACTATTATAGAAAATAATACTAATGAATTTGATACATTCCACCATGGCAGCCATTTTCACGGTTCTTCAATATTTTCTGATTCAGGCTTATCAAACCATGCTGTTTTTGATTCAATACCTCTGAACTTAAAATCTTCGTCATTAAAATTTCCCGCAAAAAGTCAGTGGATAAAATCAATAAAAAACAGTAGCATTACAGGACCTTCAATTGAGTTTCCCCTTGTTTATGATGGAAAATCAAGGCTGTATCTTGCAAGATATTACGATTTTCAGCAGAGAATTGTGGGAAATATCGTAAACAGGATGGGAAAAAATTCGGAAGATATTGATACCAATGTTTTAAATCAAGGACTTGACAGACTTTTTCCAGAGGTAAGCACAATATGTGCAAAAAATCATAATTTGAAAAGATCCAATTTGGGAAAAAACTATTTTAGAAAAACAAATCCAGAAGAAACCAGCTTCAAAAAATATGATGTTACAAGTCGGGATGATAAGCTTGCTGGAATCAGAATGCAGAAAAAAGCCGCCATGAACGCGGTTCTAAAAAAATTTTCCATTATTTCAGGCGGACCCGGTACAGGAAAAACTTTTATTTGTGAAAAAATCGTAGAACTTTTAAATGATCAGGCCAATGCAGCGTCAATGCCGCCTTTAAGAATAATTGCAGCAGCTCCCACTGGCAAGGCCGCTTCAAAATTAAAAATGGGCTCCACAATTCACAGGATGCTTGGCACAATAAACACCACAAAAAAATTCAGGTACAATAAAAACAATCCCATTCCCTGTGATGCAATTATTATAGATGAAGCATCCATGATAGATATTGCCCTCATGGCGAGACTTCTCGAAGCTGTTCCTGAAGATGCCGGACTTATTATGCTTGGAGATAAAAACCAGCTTGCCTCTGTGGAAGCAGGAGCAGTGTTCGGCGATATCTGCAGGTCAAAAATGATACAAGATGTCCTAACCAATACAGAGTATAATTTCAGATCAGGCGGGAACAGCGGTATTGACAGACTTGCAAAAGCCGTCAACCAGGGTGATGTTACAGAAGTTGAAAAACTTTTATTAAATAAAAACTTTGATGATATCTGCTTTGTGAAAATCAATGATGATAATAAAGGCACCTGTAATACCATAAATATTCATAATACTTATAGAGCCTATAATACTGATTACCTTGATCATACACACAAAGATGAAGCAAATGACAATAAAATTTTTCATGACGGAAAATTAGTTGATACACAGGGAATAATCATGAATAAAATCATCAAAGGTTATCTTCCTTTTATTGATGAATCAGATAAAAAAAAAGCCCTTGAAAAATTTGATACTTTCAGAATCCTGTGCGCCCATAGAAAAGGATCTTATGGAACTGACTATTTTAATGCAATTACTAAAAATTTTTTATTACTTCATAAAAAAAAAGAATTTCATTCCAAAAATATTGTGTATAAAAAGCCTGTGATGATCAATGTAAATGATTACAATAAAAACCTTTTTAACGGGGATACAGGAATAGCACTTAGATTAAACAACGGAACGACCAGGGTATTTTTTAAAGATGTGCTTATGGAACAAGAAAAAAATAACTCTGAATATAATGAAGAAACTATTGCAGATAATGAAAATTCAGGGTTAAAATCTTTTCTTCTTTCAGATCTACCATCCCATGAGGATGCCTTTGCAATTACTGTACACAAAAGCCAGGGATCGGAATTTGACCATGTGCTTTTTGTGCTTCCGGCAAAGCTTTCACCTGTTGTTACAAAGGAACTTCTATATACAGGTATCACAAGGGCAAAAAAGAAAATAACAATTGCAGGAACAATGGAAATAATTAAAGAAGCTGTGAGATGCCCGGTACACAGGAGCTCAGCAATAACCGAATTGATTGACAGGCAGTTGCCGGAGAATTAAAGAAAACAATACAAAAATAAGAATTTAAAAAAAACAATACGTGAATAAATAAGATGAATAAAAAAATTAAAAAAAAATTAAATAAGTTGTTGAGAACAAGGGGGTTTCTTTTTTTTGCCTTGATTGGCGTAAGAATTTACAGTCTTTTACTGCGGATAAGAATTGAGAATGAACAAAATTGGATTAAATATATTGAAAAAGGCGGCTCTGTGCTTTTATGTGTATTACATCAGCAGTTTTTCCCTTTGATCAGGCATTTTAAAAATTATGAAAAATTTAAGCCGTGCATTATGATCAGTCGTAGCAGAGACGGTGATATTATTGCTCCTATTGCCCAATTCAGCGGGTGGCAGGTTGCAAGAGGCTCATCTTCAAGAGGCGGGAAACAGGCCATGGATGAGATGGTGAAATCCATATCCGGTAACGGACTCGGGGCAAATATTGTGGACGGGCCAACCGGGCCCATTGGAAAGGTTAAGCCGGGTTCTGTCAGGATTGCCGAGAAATCAGGTGCTGTTATGGTCCCATGTTTTGTTATTGCAGAATCTGCATGGCATTTTAACTCATGGGATCACTTCATGATTCCAAAACCCTTTTCAAAGCTTGTAATAAGGTTCGGAAATATGATAAAGACAGATTCAATAAAAACAAGGAATGATTTTGAAAAGGTCAGAGATGGTCTTGAAAAAATTATGGCTCCATATTTAATTATTTAGGATTTAATCATTACCTGGCTGCTTGTAAGTGTACAGAAGCACCCGGTATTCTTAACAGGAGATAATACATGACGGAAAAAAATTCAGACATAGGTCTGTTCACAAGTGTCTGGAAATTCTTTACATCTGTAAAACTCACAGTTTCTGTTTTGCTCTTTCTTGCTGCAACATCAATCATAGGCACGCTGATTCCACAGAATGCACCCATGGCATTTTACCATCAGAAATACGGCGAGGTATTTTCAAAATTCTTCTCATTCTTTGATATTTTTAATATGTATCATTCATGGTGGTTTCTTTTTACACTTGGCCTGCTTGCCGTGAATATCATTATCTGTTCCATTGACAAGCTTAAATCCACATGGAAGATTTTTTTCCCCAAAAAAATAGTGTTTAATCTTGAAAGATTCAGAAAAATTAAACAAAAACAAAGTCTTGTATCTAAGCAGGAACAAGAGATACTTGAAAAAAAATATAAAGCTTTTCTAACAAAAAAAATCGGAAGTGTCATCAAAAAAGACACTGAGAACGGTTTTGCTCTTTTTGCAGAAAAAGGGAGATGGACAAGACTTGGGGTCTATATTATCCATTTCAGCATTATCCTGCTCCTGTGCGGGGCTGTGATCGGAGATATCTGGGGATTTAAGGGCTTTGTTGCCATTCCCGAGGGAGATACAATAAACAGTATTAACAGGACGGATACTACAGGTGGTAACCAAAAAATACCCCTTGGCTTTTCTGTGCGATGTAATTCTTTTTATGTCAATTTCTATAATACGGGCCAGCCCAAGGAATTTAAATCAAATGTCACAATTCTTCAAAATAATAAGCCTGTACTGACAAGAGATATTCTTGTGAATCATCCCCTACGGTACAAAGGTATCAGTCTTTATCAGGCAAGCTATGGCATCGCATCGGTAAAAAAAGCGATTTTCACCATAAAAAGCCTTGGATCGGGTATGGTTTATACAAGAACAATGCATCCCGGCGAGAGCATTGATCTTCCTGAAGCAGGAGGAAAATTTATCTTTGACTCCTTTATACGGGGCTATGATTTCAGGGGGCATAACCTTGGTAATACTTTTATTGGCAGGGTCGTGAATAAAAATAAAAAGACATCCATGGTTGCCATTCCCGTACGATTTCCAAGTTTTGACAGAATGAGAAGCGGAAAATTTGCCTTTAGCGTGGAAAAATTTAAAAAGAAATACTATACAGGAATTCAGATTAACAAAGATCCTGGAGTCTGGTATGTGTATTTGGGTTTTATTTTTATGATATTGGGAAGTCTTATTACTTTTTTCATGTCCCATCAGAGTATATGTATTGAGGTAATAAAAAGAAACAAAGGTGGGAATGATGTGTTCATTTCAGGAAAAAGTAATAAAAATTCCCAGGGAATGAAATTAAGAATAGCAGGCCTTGCTGCAAAAATAAGGAAATTATAATAATGAACAGTTCTATGCTATTATCCATTACAACATTTATTTACGCATTTGCTTCAGTTTTATATATCGGTTCATGGACTTTTAAAAAAGATATCATGGCAAAAATCGGCTTTTTTGTCCTTATTACAGGTTTTCTATGCAATACTACCGGAATTATTTTACGGTGGATAGAATCATATCAAATGGGATATGGGCATGCCCCTTTTTCCAATATGTATGAATCCCTTGTGTTTTTTTCATGGACAGTAGCAGCTTTATATATTGTTGTTGAGATAAGATACAAAGAAAAAATACTCGGTGCCTTTGCTACACCTCTTATATTTCTTGCCATTGCCTATGCGTCCTTTGCAAAGGGTGTGGGGGATAAAATAAGTCCCCTGATTCCCGCATTAAAGAGCAACTGGCTCATTGCCCATGTTATAACATGTTTTCTTGGTTATTCAGGATTTGCCGTTGGTTTCGGTCTCAGTATCATGTATCTTGCCAAACCCGATGATTCCGTTAAAAAAGGACTTCTATCAAAAATTCCGCCCCAGAATATTCTTGATGAATTGACCCATCAGATGATTATGTTCGGATTTTTATTTCTTACAATCGGTATAATAACCGGTGCTGTATGGGCTAATTCTGCCTGGGGCACATATTGGTCATGGGATCCGAAGGAGACCTGGTCATTGATTACATGGCTCATATACGCAACCATGCTTCACTTAAGAATGATGAGGGGCTGGCACGGGAAAAAGATTGCCTGGGTATCAATTTTAGGCTTCATGGCTGTACTTTTCACCTATTTTGGTGTGAACCTTTTACCGGGGCTTCACAGCTATGCATCAACCGGTGCTTAGCAGGTATTAAATTTTATATTTTGAACTATATTTCATCTCCGCTGTGGGCAGCAAGTTTTTATCTTGACAAAAAAAATATGGGTTAATATAGATTAGGGTTAAAACAAAGAGTTTTCCAATAGACATGGTTTTACAAATCTTATTGCTGAAAATTCATCAAAATTAATAATGATTACAAGGGAAATTTCTGCGGAGCAGGTTTATGTTAACCTTCCGCAGTGAGTTTTATAAGAAATAAAACGTAAATTATTGCGTTTATTTCATTTTTTTTGTCATGGCTTAAGCCGATCTTCTTGCTTAAGGCCATGTCGGTTATATAATTTACAGTCTATGGTATCTGCAGGCTGTAGAAAAAGGCAATAGTATCATCAACATTAATCATTGATGGGGTGTTCATGAACGAATTAGAAGAAAAAACTGAAGATGTTTCTATGGATGATGTGGAAGATGGTCATGCAGGGGAGCAGAAGGCAGAAGAGGATTCCGGTCTTGGTATGGGAGTCATCTTCTTTTTAATTGCTTTCACCGTCTGTTTTCTCGCATCCTGGCTGCTTTTCCCGAAGATTCTGTATTCGAAGAAAAGTCAGCCTTTTAATTTTAATCATCGTCTCCATGTTGAGGAAGTGGGAGATTGCGAATCATGCCATTTTTTCCGTGATGATGGTAGTTTTTCAGGTATCCCGAAAACAAGTAAATGTCTGGAATGCCATGATGGACAAATAGGTGACACAAAGGATGAAGCAATTTTTGTCACCAAGTATGCTTCGAAGGATAAAGAAGTGCCATGGTATATTTATTCAAAAGAGCCTAATTGTGTCTTTTTTTCCCATGTAGCCCATGTAAAAGCTGCTGGAATGGATTGTAAAACCTGCCACGGAGACATTGGAAATTCCACAAAATGCAAGCCCTATGAGGTCAACAGGATCACGGGCTACAGCCGTGATATCTACGGTAAAAATATCTGGGGAATTGAAAAGCACACCTGGGATAGCATGAAAATGGATGACTGTGCAAAATGTCATGAAAAAGAAACAGGAAGTAAGGGCTCATGTTTTCAATGTCACAAATAGCACATCAACGAAAATCACTGATTTTCCAAAGATTTTTTTGATTTTCATATCTCACACTAAAATGAAACATATGCTCTTGTGTTATAGGCTTTGATAACACTATAGAATGCTTTAAACTTTATTGAGGTAAACAACCTATGAAAGTAGATAGAAGAAGCTTTTTAGGACTTGGACTTGGCGCGGTGGCAGGCGTGACGGTCTCTCCAATGCCATGGAAACTCATAGATGATGTTTCCATCTGGACCCAGAACTGGCCGTGGACTCCTGTTCCACCTAATGGTGAAGTAACTTACGAAAATACTGTATGCACACTTTGTCCCGGACATTGCGGGATCAGTGTAAGAAAAATAAACGGACGTCCCGTTAAGATAGAGGGAAGAAAAGGGTATCCGATCAATGATGGAGGCGTATGTCTTCATGGACTTTCTTCTCTTCAATACCTTTACGATCCTGCAAGGATAAAATATCCTTTAATCAAAAAAGGTAAGTCATGGGAAAAAATTCCCTGGAAAGATGCAATAACTCTTGTTGCGGGAAAACTTGCTGAGTTAAGGGGAAAAGGTGGGCCGGACAAACTAGCCTGTATTGCAGACGATAATAAAAGTATAATATCAGGACTTTTTGAACGGTTCTTAACTGTCTTTGGATCAAATAATTTTTATACAATGGATTCAATGGAGAAAACCTGGAATATGACATTAAAAAAGATGCACCATATTGATGCATCTGCCGGGTTTGATCTTAAAAATTCAGATTTTATTTTAAGTTTCGGGTGTGGGTTTATTGAGGGATGGGGATCGCCTGTCCACAATTTTCAGATAAACAGTTCTTTAAAGGACAATAAAGCAAAATTTATCCAGATTGAGCCGCGTCTTTCGCACACAGCTGCCAAAGCTGATCGGTGGATTCCGGTTAAACCAGGAACAGATGCAGACCTTGCCCTTGGCATGTGCTGTGAAATAATTTCAAACAATCTTTATGACACCTCCTATGTATCGGATTTTACAAAGGGTTTTAATGATTTCTCCAATATGGTGAAAAAGAATTATACCCCTGAAAAAATTTCCGTAACAACGGGAGTGTCTGTATCAGAGATAAAAGCACTTGCAGTAAAATTTGCAAAAGCAAAGACCCCCGTTGCAATTGCAGGAAAAGGCAGGGGGTATAAAGCAGGAAACCTTAAAGAATTTGCGGCAGTACACGCACTTAACTGCCTTGCGGGCAATATTAATAAAAAAGGCGGAGTTATAACCATGCCGTTTATGGAATATGGCAACTGGCCCGCAATTAATATGGATTCAATTGCATCTTCCGGAATTGCAAAGCCTGAAATCAACAGAGCAGGTTCTGTTGCAGGACTGTTTTCAAAAATAAATTCATCTGAAAAATCGCCCGTTGATATCTTGTTTGTGTATCAGTCAAATCCCTGCTACACCCTGCATGATGCAAATGCCATGGAAAAGGCCGTTGAAAAAATTCCCTTTATTGTGAATTTTTCCTCTGTGATGGATGAAACCGCCACAAAGGCCGATATCATTCTTCCAAGCCATATGTTCCTTGAAAGATATGAAGATGTTCCGGGAGCTCCCGGACTTGTTGAATCTATTACAGGTCTTTCAGTACCAATTGTAGGACCGATTTTTAATACAAAGAATCCAGGTGATTCCATTTTGATGCTGGCAAAGGTTCTTAAGGGTTCCGTTGCTTCAAATTTTCCCTGGAAAAATTATCAGGATTGCCTAAAAAAAATTACAGGAAATATCTGGAATAAACTTGCAAAGGACGGATATGTTAAAAAGAACGTAAATCTTCCCTATATAAGACCTGATGCGGATTTTTCATTCTCTGCGAAGAACACAGGATATATAAAGATGGAGGGCAATGAAGGTTCTTTCCCTTTAATTCTTGTACCTGTGGACAACATGAGACTTTTAAGCGGGGACTTTGCATCTTCTCCCTTTGCCGTTAAGACTGTATCGGATAAGGTCATTAAAAAGCATGATATCCTTGTGGAATTAAATCCTGCTACGGCAAAGAAAAACGGGCTTGCCCAGGGTGATTATGCAATGATCGCCACTCCAAAGGGAACGGCAAAAGTTAAGGTGCATGTTTTTGAAGGAATAATGCCCGGTCTCATAGGTATGGATGAAGGTCTTGGCCACAAAGCTGAAAATATTTTCATCAAGAATAAAGGTGTAAATGTAAACGAGCTCGTGGGGCCGGTTATGGATACCGGCTCAGGACTGGATGCTGCCTGGGGAATCAGGGCAAAGATTTCCAGGGTATAAAACAAAAGTGGATAATTTTTGATAAGAGGTTCTGATGACACAAGAACAAAAGAAGAGGAAGAATCATATTTTCGGAATGGTTATCGATCTGGACAAATGTACCGGATGCGGTTCCTGCATGGTCGCATGCATGTCTGAAAACAATGTTCCCTTTAGAGAAGATGAAAGCGATAAAAAAAGAAGTATCACATGGATGAGGGTGTATAAGATGACCAACGGCAAACCCTTCCCAGATACTGAAATATGTTATTTGCCAAGGCCTTGCATGCACTGCGGAGGCAGAGACGACCGCGGGCATTCTCCATGTGTTTCCGTATGCCCTGCCAATGCAACGCAATATGGATATGACACGGGGATTGTAAGTCAGATTTATACACGTTGCTTTGGGTGCAGGTATTGCATGGCAGCCTGCCCTTACCATGCAAGGTACTTTAATTGGTGGGATCCGAAATGGCCAGGAGAAATGGAAAAATACTTAAGTCCCGATGTCTCTCCCCGCATGAGGGGGGTTGTGGAAAAATGTTCCTTCTGCTACCAGAGATACCAGGCGGCGAGGGATAAAGCGCTTTATGAGGGAAGAGACGAAATTAAGGAAAATGAGTACCAGACGGCATGTACTGAGGCATGTCCTGCAGGCGCAATCACTTTTGGGGATTTGAATAATCCTGATCATATGGTTACTAAAATGGTGCAGCCTGACTTCCATCATTCAAGGAAACCCAGAAATCCCAAAGCATTCAGATTGCTTGAAAGGCTTGAAACCAATCCCAAGGTTTACTATATTTCCCAACGTGACTGGGTGAGAAAAGCCGGGGATAATTATCTTAAGGGTGAATGGGAAAAACTCAATAAAAATCGAAGCAATAGTAATGAATAATAGGGCAGTGATCATGAAAGATGTGACAATTACCATGAATAATCATTAACCAATGCTGCCATTCAAACCATAAATCAGGAGTGAATTATTATGGATTCTGAATTAATACCCAAAGGTGCAAAGCGATGCTCGTTTCCTCTTTTTGCCACGGGACTTGTTATTGCAGGTATTGTACTGCTATGGGGCGTTTACGCCATGCTTTTGTGCTGGTTTAAGGGCCTTAACCAGACAAATATGAACGATAATTATGGATTTGCCCTGTGGATCTGGGCTGATCTTGCTGTAATTGCCCTGGGCGGTGGTGCCTTTTTTACAGGGCTGTTAAGATATATATTTGGAATTGATGAGCTTAAAAATATAATAAATTTCGCAGTGGTGATCGGTTTTATCTGTTATAGTTCGGCCCTTCTTATTCTTGCAATAGATGTAGGGCAGCCTTTGCGGAGCTGGTTTATATTCTGGCATGCCAATGTTCATTCAATGTTAACCGAGGTGGCGTTCTGCCTTTCTCTTTATTTTTCCGTGTTAACTATTGAATTTATACCGCTGATTCTTGAGAACCGCAAGCTTGGCAAAGTTCCTTTTTTCCATCATCTCGGGCACAATATGCACGGCATTATGGCTGTTTTTGCAGCCACTGGTGCGTTTCTTTCGTTTTTTCACCAGGGTTCACTTGGTGGAGTTGCAGGCGTATTGTACGCCCGTCCTTTTTCGTACAGAACAGGCCTTCTTATCTGGCCATGGACTTTCTTTCTATTTACTTGGTCTGCAGCGGCATATGGACCATGTTTTACACTTCTCATAACTAAAATAACCGAGGGAATAACAGGAAAAAAACTTGTCAAGGATAATGTCGTTCAAATCCTTGCAAAAATTTCAGGCTGGATGATAACAAGTTATATTATTGCCAAAATTATAGATACCATCTATTGGGCAAGTGTTACTGCTCCTTCAGAGGGCTTCCATATAATGCAATTTTATTCCAATAATGGCTTCTATGGGATATGGATTCTTTTTGCCGAAATCGTTCTCGGGGGTATTGTTCCTGCTGCACTTCTCATAAAAAAGGACTGGAGGGAAAATTCAAAGCTTCTTTTGCTTGCCATCATTCTTGCAGTCATGGGTATATGCATTAACAGATGGGTAATGGTACTACAGACCATGGCAGTGCCTGTAATGACTTTTGATACATGGGCTCTTTATTTTCCTTCCTGGCAAGAAATTGCAACAACAATTCTTCCTGTTGCTTATGGTTTCATTCTCATTTCAATTGCGTATCGTTATCTGCCGGTGTTTCCCCAGGAGCAGGATCTTTACAATGAATAATTATTGGTGTGGATAGTCACCATAAACACATATAGAAATGAATATTTAATGATTACAATATATTAAAATATTTATTATAAATAAAAATATAGTTTTCCGTTAAAGGAGATTAATTATGTTTCCCTTTTGTTTTGAATGGGTATGGGATGTTGACCATATGGTATTTTTTGGTGCAATGTGGTATGCAATCTCAATTATCGGCCTTGGTATGACCTATTGTGTGCTCAAGTCAATTGTAGAGACAATTCATGGGGACGATACTCACAAGTAATATACTTCTGGATTTAAAGAAGCGAAGAAGCGAAGAAACCAAATATTATAATTAACGGTATATAGGAGTTTTATATAAAGCGACCATGAGGCCGATGTGGTGACTCTCAGACGGCCTCAAAGAATCAAAGATTCTGATAAAATGGGTACCAAAGGCGGTAATCAAACTCTTATAATTAAAGATACTTGGCAGAGTTTCATATAAAAAAAAAGGGGAGACAGAAATAATTTCTGTTCCCCCTTTTTTAATTATCTTTGTTCACAACCTTAAAAAGGTTTATAAAAATAATACAGAACATGAAGAGATCTTTGCAAGATGTTCAATCTTATTCAAATTTAAAAGAATTGTGGCCTACATAGTTTCTAAACCTTGAAGCTTTTTATAAGATCATTAACCTTGCCTGCCATTTGTATCATATTTTCGGTATTGTCTTTGACCACATTACTCTGCTCAAACATATTTTTTGCCTGCTTAGTTGTCTCAATGGAATTTTCTGCCATTTGATTCACTATTGTTGTGGTTTCAGCCACGTTAGTGTTAACTTCCTGGACCCCATTGGAAGCCTGTGAAATGTTATCCGCGATTTCCCTTGTGGTGGCAGATTGCTCCTCAATGGCAGAGGCTATAGCTGTGATGGATTCGTTTACTTTATCAATTATACCCGTGGCATCTTGAATATCATCAATGGTTGTTGTTGTTGACTGCTGGATCCCACTGATTTTTGCTTTAATTTCCGATGTTGCATTTGCCGTCTGAATGGCAAGTTCCTTGATTTCATTTGCAACAACGGCAAAGCCTTTACCCGCTTCTCCCGCCCTTGCAGCCTCAATGGTGGCATTTAAAGCGAGAAGATTGGTTTGCTCTGAAATTTCATTTATCGCATCGGTGACCTTTCCAATTTCCTGAACTGAAATGCCAAGATCCGTTATTTTCTCTGATGCAGCCTGAATCCGATCAACAGCTTTGGAGGATATTGAATTTGCAGAGGCACTGTTCTGGCCTATTTCATTAATGGTTGCTGTCATTTCCTCGGCAGCACTTGCAACTGTGGACAAATTTGTACTTGACTGCTCCATGGCAGCTGCAATGGAGCCAATATTATCGTTAGCGGATTCAGATGCATCAGCTATGCTTTCACTCTCTTTTGATACAAGTTCGGCACCACTGGTCATCTGCAATGATAATTGTCCAAGCTCAATTGAAAAATTATTAATAATGGTAATACTGCCGGCTATTTCTTTTATGATCTGCTGAAGTTTTTCAATGAAAGTATTAAACCATGTGGCAAGTTCTCCAAGTTCATCATTTGATTGTACTTTCAGACGTCTTGTAAGATCCCCTTCACCTTCAGCAATATCCTTTAAGCCTTCAACCACATCATTTACAATACGGACAAATGATGCAGCAAACCAGTAAATAAACGGCATAACAATTATCAGGCAGACAAGAAAAACTCCAATGAGCATCATTGTTAACTCACGGGTATTAGCCATTGCAACAGATCTTGATGCATCTTCGGTTATCCAGCCTGATAATTTATCACCGTTAAATAAAGGCATTGCCTCCTGAAAATATCCTTTATCCGAAATAGTGATTTCATTTCTCACTGGTTTACCATTTTTTATTGCCTGAAAGTTTGTTGGAAGTATAATTTGATTATACCCTGATAAAGTCCCTGCAGCCTGTCTGCCCGTGGCAAAAAACATGTTAATATCAATCCCTGAAAGATGGGCCATTCGTTTAGTGAATGCATTGCCAATGCGTTGATAGGCAAAAATTTCTCCGCATATAACCTTTCCCTCTTTCTGGGTTTTGGGATTGAATTGGTTTGCAAAGATGGGAATTATCGTTTTAATACATATCGCATTATCGATCGCTATAAATGATGTTGTTTGCTCCAAAGACATGGGGCTTTCTATCTTATCTGAAAGATAGGGTAATGGTTTGTTACCGGTCTTATTACGTTTTGCTTTAATAAATAAGTCACCTTTTTTAAATCTGCTGTAAAAATATTTTGTTTCTTTTGTATGAAATACATAGCCGCTTATCAGATCTTCATCCGAAACCTGCTGGCTGTAGGCAAGGAGTTGCCCGTCCTTTGTGTAAACCGATATCTGCCACAATCCGCTTCTTGCAATGAGATTACTTAGACTCTGGGTAACTTGAACGCAGGCATTAAGAGTAAAGTCGGCATTACCCTGTTTGATAAAATCATTGATAAATTTAACTTTACTGCCTATGGCATTGGTTTTGGCCATGAATCGCACATCGGCTAATTGTGTGTCCTCTGTCTGTTTTAAAGCATCATGCACAATATTCATGGTATTAGTTAACTTTTTATGAGCTGTCACCTTATTTTGTTTCTGTGCAAGAAAACTTACAACAACAGTTGAACAGATCATGATAAAAACAACAATAACAAGGGCCGTAATAATCAATTTTGCTTTAAGTTTCATTATTTCTCCTTATGTCAAAGTTAAAATACAATCAACTTTCAATATCTGCTGTGAACAGACTCTGGTAAGTCAGGACAACCATGGCCGATTATATGGAAATCATCAAATATACTGCTTGCCTGCCCAGACCGGTCTTTTCCATATTTTTATTGATTAACAGAGATATCATAAGGATGAATTGTAAGGCAACAAAATTGTCTCTATTTATCTTAAGAAATTCACTTTTATTTAGGATTATAGTGTTATGCTCAGTTCATTCATACTGTTTTTACGGGAATAAGTGATTGC
>Ga0256840_1002970_pt1 | contig 14246 bp, 13 predicted proteins | sample 355202metaG_FD_185969 | JGI IMG/M metagenome (GOLD analysis project Ga0256840, IMG submission 185969) | Hydrothermal vent microbial communities from Mid Atlantic Ridge, Atlantic Ocean - 355-202 | ecosystem: Environmental > Aquatic > Marine > Hydrothermal vents | place: Atlantic Ocean: Mid...
TGATACTAATTAAAAGTATCGCTACAAGAGGTAACATAACAGTGTCAATAACATCTTGGGAGGGGTACTTTTTGAAGTTGAGTATTATATCTAACCAAACCTTTACTGAAAATAAAGTATAATTTAAACAATTAAGAAAAACTTAAAAGTATGAACTAAAGGCACACTAGATGAAATTGAAACTTGCTAGAACAACATTGAAAGCAAAACCAAAGAGTATTGAGTTAAAGAAAATAGAAGAAGATTTAGCAAATAAATCTATATTTTATTTTGACAAAGACAACTCACACAAAGAGCTTAAAGAGCTTATAGAGTATTTTGAAGAAAAAGGTTTTTCAGTCTACATGAGAGAAGTCAAGTATGGTTTAGATGAAAACGAATACATCTATGAAGTCCATATTATTGCATAACGGAACGTGATTGAAAAAGCTATTTATTGAAACACTTGGCTGTGCTATGAATGTTCGCGACAGCGAGCATATGATTGCAGAGCTTAATAAAAAAGAACCCTACGAACTCACAGAAGAACTTTCCGATGCTGACCTTATTATTATCAATACTTGTTCAGTGCGGGAAAAACCAGTTGCTAAACTTTTCTCAGAAATAGGTGTGTTTAACAAACACAAAAAAGAAGGTGCCAAAATAGGTGTGGCAGGTTGTACTGCTTCTCACTTAGGAAAAGACATCATCAAACGAGCCCCTGCCGTAGATTTTGTACTAGGTGCTAGAAACGTCTCCAAAATCTCTGAAGTGGTAGATAAAAAACATGCCGTTGAAGTCAGTACAGATTTTGATGAAAGTACCTATGACTTTGGCGAGTATAGAAGTAACCCTTTTAAGTCTATGGTAAACATCTCCATAGGCTGTGACAAATCATGCACCTTTTGTATCGTACCTGCGACACGTGGAGATGAGATTTCTATCCCCTCTGATCTCATCATCCAAGAGATAAGTAAAGCCGTAGCTACAGGTGCTAAAGAAGTCATGCTTCTTGGTCAAAATGTCAACAACTATGGCAGACGTTTTTCATCAAAAGAAGAAAGCTGTGACTTTACACAACTCTTACAAAACATCTCTCTTATCGAAGGCTTAGAGCGTATACGTTTTACCTCACCTCACCCTCTACACATGGACGATGCCTTTCTACAAGAGTTTGCCTCAAACCCTAAAATATGTAAACAGATACATGTACCTTTGCAAAGTGGTTCTACTTCACTACTCAAAGAAATGAAAAGAGGGTATACAAAAGAAAACTTTATAAACCGTTGTGAAAAGATACGTTCTCTTTGCCCAGAAGCAACCATCTCTACTGACATCATAGTAGGGTTTCCCAACGAAAGTGATGCAGACTTTGAAGACACTATGGACGTCTTGGAGAAAGTACGTTTTGAACAACTCTTTTCGTTTAAGTACTCTCCACGTCCTCACACAGAAGCCGCCGAGTTTGAAAACCAGATAGACAATGCCTTAGCAGGTGCAAGACTCACTAAACTACAAGCCAGACATACAGAAATACTAGATGAAATCATGGAAACACAAATGGATGCCATACATCAAGTCTATTTTGACGAACTCAAAGCAAATGGAAGAGTCTCAGGACGTTCAGATGATGGTAAACTTTTCTTTATAGAAGGCAGTGAAGAACTCCTAGGGAAAATCGTTCCTGTTAAAGTAACGAGAGTTTCTAGGGGATCCTTAGATGGCCTAGTCCTCTAGGTTCTTTACATGAAAAACCTTTTGCGTAAACTAGGAGAGGTACTCATCCCTCCACTTGTCTATCTCTTTATGCGTTTTATATGGTACACCACACGTAAAAAGTTTCACTTCATCACAGACATTCCAGAGTCACAACATGTCTGTGTCACTTGGCATGCTGAACTGTTCATGAGTCCTCAAGCCTACAGAGCCATACACAAAAACCATCCTGCCTCAGCCATCATCTCTTCTCACCATGACGGTGGGCTTATGGCTGGTACGCTTAACTTCTTGCATATACGTGCTTTACGTGGGTCTAGCAGAAAGGGTGCGAAACAGGTACTTTTACAAGCTTTTAAAAGTATCAAAAGTGGCGAAGAAGTACTCATCACCCCAGATGGACCAAAAGGACCTCGACACACTATGCATGATGGTGCAGTGGGGATTGCCTTAAAAAGCAGACTACCTATCTTTGTTATGAACTACCACTGTTCAAATTATTGGCAGTTTAGCTCTTGGGACAAGTTTACCATCCCTAAACCTTTTTCAAAAGTTGAATTCTATATACAAAGCCTTACTTTAGAGGGTAAAGAACATGAAGAAGCAAAGTCTTATCTTTATGAAAAAATGTTAGTAAACACTATAAAATAAAACATGTCAAAAAAACTTGAAACACTATCTGAAGAGTTCCTTGAGTACCTCTATGATATAAGAGGGTACTCACAACATACCATCACTACCTACGAAGTTGCACTAGAACAAATGTTGGAATCAAGCCACTATTATACGGAAGATGGCATCTCCATTTTAGACATTACCCCATTTCGTTTTAACATTGTTAAAAATAGCAAGAAAACCATTGCCAAAAAACTTTCAGCCATACGCTCATTTGTCACCTATTTGGAAGACCAATGCCTACTAAGTATTACACTAAAGGGAGATGAACCCATTAAAGCCCCACAAAGCCTTCCTAAACCCATAGAAGAACACTACATAGAGGAAGTACTAGCCAAGGCTAACTTAGAGGAAAAATTGCTTATTTCTATGCTGTATGGCTTAGGCTTACGTATATCAGAACTTAGTGATTTAAAGCTAGAAGATATCAAAGAAAAATGGGTGCAGATACATGGAAAGGGAAACAAAGTGAGAGAGTTGCCTTTACTGCCTGAACTTACTCAACTCATAAAGCGTTACAAAGAGGGTAAACATCCAAAAGTGTACCTCTTTGAAAAGGGTAATGCCCCTATGAATGCAGCACAACTGCGTTATAGATTGACAAAACTTTTTAAGTCTCAAGGCTTAAAAGTCACACCCCACCAACTACGACACTCTTTTGCCACACATTTACTGAACAACGGAGCTCGCATCTCTGATGTTTCAGAACTTCTTGGGCATGAGACTATGGCTACCACGCAAGTGTACACCAAACTAGGCTCCGTGAAAAAGATGCAAGAGTATATGAAGGCACACCCTCTTGCAAAACCGTAGGTCGGGGTGTCCCTACCCCGACAATCAAAATTAAACTGTTCAAGTCAAAGTTTTCATAGATGCATATTCATGTCGGGGTGAGACACCCCGACCTACGAAATACTAATATTTTCTTTGTAAATATAAGGTCTGATTTTTGCAGGAATTTTATCTACTCGACACATCTCTTTAAATGCTTTAGGCATATCTGCACTAAGATAGGGACATATATAGAGTAATGTATCTTGCAACTCAACTACCCATTTCCCACCTATTACCATACTCTGCTCTTTATCTATCTCTTGACGCTGAGATGCAGAGAGTAAGTAGCCTAATTGTTTGAGTGTGATATCTACAGCTTTTGACTTTAGTTCCCTATCGTGTAGCTTTATAACGTAAAGTTCTTTTGTTTGATATATGGTCTCAAAACTACTTTCAAGACGTGTTTTGTCCGTGGAGAGATACTCAAAACTACGTTTAATCCCTTCCTTGTATTCATCTATCAAAGTATTTGAAATTTGTTGTCTAAACTTGTTACGTTCATACTTTTCATCTGTGTTACTCTTATCTATAAAATAAGGGTACGTATGTACCTTTAGGTACTCCAAGAGTTCACTCTTTGCAACCCCCAGTAAGGGACGTACTAAACTGTAGTTTTTTCTTTTACTCACTGACTCTAGTCCTATGAGTTCACAGACCCCTGCTCCTTTAGTGAGTCGCATGAGGAGCCACTCTAGTTGGTCATTTAGTTGATGTGCTGTGAGTATGTTGTCATACGCTTCTATGGTAACTAAAGAGTCAAAAAACTCATAACGAAAATCTCTTGCTTTTTTTTCAAAATGTGTGTCAAAGTTGGGAGCTTGTATGCTATGGCAAAAAAGTTTGTATTTCTTCGCCAAAGCTTTTGCATGGGCGACCTCTTCTTTGCTCTGTTCTCTTACACCATAATCAACAATAGCAATGTCGAACTTTATCTTGTTTTCTATGAGTAGAAAAAAAAGGGCTGAAGAGTCTATGCCTGCTGAAAATGCTAAGAGGTTATTTTTATTTTTTAGATTTTTTGTGTCTATGTTTAGCATTCTTTCCTCTTTGCCTATTCGTGGCGTTGTTCTTCTCCTTACTTTTCTAGAAAAGTAAGCAAAAGTCGTCCTGGCTCTCGAATCGCTATCGCTTTCAAAGGCGTTCGCCACGACAATTGCACGCAAGCGTGATTAATGGCTGTGCTAACGCACGTGTTATTTTATCAATGTTGCTAATAGTTGTGTGCCTGCTAATTCAGTAACTTTTGCTTGATAAAGTTTTCCATACTCTACCTTTAAGTCAGAGGTATCGTTGATGAGTATTTCTCCATCTATGTCTACTGCCCAGCTGAGGGGTCTTGCTGAGAGTAGGTACTCGTGTTCATCACTTTCTCCATCTATGACTAAGGTAATGGTTTTACCTACCATGTTTTTTAAAGAATTTTGTGTACATTCTTCGGCTATTTGACCTAAGATATCGGCTCTTACATCTATGATGTCTTGGCTGACCTGTTCAAGTGTAAAAGCTGATGTGGTCTCTTCATTTGAGTAATGAAAAGTGTTAAATCTATCAAATTCAAAATCTTTCATAAAGTCACACAGTTTTTCAAAGTTCCATTCGTGTTCACCTGGATGCCCCGCTATGAGTGAAGTACGGATGAAAGCATCTGGTTTACTTTTCATGTGAGCCAAAAGTTCTATGGTCTTTTTCTCTCCAAAACCACGTTTCATGATTTTGAGTATAGGATTGTCTATGTGTTGTATGGGCATGTCATAGTAGGTTTGGAAGACTTTTGAGTCTGCTATGGTGTCTATGAGTTCAAAGGTAGTCGTACTTGGGTACAAGTATAAGATACGTGCAGACTTCACACCGTCTATGGCTTCTACCCCTTGTATGAGTTCTATGAGTCCATCTGACATTTTCATGTCACGTCCATAGCTAGAGCTGTCTTGTGAGATGAAAGAGAAGTCGTAGTACCCTTCTTTTACAAGCATGGTCACCTCTTTTACGATGGAAGAGAGTGAACGTGAATGTAACTTCCCTTTAAACGATGGTATAGCACAAAAAGAACAGACTTGGTTACAACCCTCTGCTATCTTGATGTAAGCATGGTAGTTAGAGCCGGTTATGACTCTACCAGAGTTTTCTGTTGCCAAGTACACTTCAGGAGAGAAAGTACTCTGTTTCGTAGCGATGAGTTGGTCTATCTTCTCATAGTCACCTACACCTGTAAAGATGTCTATCTCAGGCATATCTGCTTGTAACTCTTCACGGTAACGCTCAGTCAAACAACCAGACATGACTAGAATGGAGTTTTCTTTTCTCTCATCATGTAAGTTAAGTACGGTATTGATGCTCTCTTCTTTGGCTGCATCTATAAACCCACAGGTGTTTACTATGATGACATCTGCAGTTGTAGGGTCATCACTTATCTCGTACTCTTTAAGGCGTCCAAGCATGACTTCTGAGTCTACTAGGTTTTTGGTGCATCCTAGACTGACTAGGTGTAGTTTTTTTGTATTTGACATATGGTTTCTTCTTTATAGTTGGTATTTTATTTAGACTTTTGCAGCATTATAGCAAAATGTAGGTGTCATGTATAAGATTGGAAAAATGTAAATAATAAGAAAGAGAGAAATAAGAAGTTAGAGCTTAGGCAAAAGCCTAAACCCTAAAGGTTTGAAACCTTTTTAGGAAATGATTCCTAGAAAGAGTATCTTGCCCATACACGTACAAAGTTATTTGCTGATGGTCTTGCACCTGTAGCTGTAGCTTCAGAATATAAATCATCATCAGTATAAACGTAAGCTGCAAATAATTTAGTATTTTCAGTAATTTTAGTTACATACATTAAGTCAAGCTCAGTGTAGTCACCTTTTGTAATGTCAGAATCGTTTGTTCCTGCACCATAAAATGCTTTAACTGTTCCACCAAGTACTTTAGCTGTAGCACCAACTTTTAAGAAGTCAGAACCAGGAGCAGCGTGGTATTGACCAACGTTGTTAAGAACCATTTGTGTGTAAAGTGGAGATTTGATACCTGTTCCAAAGTTAGTCATGCCTACAAGGCCATCACCTACTGAAGAATATGCTGCCATAGCAGTAAACATACCAAATTTAGCACCAAGTTTAGCACCAAATGCAGATGTAGTATCACCTAAACCATCAGGGTCAATTTGTCCACCTTGAACAGCAACGTTGAAAGAAGCAACATTAAACTTAGCATCACCCCATAAAACTGAAAGATCGTTACCATCAAGAGCAAAGTCAGGAGCATAGTAGTAAGAACCAGTCAATGTTAAACCGTTTACTGATTTATTTTGAGCAGTAATCATGTGAACAACATCACCATTTTCATTGATTTTATTAAATGAATCTTCATTTAAGTATGGACCTACTGAACGGTTAGAGTTTACAACAGCTGCATATACAAGTGTAGTATCTGGAATATTTGAGTTAACTACTAATGCCGCATCAAATGAGTTCTTAAATACTTGCCAACCCTCAGAGAATGCAAATGGAGAAAGACCTTTTGGAAGAAGTTGACGACCAACTTTAATGCTTGTAGCACCAAAACCTTTTGTTAAGTATGCTTGTGTAATACCACCAGATGTAGTACCTGCGTTTCCACCACCTGTGTAAAATCCTGCATCACTTGAAGCAACAATTCCTGAAACTTCTACACCAGCACCGATACCAGCAAAGATGTCAGCATTAACTGCAGAAAGTTGTACACCTACTGCTGAATATGTGTTAGCTGCATCAAATAATGAACTGTTACCTGAGTTATCTACTGTTTGTGTAAATGCTACTGCAGATCCACCAAAGTTCCAAGCTGATGCTTCTGCAACTACTGGTGCTTCTACTACTGGCTCAACTGGTGCTATATCACCACCTGCCATAATCATTGTTGACGCTACTACTGAAAGTAATAATGTTTTTTTCATTTGTAATCTCCTTGAGTTTTGTTTGTTTGAATACAAGCGAAGTATAACACGATTTGTTTATTAATGTCAAGAGAGTTAATAAAAAGTTAACGAGAAGTTAATATTTGTTTGAAAATGCTTATGTAGTGGGTATTATTGTTACATCTTATACAGAATTATTAGCACAATACTATAAATAATGCTTCGAAGTTTAAGCTAAAGTAAACAGATTATAAACATATAGTTAAAAATATGGGGTAAAAGTTTGAAAAAAGAGGTGGTACACCCATCAGGATTCGAACCTGAGACCTTCGGTACCGCAAACCGATGCTCTATCCAGCTGAGCTATGAGTGCATGTCTAACATGTAAGTAGCGATATTTAGAGCGAAAGTATAACCAAAATAGCTTTACCTTTTAAGTGTTTGCTACTAGTGGCTTAACTATTTTTGTTTTTTATCTTATCGAATTTTATGATGAGTTCTATTTTTGAAAGTGGCATGTTCAACTTTTGTGAGACTGAAGCTTTACTCTCCCCTTGGTTGATGAGCATCATCACATCATCTAAAGAAGAGAAGTTTTCTATGACATCTTTCACGGCAACTCGTGAGGCTTCATAGTTTGCTATGGTTACATCTTTTACTTCTAGTATCTCGGTGAGTTTTTTGTTTTCATCACTTAGCTTAGCATTTTTACGTATCAGTGTAAACAAGATGATAACCAACAGCACCAACAAACCCAACACAATCATATCCATCATTTCCATTACCACACCTCCAATATTATTAATAGTATAAACACAAAACCCAAATAGCCATTGACCGTAAAAAAGGCTTTGTCTATTTTGCTAAAGTCTTTGTTGACTATGTAATGTTCATAGCTTAACATGATAGCAGAAAACAAGACTGCCAGCCCTGCCCACACCCCTAAGTCTGCTTCACACACAAACAAACTCCAAAGAATAACAGTCAAGACATGAAATGCCCTTGCGATGTACATCGTCTTTTTTGCACCATACTTAGCAGGGATGGAATGTAGCTTATGTGCTTTGTCAAACGCTATGTCTTGTAGCGAATACAGTAAATCAAACCCTGCTACCCAAAACATAACGCCAAGTGCTAGGTAGAGTGACCATAAAGTGACATCTCCAAGTACAGCTACCACACCTGCGATGGGTGCTAAACCTAAACTCACTCCCAAAATAAGATGTGCCAAAGATGAAAAACGTTTAAACAGTGTATAAGCCCCAAGTACTGCCAAGATAGGAAGTGAGAGTTGAAAAGCTAAGGTATTTACAAAATATGCCACTACGATGAACAACAGAGCATTGACTACTATAAACCCAAGCATCTGCACATTTGAGACTCTACCATCTACCGAAGGTCTATTTTTAGTACGGGGATTTAGCACGTCTATGTCTTTGTCCAAATAACGGTTCACACCCATAGCAAAGTTACGTGCAGTTACCGCTGCAAGACCTCCTAAAAAAAGAAGTCTCCATCCAAACCAACCAGAGCCACTCTCAAGGTAAGAGGCAACAATCATTGCTATGAAAATAAACGGCAAAGAAAACACAGAATGCTTAAACATCACCAATTCAGAAAAGTCATTTAATTTATCTAAAAAAATATTCTTCTTCAATTCCTCATTCATCATTCATCATTCCTAATTCATTAAGGGTGTGGTATTTTTATTTTCGAGTTTAAAGACCATGCTATGACCAACACTATAAAAGCTATGATATACCCACTATTTATAACTCCATAGGCAGTAAGTAAGTACAGTACCCACAATAAGATAGCCCCAAGTGGTGTAGGCACACCTTCAAAAGGTTTTGCTACTTCACCTGCATCTACTTTCAGGTTAAACTCAACAAGTCTTATAAGCCCGTTGATAATGTACCAAATAAAGACAAGTCCCAATACAAGTTCTTCAATGCCTGTCATACTACTGTACTGTTTCACGGCGTAAAAAAGTAAAAAAGCAGGCATCACAACAAACGAGAGGAAGTCTGCAAAAGAGTCAAGCTGTATGCCAAACTCTGTAGATAAGTTATATTTACGTGCCAGCTTTCCATCTACAATGTCACAGGCTCCCCCTATCCATGCTAAGACGATGGCTGTAAAAAAGTCGCCTTTTACTATAAAGTAAATCGCCATTACACCCATAGTAATGTTCAAGTACGTCACTAAGTTTGCTACGTTAAAACGGTTGTCTTTGTCAAATAAATCCATGTTATCTATCCCTTTTGAAAAATATATTTTACCTTTTTTGTTGTTATGCTATCATTACAGCATGAATACGTCAAAAAATAGTTTCCAACAACTAGCCCTCATAGGCCCTACCGCATCTGGTAAAACTGCACTTTCCATACAGCTTGCCACGCAAATGAATGCACATATACTTTCGCTCGATTCACTCTCCATTTATAAAGAGATAGACATCGTTTCTGCTAAACCTACTCAAGAAGAGCAAGGTGACATCAAACATTTTGGTATAGATACCATCTACCCCCATGAAAACTTTGATGTCACTACTTTTATAAAACTGTACCATGAAGTCTATGCCCTTTGTGTCCGAGAAGATAAAAACCTTGTTATCGTTGGAGGGACAAGTTTTTACTTGAAGATGCTCCTAGAAGGTATATCTGTTTTACCCTCTTTTTCTGATGCCACACATGCACGCACAAAAGAAAAATTGCAAGATGTTGAAGATGCCCATGCTTTTTTACAAAAGTTAGATGATGACTATATGAAGCGTATCGAGTCAAAAGACTCGTACCGTATAGAAAAAGCTCTGAACATATACTTTGAGACAGGACTTACTCCTAGTGCGTACTTTTCACTTCACCCTCCTGTAGCCACCATACAAGAATCACTGCCTATCTACCAGATAGTATGGGATAGAGCGTTACTTAGAGAGCGTATAGCCTTACGCACGACACTCATGGTCAACGATGGACTCATAGATGAAATCTGTATGCTAGAAAAGAAGTATGGAAGAAACCCTAACGCTATGAAGTCTATAGGCATCAAAGAGACCTTGGCTTACTTAGATGGCATCTACGATAAAAAAATACTCATAGAAAAAATAACAACAAACACAGCAAGACTCGCAAAACGCCAAACAACGTTTAATAACTCTCAGTTTGAAAATGTGATAAAAGGAAGTGTGGAAGAGTTGGAGAAGATGTTATTTAAATAGCTTTAAATACTTATGTAATAACATCGTGACACCAGAGGACTGGTGTCACGAGACGTATATCTTTATTAATACCCACTCGCAGATATCATATAGTACAAGTAAGAAAGTAATGGTTGCACATAGAAGATTGCAGTTACAGTTGCAACTGTTGCTAGTCCGATGATGACCATAAGTGGTTTAGAGATGTTGTAATACACAGTATCTACATCTTTTGTTGGTTCTTTGAGGAACATATATACAATGAGTTTTAAGTAGTAGTACGCAGCTATGGCTGAGTTTAGCCCCATGATGATGGCTAACCAGATGTAGCCAGCATTAACTGCTGCTTGCATCACGTAGATTTTACCCCAAAATACAGAGAATGGCGGTACTCCTGCTAGTGAAAGCATAAACAGAGCCATAATCACAGCACCCACTGGCATGATTTTGATAAGTCCTGCGAACTTTTCATATGGGTGGTCATAACGCTTGTCAAATCTTCTTGTTTTGTGACGTGAAATCCAAAGCATTGCAAAGGCTCCAAGGTTTGTAAACATAAAGAGTGCGTAGTACAAGAATATCGCTGTGTTACCCTCAGTAGTATCAAGAGCAAGTGCTGCCATGATGAAACCTGCATGAGAAATAGACGAGTAGGCAAGCATACGTTTGACATCGTTTTGTACCAACGCCATGATGTTTGCAAGTGTCATCGTAAGTACTGCTATGATGAGGATAGTCCATCGCACCCACTCCACGCCAAGGTCTATGTACATACCAAAGATTCTGATACTCACAACAAAGGCTGCAATCTTAGGAACAACTGACATATACCCTGCTAGTGGTGCAGAAGCACCTTCGTAGACATCTGGAGCCCAAGTATGGAAAGGGAACAATGACAGTTTAAATGAAAAGGCAACAAGTAACAAGACTGATGAACCAAAGATGGCTATCATAAGTCCTGCTTCATCTAAACGTGTCGCCATCACCTCTGCTACTTTGTAAAGCTCTACTGAACCTGTCAAAGCATACACTACAGCTGAACCCATAGCAAAAAATGCAGCTGCTAATGCACCCATAGTAAAGTACTTCACCGCTGCTTCATACGAGTTGCTTCTGTTGTGTAAAGCGATAAGCGTATAGAGAGACAAAGACGCAGTCTCAAGCCCTACAAAGATAAGGATAAGATTATCTGTAGCTACCATAAACTGGAATCCTGCAATCATAAACAAAAAGAGTGCAAAGAACTCAGGGTATGAGTACTCATGAAATCTCTTTGAAGTTAAAGCAAGAGGGATAAATATCATCGACCCACCGATAATCATCAGTTGGGAGATAATAGAAATACCATCTATAAGCATCACATCAAAGAAACCACGTTCATTTACAGTGAGCCCAAGTACAGAACCAAAGTCTATAAAGAGTACCAAAATGGTTAGCATCACATAGAGTGATTTGTGTAATTTTTCATTGAGTAAGTCAATGATAAGAATAATCAGACCACCTGCAATAGCAATAAGCATAGGGGCAAGGGTAATAAGGTTTAGACTCTCTAAACTTACGTTAATAGGCTCTAACATTATTTAGCCTCCTTATTTGTATTTGCAACACGAATCATATCTTTTGCTTCTTGTGTCACTGCTTTTTCATCCATAAAGGTTAAAAGTGCTTTGACTGAATTGTCTATAGGCCCTAACACAGGTTTAGGATAAACACCAAGCCAAATCACAATAGCCACAAGTGGTATAAGTGACCATGTTTCTCTGCGGTTTAAATCTTTTAGTTTTTTGTTTTCTTCGTTGTCAAGTGGTCCAAAGAACGCAAGTTTCATGACTCTTAACATATACACTGCACCTAAGATGATAGACGTACCTGCTAAGATAGTCATCATCGGTGATACTTGGTAGAAACCTAAAAGTACTAAGAACTCACCCACAAACCCAATGGTAAGTGGTAGTCCAACAGATGCCATAAGCATTACGCCAAAGATGATAGCAAATTTAGGCATCACAGATGCTAATCCACCAAACTCTGAAAGTAACTTAGTGTGACGTCTTTCATAAATCATACCTACCAACATAAACAATGCACCTGAGACAATCCCATGAGAAAGCATTTGGAACACTGAACCTGAAAGTCCTTCTGCATTCATAGCAAAAAGACCTAACATGATGATACCCATGTGCGAAACAGACGAGTAAGCAATCACTTGCTTAATGTCTTTTTGTGCATATGCAATCATCGCTGTGTAAATAATCATAATAAGTGACAACACTGCAATAGGCGTGATAGCCATCACTGAAGCATCTGGGAACATAGGGAGTGAAAATCTTACAAATCCGTACGTACCCATCTTAAGAAGTACTGCTGCAAGAATAACAGAACCAATAGTTGGTGCTTGTCCATGGGCATAAGGAATCCATGTATGAAATGGAAACATCGGTACTTTAATAGCAAATCCTACAAAGAAGGCTGCAAAAAGCCATAGCTGATAATCAACGGGTAGTACCAATGCATACCAATCTGTAATAGCAAATGACCACACCCCTGTAAGGTTATGGTAAATGTACGCGACAAATAACATACCTACTAGCATGATGAGTGAACCTGTAAAGGTGTACAAGAAAAACTTGATAGACGCATACACTCTAAGTGGGCCACCCCAAGCACCAATGATATAAAGCATTGGTACCAAAGAAAGCTCCCAGAACAAGTAGAAGATGATTGCATCAAGTGCAACAAATACTCCGACCATTGTCATCTCTAAAAAGAGAAGTGTAATAATCATATTTTTAATGTTTTTTGTCTCACCCATAGATGCCATACCGATAAGTGTCATCAACGTAGTCATAATAATAATAAACAATGAAATACCATCTGCACCTAAGTAGTACGAAATACCCATATCTGGGATAAGAGGGATGAGTTCTACAAACTGCATACCTGCGTTGTTCATATCAAAACTAAACCATAACCATAAAGAGAGGAAAAACTCAATCGTTGCCACTGCAATACCATAGGTTTTTGCACTTTCTTTATCTACTACAAACCCAAGCAGTGCTGCAACTGCTGGGAAGAATACCAATATACTTAAAATATTATCCATTTTGTCCCCTTAACCTATCATCGCTGAAATTGCAGCGATTAATAATAGTAGCACAGCACCAACAGCCATCCAATTTAGATAGTTAGAGAGGTTACCCGTTTGCATACTTCTTGTTTTATCACCTGTACTATAGAAGAATTTCGCGATGTTATCTACCGTTGCATCTACTATTTTTAAGTCTACTTTTGTCCAGAATACTTCTGATACCATCGCATATGGTTTAGTGATAAACTCTTCATAAAACTTAGGTACATAGTACTGGTTTATAAGTAGTTTATAGAAGAACCCTTGTTCTTTTTCTTCATCACGCTTCCATGCTTTTTCACCTGTTCTTGCATACTTAAAGTAAGCAAGAACGATACCAGAAACTGCAAAGAAAATAACAATGAGTCCCAAGTATGTTGCCAAATGGTGTGTATGCTCTGACATTTCATACTGTACGCCCTCACCTATTTGGTATATAAAGGCTTTGTAACCTCCCATAAACCAACCTGTGATAATAGCAAGTACTGCTAATGGTGCCATCGCTACAAGTACAAATTTGTACATTTCGTGAGGGTGAAAACCAAGTGCTGTGTGTCTGTCTTCACCATGGAATGATAAAAATACCTGTCTAAATGAATAAAATGCTGTCATACCCGCAGTAATCACTAACATAATCCATAAGATATAAGTATGCTCGTTAAACGCTGTCTCAATGATGGCATCTTTTGACCAGAATCCTGCTAGAGGAGGAAGTCCTGCCAAGGCTACTGAAGCGATGGTCATGTAAATCCATGTGCCTCTCATTTTCTTTCTCAGGTCTCCCATTTTGAAGAGGTCAAGTTCGTCATGCATCGCATGCATCACGTTAC
>Ga0256840_1002971_pt1 | contig 14245 bp, 8 predicted proteins | sample 355202metaG_FD_185969 | JGI IMG/M metagenome (GOLD analysis project Ga0256840, IMG submission 185969) | Hydrothermal vent microbial communities from Mid Atlantic Ridge, Atlantic Ocean - 355-202 | ecosystem: Environmental > Aquatic > Marine > Hydrothermal vents | place: Atlantic Ocean: Mid...
TCATCAGAGGATTGCCATGTGGCGATATTGCTTACATTTTCTTCCGAGCCATCACTATATGTTAGCACTGAATAAAATTGTCGATCTTCTCCAGCACTCAGCGTAGTATTGTTATCGGTTCGTATGCTTAGATTTTGCTCAGATGCAAAAACTGTTATTGTTAAAGCATCTGCAAAACCTTTATAAAAAGCTTTAATCTTAACATCGCCTACACTTATTCCTGTAACAACCCCATCTTTCACTGAAGCCTTATTGCTATCAAGTGAACTCCAGTCAGCTTTATGAGTGATTTCATCTCTTCTTCCATCTTCATAATCTGCATAAAGTCTAAGAGATATGCTTTTGTTTACATCTACTTTATTGGCTCTTTCTTGGATAAGGATAGAGATGATTTTTGGCTCTACAACAGTAATACTTTCGCTAGCATAAATATCTTCATATCTTGCGGTGACATTGACTCTTCCAACATTCAGTGCATAAAAGTTTCCATATTGGCTTATTGTTGCTATATAAGATGGATAAAGACTCCACTGTACAACATCAGTAAACTCACGTTTTCTGCCGTCAGTATAAATTGCGTAAGCTTTTATTTTCATCTCATCACTGCGTTTTACAACTGTTTGTGGTGCATCAACGATAAGCGAAACGACTTCTGGTTGGGTAACTTTGAGTAGAAATTCTGCTATAACTGAGCCATAAGAGGCGCTAATAAGCGTTTCTCCTTTCTCTAGTGCTTTGAGTTCACCCTTTGTTTGTAGCTCATTGGAAACAGTTGCTACCTGCTCTTGTTCGCTTGCAAAAAGCACACTTTGCGTTATCTCTTGAGTGCTTCCATCAATGTAGTAGGCATACACTTTTAGATTTTGTATATATCCTTTTGGTACGCTTTCGTTGATATCAGGAATAATTTTAAGTGCTTTAAGTGCTGGGGAACCTACGATAATATCCATGGAGGCACTTAGGGAAGCAAAATGTGTCTTTATTGTGCTGACACCAGTTTTTCGTGCTAAAACAAGACCAGAATCTTTTTTGGTATTTTCTACAGAGACAATCTCTTGATTAGAACTGTACCAAAAACTCTCTTTGGTAACCTTGTGTTGCTGTGAATTTTTGTCTATCGCTATACTTTCTAAAGAGGCACTGAGTCCTTCTTGAAGCATAGATATAGGTGAATACACTTTGAGTGAAACTATTTCAGTTTCCTTTACATGCAAAGGGGATTGTGTGGAGTTGTCCATGTACTCTGCTTTTATTGCAAGTTTCCCTGCATTGAGCGTTTTATAACAACCATTTTCATCTATACTGAGCAATGCAGTATCGCTACTTTTCCAGCGAACGCCCCTGTCTAGCAACTGCCTTAGTCCATCATCAAAATCTACTAAGAGCTTGAAACATCCATAAGATGAGATAGAGTTATTATGCTCTGTGAAATATCTAGGTGTATCTTTTGGTAAGATAATTTTTAAATTTCTAGGAGATGATTGTAGGACATTGACGGCTATATTGGCAGAAAATGCACCTACTTTTGCCTCTATACTACATCTTCCAAATTGATCAGCAAACATAAGAGCATCTGTGTCAATTTGAGCGATTTGTGGCGCTGTTGTACTCCATGAAACATCATGAGTAATATCTTCATCTGTACCATCGCTAAAGTGTGCTCTTGCAGAAAACTGTTGAAATGTTTTTTCATGGATTGAGATGCTTTTGTCACTCAAAATAAGTGAATCCATTGTTGCTTGAAGTATGCTCGTAGTAAAAAAAGAACTTTTATTTTTATAAGTGGCTGTGATATTGACATCTCCAGAACTTTTTGCATAGAGTCTATTTGAGATTATGGACGCTATAGATTCATCACTACTACTCCAAGTAACATCGTGAGTAATATCTTGAGAGGTATAATCATCAAAAAAAGCCTTACATGTAAGCGATGAGCTAAAATCTTTGTGAAGCGAATAGGTGTTACTAGAAGCCTGAATAGAGAGAATCTTAGCATCATATACTTTAAGAGTAAAAGTATTTTCTTGCCCCTTGTGGTAAATATGCAGTGTTGTTTCTCCACTGTTTTGTGCGTAAATTCTCCCTAACTTACTATAGGCAATATCTACATCATCAATAGCGATGTAGGATCTATCAGTTATATCTTTGGAAAGATTTGTGTCATATACCCTATAACTAGAACTACTCATACTGTGGAGTCTTTCGCTCTCTAGTGAAAAAGCAATGGAACTCTTTTGTATTTCTTTTTTTGAATCATCACCGCTAGGATTATCACAAGCGGTAAATGCAAAAAGTATAAAAAGTGATAGGAAAAAAGTTTTTATCATTTACTCTGCCTTATATCCACATCGCACACATCTAATGCGATAATATGGTTCTGTATCATTGTTATCATAAAAGTTTTCATCAATTCTATAATTTTTTTCTATGCGTTGAGGAAGTGGGCCACAGGTATTAAGCTGATAGTTTGCTTGCTCACATGTTCCAAGTCCTAAATCAAAACAACTGTTTGATGAAGAGTGGTATTTGCATGCGCAACTGTTTTTAAAACTATCATGCAAAACAAAGTTGCTTTCTGCTCTATAATTAACTATGGAAGCGAGTTCTAATACAGTAGGCACTCTCCAATCTTTGTAGCCACCTAGGTCCAAACTTTTACAATACTCAATAGATTTCCCCCACTGTATTTGTACATTTACTACATCTAAGTCATCTTGCCACATGAGTCCTGATTTTGTATCTCTGACAACTTCTTCTTTGTCGTCTCTAACAAAATGTCCCATATCTAACTCATCACCACGAACACACTTTACATACCGTTTTGCCGGAGGCAACGCAGGAATAACACCAAACTCATTAGGCTTGATATTTACAAATTTATTTTCACTCTGAAGAAGCCCAGATTTTGTATCATACTGAGAATATGTGACAAGTTCGGTTGTATTTGTCTCATTTTGATATGTTTTCGTACTTTTAATACTCACAAGAAAGCCATCATTGTTGAAAAATGGCTCACTGTTTTGGGAGATAAAAACTCCATAAATAGATGATTTCTCTAACTCTATATCCTCCCAACTGATATTAAAATCATTAGCAACAAAGGTAATCATGGCAACTTTTTTTGCTTGAGTGAGGATATTTGAAGTATAATAAGCTCCAAAAGGCATATTGTCAAAAGCACTCTCTCGTGCAGAAGTAGAAGCGCCGATATTGACCAATGTCATTAGCTCATACATATTTGGCAGACGCCAATCTCCAAAATTATTAAGTGCTAGCTTAGAGCAGTACTGCTGAGCAGTAGAGACATTATCCTCTTGTACTACTACATCATCTTGCCATTGAAGATGATAATTTATATCTTCTACAACTCTGCTGCTACTTCTTAAAAAATTTCTCTCTTGCCCAAACTGTGAGTATCCATCATCATAATAGTTTTTGTTATGAGTGATATCTTTATATGTAAATATTGTTTTTTGCCCTGTTTTTGGGGGATAATTGATGGTAGATTTTTGACATGGGCTAATATATTCATTAGAACTTTTAGACTCTTGACAGGCTGTCAAAAATAGTAAAGGCAGTAAGAAATACAGAAGAATTCGCATCTAATGTTTCTCTTTTATCTTTAAAAGTGAAGATTTATTTGCAAAATAGATATCATATGCTAAAGCCATTTTGCTAAGATTATTCTCTTCTTTTAAAAGAGTAATTTCTTCTCTAACTTGTTCTTTTTTTTCTGGAGTGTAAAGTTGTAAGTCTATCACTTCTTCAGGGTGTCTGATTTTTTTTCTTACTACGGTATGTTTCTGGAGAGGTTTATATCTATATTTTTGAACATCATAAAATTTTAAAAGATGCTTTTTAACATAACCATGTTCTGATTTACACCAACCGTACTTATTGCAAGCACTTACATGTAAGATATCACCTTTTTTATAGTAGGCGCTTCGTTTTTGCGAGGTTTCAAACGGTAATCGATATAGATCAATACTTTTAGCATTTACCATAGTCTTTACAGCCGTAGCTGAAAAGAGTTCGGCGCTAATGATGAGTATAAATAGGAAAAATTTCATACGAGCTCCTTATCGTTGAGAGAGTAGATACATCATTTCACAAGTCATAGGCAATTTTTTTGCGTATGAGCCTTCTATGATACCACTTTCTAAATTAATTAATTTTACAAAAAAGATTATCTCTTCATCTGTATAGGTGTATGTTCCTACAACAACACGGGTGACATCAAAAGTTTGCGTTCGCATATTATCAACATTTCGAGAGAGAATCTTAAGACCATTTCCAGATATTTTGAAGTATTTTGAAACCTCTGCTTCTATAACATTTACATTATACTTATGAATAAGAGAATTTTTAATACTATTGGAAAAAACATACCCTAAGCGAGAAAAATTATTCAGAGAAGTCAAATCAACAAAATCAGTAACAAGAACTTTTTGCGGAACAGTATCTATTGTTTGAAATACAGAAACAATGGCGTCATCACTGAGCTTTATATAATCAACATTGACATCATAGTATGATTTTATACCACGATTTACATCACATGGAACCTTGGAATACTCTTTTTCTTGCACAGCATTATCTTGTGCGCAACCAGTAAACAACAGAGTTGATATAAGACTAGCAACAGCGTAAAGATATCTCATGGTAGTGTTCTCCAGCAAAACTCTTCATCAGAACAGTCATCACGAAGCACATCTATCGTGTATGCTTTTTCAACTTGTCTGATATTTATATCTTCTTTTTCGTAGGCCATATTGATTAACTCTCTATCATGTATGGTAATACTTGCTGCGGAGATAAGTTCGCTGACATCAGAATTTATAAGTCGTGTATTGACAACTAGATCACCCTTAAGAAGCCCATAAGTACCAACAAGAATTAAAACATTTGAGTTTATGTCTTGTAGCTTTCCTCTATTGAGCATAAATTCACCATTTTGAGAGAGTGTGACAATATCTGTACCACGGTACTCTATAACTCTCCAACCGTTTAATTTAAAATCTGTCATTAGAGATTCAGAAAAAAGCCGTCCAAATTTTGATGAGTGCTCCAAATTGTCAATATTTACCATAGAGGTAAAAAGAACTGTTCTGTTTTTCTCATTTTCAAAATCCGCATTTTGAAGAAGATCAGATGAGATTCGGTGTACTCCCTCGCCAAAGCTTTGCACCGTAATCAAGCTTCTGCTACTACATCCTAAAAGTAGGATGAGGCTTATTGTGCTAATCAAGTATTTCATTTTTATCCTTATCGTAAAGTTTTTTCTATCTGATGTGAAGCATCAAAATTGTGTAAATTACCTTTATGAGCATTGTCAAAAAAGTAAACCAACGAGAAGCCTGCTTGTAGCATCTCATAACTATATATACTCTCAAATGATGCAGCTGTAATAATATCTACATTATTTGTTAGTTTATATCCAATACCAAGTGAAGCTTTATATGTTAAACCACCACTTCTATAGCCTGCCACTATACCTGTGAGTTCGCTATCGACTATATCATGAAGAGGGTACTTATCCACATCATCTACAATGTAGCCTTCAAACCCTAAAGAGCCTCTAATCTTGTAATAAAATTTTGAATTAAATGTATCGCCTACATCTACAATAAAATTACCTAGCCAAAACTCTTGGGGGCTGAAATAGCCACCGTGACCATAAGTGAAAAGATCACTATTTTTATCAAAGCTATCATACACAAAAAGTAATCCAAAATCAGCAAACGAAAGCTCTTCTATACTACTATGATATATTGCGCTACTAACAAGCTTAAGCTCACTATTTTTCATGACATTAAGACCATGAATATTTGGATAATAAGATACATCCAAATTAAGTGTTATATCTGAATCATAACTTATTCCAGCTTCAAATCCCTGTTTTAATACGCGCCCCCAGTTTACTTCAAGATTGTCTTTGCTTGCACGTTCTCCCACATAAGAGAGCATAGTTTCGTCAAGGTTTTTTTGCACAAAAGCAATATGGACGCTCCAAGTATCTTTTGAAGCTTTTAATCTTGCAAGCCATGTAGGCTCAGGGGATAATTTCGCACCAAGTGGTGTTGCTCCTAGCTCAAGATCAAGATATCGGCTTTGCAGACCAATTTTAGGCTCAAGACCTATATCGCTTGCTATCTCATCGCGTCTATTTGTCTCTCCAAGACCAAAATCCAAATAACTTCCATTATTGTCAGATAAAAAACCATCATAAAGGTAAAGAATATCAGCATCCCCGTACCAATGAATAAAAGAGTCTTGATATATATCGACATCTAAAGGGAGTGAGTATTTTTCAAACCAGTGTAATCCTCCTAGCCCACTTCTTCGTTTATAATGAAGCCCTCCAGCTAATGAATCATATTTATTTACTGTTTTGTAACTTTTATTTATCTGTATCAGAAGCTTTTCACGCTCCTTAGAGTAAGGAAGTGTGTACAAAATCTCTTTAGCTCTATCTTGTTCTTTTAAATCCATATAAAGCCTTGCCACATTGAAGCTCTGTCGTTCATTTAAATGTGCATCAATTCTATTAAGTGCTTGAACTGCTTTATCATAGTTACTGTCATGATAGGCACTTAAAGCATAGGCATAAGTGTCATCGATATTTTGTCCATATTCTAGGTTGAGTTTTGCAAAAAGCTTTTGCGATGCTTTATAATGTTTCGTATAGTATGCACACCAAGCATGCACCCTTTCTAGGCCTTTGTTTTTTTGATTTTTTAGCACGACATTTGCATATCTATAGCATAAATCGTAACGCTTATTGTCATAATAATTCAGAAGCCTTGCTCTTTCATACTCCTGTTTTAATGCAATGAGTGTCTCTTGCTGCTCTTTGCCTTTAAAGTTTTTTAGTCCATTTTGCATTGTTGATTCAAACAGATAATCTTCATTTGAATCTTTAATACGGTAGAGATAGAGCATTAAAATATTAAAATCACGCTTACTATAATCAAATGCCTTTTTATATGCTAAGAGCGCTTCTTTATTTTTATCAAATTCGTAAGATTCTGCCATCTCAAGATAGAGAGCACTTTTTGTCTTGTTAGCATCTATGCTATCAATAAGGCTGACAGCCTTATTATAGTTGTGATTTTTTATCTCCATTTTAGAACTACAGGTTAAAAAGGGCTCTTTTTCATACTTTTCAATAATAGAGAGTCTATTATAATAGGTCAATGACTCTTCACATTTTCCATTGAGATAGTAAAGATAGGCTTTTGTGCTGATTGCATAGCGATTATTCTTCTCTATTGCAAAAATTTCATTCAGCGCTTTTTCCACCGCATCAAAAGATTTTAAATGAAGAAGTATCTCTATGCGTTTTTGTATGACATGTATATCTTTAGGATACATAGCATCAAGATATTCTATCATCTGCAGTGCTTCTTGATAAGAAGCATTTTGTATCTCTTTATCAATCCCATGTAAAAAAGAAATTTTATAAGGGTCGATGAGTTCATTTTTTTTCTCTAGACGATCATACCAAAAGCCAGCGCGTTTGTAGTCATTCATATTCATTGCGCTATTAAATGCTACTTGAGCGGCTTTTTGACTTTTTGTATAGGAGTAGAGTTTTTGAGATAAAAGTGATGATTTTGAGTAATATTTGAGATTATAAGAGGCATACATTTGTCCCTCTAAGGCAGAGTTGGTATTTTTAATTTTTTTTGCTAATTCAAATAGATTCATGGAAAGTTGTGGATTTTTCTCCACATTTTCCCATGCCTCATCCATTAGCTTCATATATTGCGCATTTTTATATAAACTTCTTGCCTTTGATGAAGTATCAATAAATGGCTTTAGTATATTTTGTGCATTCTCATAATCTTTTACTCGAATATAATCACCCGCGCGCGATAAGCTAATATTTTCTATCAATATATGCGCTTTTTTTTGAGTATTGAGATAAGGCAACATGAGCGTTATTGCTTCGACATATTTTTTCTTTCGCTGCAAAACTAATGCCTCTTGGTAATCGATCTTAAATTGTGGTTTTTTACTGTTTTGCTTATTGAGTTCTCTCGCCTTTTCAAAATCACCTTTTTTAAGAGCCTCGTCTGTTTTTGCTATTAATATTTCAGCCTTATATTTTTTTAATTGAGGAAACTCCTTCATATATGCCTGAATTAAAATATTGGCATCAGTGTAATTTTTAGAGTGCAAATTTGCATAAAACTCACTAACAATAGAGTCATAATATAGTTTTTTTGCTTTTTTATTTTTCGTAACAAAAGGCTTAAGATAGTGACGACTTTTGGCATACTTATAACGCTTCATGGCAACCAAAGCAAGCGCGTAAGAGTGCTCAAAGTTTGGTTCATTTTCATAAAATGGAAAGAAAATCTTCTCCGCTTCAGCATATTTTCCTAGCTTGTAGGCGTTATAGCCTGCATAAAATGGGATGGCAGGATGAAAAGAGTTAGGCTGTTTTATTGTTTTTTTATCTAAGTCTATAATTGTATATTCTATATTAGCCTTTTTTAATATTTTAATAGTTTGCTTAAGTGCTTTTGTATTATTTACATCATTACATCGCAAAAGCAGTTTGGTGTTTTTTTTATTCAATAGATAACATTTAAGACCTAATTTTCGGTACTCAAATGCTTTTTTTTGTAAAACATCTACATACTCAGGTGTACTTTGAATAAGTTCAAAGCTTACATGTAAGGCTTTGGCATTTAAAATACTAAATAACAGTGAAAAGATAAAGAGAATACGCATAGTAGTTTTCATGCTCTTTTTTCATCCTTTGCGTAAGTTCAGTATCAAGGTTTTTTAGGCCTAAATTATACTCTTTTGCTATTTTTGAATAGATTGCTAAATGACCATACGATAAATCATAAAGAGAAATCTTGCCTAAATCAAGATCCACAGAGCCTAAAGAGAACTCTTTCATCATAGATACATAATTGATATATGGCTCTAAAAGCTCTCTCTTTTGTGTTTTACTTAAAGAACTTCTCATAATATTAAGTGGAATTCGTATAGCATCATAAGAGAAGAGAGTTTTTTTCTTATCAAGAGCAAAGCTATTTTTTTTGAGATTTATTTGAATCCAATCTGGATTAAGTGCTAATTTTGAAAAACGTGCTTTTTTTAATAGATAGCAAGAGCTTTTTATCAGCTTTTTCCATAAAGCATCTTTATCAAAATACTGTATATTTTGAAATATTTCAAAAAGCATATAGGATGGATTGAGTACGAGAATGTCTTTATTAATAAATCCATTTTCTGCAGGGAGTAGATATGTCTGGGAGGCAATATTTTTGATTTGATATTTTTTTATATTCTCCAAAAGAGTATAGGCCTCTTTTTTATAAGAGTCATTTTCTTCTTTTTTATCCATCAAAAATAGAGCATAGGCAATCCAGAGATTTGCATCTGAAGCGCTATTCATATCAAGCATTTTCCATTCTCCATCTGTTGATTTTCCCCATTTCCATCCAGGAAGATGAGCACTGTTTTTTTTAATGTTATTTTTATACCATGTATAGATAAGAGAAAAAGTTTTCTTATCATTGAAATATTGTGCAAAATAGAGAGTATAGCCTATCCCCTCAGTATGTGTAATATCACTATTTTTATAGTCAATGACTCTCCCATCTTTTTGAATAAAGCTCTCTTTATAGTTTCGCCAAAGAGCTTCTTTGTCTGCCGTAGCAGAAAGATGCGTTGTGATGCTAAGAAAAATAATAAAAAATCTTAGGTTATTTAACATCTTTATGCTTACGTCCTTTAAATGCTAATAGTAGTCTTCTAATAAGCCATGTTGCAAAAAGAAGTATAAAGATGAGCGCAAAGATATATTTTATTGGATTTGCACTCACAATAAGACTTATTTTGTCTAACCAATTCATTGAACTAAGAATATATTTTTGTTTGATATCAAAAGAGACACCCTCTTCATCTATCGGATCGTATAAAACTGTATCACCCTGTATGAGTTGGCGATTTTGATATTTCAAGAGAGATTTCACGCCTCTGTTAAGGTTGCTGGCATTTTCTGCGCCAAACATCAAAACTGTTTTTTGTGAATTGAAAGGAGAGCGGTATATCTGCATAAGTAAAGCACTGTCTAATTGATTTGTTTCATACATATTTTTAATAAAACGATGTTTGATAGTTCTATCATCATTTAAGATACTTTCATGCTCTATAAAGCGTTTTACGAAAGGGTAGGGTCTATTCATTTTAGTATCTTCAAATGAGATAGGAGCATCCTTGCTCTGCTCTTGGAGAAGATTATCATGAATAGAGCCGAAAAAGATAAGCTGTTTGTCTGTATCCCCGCTGCTTAAACTTTGTGAAATGCCAAGATATGATGGAAAACTTTGCATCTCTTGCGTGAGAAAAAATGTAAAATTCATGGCTGCTGCAATTGTATCTAGTTTTGTGTTGGAGAGTACAAATTGAGTATCTTGTAAATCTGGATAGATAGAGTAGGGATATGTTGAAGTCGAGATAAGTTGCAAATAAGGCATCTCTATCCAAGGTTTTGATTTTGGAAGTATAAAATAAGAATCATCCATAATCATTGCCACAAGATTTTCTGTATTGAAAATTTCACAATGTCCTTTTTTGTTTGGAACAAGAGAAAAATCAAACTTTAGCTTATTGAAACCTTTACCAACGAAATAAGCTGGCAAGCCGTTGTTATCTGTCCAATCAAAAAGTGCACCTACCTTTAGTGTTACCGTACTCTCTCGAGAAGCTTTCATAATATCTATCTGCTTGGCAAATATATTATTAAGATATATATTTACCACAGAATCATCATGAACTGTTGTTGGAAAAACATATCGAATGTGTGTTTTAATTCTATCTTTCTTATTAAAGTACTGATCTGGATATACTTTAAAACCCAATTCTATTTTAGGTGGATACCAACCCTTAAGAACAGTTGTTTTGTAGCCCAATTCTTTAAAATAGACTTTTTTATTTACTGGGATATAATTTTTTGCCGAATACGCTGGAGCTGGTTCAGGAATAGTGACTTTTTCTATATCAAGACCTTGTCTTCTGTAGAGACTTAAATCTTTTTTATAAAGCGCATAAATTACTTCATCTATTTTTGTGCTCTCTTGTGGTGTAATCAACACAATAGCCTTGTCTTTTTCAAAAGGATTGCGTATGATTTTTATATCATTTTCAAGAATTTTTTCCAAATCAAGCTTACTATCAAACTCTTGTAATATCTCTCGAGCTCTGCTTTTGGATGCTATGATGATATTGTGCGCACTATTTTTAATAGTATGCGATGCTGAAATTGGAGCGATACGATATTTGAGTTGGTTCGCAGCAGCTCCCGTAAAAAGCATATAATGACGAAGCTCTTCATCACTTGGATTTCTTGATAATACATAGTTAATAGGTGCTACTTCATACTGTTTTTCATCTAGCATATATTCACTAATAGAGCGTATCTCTTCAGGAATAGGTTTTACTCTGACATGAAATTCAAGATAACTTTTCTCTAAATTAACATCACTCCACAGTTCAGAATTAGAACCATCTTCACATGTATGCGTGTAGTGTTGAATCATTTCAAGATTCAAGATATTGTGTGCAGTAAAAATATCTGATGGTATCTTAAATTTGACACCTGTTTTCATATTGTTAAAAAGCTTATATTGTGCTACAAGTGTATTATTGAAAAGAACTAATCCAGCGGAGTGATCTTTCATCAATAATATGGAAGATGTATAATCTATATAGCCCTTCGCATCAAGCACTTCCCAGCTTCCTGGAAGAGGAAATTCTATGGAGCGTATCCCATCTATTCCTCTAATTCTCTGTATCTTCTGATTTGTATCAACATAGTTAAGTGCAATTCTTACTTTAAGAGTTCCATCTTTTAGTTGTGTTGTTCTTATAGGATCAATTTTTGTTTGGGCAAAAACAACCCCAATCATTAAAAATAATAGCAAAAGTAAACGCATCAATACCCCTTTTTTGTAGATAAAATATTTTTCATATAGAAAAATGTTAATGTAAATGCTTCTCTAAAGAGTGCATTCTTAAAACTCTGTTTCACAATGTATGCAAAACTTTCAAACGGATTCATCACCTTATGACTCTCATCAAACTCTCTCCAAACAGTAGTATTACCATAGACAATTTGTATCAGTTTTTGTCGAGGTTCTATAAGTTTACTTATATCTTTAAAAATAAAGATTAGATTAGAACCCCAACCAAAAGCCCTTAAAAATTGAGCAGGTATTTTAAATGGCTGATTATCTACATCTGGTAGTTCTATGATAACATCTTTGTGCTCTAAAAGAAGAGCCTCTTTTCCCTCTTTATCAACAGGGGTGATACTCATGCCACCTTCGCCAATATCTGATATAGTTCCATTGTATGCTTGATTGTCTATAATAAACTTGCATTTTGCATTAATAGGCACTCGTATATACTTTCTGATATCACCTTTTTCGCTTGTTACAGCAATTGCTGATATAAGTAAGAAAAAGTTGAGAAGATTCCACATTGTTGTCATAAGCACAATGTCTCTCTCTTGAGGATAGTAGTACCACTTCAAAGCAGAAGCAATAAAGCCAAGCGTAACAATTGTAAGCATAATAACAAAGGGTATTGCAAATTCACTTACATGTGTTTTTGTCTGGTCTTCCCCTTTTGGTGTTACTTTAAAAGTAGGCTTTCTTGGACTCCAAAGAGTCTGAATAATTGCAGGGAGTGTAAAAAACGAGAGTACAGTCTCATAAAGCTCAGAGAAGAAAGGATTTCTTACTTTTGCATAAAGAAAAAATGACATCATAACGGCCATAAGCATATGAGGAACAACATAGGCGAGCATTTCGGTACCATTTGCATTATAGACACGAAGATCAAAAAAGAGATACATTAATGGAGCAAGATAAAACACAACCCTTGAAAAAGCAAAAAACCAGAAAAAACTAGCACTGAGATAGCTAAGCTTCTGATGCCATTTAAGATTTTTTGACAAAAAGGGATTCTTCAGCATAAATATCTGTACCATTCCTTGTGTCCAACGAATACGCTGTAAAACTAGAGCAGCAAAATTTTCTGCATGAAGTCCACGAATAAGTGGTTCACTAATATAGGCACTTTTATAGCCTTTATTATGAAGTTTAATAGCTGTTTCAGCATCTTCTGTAATGGTCTCCCCTGCAATACCGCCTAATTCATCAATATATTTTCTTCTCAAAAGTGCAGCAGAACCACAAAAAAATGAGCTCTCCCAAAAGTCATGTCCAAGCTGAATATATCTATAGAACATATCATTTTCACTAATAGATGTTCCAAACATTTTGAGGTTTCTTTCGATAGGGTCAGCATTGTAAAAGGCGTGAGGTGTCTGTACTAAAAACATCTTCTCATCTTTTAAAAACCATCCTGTTGTTCGTTGTAAAAACTGTTTAGCAGGAATGTGGTCTGTGTCGAGTATAAGTATTAAGTCGTTTTTTGCATACTTGAGGGCAGAGTTAAGATTACCTGCTTTTGCGCTGATATTTTTCTCTCTTGTAACATAGGTCGCTCCAACATATTCACAAAATTTTTGAAGATGTTCTCTACGCTCTTTTGCTATTTTGGCATTTTCTTCATTAGAGTCGTTGCACTTTTCATCAGTACCACCATCATCACAGAGAAAAACTTTAAATTTATCTTTGGGATAGTCAAAAGCGAGTGCTGCTAAGACAGTGTTTTCTATCATAAGATTTGGTTCATTGTATGTAGGAATAAGTACATCGACTGTAGGAAGTTCATCTTCTGAGTAGTTTGACAGCTCTATAGGCTTTCTTTTTAAAATATGCAGTGATGTAAAAATACCAAGGAGGTAGATAACAATAGCAATAAGCTCAGCACCATATAAAAATAGCGCACCAATATAATCGAAAAAACCTTCATAAATAAGTGAATCGAAAGTTCTCCAATAGAGATAGCGCAAGACAACAATTACAGCTAGTAACTTCACAAAGAGTCTTAAAAAATCTGGAATAGTTTTAAACTGTAGAAGAATAAAGAGAAAAAGAGCACTTCCATAGCCTATAACAAATTGTGTCTGCATGGTGTAATGTGAACTAATAAGTATATAAAAGAGCGTACTAAGGAATATTATGACAATAAAACGCACCAAGGCATTCTCAAATATTGCAGATATAATCTTTTCTGTCATAATGTTTTCTCTTTTTTTAATTAATATTGATGTGTGTCTATTTGTGGATAATCTCTTGGATCATAACTA
>Ga0256840_1002972_pt1 | contig 14242 bp, 13 predicted proteins | sample 355202metaG_FD_185969 | JGI IMG/M metagenome (GOLD analysis project Ga0256840, IMG submission 185969) | Hydrothermal vent microbial communities from Mid Atlantic Ridge, Atlantic Ocean - 355-202 | ecosystem: Environmental > Aquatic > Marine > Hydrothermal vents | place: Atlantic Ocean: Mid...
CCTCCTTAGTAATGTTAATTATTTGGTGGTTATCTTTCCGTGCCGGGTTGATCCGGTAATAATTGATACAAAAAAACGCATCATTATTTAAAGACTACACTATTATTTCCCACCATCCGTTTAATTGATAAAGTACACCCATATCAACTCCGGTACCTATTTCCTCAGCGTAAGAATAATACATCAGAGGGACATCTTTAAAATTTTCAGGTAATCCTGCCCGATAGCAGAGAATACCTGTATCTTCAAGAAGAGAAAACAATTTTCTGGATGCCGTTTTAGAAATTTCCAGTTTTAGTTCCAGACAATTTCGTATGATTTTACGTCCCGCACTATAGGGCTCATTAATTTTATGACCAAATTCATGCAATATTATTTCACCAACCTCTGTCAATATCCTGCCCCGGGAAAAATTACGACAGAGATCTTTGTTTAAATCATCCATAAGCATACGGGCCTTAGCAATAATTCCCTCCATATTCATCAGCCTTTCCTGAACTGCACTCTTTTCCATCTTTAACAAAGGTAATTCCTTCTCAATATACTCACGTTCCGTTCTTGAATGATCCTCGGGCTTTTTTGACCATATTTTTGCAAACCACATTTCCCACTCTTTAATCTGTGTTTCCAGATGAGGCCATAGTCCATGAGAATCCTCATGATTGGTTTCAATTAATTGTTCCTCAGTGAGGGTTTTTTGGAGTTTATCATGTTTCTCAATGATAGCCTCGATTCGGTGCATATGATTAAGCATCATGGAGCGCTCATTTTCAAGGTGCAATAATTCTTTTTTTAAAGTGGTTTTTTCTTTTTTAATATAAGCTTCCATTACAAATTTGTCATGTTCGGCAAATTTTTCCACAAATTTTTTTTTTATTTTCATAAGAATTATATCCTCCTTAAAAATTAAATTGTCAGATTCACTGCATGGTTGTCATCAATAAACCAATGAGCGCGAGAATCGAACATCCGGCAAGGACTGTACTAAAGACTTTTACCTTCCATACAGGCATGGCATCAACTGCAAGATGCTCAGTATGTACATGTAAATGGCTGTATCTCCAGGCTGCCTGTAAAAATGCAGCAGCGCTGAGTAAGATTAAAAGGTTCACTATTATAATAATTATCCACAGAGGCATGAAGCCCTTCATAAATTTGATAATACCAAGTCCGGCACCAAAAGCCGCCATGCCGGTCCTGAGCCACGCCTGATACGTCCTCTCGTTGGCGAGAATTGTACGGTCAAGTGCGAGTTCATTCCTGTTCGGTTCAAGGTATTCCGATTTTAAAACATCTGTTTCAGATGAGTTAGTAAATGGTGCCAAAAAAATCCTCCTTAATCAGATTTGCCATGTTCGTATAAAAATACGATGTCCACTGAACAGCAATCAATAACTGCTGTTCCGAGATAAAATACAGCTATCCATATCAATCAATCAATCAATCAGGCCGTGTTGACCTTGTTCCCACAGATAACCGCACAATATAAGCCATGATAAAGGCATAGCAATATACCGTTTAAAGAGGATAGTGTACCAATTCCAATTTTTTTACGCAAACGAAACGCGGAAAAATTAATACTGGCAAAAATCAGCAATTTTTTGATTGCGCTGTCTCCTCCATAATTACATCCACCTCCTCTCCGGATAGGACTTCCTTTTCTTCCAGTTTCGAGGCCAAGCCATCGAGAGCGGATCTGTTTTTGTGCATAATTTTTATGACCCTTTCATAGCTATTATCAACAATTGCCTTAACTTCGGCATCTATCTGCAGGGCTGTTTTCTCACTGTAATTTTTTTGTTCACCATAGTCTGTACCAAGGAACAAGGATGCCTGTTTCTTCCCAAAAGTTATAGCCCCAAGTTTTTCACTCATTCCATAGGAACAGACCATATCCCTGGCCAGTTCCGATGAACGTTCCAGATCATTCTGTGCACCAGTTGAGATGTCATTAAAAATGATTTCTTCAGCCACTCTTCCCCCGAGGAGGATGGCAATCTGATCCATGAGTTCATTTTTCGTAGCGAGAAATTTTTCTCTTTCCGGTACCTGCAATGTGTAGCCAAGTGCCCCTATTCCTCTTGGAATTATGGAAACCTTATGGACAGGTTCACCCGTAGGAACAAGCTTAGCCATTAGAGTGTGCCCGGATTCATGAAAGGCCACCCTGTGCTTTTCATCCTTACTCAAGGTATTGGTCTTCTTTTCAGGGCCTGCAATAACTCTGTCTATGGCTGCTTCAAAATCAGATGTAATAATGGCATCACGGTTAAGGCGAGCTCCAAGAATAGCAGCTTCATTGGCAACATTTGCCAGATCAGCGCCCACAAAACCGGGCGTTCTTCGCGCTATGATGTCAAGATCAACATCAGGGGCAAGTTTAAGATTGCGGGTGTGAATATCAAGGATTTCTTTTCTGCCCTTAAGATCGGGTTTGTCAACTACAATCTGCCGGTCAAACCTACCGGGGCGTAAAAGGGCTTTATCCAGTACATCAGGTCGGTTGGTAGCGGAAACTACAACAACTCCCTTACTGGTATCAAAGCCGTCCATTTCAACGAGAAGCTGATTTAATGTCTGCTCCCTTTCATCGTGACCACCCATGGCAACGGGTCCGCCTCTCTGCCGGCCTATGGCATCTATCTCATCTATAAAAATGATACAGGGGGCCTTTGCTCTTGCCTGCTCAAAAAGGTCCCTTACACGGGAAGCACCGACGCCCACAAACATTTCAATAAAATCTGAACCGCTGATATTAAAAAACGGGACACCTGCTTCTCCTGATACCGCCCTGGCCAATAGGGTTTTACCGGTACCCGGAGGGCCTATAAGAAGAACGCCACGTGGCATATGCCCGCCTAATCGCTGAAAATGATCAGGATTGCGCAGAAATTCTATAACTTCTCCAAGCTCCTGTTTTGCGTCATCAACGCCTGCCGCATCTTTAAAAGTAACCTTTTGTCCTGTATCTGCATGGATGTGAGCCTTATTTTTGCCTATATTCATAAAATTCATTCCAGACGAGCCCATTTTCTGACCAAGATAAAACCATAGTAGAAAAATCAAACCAAAGGGTATAATCCAGGTAAATAAAAAATTGCTCAAAAAATGGTTTTCCACAACCACACTGTATTTAACGCCATGCTTGTCAAGTTCTTTCGCAAGATTAGCATTGTAAAGAGGTACGGTTATAAAATGTAGAGGTTTACCGGTCTTTTTGTCCATGATTTTCAGCGTTCCCTCAATGGTCTTACCGTTTATAACACATTGGGTAACCTGATTTGAGACAAGGTAATTCTGGAATTTACTGTAAGGGATCTGTACCGTTTTTACCTGTATTATTGTCTGGAAAAAATATAAGAAAAGCATAATAATAATGAAGAACCAGATATTGAAACCAGCCTGTTTCTGCCAAAATGTACGTTCAGGCGGTTTATTGACATGAAGTTCCGGCTCTTTTTGATTAATCTGAAAATTTGTTGTTCCCATAATGCTCCTGTTTTACTAAAATTTTTTTTTGCTGCGCCGTTCCCGTTCTGCGGTATCCTGCATATAAAATTCTGCAAGAACATCGTACAGAGCCTTATGACTCTTTTGCATTTTAACGGGTTTATCAAAAAAAAATTCAGTTGCCACAGCAAAAAATTCAGCTTCATTTGTAGCACCATAAGGGTCCAGAAATGTTTTTTCCCCTTTTTTTGATTTATCGCGCAATTTAAAAAATTCTTCGGAAAAAACTTTTGCCCATATCTTGTATTGCTCCCGACTGTGAAGTCCGGGTGTTCCGTCTGCCACTCCGTCCAGCATATCAAGAAAATGAGCAAATTCATGGTATACGACATTATGACCGGATTCAGGATGCCGTGCTTGTCTTTTTACAGCATCCCATACAAGAATCACAGGCCCCCGCATAAAAGCCTGCCCGAGGATTGCCGTTCTCGGCTTTTCAATGATTGAGCTCTGGGTAATAAATAATCCGGCTCTTGGAGGCGGAGTAAAAACAGTTGAAGGATAAATCAGAATAGTGACAAGTTTTGTAAAAAGATCATGGGGAAGACCAAGAATCAGCATGCATGCTTCAGCGGAAATCACAACTCGTATCTCATCAGTAATCTCAAGTCCATTACAGCCTTCAAAATTTTTTTCGGCTATAAATATCTGGACTAATTGTTCCAGGTGAATCTTTTCATCAGAATTAAGAAAAGAATAGTGGGTGACCCTTTCCTCAAGAATTCCTCTCCATTCAAGCGGGAAGGGCTCTTTTAGAATTTCCCTTCTATGGTGTTTTTCTAACCATGTAAACATGTATCGTCTCCTGTTTATAAGTTCATACAGCAGTAAATTTTGGGAATAAATTCCATATAAACGGCCATGAGGCCGATCTGGAGACCCTCCGACGGCCTCATGGCCGTTACATTAATTTATTTACCGGATTCAGGGATTCTATTAAAAATCTCCGAAGCAACCTTGCGAAAGGACTCTTTAATCTTCCGACTTTCCGCTTTGAGTCCTTCTTCCATACCTTCAAGGACTTCCATGGTGGCTATTTTTGCGGTTGTTTCCGTTTTTTCGCAATGCTCAAGCATCTTGTCAAATTGATCTTTAATAAAAGCTTCGATTTCAGCATCTTCTGTATGCACTTCTTTGATAATTTCTTTTGTTGCCTTTTCCATATCTTTTCTCAGTGACATAATGCACTCCTTATATTATTAAAAGTCTGATTAATCATTATAATTCATTTAATATAACCGGCATGGCTGGAGCAAGAAGACCTGTCCAGCCAAAAAATTAAATATTCTTTCAAAACACTCTCCATAGTTACCGTTTTGAGATGAAATATTCCCTATGCTTAGGCTGTTACGATCATTGGCTTTAATCAACTATGGTACAAGATATAACAGTATAACGCATAGGCAAGGCCTAATAAATTCAATTATAATATTTTACGCAAACACTACTCAGGAAAGCTTCCACTGGCCACGATCAGCAAACAAGATGGTCTTAATAGCTGATCCTTCTACAATATGGGCGGACAACAAAAGATGCATACCCCCAGGCCGGATACACCTACAGACTACAAAGAATATCCCGGTTTAACCGGAAAAATAATATCAAAGTAGAAATTGTATGACATAAATTTTTTATAGTATTTTTATTAAAATTCCAATAAATCATTTATCATTTAAATACAGTATAGGCCCCAAGCACCTTAAGGAAAAGGGAATTTTTTTTCATTTCCTCCACTGTTTTCGATACGGCTTTATCCATAATATGTCCTTCAAGATCCATGAAAAAATAATAAGTCCAGTTCTGATTTTTTGTGGGTCTTGATTCAAGTTTAACCATGTTAAGTCCTGCTCTGTTCACGCACTCAAGGACTTTGAAAAGGGCACCCGGAACATGGGATGTGGCAAACATAAGCGAAGTTTTGTATCTGCCCTCTTTATCAAGGCTTTTTGGATACTTTACACCATCCCTGCCAAGTATAAGAAACCTTGTGATATTGTCCGAGTGATCCTCTATTCTTTCCTCCACCACCTGAAGGCCATAGATATGCGCTGCCCTACTGCTTGCAATGGCTGCGAAGGAGTTGTCTTCAGATGCCAGGCGGGCGGCCTGTGATGTGCTGCTTGTCTCGATTATTTTAATATTAGGAAATTTTTTTCTTATCCATCTGCGGCACTGGGCAAGGGCCTGGGGATGTGAATAAATTGTTGCCACATCCCGTATCTCCCCTGATAAAGAGAGCAGATCATGGTAAATGTGCTCGTAATGTTCACCTGTGATTTCCACGTCAAACTCGCAGAAAAGATCAAGGGTATGGTTTACCGCTCCTTCAATTGAATTTTCCACAGGCACAACGCCGAAATGGCTTTCCTTTTTTTCCACATCTCTGAATATATCAACAAGGCCTGACTGCTCAATGAAATTACCCGAATGTCGGAAATAATGTAAAGCTGCAATATGGGTATAACTTGCCTCGGGCCCGAGATAGGATATTCTGTTGGATTTCTGTATTTGTTTTGTGGCCGTCATTATAACGCTGAATATATATTTTAATAAATCATCGTCTGCAGGGCCCGTATTAATATCCATAAGCCTCTGCATAATTTTTCTCTCCCGGTTTATGTCAAGTACTTCCGTCCCCTTTTTATCCTTGATTGCACCGATTTTCTTTCCGATTTCAAGCCTTTTATTGATAAGCCGTACAATATCGGTATCAATTGAATCAATACCTTGGCGAAGATCTGTAAGGTGCTGTTCAAGTTTTGTTTTATCTGTATCCGATTTCATGATAATTACTCTGAAATGTTTTATTTAGCATTCATAATCTATAATGATTTTCATATGACTTTATTATATTCTTTTCTTTTAATGAGAAAATGGTATGAAGCCGTGTGAGATCAACTATAATATCCATAGTATTTTTTGAAAATTTTCGTCATTACAATGCATCATTGTTCCAAAATACTTTCTTTAATACTATGCCCGAAATGGCGAGCAGAATCTTCAAGTGCAACCAATACCTTATCTTGCTGTTTCAAATCAACAATGGAAAGAGGTTTCCCTTTGGTAGAGGTAAGCCTGATTGTCTCTGCATTTTGTACGAGAAGGGATATAATGCGATCTTTTGCCTTTGCCTTTACAAGCATCAATGGCCTCTTCTCAATTTTAAGACGTCCTATAACAGCTTCAAAGGATCTTCCCGAAAAATCAGTTATAAAAACAGGGTCTCCGGCTGATAATTCCGAAAGATAGCGTGTCCTTCCTCCGGGAACCCTTGTATAGGCGTGAACGGGTCCGGCATTAACACGGAATGGCCTTGGGGCTACATATGGATTTTCAATGGATTCCGCATGGATTAAAAAAAGGGCTGTACTGCTGTTTCCTGTAAGAATGCCCTGGCCTTGCTCCATCAAGGTACAGGTATCAATACAGACTCTGTCCCCCATGCCGGCGGGAGTGACTGAAATAATTTCAGCGGAATCAAGTTCTATTTGAACTGATCCGGAAGAGATTTCATTAAAAAAATTTTTAATTTCATTCACAGATCCGGGGTGGTAGAGAACCTGTCCTACACCTTTTTCAAGAATCCGGAACGCTGTTTTTGCTTCCTTGGCATTATTGACCTTGAAAATAATATTACTCCCCCCTCTTGCTATAAGGTTCTCCATGGGGATTATCTTCCAGTTGGATGTTGAAAGTATAACTTTTAATCTTTCAAGGGAACAAAGGATTTTTTCCTCATCATCCATACCCTTAATTTCCATATTTTTGATATCCTTTTCAGGAACAAGATCACCGTCATTTGCAACAATAATAATTTTGCCGAGTTTTCTCACAGTTGATGCATGTCCATCCGGAATTACAAGACCGTAAGCACCCGACTCAATGCTTGCCGTCACCATTTCCTTATCCCAGGGATCTATTTTTATCCATATTTTTCGCATAGTTATTCCTTATTTATAAAATATATTATCTACCATGATTTGTTTGAACCTATCAGAAGACTTTTTGTTGATTTTATTTCAGAATTTCCAGAGCTTCTTCAACAGATTTACCATGGTGTATTATGGTGCTCATTGCTCTGACAATTTTTTCAGGATAATCATGCTGAAACACATTTCGTCCAATGGATACGCCTGATCCTCCGGCATCTATGGAATCCTTAACCATGGTAAGCACATCCCTGTCCGAATCCATTTTTGCGCCTCCTGCAATAACAACAGGAACAGAGCAGCCTTCAACCACCTCCCTGAAACCTTCGGGAGTTCCGGGATAAGCGACCTTTACAATATCCGCTCCCATTTCGCTTCCTACCCTTGCAGCATGTTTTATAGCGTCTTTATCATATTCATCCGGAACCTTTTCTCCCCTGGCATATATCATGACAAGAAGAGGCATACCCCAATCACCTGCAATGCGACTTACCATTCCAAAATCATTAAGCATATGCCCCTCGTCCCCGTTGCCGAGATTTACATGAATGGATACTGCATCCGCCCCGAGTTTAATAGCCTCTTCAACGGTGCATACCAAAGTTTTGGCGTTTGGATACAGGGACAATGATGTGGATGCTGAAAGATGTACTATAAGTCCTATATCAGGCCCCTGGCCACGAAGCCCTTCCCTGACGAGTCCCTTGTGCTCCACAATGGCATTGGCACCGCCTGCTGCAACTCTCTGAACTGTATCCTTCATATCAAGAATACCTTTAACAGGGCCAATTGAAATCCCATGATCCATGGGAACAATGATGGTTTTACCGGTTTCACGGTTAATAATACGCTCCATACGAATTTTTTTACCTATAACAGACATGACAACTCTCCTTTTTTTTCGACCTTTGCAAAACACCCCTGTTTCACCCGATTTCTACGTCAGGCAAAAATTGTAAGCTCAAAATACTCAATGCATTTCTATGTTAAAATTTTTGCCTTTCTTGAACTCGAACGAAATTGAACCTTTGTCAAAAGTCTCCTTTGTTTAAAAAAGGAAAAAGGGCTGCAGAAATTTTACCTCCACAGCCCTTATAAATAAAAAAAGCCGCAGAGACCTTTGGTCTGCTGCGGCTTTTTCGCTTTTTATTGTTATTGTATCGGTTATTCAGCGCACCACAGACAGACCGGTATGAAAATAATACCCGAAATAAAAAAAGTATCTATCTGCTGATAGGCTATTCACTGTTTCTTAAAATCCTTAAAAAACCGATACGGTTAATAAAATATTAATTAAAAAATAATATACTCCTTTCAATATAGGATCTTTTTTATTATGTCAAGCTTTTTCTATAAGTCCCGGCTAAAATTTGTAAAAATATAAAATAAAAATTAAAAATTAAAAATTTCAGTTTTATCAACAGATATGTTTATGTATTTTATTTTTGTCAATTTTAGCGACAGATGATCTTTTATTCTTTTTTAACTCTTTTGCAAATCGTTTTATATCATGCAATAAAATATCTGCCATGTCCCTGCCGAAATTCTCTTTTACAACAATTCTTAATATATTAATATCTTCTGCGTTCTCTGGCAGGTTATATGCAGGTACAATCCATCCTCTTTGTCTTAATTTTTCAGACAACTCAAAAACATCAAACCCAGCATTTTGCTTTATTGATGCTGCAATTATAGGCAATTTTATATCTTTATTAATTAATTCAAAAAAATCTATCTGATCCATTTTATTCACTAAATATTTGGCATTGGATAAAGCGTTTCCCATGATATCCCTGTATCCGCTTCTGCCCAGTCTTAAAAGATTATAATATTGAGCTATAATCATGGAACTGCCCTTGGAAAAATTCAGTGTATAGGTTGCTTCTTCGCTGCCGAGATAATTCACATAAAATATTAAATCTTCAGGCAAATCCGTTTTGTTTTTAAAAAGAAGCCAGCCTATACCAGGATACACTAACCCGTATTTATGCCCTGAGATATTGATTGACCTGACCTGGGACAACCTGAAATCCCACTTTAAATCCGGATATAAAAACGGAACAATAAAACCGCCGCTGGCACCGTCAACGTGCATGGGTATGTCCCATCCCTTTTCATTTTTTATATCTAAAAGCATATTATTTATATTTTCAATAGGATCTAATTGACCAGTAAATGTAGTCCCTAAAACAGCTCCCACACACATTGTATTTTCGTCTATCGCATTTCTCACATCTTCTACATCAACTGTGTAATTATTATGTTTCATAGGTATAATGCGCAGTTCAACGTCGAAGTACTTCGCAAATTTATTCCACACAACATGGACATCGGCACCCACCACTATATTGGGTTTGCTATAATCTTTGCCGAGCTTTTTCATTTTTTTTCTAAAAGTCCATTTATGAGCCAGCAGCCCAAGCATTATAGCTTCAGAAGATCCTATCGTGGCTGTGCCCACATATTCATCCTCATCCTGGGCATTGCAGAGTCTGGTGAGCATGTTCACCACCCGTTCCTGGATCACACCGGTTTGAGGATATTCATCCTGATCAACAAAATTTTTATTGATATTTTCAACTATCAATTGTTTTGCTTCATCTTCCATCCATGTTGTAACAAAAGATGCCAGATTCAATGATGGATTTCCATCCATATTGAGTTCATCATGAATCACCTGATAAGCAGCTTTTGAATCAATACCTTCTTCAGGTATATCAAATTTAGGGATTGATTTTGTAAACAACCTTTCTCCATATGTCGGACAAACCGATTCATGCTTTAAATGCTCCTTTTTTTTTGACAACATATTAACCAATACCTCCCATTATTTTTTTATATGAAACTCCTGCAAAAATTCTTTAATAATGAGAGTTTCATTTTTTGTTGAGAGGCCGTCGGAGGGTCTCCAGATCGGCCTCATGGCCGTTATATGAAATTCATGTCAACTACCTTTAATTACAGGAGTTAGCTTTGCGTTTTCGATTCTATATTTGTCAAAATTTCTAATTTTGAGGATCTTTTTGTTTTCTTTTTAATGTCCCTTTTTGAAAAAAAATATATTTTATCCATTCAAATCCAAATTGCAGAAGTTTTATATCATCTGTTCGCATCTCTTCAAGCTTTGAAGTATCCACTTCATACCTATCAAGAAAACTGCTTTCAAAAACAAATTTTTTAAATTTGTCAATATTATAACAGGCTAGGAGAAACATCTGTTTGCTCTGCTCAGATAATTTTATATTTGCAGGAACAGATTTTTTTCTCACTATGAGATCTGTCCACCCGGCATTAACCTCATCCCTGAGCCTAACGCCCTGATCTTCACGCCATTCTGCAACCGTCCACTCTTCTTTTTCCTCAAACCCACGGCAGTGAGATTCTTTGACCATAAAAAAAAAATCATCGTTTTTATCATCACCGGAATTATCCGTATCTCCTGTATAGCTCAATGATCCCATGCCCAGTGGATAATACCGGCAGGTAGTGGGCCTATCACTATAGATAATACATCCCCGATTATTTCTGACAAAGGGACATGATTTTTGTTCATCATCTAACAGCTTCATGGTAACAATAGGAAGATCTGCTTTTTTAAGCAATTTAAGATCTGTATAAATAGCAAGAAATTCTTCTGAAGAAAGTTCCAGCCTTTTTCTCAGGATAAGAATATCATAGGGGGTGAGCATTATGTCAATCCCTCTGCAACACTTTGTGAAGCAGCTTATCCCCTTGTGGCATTTAAAATGGAATTTACTGTCATATCCCAATTGAACCGGTAGAATCTCAGATTTTTTCCCGTTTTTCGACTTTGCATCCATTAACAGTCTCCTTAATTTTCATATAAAAACTTCTGCAAAACACCTTTAACTACAAGAGTTGACTTCGCGTCTTCGACCCTATATTTGTCTATCAAAATTTCTAATCTTTCGGTTGTAGCTGATCTTCTTACCCAAGACCATGCCGGTTATAAAAAAATCAAGGTATTAATATAAAAATAAAGCTGACAAGTCAATCCATGACAGGCAATATTGTAAAATATAAAAAAATTTGGGTTTGGAAACATAAATAAATAATTTTGGATTTATTGCGGCAAACCTTTATAATATACGAAAATTAGTGTAAATTGTACTTCATCTCATTAATAGTAAGCATTAATTTTTTATATGAAACTCCGATAAATTGCCTTTGTAAATAAGAGTTGGCTTCGCGCCTATGCGGCCCATGCTTTGTTGAGAGACCGCCGGAGAGCAACCAGATCGGCCTTATGGCAGTTAGCAAAATTTATTTTGGTATGGGATAACCACAAAAAAATAAAAAAATCATACAGGAGATTTTATGAAGATCAGAAAAGCAGTATTCCCGGTGGCAGGCCTTGGAACACGATTTCTTCCTGCGACCAAAGCCATGGCAAAGGAGATGCTCCCCATAGTGGATAAACCGATTATTCAATATGCCGTTGAAGAGGCCTTTGCAGCCGGTATAGAGTATATTATTTTTGTCACAGGCAGAGGGAAAAAAGCTCTTGAGGATCATTTTGACCGATCTTTTGAATTGGAATTTGCACTGAAAAACAAAAAAATGAATGATATGTTAAAGCAGGTGAAAAAATTAGTCCCAAAAACAGGAACAATTATATACACAAGACAAAATGAACCCCTTGGTCTGGGACATGCCATCTGGTGTGCCAGGGATATTGTGGGTGATGAGCCCTTTGCTGTGCTTCTCGCAGATGACCTCATTCAATCCGAGACTCCTGTTCTTTCCCAAATGATAGATAAATTTGACAGGCTCAGATCATCAATTGCTGCTGTGATGGAGGTGGAAAATGATCAGACTGATAAATATGGGATACTTGAAGCAGAAGAGATAGAGGATAATATTGTTCGAATCAGAAATATGGTTGAAAAGCCTGACCCTGCTGAAGCTCCTTCAAATCTGGCCATTATAGGCAGATATATCCTTACACCCAAAATTTTTGACATCCTTGGAGAAATAGAAGCCGGGGCGGGAAACGAAATTCAACTTACGGATGCCATGAAACAACTTCTTACAACTCAGCCGATATTCGGTTATAAATTCCAGGGAAACCGATTTGACTGCGGTGACAAAGCAGGTTTTCAGATGGCCAACATGGCATTTGCAATGGAACGTCCGGAACTTAAATTAAAACTTACTGAATTTATTAAAAAAATGCATTTTAATCTTGAAAAATAATTTTTTATTCCTTGTATATGCTATAGAGTTTCATAACTTTTTTTACGTAATTTTCCGTTTCCCGGAATGGAGGTATGGCCCTGTATCTGTCAACAATACTGGTCCCGGCATCATAAGCTGCCAAGGCAAGAGACAGTTTTCCATTGTAGTGTTGCATAAGTTCTTTAAGATGCAGGGCTCCTCCCATAATATTCTGGGAAGGATTAAACGGATCTGAAACATAAAATTTTTTAAAATTTTGAGGCATAATCTGCATTAAGCCCTTTGCACCTTTTGATGACACAGCAAGGGGATTAAAATCGGATTCCACCTGAATAACAGCTTTGAGTAAAGAAAAATCCACTCCAAATTTTTGTGACGCTTTCTTTATCAGGGGATCAAATTTAAGCCTGTCCTCTGCATGAAATTTCCCATGATATTTTTTTCTGACGGGTTTCTCCCTGATGTAGAGTTTATAATCTGATGAGGTCGGGATATTGGTAAAATTAACTACGCCTGTACTATCTATAAACATATAGATATCTGCTGATACTTTATATGGGAACATAAAACAAAAAAATACCAACACAATAATAAAATTTTTTATGAAATATCCGATGGGAATTATCTCCCGTATTTGGTAATTACTCATATTATGATGATGCAAATACAGGTATGTGGTATTAAAATACAACTATTTTGCTTCATCAGGTATCAGTCAACACAGCAAATATGATTTCATATGACTGTTTATTGTATTAACGATGTGATTCGCGAAATTAAGACTGGTACTGCTGTCTCTGTCCTTAAAATTCTTTTTCCAAGGGTCACAGTCTTAAACCCTGCCTGGTTTAGAGTTTTAATTTCAATATCAATAAATCCACCTTCAGGCCCAACTGCAAGAGTTACCGGAGTATTTATATTATTCGGGCAGGACAGACAACTCTTTGGATGAGCTGCCAGTGCAAGAGTGTTTTCTGCAATTACCGGCAACTCTTCAACAACAAAGGGTTTGAACAAGGGCTTTAAAAAAATTTCTGGCAGTATAGTGTCCTTAGCCTGCTCAAGACCAAGAATCAGTTCTTTTTCAAGATTTTCTCTGATCAGTACAGGGCTTGACCAGAAGCTCTTTTCAACTCTCCAGGCATTGACAAGGTAGATTTTTTTTACTCCAAGACAGGTCACTGCCTGAATAATTCTCCTGACCATTTTAGGTCTTGGTAGGGCAAGAACAAGGACAAGCGGGAGACCAACAGGAGGAGGTGTATCAAGAAAGACTTCCATTTCAACAAACTGACTTGTAATTTTTGTTACAAGCCCTGTTCCCATCCGTTGATTGACTAATCCCACAGACAAGATATCGCCCTCACATGCCCTGTGAACCTTTTTTATATGGTTAAAGCGTCTTCCCTTAAGTCTTACCTTTCCTGAACCAATAAAATCATTTTTAAATAAAAGGATAAGATTCATTTTTTGTGAAGACGGGCAGATTCAAAACAAATTTAAATCTGCCCGGGTTAAAAATTCATAATCTGTCAGATTTTATAAGAAACTCCTGCACACTACCCTGAATCATTAGAGTTGGCTTCGCGCCTACGGCCCATGCT
>Ga0256840_1002973_pt1 | contig 14240 bp, 19 predicted proteins | sample 355202metaG_FD_185969 | JGI IMG/M metagenome (GOLD analysis project Ga0256840, IMG submission 185969) | Hydrothermal vent microbial communities from Mid Atlantic Ridge, Atlantic Ocean - 355-202 | ecosystem: Environmental > Aquatic > Marine > Hydrothermal vents | place: Atlantic Ocean: Mid...
ATAATATTCCGTATATGGGTTATTGAATTCTACTTTATATTGCGTATCTGAAATCTTTGTAATGGTATAAGACCAATGTATTGGTATATATTTTGTTCCAAATGCCCTAAATAATGCTATATGTGATATTTTTCCAAATTCACCAACTTGAACTGTTGGATTACCCCTTGTTGCTGTTAAATTTTCTGGTATTACAAATGACCCTGTTAATACCCCATTTGACATTACACTTACCATATCTACATCTGGATTACTTTCTTTCGTAAGGTATATTTTTCCAGTTTCATTTGTTATTATTATATTTCCTGTTGCAGTATCTATTAAATCAGTTCCCCGTACTACTAAATCCCCCGATGATGCCTCATCCCATCTTACCCTTGTTTGGTTTGAACTGGTGTCTGAAAATATTGCATATTCTAAATAGACATTAATATCGTTTGTTGTATAATATTTTGGTGTATATTGTATCATTGTTTCATTTGAGGTCCTTATATCTATTCCATTTATACCATTTAGTTCATATGGTTGTATGTTTGGTGGCAAATCACCATCTCGGTGATAGTTATATGTATTTGGGTCTGAAAAGTCAATGAACCATTCAAATACTTGCGTAGGTTTTTGACTAATGTTATCATCTACCAATGTAATATAAAACACATTTGTGCTATTAGGGTCTAATGATATTTTAGTCCATAATGCTACATTTCCATTGCCGTCTGTATCTGCCTTATCTATCCAATATGGGGCATTTGTAAAATACGGCGTAGCAGAAACACTTGATACTGCATATACAGATAGTATAAATAGTATCACTAATTTTAGATAATTCTTCATAACATCACCTTAATTTATACACATATAGTCTATAACGCTTTTATTTTAACGGTATATTTACTTCTGATGATGAATTATTAGTATATATATACAAGAATGGCACTAATAACATCAAGATTGGCACCCAATTGTATATTGTTTGGTAGTAATCATACCATTTAAACCAAAATGGGAAGGTAGTTTTCCAAGCCAAGACTACGGGTTCTAAATTTCCAACTATAACGCCAGTTAGAAACCAAATCATGATACATACAATATATAATATAAAGGCATTGATTATTATATCAAATCGCATAAATACCACCTAATCTTCTTTTAATGTGGTGCTGGCTACTATACCATTTAGTATAAGTAATATAGCCGATAATATAAGACATACATAGAAAATAAAGGCAAATGTATCTGAACTTTGGTTTATTCTTTGAACTGTTGTTCCAACTACTACAATAGTTTCTACTGACCAATTTTGTATAATGCCTATTAATGATGATGTAATGCCCAAGACTGCCCCAATGATATTTGTAATATTTCCTTGGCATTTAGATGCCCAATAAATACAAATAATGGATACAAATAAAATTGCTATTTGAAGCATAACATCCATAATACCACCAATGAAAGGGTTATAGAGGGTATAAACCCATTATTTTTAAGTATCTTTGTTTTTTGTAGGCATATGTGTATAAATAGACTTAATGGTAATATATATGGGTTTAATAGGCACAATGGGGCTAACAATACAACATCTGCCCATTTCATTATCTTTTTTCTTAATATGTAGTATAACACTATAACATATATCCCTGAAACAAGGGGATACTTTACTGGTGTAAGTATCACTAACAATAATTCTACAATTAAAGCAATGTATAGTAATATAACTGGTACTTTTTGATATTTGTAATCAAAATATGAAAGTAAAGAAAGAAAGGGGACTAGTTCTATCATATTATCACATTATTTTGTCATATTTGATACCACTACTGTTTTAGCCATAGATGTTGCTGCATTTGCTTCGTGTCCATTTCCTTGCCCATTTACTATCATATACAATACCCCTAATCCAATTATGCCTATAAATATAAATAAAGCAATTTTTTCCCAATTTACCTTTTCCATCTTTGCTACGGCAATTCCATAAGATTTAGCAAGATTATGTAATTGACTTAAACTTCCACCAATTAAGTAGTCTTTTATTTTAGTCCAATCTACTTTCCAACAAATTGTCTGGTTCTTATCTACTTTTCTATGTGCTATACCGTATTTGTTTTCTACTTTTAGTATATACCCATCATATGCAGCAATTGCTTCATTAATTAATTTTTTATCTTCTGCTGTTAATCGGTCATTAGTTAGTAATTCTGTTTCTAACTTATTCTTTTGTATTACGGCATTAGCATACTTCTTTTGTATATCTTCTGGTATATTTTCTTTAATATTTTCCAAATCCAATAATATTGCCGTATCACATCCCAATAGTTCATTTGTATAAACTTCAATGAAAGGTCTTCCGTATAGTGTTTCATATGGTTTCTTATGTAAAAACATAGCATATTCTATGCCGTTTATATTAAATGATAGCATTTCGTCTATTATTTTACCTTTTAATAGCATATTTGTGGGTTTATGAAATACTATAACTTCATTAGGTTTTAATGATAGTATAAATAGTTTCAATACGCTTTTAGGCACTTTTAGTAAGATAAAAAATAATATTATGAAAAAAAAGAAACTTAATAATCCCATAAGTATTCCAAATAATGCGCCGCCATATATGCCAAATATATTATAATACAATGCTATAAATGTTTCTAACATCTTTATTCACCGTTATTGTTTTTATTTGCATTTTTAATTCTTCCGACAAGACTTCTTTGTTCATTACCTAATAGATATTTAGTTAAAAACCCATTTAAGTTTTTACTTAATGAAATAATTCTTGTTGTAGATGCTTTCAATCTTTCCTGTGTATCAGTATCATTTCTTAAAATGTATGGCAATCTATTGCTTTCTAAATAACTTAATAATTCTGCTTCGGCATCTATTTTATTTATTTTTATTTCTGATAGAAATCCTGTGGTGTTAGTGATAGATGCAATTTCCGTTGTTCCATTTTCATAAATAATGGCCTGAATAAAATCTGATTTAAACACCGGATTATCTGCTATTTGTAATGCGTGATACTGGTCTAATTCTTCATCTGTCATTTCTGCATCTGATATACCTAATCTGTCTTTAATATCGTCTATCATCTTCATCCACCTTATTTAGCCTTTTTAATATTTCATTACCTTTGGTTTGATGTACATATTCCATAATCATATTTAATTTACTGTGCTTTGTAATTCCTTGAATATCCAGGGGATTTGTGTTATTTAATGCCAAATAAGTTATACATGCATGTCTATTAGTATGCGTGTTTAAATCCATATTTTTAGTTCTACTAAAATATTTCTTTACCCAAGCCGATATTTTCTTATGTTTTATTTCATAATCATCTATTAAATTATCTACATATTCTAATTTACTTCTTTCTATTTCCCTCGGTATAATTATAAGCCTATAGTCTGTCTGTTTCTTCTTTCTAACTTTTACATTTTGATTGATATTGCCATTGTAATAAAAATTAACAATAGCGTCTGTTGCTTCCGATAATCTTGCCCCATTTCGTAACTGTGTTAATAATATAGAAAGATAACAATAACGGCAATAGTCAAATTTTGTAGCATCGCCTATATCTATAATTTTAGAATAGAATTTTAATTCGTTTAAATACATACATTCTAATGTTTTAAAATCATAATTTTTAAACCAAGTCATATGCCCACCATTATGTCTTCATTTTTCTGAAATTAATTGCCAATTGGATAGCCCTTCTTAAACTTTCATCCTTACAAGATTTTAATGCTTCATGAAGATATTTTGTTTTTATCTTACCATCTTTCGTGAATGCTTTGTTTCCATATTTTCTTTTTATATAGTTTCTTACCCTACCAGGATGTTTTATTTCAATATTTGACATACAATCACCATAAGTTTAAATGTTATATAATTAAAATAAAGAAAAAAAAAGGAATTATTGTTTTCTACCTGCAAACATATATACAACACCAATTATCATAATAGCCGCCATAATTAATGGAATTATTACGGCAATGTTCATTGCACTGTTCAAGTTTTGTGGTATAGAAGTCTTCAATCCTGCAAAAGATGAAGTATCTGGTATGGCACTTGTTAATGGACCTTCTAAACTGCCTAATATGATACCAATTACCATTAAAACTACAAATAGGACAACTAATACCATTAATTGATCTATTATGCTTGCCTCTGCCCAATCCATCATTTCATAGTATTTGTCTTTTCCAATTATTTCAATAACAATTCTTTCTGCCCCAGTGTCATTTGCTAACGATTTAAACTTTTCAAATAATTTTTTACCATCCATAATTACACCCGATATTTTTTAATCTATGATATTGTATATATAATTCATTTTACCCCTACCTGCCTACTCTCATACTATATAAATACATTTGAATATTTAAAACCTAAAAATGTGGGGATAGTAATTACTATATTGTGTGATACAATGATATAATTATATAATTGAATAAGTTAAAAGGGTGAAAAGTATGCAACGAAATCATAAAAAGCAACTAACAATAGTCATCCCAGAAGCGGACGAGGCTTTATTGAGACGTATGGCATTTAATAAATACAATGGTAAAAAAGGCTCAATATCGCTGGTGATTTCAGAAGCAATAAGAAAACTGTATGTTGAATGTAGCAAAGAATAATATTTATATATTAAGAAGGATCGTGATACTTTTCTTATAAGAAAATGAATTTCTTATAAGGATAAATTTCGGAGGGGTAGTATATAAATAAATTTTCTTATAAGAAAAAGCTACCACTGTAGCTGCTTTGTAGCTAAATTGTAGCTGCAGAAATTGCGTCAATCTCTTATAATATTATTTTTTTTTTAAAAATAATTTTTAAAAAAAGTTTTTCTTATAAGAAGCTACAAAGCTACAGAATATCAACATCATATTATGAAAAAATATCATGCATAAAATTCAAAGTTGCATTTGTAGCTTTGTAGCTGCAGTGTGAAAAAAGAATATGCACAGAGATATAGAATGATAACTCAAAAAAATAACAAAACTTCAGCTACTTGAACTTTAAAATAGCGCAATATAAAAATAATATGATTTAAAAAAGATAATGAAAAAAATAAGCGATTTACATAAACTCAATTCTGTAGCTGAAGATGTAGCTTGTTGCTAAATGTGTTGCAGGTGATAATATGAATATGACACCACAACCAGAAATACTTGTAATATACTGCCTGGACTCGTGGTGTGTTGCAGTTGGTGATGAAATTATTTCGTTAGAAAAATATTTCAAAAAATACCCTGTGGCTAAAATGAGCCTTGCAAAGCGGTTGAACGATGGTAATGTGATTACAATGATTTACCGACCTATTTTGGCACTTGTAGATAACCCGCTGGATGCAACTTTACACCTCAAAAAATTCAATAAAGATATTGAAGTCCAGGCAATGTATTATTTATGCGGGCAGCCAACATCACTTGAATGGATGAAATATGTTGCACTACATAATCTATCAAAAGATAAACTTCTATACTTACTAAAAAATTATGCAAAAGAGAGGTGGTAAAATGGATTTAATAAAATTAATTGATAAGCAGGGATGGGAACACGCTCTTCCAGCACTTCTGGGATGGGAAAAGTTTTCAGATGACAAAGTATTGTCTGAATTAGAAAAAATACTAAAAGCAAACAATAACTCACTAATAGATTTAGATAGTATCAAAGATGAAGATGGTCAGGCATACTTGATACTATACTATGCTACAAAGAAATTGAATAACGACACAGTTAAGAAGATATTCAAAAAATACGGCATTACAGGTGTAAAGGTTGGGACAGAATATATTATCTACAACTCACTATATAAATTAGATGTTTCAAAAATAGATAATTTTGAAACGGCAGTAATACAGGAAATAGATGGACATCTAATATTTAGAGCTACTATTAAAAAGGATGACAAATCTACCAAATACGAACAAGTAATCTGTATGTTATCTACTGTTGAGGAAGTGCATGACCCTCTGGACGATACAACAACCCCTTATATAAAAGCCCGTGTTTTAAAAGGGTCTGAAATAAAGGCGGTTGAAGTGTTTGATTATGAAGATTTGCCAAGTATCGTATCCACACCCGTTTTAAAGTTATTAAACACAAACCCGCTACTATCCATTGAATTTTACAAAACACTTCAAACAGCAATCCATTCTAAATCTAAAAAGACTACAAAATCAAAAGGGTTGGCAACATACCACATAAATAAAAAACCTGTTTTACTTGATGCGTTTCTACCATCTAATTTGCACTTATGTGAATCATACCCCCGATGTGAGCAGCACCTGTATGCCGAAGTTGATGAAAACTCCAAAAAGGAGTTAATATATGCACTCTCACACTTTAAAGCAGTGCATAATATAACAGTAATCAGTGCATTTATTGCGGCCCACTTAATCCACATAATCAAACCTAAGGTGGTGCCATTAATATTTCTATTCGGGGATAGTAATGTTGGTAAAACTGCCATATCCTCACTGTTATCTTATGTTGATGTGCCTCAATCAACAACTACCGTGCATCAACTACTCACCCACATATCAGGATTTAGATGTGGCGTGTTTAACATAGATGAAAAAACACAGTGGGAAAACCAATTAATTCAAGAATTAAAGAGGGGCTCAACAAATAAGGGGTTAATGTCAAGGAAATCAGGGCATAAGTCATACTTGTCAAATATGATAATGATTGCATCCTCTAACCCCCTTCCGTCTTTTCAAATCAGGGGGCTTGAAGATTTAAAAGGATTAGTAAGAAGAAGCGTATTTTTGGAGGTAAGAAGGGAGTTGGACACACTACCAGGCATTGAACAATATTACGAACTGCTTGAATTATCAAAAGAGCAATTATGGAGAGCAATTCTTGATGAATTGTTTTCTTTTACTGTTGATGAGATAATAAACATCTACAACTCAACGAGCGCAAATGAAAAATATCGGCTGTTGCTAACTGGGATGGAGTTGTGGAAAAGAATTGTTGGAAAATACGGCATAAACTTAAACATAACTACTGATGGGATACTCAAAAGATGGGAAGATGGTGAGAAAACCGCACTTAACTTAAAAGAAGTTGAACTCCCCGACCTGTTAAAATCAACAATAACTGAAACAATGCTACAAATCGCTAATCAATTAAAACGAAATATTAGTGATGTAGATGAGTTATACATAGATAGTAAAGTAGTTAAAGCAACGCTACAAACTAAAAACTACACGATAGACGATGAGAAGATAATATTCAATTTAAAAGGATATAAAAACTTATCAGCAACAATTAAGGAACTTCCAAACCTTGATAACTTAAAAGACATTGAAAATTACTTAAAATCAGCAAATATACAGTATGAATTAAAACACACAAGAATAAAAAACATTCCAGGGCGGTGGATAATAATAACTACTAACTCATTAGAAAAACAAGTGTTAAAAATTATTGAGGAAGGAGAAACAACAATTGAACAAATCAGCGAAAAACTCAACGCCTCAGAGGATTATATTGAAGAGATAATTGAAAAACTCCACAACAGAGGGGAGATTCACGCCGAACGAGGAAAAATAATAAAACTATGAGGTGATAATATGATAATAAAGAAAAAATACAAAGTTTATAAAGCAGGAGGAGGGAAGATTAAAATACCCTATCCAGGCAGATATGTAAAGATATATCACCCTCTCACACAACAAACAATAGAAAGAATGTCAAGAGCAGATGGTTCAATCCCATTACCAATAAAATGGATTGGAACAGAAGTAATTGTGGAAATAAATGAGGGGGGACAATAATATGGTCGAGTTTTATGCAGCAATCACCGTATCTCCCAGCCATATTAAGAAAATGGTTGAACTTTTAAAAAAACATGAGCCAAAAAAATGGGCTTTTGAAAATGTAATATTTACCCCTTTAATGGCATCTATTGGAACAATATTGGAGATTAAACAGTTAAAAGTCCGCTATGACTCAAAAATAATATTTGATAGTGGGGGCTTCTATGTTCAACAGAATAGATTAGATATGGGGAAGTTGATAGATAAATTAAAAGAATTTTATGAAAACAATAAATGGGGGGATTGGTATGTTCTGCCAGATTCCCCACCAGTTTCATCCGATAGTGTAGATATTGCCTGGGGGAAAGTTTATGAGACGGTTTATTTTGCAAAGAGTTTTGCAGAAGAATTCAATGGGAAAATGGAGAAAAAGTTTGTTCCTGTTGTTCAAGGTATTAATGAGAAACAAATTTACTACTGTATCAAAAATTATGCTAATTTTAATGTTAAAAGAATAGGTTTTGGAAGTTTTGGGACTTGTGGAAAAAACAATCAAATTAACCGATTGACAAAAGAAAGCTTGAAGAAGTTAAAATATGTGCGCATGCTTGCAAATGAATACGGGTTTGAATTGCATGCATTTGGAATTGGAGGGGGTAGTTCTGCAAATAAAATTAAAGATTATGTTGATAGTTTTGATAGTAGTGGATGGGATAAGGCAGCGGGTTTTGGAGATATATTTTTTCCAAATTCAAGAACAATTAATATAACTGGAAAAAAACAAACACATCATCAAATAGATTACAAATATATTGAGCAGCTTACAAAATCACATAAATGCTATTTTTGTAAAAAGATTGATAATTTAAAAAAATATAGAATATATCGCTCATTGCATAATATATTAGTAATCTATGATATGATAAAATCAACTGCATGAAAATGTAATATTTATACTATTATCTATTTTTTATTATATAATAAATAATGAAAAAATAATTTAAAGAAAGTGAGCAGAAAAATACATTATAGTATGTTTTAAACTTATATTAATTCAATAAATACATAACTCAATAAGTTATCCGAAAAGTTTATATACTATGAAGGATAAGTATAATATAGAAATAAAATAACAAAATAAAAAACTGCTCACATCCCCACCCATCACAACTTTTGTGATGAAAGTGGGAACCGAAAAGTTTATATACTATGAAGGATAATATATGAATAGAGTTAAAATCAGACCATAGTGGGATGGAGCAACTGCTCCAATATAAAAAAAAGAGGTGATAAAATGGAAAGAAAAAGAACTATACAGTACATAAAATGCCCCATATGTGGGGAGAGTTTAAAAATACTCCCCACACAAAGGGGAGAAATTAAAAATCATGTGTGGGTGTGGGATTTAGCCCACCCTACACTTGGAAAAAGGGGTATTAGATACCCTTTATACATATATTGTCCTAATGAATGAATATTTTTTATTTTTTTAAAATCAGACCATAGTGGGATGGAGCAACTGCTCCAATATAAAAAAATAGGTGATAAAGAATGAAAAAAGCAATTGTGTATTTAAGATATTTAAATGAATTCGAAAATTTAATAAAAAAATAGATGAAGATTTTAATAAAGAAGATGAAATTTTATATGATTTTCAATTGAATAAGATATTAACAGATAGATATATAATAAAAATAAAAAGACCCTCAAATGAAAAATACCCATCTTTTGAAAATGTAGATATTACGATTGTTAGCAACAAAAAAAATAATGTTGCATATTATACTGAGTATTACAATTTACTTCCAAAAATAAGAGAGTTATTAAATAAATATAAAAATAAGATAATTTTTTAATAATCATTTATTAAAAATATTTTTAAAATCAGACCAAAGTGGGATGGAGCAATGGCTCCATAATAAAAAAAGAGGTGGTATAGTGAATTGGAAAATATTGAGTGGAGAAAAAGAATATTTAGTTACAGGTAGGAAAACTGCGTTGGTAACAGTTGATGATGATCTCGTTGAGATCCTCATCAAAGAAACCACACTTCATTACCCAGCCCAGACCCTTATTCGGGTCTGGGCTGATGGTGATTCCTGGGATATGGATATATCCCAGGGGTATAATATAAATGAGGGGGGGTACGCAGCATACCCCCGACTTCCAGATAAAGAGCTTTTGCTCTTTATCTGGGAATTATTGGAGGAAGGACACCGTAAAGGTTTCCTTCCTCCATTAGTAGAGGAATAGGTGGGGGCTATGTGTCCCCACATTATTCATCAGTATTACATCCAGGGGATTATAGACGCCCCTGGGTTAGTTGCCTGGCTCTCTGTCATGAGAGCCAGAGTTATTTTTTTTATAAGAGGTTTTCGGGTTTTCGGATACATTCGAACCGAACCATTCCGAAAACCCGAAAATAAAATCAGACCATAGTGGGATGGGGGAAGGCCCCCCAAATAAAAAATAAAAAAGAGGTGGTTAAATGAAAATTAAAGAACTAATAAAATCCATAAGAAATAATAAAACAATAAAACATAAAAATGGGTATGTCTCGATTGCAGACATACCTAAGATGGGGAAAAGTGAATTATCTAATTTATATCAAACATTGTTTGATAGAAAAATCGCATTAGAAAAATCTAAATCGTTATTTAATAAAGACGATAATTTAGAAAGAGAATTGAATGATATTGAAATATTTTTAGAGATGATAGAAATTGTAGCAGAAATAATAACAGAAGAAGAAGAAAAAGAAGAAAAGATGAAAAAACTAAGAGAATTAGAAAAACTTGCTGAACAGAAAAAAATAGAGAGTTTAGATTATAAATCTATTATGAAAGAAATTGAAAAGTTGAAAAAAGAATTATAACAATCATATTTTATTTTTTTATTCTTTTAAAATCAGACCATAGTGGGATGGAGCAACTGCTCCAAATAAAAAAACAAAGAAGAGGTGGAATAATGAAACCAATTGTAATAGATTTAAAACAAAAAGAACAGGATGACTATGAACAATTAATAAGCATATTAGATAATGTATATGAAGAATTAAAAGAAAAAATGACCTATGAACTAAAAGATATAAACACAGATGATTTAATTAATATATACCTTCAAGAATGCCGTCTTGAAGGTATAGGATATATATACAAAGAAAGACAAGTTCAAGATTGTAATACTTGTAAAAACACATTAAGAAAGTTATTTAAAATAGTATTGATTGAAGAAAATGAAATAAAACCATTTATGAAAATTCTTTATGAAAAAATACCTTCCGATAATGTATATAAACCTATTTTTAAAAAAATAGTAAATGAAATATACAAAAAAATAGGTTTAGATAATATTAAAAAATTGCCTTATTATGAAAAAACCCCCAGAGAGGCAGGGGGTTTTATACATTATTATTATAGAAATGATTTATTTAAAACACAAAACCCTGAAAGAATAATAGCATTATATAATTATTTACAAAAAATAAATAATATAAATATTGATTTAGATTATTTAAAAGATAATTTATTTAGATTTAATGATTTTGAATATTTATTTAGAGATTATTTGCTATTAAAAGATTACACATTATATCAATTATTAGATACAGAAATTCCAGAGTATTTAACAACATCTACCTCAGTTGCTACATTTTTAGAAAAAGTAGCAACAGAGGACATAGATAATGCCATATCATTCTGGAATATGGCTATTGACCCTGAAAGATATATGAAACAAAAAGAAAAAGAATTATCAGAAAAAGAAGCAGAACGATTACTAAACGATTTATTATCTAAATATGACTTTGATTTCAGAATAGCAGATATAAATGATTTAACAGTGTCAGAATTAATCTTTGTAGATAGAAGATTAACTAAAATAAATAATAAAACAAAACAATTATTAGATATAATAAAATCAGATTTAAAGCCAGATAAAATAAAATTAGATATAGAAAAATTACCTAAAAAATCATTTGATGATTTATTAAAAGAATTACCTGATATAGAACAATTAGAATTGTTTATTACAGATAATTCATTCCCATCAGCAATTATAATTGCTGATGGGGATAACATTATAACAAAGTCAAAAAAATATCTAATAACACAATCAGGAGCAGCCACCGCAAAAAACGATATATTAAATGAAGTTAAAAAACACGGTGGAGTAGTAGATGCTCCATTCGTGTGTTCTTTGTGGTGGGCTACTGGTTGTGATTATGATTTACATTTATTAATCAATAATAAATACGAATGCTATTTCTCTAATAAGACAATAACTTACGAAAACAACACATTCAAATTAGATGTTGATATGAATGTATCAGATGCTAATATTCCTGCCGTAGAAAATATTTACTCAAAAAATGATACTCTCCCAGATGGAGAGTATAAATTGTTTATTAAAAATTTTACATACCGTGGAAGAGGCAAAGATAAATTAATTCAGGTATTTTTAAGAATACCTGGGTATGGAGAAATGATGTTAATAACAAAAAAACAACTCAAAAGTAAAGAAATATTAGAGATTTGTAAATTTAGAATTAAAAATTCAAAAATAGTAGAAATTAAAATAAATCCAGAATTTAAATTAAATAATAATTCAGAAGGATACTTTAAAAGAATAACATTTATTTATAATGATGAATATTTAAAAAATAATCTATTTATTGCAACAGATGAAGATAAAGAAGAGATAGAATTCCCACCATTTGCACCCGAACATTTAAAAACTGAAATACGACACAAATATAATAAAATATTAAATAAAATATCTAAAAATATGAAATTTAGAATAAATAAAAAGAGTGCTGTCGGTTATTTATTAAGAAAAGATAATCCTTTCATTTTAAAAGTAAAATATAATAACAATAAACAAAAAATCTATTTAATATCTTAATTTTTTTATTTTTTTAAAATCAGACCATAGTGGGATGGGGGAAACCCCAATAAAAAAATAATGAGGTGGTTGAATGAGAAAAATGAAAATCAAATGTAAAATAAAGAAAGGATATTCTGATGAATTGTTATACACAGAGTTTGAGATAGAAAATAAAACAAACATATATGATAATGTAGTTTTAAAACTAGTAAAAAATTACTTAGAAGAGAAGGTAGATAATAGATATGTGGATGGGGTATCTGATTTCATATACAAATATATTAGTGAAATCAGATACTCAGACGAAGTTGATTCTTTCTATAATCATTCTGTAGATATAATAAAAGAATCAGTTGAAAATGCCGCAACAATTATATCTAAAATAGTTAATAATGAAGTAGAAGTAGAATTTTTAGAAGAATAATCATCTTAAATCATTTTTATTTTTTTAAAATCAGACCATAGTGGGATGGGGGAAATCCCCAAATAAAAAAATAAAAAATAATGAGGTGGTTAAATGAAAGTGTTAAATATGTCTTTACATAAATTAAATGTTTCAAAAGATGTTGAAGATATTGAAGTAGTAGAGCCATCTATGTCTGAAAAAAACTCGTTGCTCATAGATTTTAACAAAATGAGCAACGAGGAATATAGAACTGAGGTTTTGCTAAATATTGCAAAAGTAATCCGCCACTATAAAGACAGCGTAGATGCTGTCTATGTGGCGGGGGCTGCTGCCGTTGTTATGGCAGTAGCCATTATTGGGGAAATCTACGGGCTTCAACCAGTATGCGGGATAATTAATGAAAAGAAAGAAATAATCTCTTTTTACCCAATTCCTACATACTCCACCCTCAACAGGAAGTTGAGGATGGAGATTGAGCATTTATAATTTATTTTTTTTATTTTTTTAAAATCAAAAATCAAAATGAGGTGAGAATATGATAAAAATCCCAACTAATTCTGGACAGTGCCTAATCAACCCTTCCGCAATTACCCACATCACGGAAGGGTTAAATGATACGATAATTTTTGTAGAAGGACACGATATAGGAATTCACACTCCCTTACCGCCATACGATGTAAGAGACATTATAGAATCTGCCGCTAACCCAATTCTCTTTTTCCCAGCCACGATAAAATCATTTAGAAAAAAAAACCCCGCCCTGATAAATACATATAACGTCTCTTTTATAGAAAAGTCTAAAACGGGCGAGGGGGTAGTCCATTTCAAAGAAGGGCATTCCATCAGGCTGGCTGAGACGTATGATGAGCTTTTACAAAACATCAGGCTGGCTGAGACGTATGATGAGCTTTTACAAAAAATATTTGATGTGATATAATGACTTGTTGTTATGTGTGTATATATCGTAATAACTGCCTGCGAAGATGCCCAAATCCATTAACCACTTGCCAGTTTTGTGCGTGGTTAATGGATGAGGGATGCGATAAGTTTAAACTTGATAATAAAAAATACCAAGAATTAAAAAAGAAAATGGAGGAGGAACAATGATAGATTACAATTTAGCATCAGAACTAACTAAAAAAACCGAAAAAACCCAATTCCCAGAAGAAATTAAAAAAGAA
>Ga0256840_1002974_pt1 | contig 14235 bp, 10 predicted proteins | sample 355202metaG_FD_185969 | JGI IMG/M metagenome (GOLD analysis project Ga0256840, IMG submission 185969) | Hydrothermal vent microbial communities from Mid Atlantic Ridge, Atlantic Ocean - 355-202 | ecosystem: Environmental > Aquatic > Marine > Hydrothermal vents | place: Atlantic Ocean: Mid...
AAGGGCACACTTTGGCTCAAAGCTATAAGCTTTTCCATTCCAGTAAACCTGTTTATGAGAAAGAATACCTTCATTCAATTCATAGACCCATGCACCCTCATGCCCTTCCATCGTCGCACTTCCCGCACAAAAGAGCGGGATCTTTACCTCCGGGACATCCACACGGTAGGTACGGTGTACATGTCCAAAAAGGATCGCTCCTTGCTCTATGGGGGCGCAGGCATGCAGCAGTGCATCGGCATTGTGCAGTCCGTGCAGCTTTCGATCGGGTAGTCCATTGGCAAGTCGCGGGGCATAGTGCGTGATGACAAAGAGAAATCTCCCTTTGATCCGTTCATCCTGAAGGAGCTTTTCAAACGAATCCAGTTGTGCAGTAGGAATATGTCCGTCCGAGCGCCACGGCCACGGATTGGGTTTGGCGCTGTTGAGTGCGATGACAGCTACATCTTCACCGATAAGCCGTACCAACGGATAGTGTCCACCCGCACAATACTCCGGAAGATCGTTCTGCAGCACAGAACAGAACTGTTCACTGAAGCGGTAGTGACTGCTCCCCTCATGAACATAGATATCATGGTTACCCGGTACGGTCAAATAACGCTGCGGCGGATGCATGAGCGGATCCATCAGTTCTCTGGCAAGTACCAGTTCATGCTCAAGTCCCAACGCCGTATAGTCGCCGGTATTGATAACGATATCGATATCATTGAGCTCCTTGAAGCGTACCATCGCCGCCATCTTCTCTTCGACCTCGTCAAAATATTTCGCGCGTCCACGAAGCAGGTTGATCGCACCCACAGCACGTTTGGAGAACCACTTCTTCCACTGCATATGGCGTACAAGCGCCCCTACGTGAATGTCGCTGAAATGTAGAACTCTCAAAGGCTTGTTCATCATTATCTCTCAATATTTTTGCACTATAGTACTATGATTTACCTAATGATTGAGAAGAGATTTGGAAAGTTTGAAAAAAAGAAAGATCCCCTCTATCGAGGGGAAAAGAGTGGAAGCTTGTTACTCCACCATCGCCTCAAGTTCCTCTTTCGAGACTTGGTTGAAGTTGAGATACTTGTAGACGCTGTCTCTGTTCTCAGGAGTGATCTTCTTGTTGACGATCTCGAGGTACTCCTCTTTTGTCGGAAGACGTCCAAGCAGTGCCGCAACTGCTGCCACTTCTGCAGAGCCGAGGTATACCTGCGCACCTTTACCCAGACGGTTGTCAAAGTTACGTGTGGAGGTGGAGAATACGATCGCATTGTCCGCCACACGTGCCTGGTTACCCATACAGAGAGAACATCCCGGGATCTCCGTACGTGCACCTGCTGCACCGAAGATTGCATAGTAACCCTCTTCGATCAGCTCTTTTTCATCCATCTTGGTCGGTGGTACGACCCATGTTCTGGCTTTGACCGCACCTTCACCTCTGAGTACCTCACCAAGCGCTCTGAAGAGCCCGATGTTAGTCATACATGAACCGACAAACACTTCGTCGATCTTCTCTGTCGGACGGTTCGGGTCGGCAAGGATCTCAGAGAGTGTCGCGACATCATCCGGATCGTTCGGACATGCAAGGATCGGCTCGGTGATCTCATTGAGGTCGATCTCGATGACCGCTGCATACTTGGCATCTGCATCACGTTCAAGAAGCTCAGGATTTTTCAGCCACTCTCTCATCTTGTCTGCGCGGCGTTTGAGCGTCTCTTTGTCTTCATAGCCCTGCTCAATCAGCTCTTCGATAAGAACGATGTTGGACTCAAGATACTCAATAATAGGTTCTTTGTCCAGCTTGACCGTACAAGCTGCAGCAGAACGCTCTGCAGAGGCATCGGAGAGTTCGAACGCCTGCTCACACTTGAGCTGCTCAAGACCTTCGATCTCGAGGATACGTCCTGCAAAGATATTCTTCTTGCCTTTCTTTTCAACAGTAAGCAGTCCGTCTTTGATCGCTTGATAAGGGATCGCATTGACGAGGTCACGCAGGGTGATACCCGGCTGCATCTCACCTTTGAACTTGACCAGTACGGACTCCGGCATTGTTAGAGGCATCATACCTGTCACCGCTGCAAACGCGACCAGTCCCGAACCCGCAGGGAAAGAGATACCGATAGGGAATCTGGTATGAGAGTCTCCACCCGTACCAACAGTATCAGGCAGACACATACGGTTGAGCCAGCTGTGGATAACACCGTCACCCGGTCTGAGGATGAATCCTTTACGCTCCGTCCAGAACTTCGGCAGTGTGTGCTGCAGCTCGATATCCGCAGGCTTCGGATAGGCTGCCGTGTGACAGAAGGACTGCAGTACGAAATCCGCACCGAAGCTCAGTGCCGCAAGCTCTTTGATCTCATCTCTCGTCATAGGTCCTGTGGTATCCTGAGAACCGACGGTCGTACAGACAGGCTCACAATAGACACCGGGTTTGACACCCTCCATACCGCACGCTTTACCGACCATCTTCTGAGCCAACGTATAACCGCTTCCGTCATCTTCAGGCTGGTCAGGTCTCATAAAGATCTCATCCGTACCCATACCAAGCGCTTCTCTCGCTTTGGCTGTCAGCCCTTTACCGATGATCAGAGGGATACGACCGCCTGCTCTCATCTCATCAGGAAGCGTATTGGGCTCAAGTGTGAACTCGGAGACAACCTTTCCGTCTTTTTCGATGACCCCGTCAAAAGGCTTCACAACAATCACGTCACCTGTCTCAAGATTGTCTACCGGTGCCTGGATAGGCAGACATCCGCTATCCTCCGCAGTGTTGAAGAAGATCGGTGCAATGATCGATCCGATGACCACACCGCCGGTACGTTTGTTAGGGATACCCGGGATATCTCTACCCATATGCCACTGTACAGAGTTGATACCGGACTTTCTTGAAGATCCCGTACCGACAACATCCCCTACGTATGCGAGAGGATGTCCTTTCTCTTTGAGTGCTGCCATGGTCTCAAGCGGTTTTTCCATACGAGACTGGAGGAAAGACTGCGCATGCAGAGGAATATCCGCACGAGTAAACGCCTCGGATGCCGGTGAGAGGTCATCGGTATTGGTCTCACCCGGTACTTTGTAAACGGTCAGCGTGATCTCTTTTTCAAGCTCAGGTTTGTTGGTGAACCACTCTGCGTTCGCCCATGATTCGATCACCTCTTTGGCTTTCTCATTACCCTCGTCCATCAACTTCTTGACATCATTGAACGCATCATAGACAAGGATCGTGTTCTTAAGCTGTTCAGCAGCCGCATCAGCCACATCACCACCAAGCTTAAGTGCCTCTACCATTGGGGTAACGTTGAATCCACCCAGCATCTTACCAAGGATCTCGATCGCTTTGATCTTGTCGATCGCTTCACAAGTAACATTGCCCTGAACGATGTCATTGAGAAATGCCGCTTTCACATAGGCGGCATCATCCACACCCGCAGGTACTTTATTCTCGAACATATCCATGGCATATTCGACATCCGCGATAGGACTCTGCTTGAGAAGCTCCACCAGTTCTGCTGTCTGTTCAGCTGTCAAAGGCAGCGGCGGTACACCAAGCTCGGCACGTTCAGCCGTATGTTTTTTATAATCTTCGATCAAGGCCATATTCGGACTCCTATTTTGTGTATGAATTTGTAGGTCTATGGTAGCAGGTTTGCATTAAATCTTATTTGAATGATAAGCGGAGAAAAAGAGGAAGAAAAAGATGTGTCAGATAGTTACAGCAAAGCCCCTCAAAAAAGAGGCTTTGTTACTTTAGGTGTATTGTCAGACCAGTATCTCCCTGTTTCCTTTGGCATTGGGTTCAGAAAGCACACCGGTTGCCTGAAGCTGCTCAATAATATTGGCAGAACGGTTATAACCTATCTGTAATTTACGCTGGAGGTAGGAGATGGAGGTCTTCTTGTCCGAAAGCACTACTGCTTTTGCCTCTTCATAAAGCGGATCGAGATCGATCTCTTTCTCTCCGTTCTCAAGCGATGCACCGCCCCCTTCGATCAGATAGCTCTCATCATACTCCGGCAGACGCTGCGCCTTGATATATTCGACAATCTCTTCAATCTCCTCTTCGGTCGCCCACGGTGCATGGATACGTACCAGTCCCGTCGTACCCGGAGGCGTAAAGAGTCCGTCTCCCCGACCGAGCAGGCTTTCCGCTCCCATAGAGTCGAGGATCACCTTGGAGTCGATCTTCTGTCCTACTCTGTAACTCAGGCGTGAGGGGAGGTTGGCTTTGATAATACCCGTGACGACATCCACGCTCGGACGCTGGGTTGCGACAATCAGATGGATACCGCAGGCACGTGACTTCTGCGCCAGCCGTGCGATAGAGGTCTCCACCTCTTTGCCGCCATTCATCATGAGGTCGGCAAGCTCATCGATAATAATCACGATAAACGGCATCGGCTCATCGCCCGAACCGTCACGCTTGATCTTTTCATTATAATTGTCGATATTTTTGGTCTTCTTGTCCGCCATCAGACGATAGCGACGCTCCATCTCCCCGACCATATTCGCCAGTGCGGCGATCGCCTTTTTGGGCTCGGTGATCACCGGTGTGATCAGATGCGGGATATCGTCATAGATCGAGAATTCCAGCATCTTGGGATCGATCATCATCAGCTTGAGCTTGTCCGGATCGTTCTTGTAGAGCAGTGAGAGGATCATCGCATTGATCCCCACCGATTTACCCGATCCGGTCGTCCCAGCGATGAGCAGATGCGGCAGCTTCTTGATGTCTGTAATAAACGGCTTTCCGACAATATCCTTGCCCAGTGCGATGGTCAGTGGTGATTTGGAGTTCTGGAACAACTCACTCTCGAGGATCTCACGCAGATAGATAATGTCTGCATTCTCATTGGGGATCTCGATCCCTACTACATCCCGTCCGGGGATCGGAGCCTGTATACGGATTGTCTCCGCACTCAGAGCCATCGCAAGATCATCCTGAAGTCCTAGGATCTTGGAGACCTTCACATGCGGTGCAGGCTTGAACTCAAAAGTCGTTACCAGAGGACCCGTGTAGGTACGTACCACGTCCCCGTCGATCTTGAAGAGCTTGAGCTTCTCGATGAGATCACCCGATTTGCGATCGATCTCAGCTTCGTTGACCTTTTTAGCCTGCCTAGGGGCTTTTTGTAAAAAGTCCAGCTTGGGAAGTTTGAAGTTTTTGGGCTTCTCCACCTTGCCCTTCTCCAGTGTCTCCATCAGCTTGGAGTTCTCTTCAAGCTCCTTGACGATCTGCACTCCGCTTTTGGAAACGGAGGATTTCTCTTTCTCTTCCGAGTTCCATGGCATATCTTCCACAACAGGCATATCTTCTATGGATGTCTCGATATTCTCCGGTTCAAGGACCTCTTCTTCGACACGCTCTTCCAGCTTTTTAGAGACTGTTTTATCTACCTTCTTCTTGCGTGGTGCGGCAGTTTTTTTGGGGGCAGGTTTGGCGGTGATTCTTTTGCGTTCAGGCTCATCCATGACCGGCATCATCTCATCCTCAAGACGCGGTGAGGCGAAAGGATTGGTCAGCAGCATGCTGACTGCTTTTTTCATGCTGTTTGCGACTTTGGAAAACACCCCTTCTCCCTCTCGTACGTCTTTGGTACGCCTGCTTGGACGTTCCGATCGTTCGGGGATCAGCGAGCGCCACTCAAACTCCTCATCCACGATGAACACAAGGGAGAGTGCCATGATCATCAGCCATAGCAACCAAAGCCCTGCTTTGCCGATATAGGGCTGCAGGAAGGTCACCACCTGCGCTCCGATCCATCCTGCATCTTTGAGATCAAACACCAGCGACTCAAACAGTACCGCACCGATAAAGAGCAGTATCCATCCCAGATAGAAATCGATGTCTCTACGCACACGTGCGTCCGCGTAGAGTTTATAGAGCGGATAGAAGAGCAACAAGATATTCACATAGGCGAAATAGCCGAAAAGATGGATATTGGTGTCGCCTACAAGCTTCCCGATATTGCCTGCGAGCGCAGTGTCTCTAAAAAAAGTGGAGAAGGCTCCGTAGATAAAAAGTATCGCCGTAATAATCAGTGTGATCTTCACGCTTGTCCCTGGAAATTAAAGTTTTGATATTAATTAATGAAGATATTATAACACAGAAAAATTAGGCATCTATGAAAAGATGTCAAATTGTCCTATTTTTCTCTTTTTTGGGCTTCTAACAATCAATGGTAAAGTACTTTTAAGTACCCAAAGAGTAAAATGCGTCCTACGTTTTACGACGTTGCCTCGATGGTGGAATTGGTAGACACGCTAGACTCAAAATCTGGTGGCTTCGGCCGTGTCGGTTCGACTCCGACTCGAGGTACCACCTCCTTCTTAATCTATATTTCCAAACGATTTACAACTTTCGCGTACGGTTACGTCCATCTCTTTTTGCAATATACATGGCATCATCCGCCCGTCGTATCACCTCTTCGATATTGCTGTCCCTGCCATACTCAGCTTCTGCCACTCCCAAACTCACAGTAAAGCCAATCTTGGTTTCCTCTAATACTATATAGCTTTTTTCAACCTGCTTTCGGATACGCTCTGCAAGTTCATAGGCACCTTCTTGATCCGTTTTTGGAAGCAAGAGGACAAACTCCTCTCCACCGTACCGACATGCGATATCACTCTGACGCTTGATCTCTTCCAATATCTTGGAGAGGAGAACGATCACCTTGTCCCCTGCTTGGTGCCCATAGGTATCATTAACATTTTTAAACCTGTCTATATCAAGCATGATCACGCTCAAAGGTTCATTTTCACGTTTTCCGAGGCTAAACATCTCTGTAGATATCTCACTGAAATAACGTCTATTGTAAAGACCGGTCAAAGCGTCGGTAACAGCAAGTTCACGCAATGCTTTCGTCTTCTCCTGCACTTTCATATCCAGTGTCGATATCTGCTCTTCCAGTCTATCCACCATACGGTTAAAATATCTGGCAAGCACCCCCACTTCATCATCACTGTTGGCAACCACTCGCATCGTAAAATTTCCTTCGGCGATCTCTCTGGCCGTATCTGCAAGTTCCTGTATCGGACGCAGCATACGATAGAGATAGTATGTCACAAATAGCAGAGATACAAAGAGGATAACCCCTCCGATATAGATGATCTCCCGATGCAGATGTCTTGAGGCTGCTTCCAGTTCATCCACATAGACCGATGAAGCGACATAAAGCCCCATGGAGGGCACGTAACCTACCCACGAGATCTTATCGTAACGATAGTTCCCCTTATCTGTTGGCTTATCCCATTTGTAATGAAGTACACCTGTACTCTTCGCTGCTGCAATAAGATCCCTATAGATAGGTCTCCCTGTCGCAGGATTGACAAGTGCTTTGAAGTTCTTGCTGTTGATGCGTCTGTCAGGATGGAGGATGAGATCCTTCTCATCGAAGATATAGATATATCCGCTTTTACCGATCCTTGTACGCTCTACGATATCACGAAGTTCATCAATGAGCTCCTGTTTTCTCCGATGGTTCTCCCAATTTATATCATCGATGAAAACACCCGTACCTATGACCATATCCCACTTGGGACACTGCCTGCTGTAGGTAAGCTTTTCATACCACTGCTTCGCACCTTTGTGTTTGGGCCACCAGTATCGGGTAAAGCCCTCCCCTTCCTCTCTGGCAACATCAATCAGTCTGGGAACGATAAGATTCTCCTTGATATCTCTGACATTATACATATTGGTACCATAGGGAATATATGGGTGGGCAAGTACCGTTCCATTATAATCAACGGCAAAAATATAGTTATGATCTCCATAACGAAGCTTTCGGATACGCTCGAGTGCCTTCTGCTTCATCAAAGCACGTTCTTCAGGATGCTTCAGAGAGTATTTGTAGTCTTCTGCAAGCATCGTATGAACAAGATCGATCATATCTCTTAGTTTCTGTTTGTGGTTCTCCAGGAACACCTTCTTGAAATTCTCAAGGTTTTTGGCAACATCGTTGGTCAGCAACACAACCTTCTCAAGCACCTCTTTGGCGTTCTGTTCTTCAAGCTCCTTGATCGTTCTGTCTATCTTGGGCAATGCGACAAACATGATCGCTACACTACAGACAACAACCAGTGTCATCATCACGATCAGAAATTTACGCAGGATCTTGGAATGCAACATAATTACAACTCCTTCTTCTACCCCATTTTAGCACAACTCTGCTCTTCTTTTAACTTTTCCTGCTATAATTCGATCTGTAACAACAGTTACCAGCCAGTCTGAATGCAGACGAAACTCCATGCGGGAGTAGCTCAGTTGGCTAGAGCGTCAGCCTTCCAAGCTGAGGGTCGCGGGTTCGAGTCCCGTCTCCCGCTCCACCTACGATTATCACACAAATCTCAAAAAAATTGATCCATATCACTTGACCCCGACACCTTTTTATGCTATAAATAATACAAAATAACTCCGAATTAGGAAAACCCATGGCACAAGAAGAGATCAACAAAGCCGTTTCGGGTGAGTATGAGCTCGGTTTCGAGATCGATATCGAAACCGATGTGGTACCGCCCGGACTCAATGATGATACGATACGTTTCATCTCCAAAAAGAAAGAAGAACCCGAGTGGATGACCGAGCTGAGGCTCAAGGCGCTGCACAAGTGGCAGCAGATGACAGAGCCCACATGGGGGCATGTCGAGTATGAGCCCATCGACTACCAGTCCATCTCCTACTACGCCGCACCCAAGCAGGAGATAGAGAGTCTGGACGAGGTCGACCCCAAGATCCTCGCTGCCTATGAGAAGCTGGGGATCTCGCTGGAGGAGCAAAAACAGCTTGCCGGCGTAAAGGTCGCGGTAGATGCGGTCGTGGACTCCGTTTCGGTCAAGACCACCTACACCGAGGAGCTCAACAAACACGGCATCATCTTCTGCTCTATCTCCGAGGCGATCCGGGACTATCCCGAACTGATCAAAAAATATATGTTCTCCGTCGTTCCCATGACGGACAACTTCTTTGCTGCGCTTAACTCGGCGGTCTTTACCGACGGGACGTTCGTCTATATCCCCAAAGGGGTACGCTGTCCGATGGAGCTGAGCACCTATTTTAGGATCAATGCGCTCAATACCGGTCAATTCGAACGTACGCTCATCGTCGCCGATGAAGGAAGCTATGTCAGCTACAACGAAGGGTGTTCCGCACCGATGCGTGACGAAAATCAACTGCACGCAGCGGTCGTAGAGCTGGTAGCACTAAAGGATGCGGAGATCAAATACTCCACCATCCAAAACTGGTACCCCGGTGATGAAGAGGGCAAAGGCGGGATCTACAACTTCGTGACCAAGCGCGGTATCTGTGCGGGAGACAATGCCAAGATCAGCTGGACACAGGTTGAGACCGGTTCTGCGATCACATGGAAGTACCCAAGCTGTATCCTCAAAGGGGACAACAGTGTCGGAGAGTTCTACTCCGTTGCCGTGACCACACTGGCGCAGCAGGCGGACACCGGAACCAAGATGATCCATCTGGGCAAGAACACCAGCTCGACGATCATCTCCAAAGGGATCAGTGCGATGAAGGGGCAGAACACCTATCGCGGACTGGTCAAGATCGGTGCCAACGCGCATGGAGCGCGCAACTACAGTGAGTGTGACTCTCTGCTTATCGGGGATCAGTGTGGAGCGCACACCTTTCCCTACCTGGAGAGCAAAGATATCCACGGACAGGTCGAACACGAAGCGACCACCAGCAAGATCAGCGACGAGCAGCTCTTCTATCTGCGTCAGCGCGGGATCGACGAAGAGAGTGCGGTCAGCATGATCGTGCACGGCTTCTGTAAAGAGGTCTTCAACCAGCTGCCTATGGAGTATGCGGTCGAAGCAAAAGCATTATTGGAACTAACATTGGAAGGAAGTGTAGGATGAGTAAAATATTGGAGATCAAAGACGTTCACGCAAAGATCGGAGAGAAGGAGATCCTCAAGGGTCTCAACCTCGATCTGGAACCCGGAAAGGTACATGCCATCATGGGACCCAACGGTGCGGGTAAATCGACCCTGAGCAAGACCATCGTTGGACACTACGATGTCGAGGTGACCGAAGGGGATATCCTCTACAAAGGCAAGAGCATTCTTGAGATGGAGCCCGAAGAGCGTGCACTGGAGGGGATCTTCCTCAGTTTCCAGCATCCTGTAGAGATCCCCGGTGTCAACAATGCCTACTTCCTGCGTACCGCACTCAATGCCAAACGCAAACATGAAGGCAAAGAGGAGCTCAACGCAGCGGAGTTCCTGCGTGAGATGAAAAAGCATCTCGAGATGCTCGGTATGAAGGCGGACATGATCAGCCGAAGCCTCAACGAGGGCTTCTCAGGAGGTGAGAAGAAGCGTAACGAGATCCTGCAGATGCTGATCTTGCAGCCGGAGGTGATCATCCTTGACGAGATCGACTCCGGGCTTGATATCGATGCGCTTCGTGCAGTCAGTGAGGGGATCAATATGATGAAAGACGGCAAACGCAGTTTCCTTGTCATCACCCACTACAGTCGTATCCTTGACTATATCAAACCCGACTATATCCATGTGCTCAAAGAGGGGCGCATCATCAAGACCGCAGGCCCTGAGCTGGTCGCACAGCTTGAGGAGCACGGTTACGAAAGTATCGTAGAGGAAGCGTAATGAATCTGAGTCAACTCAAAGGAAAAAGCCTTTCGGATGCAGCCGCACTCCTTGGCGCGGATGAGAAGAGCATCGCACTTGAGCGTTTTCTCTCTCTGGGACTGCCGACCAAAAAGAGCGAGGAGTACCGCTATTTTCAGGTAGAGAAGCTTCTGGAGCAGGAGTACCGTACCCTCACCTACATCCCCAAACCGATCCAAGAGGCGGAGAAGATCATCATCGTAGATGGTGTTGTCACCCATGCACCCCACGGGATGCGTGTCTATTACGATCAGTGCCAGGCGATGGACATGACACACTTCGATCCGCTCTACTATCTGGGTCATCTGCTCAGTCCGCATGTGATCAAGATCGATCTGGACGGTGACACCGATGTGGAGATAGAGCACCACTATACCCAAAGCGATGCACTCATCACCTATCGTATCGTCCTGCTCAACCAATCCAACCGTCATGCGACACTCTTTGAGAGCTTCCATGAAGAGGAGATCGAGAATACACTGGTACTCTACGGCTACGACACCTTTGTCGCGCCTGACAGTACCCTGCGCATCCTCAAAAACCAATATATGCACGGCAACCGCTATGCGATGGTGGCATCACACCGCCTACAGCTTGAGCAGCGTGCCAATGCGGTCATCAAGAGCTTCGATATGGGAAGCGATATGGGACTGCAGCTGATCAAAGCCGATCTTGACCGCTATGCACATATCGATGCGGGACACCTGCTCTATCTCAATGACGAAGCACAGCGCGGTACGGTCAGCAAGATCGTTCACAAAGGGGAGCACTCCACCTCCCATCAGGAGGCGAAGAACATCCTTGACGGTCACTCACGCGGGATCTTCGATGCCCTGATCAAGGTAGAGCACTCCGCTAAGTGGACGAAGGCGCACCAGAACTCCAAAGCGATCCTGCTTGACGAACGTGCCTATATGGCTGCTAAACCGCAACTGGAGATCTACATCGACGAACTGGAAGCCAGCCACGGATCGACCACGGGTCAGCTGGATGAGAAACAGCTTTTCTACCTGCGTTCCCGCGGTATAGCCAAACAGGAAGCACGCAAGATGCTGGTGATCGCCTTTGCCAATACGCTCATTGAGCAGGTCAAAGACCATAGGCATCAAGAGATCATCAAAGAGACGTTCGACAAAGCGTTCTATCAGACCTCACAAAAGGAGGCGTCATGACGATAGAAGAGACACTACAAAAATACAAAGAGGATTTCGACCTCTTCCCTACCCCCAATGACAAAATGGAGTATATCTTCGATCTGGGCAAAAAGCACACGACCCTCCCTGAAGAGGAGAAGAATGATGATACCTTCATCGTCGGATGTGCCTCTCCCGCATGGCTGAGTGGTGAATGCAAGGACGGGAAACTGATCCTTCGAGGCGAAGGGACGTCCGAGATGGCAAAAGGGATGCTCACGCTCCTGCTGGATATCTTCAGTGACAAAGAGGTTGAGGATATCCTCGCTTTTGATCCGCAGAGACTAAACGAACTTGGGATCGTAGAACTTCTCTCCCCTGTTCGTCAGCAGAGTCTGGAGGCTTTTATCAAGAAGGTGTACGGATACGCACAGCAGTGCAAAGAGCAGAATTAAAAAGGATTTTTTCATGAAAGACCCAAACGATATACAATTTGACGATATCCCCTCCAATGCAGAGGAGATGGCGGCGTGGGAAGCGAAGTTCGGCAGTGGCGCCGACAACCCTGTAGGCGGTGTCGACAGCCGCTTCGATGCGACCGAAGAGAAGTGTCACAAACCCGAAGATGCCGAGCCTGACGAAGAGATGAAAGAGAAGGTCATCGAACAGCTCAAGACTATCTACGATCCGGAACTTCCCGTAGATATCTACAACCTCGGACTGATCTACGATGTGGACTGCTGGAAAAACCCTGTCAGTAAACAAAGTGAGTGCAAGATCACCATGACCCTTACCTCCGCCACCTGCTCGATGAGTGAAGTGATCGTCGATCTTGTACGCTCCATCCCTACCCGCATGGGTGGCGGACTGGCATGTGTCGATGTGGAACTGGTTTTCGATCCGCCGTGGGATCAGAGCAAGATGAGCGATGAAGCCAAATTGGCGATGGGGATGTTGTAAGAAATTGAGGCATATAAAGGCAACCACATGGGTTGCCTCTACAAAGTCTTATACCGCCGTATTGCCGCAGTAACCACACTTCTTCGCATCGATGGGAATCTCCATCGCACATTCGCTGCACTTCTTCGTAGTCGGTGCTGCTTCTTCCTCGGGCTCCTTGAGCTTATTGTAGGCTTTGATGAACATAAAGACGACAAATCCGAGGATCAGGAACGAGATCACGTCATTGATGAACATACCATATTTGATCGCCGGAGCACCTGCTTTGTCAAGCGCTTCAATAGAAGCATACTCTTTGCCATCCAAAGCAATAAAAAGGTTTGAGAAATCAACATTTCCCATTAGTTTACCAACCGGCGGCATGATCACATTGTTAACCATCGATTTCACCACTGTTGCAAACGCACCACCGAAGATAAACCCGACCGCCATATCTACCATATTTCCCTTGATCAGGAACTTTTTGAACTCTTCTAACATTATGAAATGTCTCCTTTGAATAAAATATAGTCATATATTACAACAAAAATATCTATAAAATATCATCAAAAGTTCTAATTTCAATAAAAACAGGCAGATTTAGCTCCAACTTGTTATAATCATCCTATTAATCAAGGAGTCAGTATGAAACTTGTCGTGGCGATCACCGGTGCCAGCGGTGTACAGTTGGGAAAGAGATTTGTCGATCTGCTTCCTGATGAGATTGAAGCCCATGTGGTCGTCTCCAACAATGCCCTAACAGTCGAAAGTTTTGAGAACAAGCATATCACCCTTCACAGCAGTGATGACATTGCGGCTTCGGTCTCAAGCGGATCGTTCAGGGTCGATGCGACCGCTATCATCCCCTGCTCGATGAACACCCTTGCCAAGATCGCCTGCGGTATCAGTGACAACCTTGCCAGCCGTGTTGCCGCTGTCGCACTCAAAGAGCAGAAAAAACTCCTGCTCGCCCCCCGAGAGCTCCCCTTCTCCGCCATCGCACTGGAGAACATGCACAAACTCGCCTCACTCGGTGTCATCATCGCCCCACCCGTGATGGGCTACTACGCAGGCACCTCCTCTCTGGAGGATATGGAACGCTTTATCATCGGAAAATGGTACGATGTATTAGGAATACCCAACGATCTGTATGATCGTTGGGGAGTGAAGAATTAAGAGTGAAGAGTAAAGAGTTGTGGTATGCTTTCTTTCAGAAAGCTTTTGTTGTATATAGAGGGCAATATGATATCTCATCACATAAATAAAAGCATTGCCAAGCAATGCATACCAACACTATTCACTATTCACTATTCACTATTCACTCTCACAGGAGCACTCCTGTGAGAAAGGCGATCTACCCCGGTACTTTCGATCCGGTCACCAACGGGCATCTGGATATTATCCAACGTGCCTGTCATATGTTCGATGAGATCATTGTCGCTGTGGCAGATTCAAGGGCGAAAAACCCGATGTTCTCTCTGGAGCAACGTATCCAGATGACACAGGCTGCTACCCGTAATTTTCCCAAAGTA
>Ga0256840_1002975_pt1 | contig 14224 bp, 12 predicted proteins | sample 355202metaG_FD_185969 | JGI IMG/M metagenome (GOLD analysis project Ga0256840, IMG submission 185969) | Hydrothermal vent microbial communities from Mid Atlantic Ridge, Atlantic Ocean - 355-202 | ecosystem: Environmental > Aquatic > Marine > Hydrothermal vents | place: Atlantic Ocean: Mid...
AAAAACTATATGCCTCTTTACTCTCTTTTCCAATCTGACAGAAAAAATAGTGACGGAGATGATGAAATTCAAAATCCAATGAAGCTTGCTGTTAAGGAAATTTTAAAAGATGAAGAGTTAAAAAAGAAAAAAAGGGGTCGGGTTATAACTATAACCATTTTTAAAATACAAGCCTACAAAACAGCTGGGACATTGCATGAATTTTTTGAAAAAAAATTAATGCTGTGTCCCTCTAAAGCAAGACACCAAACATCCACCACAAACCCAACAAAAAAAATACAAAAAAAGAAAAAAGGGGTCGGGTTATAACTATAACCATTTTTAAAATACAAGCCTACAAAACAGCTGGGACATTGCATGAATTTTTTGAAAAAAAATTAATGCTGTGTCCCTCTAAAGCAAGACACCAAACATCCAACCCCAAACACAACAAAAAAAATACAAACTACATCTACTAACACAAAAAACTAATAAAGTCTTATAAAACTCTCTAACTCACTAAAAGCTTCTGCCTTATCTTCTGTTGTCGTTAGCATCTTATACACTATCTCTGAAATATTTTCATCAATACTTGAATCAATCTTTTTTGGAGCTTGAAAAACTTCTTTGATTGCAGGGGCAAAAGCGTTATATGCGCTATATGGTTCACTACCAATAAGAGCGTGATAGAGCTTTCTACCGAGTTCAAATACCTCAAATATCTCCTCTTTCCCACTCTTTACATGTAAGGAGAATCCAACGTCAATATCTATATTTTTACTTCGTAAGTAGGCTTGTAATTTCATGACAAAACCGATACCTGCACTCGTGTAAAAGCTAAGAACTCGCTCATGAAACTGCTCAAAACTTTCATGTGGCTTTTTCAGGCGGCGATACTCAAGCATCAAAGACTCTACATAATACTTCGCATAACGCAGAGGTGCAGACTTGATGACGCTATAACCCTCTTCACCCTCAGCTGTCAGCTTTCCTCCTACTAAGATATGCACACCAAATTCATTAACACCATCCACCTTAGCCTTACACCCTTCAAAACCGATATCACCGACTCCATGAATACCACAACCTTTCACACAAGCTGACCAATACATACGAACACGACCCTCATCAAGAGGCACAACATCAGAGAGATATTGAGACATTTCGATAGCGTCGGGTTTATTTGGAATTACTCCAAAAGGACAATGTTCAGTTCCTGCACACGCTATTAAATGATTAAAATAAGGGGTATTTACGCTTTTATAAGTTTCAAAAAATGACTCTTTCAATAAGCTTTGTATCTTATCGCCTGAAACACCCATTATATAAAGACTCTGCTCAACATCAAGGCGAATCTCTCCACTAGCATGTTGCTTTGAAAGCTTAGCTGCTTCTATCATGCGAGTTCCACTAAAAATACCTGAGGGGATAACTACATGCAGGGCAAATGTGCCATCTTTAAGCTGCACTCGTCCTTGGTCTGGGTCGTTATTATCCATCTTTGTCATCGTCTCACCAGCAGTGGCAAAATCTATCCCTGCCTCTTTACGAATTGCTTCAGCCATCGCTTGCATACCGACTGCTTCTACGAGAAAATGGAGGCGGTTTTTATTGCGATTGTCACGAAAACCAAAATCTCTAAAGAGTGCAATCAAAGTCTTGTACATTGCAAGCACCTCATCTTCATCTTTTAAGAAGATATCAGCACTTTTTGCAATATGACCAACCTTTCCACCAAGATAAAGATTATAACCAAAATGCCCCTCTTTTTGAGCCAACACAAGCGCACAATCTTGTCCAAAAACATTCGAGCGGTTTACTAATGAACCTGTAATGCCTGTATTGAATTTACGAGGAAGCACACTTATCCATTCATAATTTTGTAGAAAAATTGATTGGATTTTATTGAGAAGTCTTTGCGAGGGCAAGATATTATCAAAAGCTTTTTCATCCAAGGGATCATTTAGAATATTTCTAAAATTATCCACTCCTGTCTGATAAGAAGAGATGCCTACTGATTCAAGTTTTTGAAAAATTACGGGAATATTTTCTATGTCAATATAGCGAAATTCTATCTGCATGCGTGTTGTAATATCTATGTAATCTTTTCCATAATCACGCGCTAACTCACCTATCATACTCGCTTGGTCAAAATTAAGCTGTCCGCCAGGAATACGCACACGAATCATAAATTGCTTTGGTGTAGCAGGACGGTCAAAGATTCCAAAACATTTTAAAAAATAGCTTAAATCTTCTTTTGGTATAGAGTCGTAACCCTCTTTTGCATAAGTCTCTAAAAGCTCATGTGCCTCTTTAGGCGTTCTTAGCTCTTTTATTTTTTCTATCTTATTTTGTTTTTTATTTCGTGCTTCTAAAGCTTTTTGTAATTCATTCATTGATTTTTCTCCTCTTTTATAAGGAGTTTCTCTCCTTAATTTATACTTACAATATTATCCAAATCATAGGTATTTAAAAGAAAAAATTGTATATATTTTATACATATATTAATATAAAATATAAGCAATGTTGATATCTTGCCTTAGTATGATTAAGGCAGTGTCTTGTGGTTAGCCACACTCATTCTTAAGAGCTTGGGTCATCATCACCAACTATCATATTGAAAAAAACCATTTGTTAAGTCTTTTCACCTCTTAAGCTTTTATTTTTTGAACCTTTTTATACATATAAAGCAAGGAAGTATGTGCTTTAAAAACCTTTAGGTCTAAACCAGTGCTTTTAAGTCCATAAAAACTTTTTCTACCTTGAATCAGCTCCTTACATGTAAGCACTTGAGCATCTCCATACATCATAGCTAAAGCCTTTTCATAACCGCAGCTCTCTTTGTCTTCATCTATTGTTATTTCAAGCAGTGTACTTAAACAGTTATAGTGTTTTTTTCGCTCTTGAGTAAAATCGCTTACATGTAAAGACCAATAAACCCACTCCAAAGCCTCTTTTAAATCTCCTAAAACAAGATATATCATCGCCTTAAGCTCTCCTACCCTTAGGGTTTCAAAGGCGCTCTGAGCATCTGGAACGATACCGATAAATTCACTTACTTTGAGGATATCTTGCACCTCGTGATCTTCAAGACTTTCTAAAAGATAGCGATACTGCTCTGATGTGAGATGACGCAAAGAGAGAAGCGCTTCTCTAAATGACGCTCCCTTATTATTGTTGCTCCATACCAAATCTTCTACTGGATAGATTTCAGACATATTTGGCACTATCACGCGACACGCATAGATACCTAAGTGCTCATAATCAGCGATATAAATGTCACGATTTTCATCATGGATAAGCCCACAGAGATACTCAAATTCGTCTTGTGTATTCACTTCATAATTCCAATCCACAAATTCATAATCACTTCGCTCTTTAAAAAATTCATAGGAAATCAGACCTGTAGCATTGATAAAATGAGTCTCTAAGTTTTCAGAACTTGCTACCTCGTCAAGATTAAAAGATAGCACTTGAAAATCATCTAAATTATCTAACTCCCGCCCTTGAAGAAGCTCCGTTACAGTCCGCTCTAGTGCCACCTCAAAACTAGGATGTGAGCCAAAAGAGGCAAAAACTGAACCATCCTTATGATTTATAAGCGTTACACTAATGACAGGATATTTTCCACCTAAAGAGGCATCACAAATCCGCAGAGAAAAACCACTTTTTTCTATCATCTGTATAGATTTTTGAATATGAGTATAAGTTTCTAGCATACCTTGAGGGATAAGAGGCAAGCAGATTCCCTCTGCTATGATTTTATTTTTTACATAACGCTCTAAGATTTCGCATAAGGCTTGCACTCTTGCTTCCGCTGGAGTGTTTCCTGCTGCCATACCATTACTGACATACAAATTTCCAAGAATATTTACAGGAAAATAGATACTTTTTTTATCACACACACGCTCAAATGGTAAGGCACAAATACCCTTCTCGCTCTCACCTGAATTAAAATCTAAAAGTTCTTCAGCCAAAAGATCACCCTCTGGGCTGTAATACTCCCATAAGTCTTCATCTAAAAGAGCCTTTCTCACCGCGTCATCATCTAACGCGAACCACTTTTCATTCGGATAATGCACAAAATCAAAAGAGCTTTGCTCACCAATGTAATAATCTGCAAAAAAATAGTTACAACTAAGACGCTCAAAAAACTCCCCCAAAGCAGAGGCTAAGGCAGATTTTTCACAAGCACCTTTTCCATTTGTGAAAAGAAGGTGACACTCTCTATCACGAATATGTACCGAGTGGACATGCTCAACAGGATTTAAGCGTGAAACAATTTCTATTTTAAACCCTAAATCAGCTAATTTTTCATACATTTTTTTTATAGAAGCTTCAAGATATTCATCTTTACCTTTTATAAATGTTTTATTTTCTTGATTCAAAAATCTCCTATTTATTTTCTATACATTTTAAGCATCACTTGTGATACATCTTTATCTAATACCTCAGGTGCTGGCATTTTCGTTGATTTTGAAACATTATGAATTGGGTGCTATTAAACAACTTAAAGATTGCGAGCACCTCTAAGATTTTTATCGATCTCTCTTTTAGCAAGAGATGGACGTCTTCTGTGGATATATGGATTGTCTAGAATTTGATTTATTTTAGCAACAATTTCATCGTAAAAAATTAAAGCTCTATTAATGCTGTCAAGTGCTATAAAATCGATAATCACTTCAAATTCATCTTTAAAGCTGTCGGATTTTTCTAGCATCAAAGTCGTGATACTAACTTCTCTCTTATGGAATCAAGCCCACACATAAAAGGTGTTGTATTTATTTGAGCGCTTTTATACTCAGCAACTCTTTTTGCTATCTCGTCATCTAGGGAGTTTTTCATCTCAACTACACCTTGTGGTAGTTAAGATATAAAAGTCTCAAGCTTAGCAACATATCTATCATTTATATCTAGCATCATAGTCACCAGAAATTCCTTATGTTGGCATTTTCTGTAATTATAGCATTATAGTTCTAAGATATTTAATTTTTTCAAAATCATTTATGTGCATAGTTTTACCCCTCTAATAAAAACGATATTATATATAATATTGATGGACTTTTGCGGACTAAGAAAAACAAGTATACAACAAAACTTCTATCATTTCGTCATTTATATTCATATCAATTATTCTCATATGGACTTAGGTAGGACGGTAAGTGTATTTTTGAAACTTAAAGTAATTTTTAAAAGTACTTTAAAGTGGCTATTTTAGGGGTTGAAATATGGCTCCGGATACTGGATTCGAACCAGTGACCAAGTGATTAACAGTCACCTACTCTACCGCTGAGCTAATCCGGAATATTTGAAAGGTTCTCTTAAAATAAATGGTGTCAAGAGGGGGACTTGAACCCCCGACCCCCGGCTTATGAGACCAGTGCTCTAACCAGCTGAGCTACCGTGACACTTATTGAAAGGTCGAAATTATAGTGGCTTAGTTCTTATAGTTTCCTAAAATCTAGAATAATTTTTAATTTTTCCCTAATAATTTCAATATTATAAAAATAAGTCAATAAACTTTAGTCTATTGCACTAAAGATATTGACAGTAAACCGTTTTTTGTGTAATATTCCTAAAAAAATCAGGAGAATTTATTATGAATTTCAAACCACTTGGTGAAAGACTATTAGTAGAGCGTGTTGCAGAGCCAACAACTACCGCGTCAGGGATTATTATTCCTGACAATGCAAAAGAGAAACCTTCGCAAGGTAAGGTTATCGCAATCAGCAGTGAAGTAAAAGATGTTGAAGTGGGTAACACAGTTGTGTTTGGCAAATATTCAGGGTCTGAACTTGTAGTAGATGGGAATGATTATCTTATCTTAGAACTCAAAGACGCCCTTGGCGTGATTTTATAATTAAAGGATTTTATGATGGCAAAAGAAATTTTATTTTCTGATACAGCTAGAAATGGTTTAGCAGTAGGTGTTCAAAAACTTACAGATGCAGTAAAAGTGACAATGGGACCTCGTGGTCGTAATGTGCTTATTCAAAAAAGTTATGGTGGTCCTTCTATCACAAAAGACGGTGTTTCTGTGGCACGCGAAATTGAGCTTAAAGATTCATTAGAAAACATGGGAGCACAGCTTGTAAAAGAGGTAGCTTCAAATACAGCTGATGAGGCTGGAGATGGCACAACAACAGCAACAATTTTAGCAAATGCTATATTTAAAGAGGGTTTAAGAAATATCACTGCGGGCGCAAATCCTGTAGAGGTAAAACGCGGTATGGACAAGGCAACAACTGCAATTTTAGAAAACCTTAAAGGACTTTCACGAAAAGTTGCTGATCAAAAAGAGATTGCACAAGTTGCATCTATCTCTGCAAACTCTGATTCTTCTATTGGTGATATGATTGCTGAGGCTATGGAAAAAGTAGGTCGCGATGGTGTTATCACTGTTGAAGAAGCAAAAGGTATCAATGATGAGCTAGAAGTAGTTGAAGGTATGCAATTTGACCGTGGCTATCTTTCTCCTTACTTCATCACAAATTCTGACAAGATGATTGCTGAAGTTGAGAATCCATTTATTCTTTTATATGATCAAAAAATCTCTAATTTAAAAGACCTTTTACCTGTTTTAGAGCAAGTTCAAAAAACTTCTCGTCCACTTCTTATTATTGCTGAAGATGTTGAAGGTGAAGCAATGGCAACACTCGTTGTCAATAAGCTTCGCGGCGTTTTAAATATCTCTGCTGTAAAAGCACCTGGTTTTGGTGATCGCCGTAAAGCGATGCTTCAAGATATTGCAACACTCACTGGTGGAAATGTTATCTCTGATGAGATAGGGCGCACACTAGAAAGTGCTGAACTTGCAGACCTTGGAGAAGCGAGCCGTGTTATTATTGACAAAGACAATACCGTTATCGTTAATGGTGCTGGTGATAAAGCTAATGTTGAAGCACGTGTAAAAGAGATTAAAACACAGATAGAAGCTACTAGCTCTGAGTATGATAAAGAGAAGCTTCAAGAGCGTCTCGCAAAACTTAGTGGTGGTGTTGCCGTTATTAAAGTTGGTGCTGCTACTGAAACAGAGATGAAAGAGAAAAAAGACCGCGTAGATGATGCACTATCAGCGACAAAAGCTGCTGTTGAAGAGGGAATTGTTATTGGTGGCGGTGCTGCCTTTATTCGCGCATCTGAAAATATTGATCTTGGTGAACTTCCACATGATCAAAAAATAGGATGTGAGATTATTTTACGTGCTATTAAAGCGCCCGTAAAACAGATAGCTGAAAATGCTGGATTTGATACAGGTGTAGTTGTTAATGCAATCGAGCAAGCTGAAGATAAAAATATCGGCTTTAACGCTGCAACAGGAGAATATGTTAATATGTTTGAAGCGGGGATTATCGATCCACTTAAAGTAGAACGAGTCGCATTAACAAATGCTACTTCAGTTTCAAGTCTATTATTGACTACCGAAGCAACAATTTATGAAATTCCAGAAGAAAAACCTGCTATGCCAGCTCCAGATATGGGTGGTGGAATGGGTGGAATGCCTCCAATGATGTAAGTCAAATAGAGAAGATTTTAATCTTCTCTATGGGTAATCACAATCTTAGCATCTTTTTTTAATGCGTGAATAGTTTCAAATGCCCACTCTTTTACTTTTTTATGTATATACTCATCTTTTACTTGATCCTCAACCATTTCAAGCGTTGTATGTACCTCGGGAATATTATTGATTAAATAATATATTTGATATCCAAATTCAGTTTTAATAGCTTGCGTGTATGTGCCTTTTTCTAAATTTACAACATCTTTTTTTATAACATCATTCAAATCGCTTACTGGGATTTTACCAAGATACCCACCATCAATCGAATCAGGGGATTTTGAGTATTTTTTTGCAATTTCAAAGAATTTATTAAAAGTTATTTTACTTGATTGTAATTCAGAAAATACTTTTTTTGCTTTTTCTTTTGTATCTACAACAATAGCAGAAAGCTCTAACATATGAGGTGTATCATATTTGTATTTTTGATTATCGTAAAGTTTTTGGAGTTCTTTTTTCGTTGGCTTTATGGTTTGCGCTTTTTTATCTACTAAAAAATCAAAAGCAAGTAAACCTTTTTTACTTTGAAGTTGCTCCTCTGTATAGCCTTTGATTTTCTTTTTTTTAAGTAAATCAGTTAATTTTTCTGGTGTATTTTGACTATAACCAACAACATGAGCATAAACCTTTTTGAACTCATCGTTTTTAACAACATCACTATCGAGAGCATATTTGGCAGCCAAATACTTTTCTATAAGTCTGTCAATTACCTTTGCTTGTTGGTCTTTTGGTAATTTTTTAAAACTTTTTGGTGCCACCTCATCTGTAATCTCATGACCATTAACTATTGCTAAAATTTCTTGTGCCTCTAGGCTTAATGCAAGTGTACATGCTGCAAAAAATAGTTTCATCTTTATCCTTAAAATTAATATTTTGTAAAAATTTCTTTTCAAAAAAATCTTTAAAAAATAGAAAAAACAAAAGGGCAAATGCCCTTTTGCAAAAGGAAGAATTACTCTTCAATTTTTCCTGATTTTATTCTTGCATCATAGATGTTTTGCAACTCTTTTAAGTCTTGTTGCAATTCAAAAACTCCATGCCAGTGTGCATAATCAGGTCCACCCATCAATGCACCTTGTCTCATACGACGACCTTGATGATGCCATAAATGATACCAAACTCTAAATGCTGGATCGGCCCACTTGTCTTTTTTCAACAATCCTTTTTTAGTAAGATCTACAATCATCGCTTTAGCATCTTTAGCATATGTATTATAAAGTTCTACATGCTTATCAGCCATTGTAAAAAAGCTTTTTGTATGTGTAGTAATGTGACAAACTTTACATACTTGTTCCATCTCTCCACGACCAGCTTTGTGTCCTTTTGGATGTCCTGCAACTGGATTGCCTTTTGTATATTTACCACTTTTTTCATATTCAGTAGCAGCAGTTTCATACCCACCATCTCTAAGTTTTGAAATTGGCGCCCAAATATTCCATTTTAATCTTCTGCTAACATTATGCGTAGTTTTCAATCCACCAACACCACTCATATGACATGTGGCACATGTAGGTGCTCTATAATCACCTGGTTCCCAAGTGTCAGGAGCAGAATCCCATTTCCAAGTATTTCCCTCAGCATTGAAAATATGTCCATGCATTGAGTTATTGTAAATTTCAATATCCGGATGATCTGGACCTAAGTGACAACTAGCACATGCAGCTGGTTTTCTTGCTTCAACAATACCAAACTTATGTGCAGAGTGGCATGATTTACAGTTACCCACACCACCATCAGGATAAACATTTCCAATACCATAATTTGGCCATGTCTCTTTTGTTGGTCTTTTATCTTTGTCAAGTTTTATAACTGTACCATGACACTGCATACAACCAGTAGCTTCTGGAGAATTTTTCAATTCAGGGTGGTTTCTTCCCTCAATTTTTTTCATAAGCGCAACCATACTAGCTTTTGATTGAATTTGAATAGCAGCTCGTGCATGTCCACTGTGTGTAAACTCTTTTGCTTCACTTGGGTGACATTTTGCACAAGTAGTTGGACTTACTAAAGGAGATACATAAATTTTTGTTCCCTTTACCCCTGAACAGTTTTGTGCGGCCATAGGATTATCAGCTTTGAGAGAGTGACAATCAATACAACTTACACCAACGTGCGCATGACGACTTGTTTTCCAATCTTGGATATGTCCTGGCGTTACTTTAGAATGACATTCAACACAACTTTTTCCAGCTTCTGTCATTCCCCGTGTTACTTTCAGTTCAGTGTTTAATTTACCTATATGTTCATTTGCTGAAGCATATACACCTGTGCTAGCCATCAAGATGACAAGACTTACAAATAATTTTTTCATTATTTGACCTCCTTTTTAAAAGTTAAATCAGCTTTCTTTAAATAGTGCCCTAAATTTTTATGACCTACATTCTTATGGCATTCAACACATTTTTTTGTCTTATTTAAAAAATAATCCTTATGTGCTATAAACGCTTTATGTGATCCCATTGTGGCATCTTGTAAGTTTTCGTGACACTTTAAACATCCGCTATCATATGTAAACTTGCTTCTGTGTTTTCTTTTTTCTTCCCAGTTAATCTTACTTTTATCATAAGTAAGCTCTGCCCATACATCATGCATACCTGTTCTTGATTTCTCAATAAGGTAGCCTGCCAATGTATTGTGAGGAAGATGACATTCAACACATTTCACAACTATACCATGTTCGTTATTTCCACCATGCACATCCATGCTATATGATTGAGCCATAGGCTCCATAGTATGGCATTGTGCACAAAACTCTTTACCTGCAGTTTTTTCTACAATCACCGCTGTTGTATAAGAACCCAAAAGTCCTATTAACGCTCCAATGCATAATACGAAAAAAATAAGTCCTTTGACACCTACTTTTTCATTTTTATCGCTCATAAACACTCCTTTAAGGTATGATACCTTACATAAACTTCTACTTCAGTGACAAGCCTACTATTTTTAAAGTCAAGCCTCCTTTTGATGAAATATTTACTATTCATTTATCATTTTAGCATAAATACACTTTTAAAAAAATTAGAGAGACAAGCAGTCCTCAAAACATTGGGATTGCCGTAGCGTAAGCTAGGAGTTTATTTAATGAGATTAAATTATTACTTGGTGGAGCTGTGGAGAATCGAACTCCAGTCCAAAAATAGGCTACAATTGGTATCTACATGTTTAGAGACATTGTTAAGTTTAATCTGATTTCATACAATGTGCAAAACTACACCAGACGAGTCTCGGGATTCTTTTTACGCTGAGACAGACGTAAAATATATCTGCATAGGGGTTATACTTCGAATCCTACTTATCCAGAGTCCATAGGTGAAGCAGCCCGTCCTCTAAGAGGGGGTAAAACTTAAGCTACTGCTAAAGCTGGGCGATAATTTGTGTTGTTTGCGTTTAAGCAATTGTGAACCGTGTAACGGGAGTGTTCAGCCCGACATGCAACCAAAAGCCACCTACTCCTGTCGAAACCAGGTCAGCCCCATAAAGGTTAGGATGCAATTATAGCGAATTATTCGTTTATTTTGGATTTAATAATGCGTGAAAGTTCTGTACAGTTGTTAATCTTTTGTGTAAGTGTTAGATTGTCTTGAAGGAGTATGTTGATAAAGGCAGACCCAACGATAACGCCATCTACACCTTGCGCCTTCTCTTTTGCTGTTTTTTCATTAACCCCAAAGCCAACATAAACGGGAGTTTGACTATAGGTTTTTATGGAAGTAATGATTTTACTTAAATCTTCAGCCTTGCCAGAGCCTGTAATTCCTGTGTAGGCAACAAGGTAGATAAATTTTTGAGCATCTGAAATGACCTCTTGAATCCGCTCTTTAGTGTCTGTTGGCGCTACAAAGCTTATATTTGCAATACTGTTTTTAGCAAAATCATCACCATATCTTAAAGCCTCTTCATGGGGTAAATCAGGGATAATCATACCGCTTACATGTAAGGATGATGCTGTGGCTAAGAGTGAAGAAAAATCACATTGATAAAAAGGGTTAAAATATCCCATCCATAAAGTATCAACATTTTGAGCAATCTTTTCAGATACATCTAAAAGGTCTTGAAATTTAAAACCACTCTCTAGCGCATGAAAATTTGCTTTTTCTATGATAGGACCATCTGCAACAGGGTCAGAAAAGGGAACTCCAAGTTCGATAGAGTCAACACCACTCTCACCTAAGGCTAAGGCTAGGTCTGTTGTAAAGTTTAAATCAGGATATCCTGTAGTAATATAGGCTACTAAATGCTTCAAATATGCTCCAAGTCTGGGGATTTTAATAAAGAAAATTTTATTTTTGTTAGCTCATTATCAAGTTTTAAATCATCTTGCCATGTCAAATAAAAATCATTGATTTCTAAAAGCCAATTTACAACTTCTTCATTTGCGGGACCTTTGAAGAGTCGCATCTGTTCTAAAACATCTTCTACAAAGGTGGAAAGTCGTGACATAGGTTCTAGTTGTAAAAAACCTGATGCTGATTTGATATTATGAAAAATTCGGAAAAGTTCATCAACACTACGCATATAACGATCCTCACTTTGAAGGTCAATAACAAGGGTTTCCATAACATCAATCATCATGCCATAGTGATCTAAAAACTCATCTATAATTTCAAAATCAAAGTTCTCTTCTAAATTGCGTCTTACGCCCATAAAATAGTTCCCCTTTAAAGTTGAACCTAAACTATGCAATAGAAAACTCAAGAAAGCATCTATCATTGTACTCAAGGCACATTTAAAAAATCATTGACCCACCAATAAGGTGGGCGCAACAATTTTCTAAACATCCCTTAAGCACAAGCATAGATGCTACTTATTGCTTTGTATTGCATAGTTTAGGTTGAATTATAGCAATTTTTTAGTTAAAATCATTTCATAAAACTAATAGGCAGATAATATGACAAAAAAATTAACAATTACAACAATCAAAAAGTTAAAAAATGAGCGCAATATTACGATGATTACAGCCTATGACGCACTTTTTGCTAAATTATTTGAAAATACTGCAGATATTATTCTTGTGGGCGATAGTTTAAATATGAGCTTTGGTGGCAAGAGTGATACCTTAAGTATCACTTTGGAGCAGATGATTTATCATACTCAAGCAGTTTCTCAAGGTGCTCGCGATACTTTTATTATTTGTGATATGCCTTTTGGCTCTTACATTACAAAAGAGCGCGCGCTAGATTCCGCACTCAAAGTCTATCAAGAGACAAGTGCTGATGCCATTAAAATTGAAGGTGGAGCTGATAAGGCAGAAATTGTTCAATATCTTGTAGATAATGGGATAGCAGTATGTGGGCATATTGGCTTGCTTCCTCAATCAGTACGAGCAGAAGGTGGCTATAAGGTAAAAGGCAAGGATGAAGAGAGTTCTGCTAGTTTGATTGAAGATGCTCTAGCCATTGAAAAAGCAGGGGCTTTTTGTATCGTAGTTGAAGGCGTAAAAGCTCCTGTGGCAACACAGATTGCGCAGAGTGTTTCAGTTCCAGTTGTTGGTATAGGTGCAGGAAATGGAGTCGATGGGCAAGTTCTTGTTTTTTCAGATATGCTAGGATTTTTTGAAGACTTTACTCCAAAATTTGTGAAAAAATATCTCGACGGTGCAGCTTTAGTGAAAAATGCAGTACGAAATTACAAAAAAGAGGTAGAATCTGGTGAATTTCCTGACGAGATACACACTTATTAAGAGCCTTAATGCTATATTGCGCTTATCATATTAAAGAGAGATAATGGAAGAACGCATAGTTGAAATTGAAAAATTTGATAATGATGAAACTACAGAAGTCTCTCTACGTCCTGATGGCTGGAATGATTATATTGGACAGCCTCAGCTGAAAAAAAATCTCAGCGTTTTTATACAAGCATGTAAAAAACGTGGTGACTCTTTAGATCATGTTCTTTTTTATGGACCGCCTGGCTTAGGAAAAACAACACTAGCACTTATTATCGCCAACGAAATGGATTCAAATATCAAAGTAACTGCAGCACCAATGATAGAAAAAAGTGGTGATTTAGCAGCCTTGCTCACAAACTTAGAAGAGGGCGACATCCTTTTTATAGATGAGATACACCGTCTCTCTCCTGCAGTTGAAGAGATTTTATACTCTTCAATGGAAGATTTTCGTCTTGATATCATTATCGGAAGTGGTCCTGCTGCGCAAACAGTGAAGATTGATCTACCACGCTTTACGCTGATAGGGGCAACAACACGCGCAGGAATGTTGTCAAATCCTTTGAGAGACCGTTTTGGGATGAGTTTTAGAATGCAGTTTTATAGCTCTGAAGAGCTTGCTTTAATTATCTCAAAAGCAGCGCAGAAGTTGAGTAAGCCGATAGAAGAAAAGGCCTCTTTTGAAATTGCAAGACGCTCTCGTGGAACCCCTCGTATTGCACTAAGACTATTGCGTCGTGTACGCGATTTTGCTGATGTAGCAGATGAATTATCTATCTTACATGTAAGGTGTAAATTTGCCTTGAATGAACTCGGCATTAATGCACACGGTTTTGATGAGATGGATATTCGCTTACTAGAACTTCTGATCTCTGCCAAAGGAAGAGCTATTGGTCTGAGTACACTCGCTGCGGCCTTGAGCGAAGATGAGGGTACGGTTGAAGATGTTCTTGAACCGTATCTTCTCGCAAATGGATATCTTGAGCGTACCGCTCGTGGGCGTATCGCTACACATAAAACCT
>Ga0256840_1002976_pt1 | contig 14220 bp, 10 predicted proteins | sample 355202metaG_FD_185969 | JGI IMG/M metagenome (GOLD analysis project Ga0256840, IMG submission 185969) | Hydrothermal vent microbial communities from Mid Atlantic Ridge, Atlantic Ocean - 355-202 | ecosystem: Environmental > Aquatic > Marine > Hydrothermal vents | place: Atlantic Ocean: Mid...
TATTATATGAAAAATACAGTTTCTATGAAAATCAAAAGAATTCTTTCTGGGGAACGCAATCAAAAAAAGACCTTAGAAAAGTCATCACAATACTTAAAAGAATCATTCAAAAAGATAATGAGATTGTGTTGGCGGTTAAGCGATCCAGCGTGGATGAACGCACCTCTATCGTCGTAGAAAGCAAAGAATCTAATATACGAGTGAGCGAATTAGAAACTGATTTGCAAAGCGCTCTAAATGATGCCGTAGCAAAACAAAAAGAAGTGAATCGACTATCAGAAAATTATGAAAAAGTAAACAACCAAAAATTTCAAGCACATACCATTATTGCTATCGAAACTTTGCTTTTGGTTGCTCTTGGGTTTTTCACTTACAGAAAACTAAGGAGCTAAAAATCACATCTCCCCTGCCACTTTCTCTACCGCATTCCATACTCTGAAAGTATTCTTGTAGCAAAGTTTTTGGATATCCTCATCGCTATAACCTCTATTCAATAATTCAAGAATCAGGTTTGGGTAACCAGAAACATCTTTGAGTCCATCAGGTAGCGAGTCCCCCACACCATCATAATCAGAGCCGATTCCTACATAATCAATCCCCACCAATTTCACCACATGGTCAATATGGTCTGCTACAGTTTTTACATTAGCATATGGAAATATATTCTCCTTTTTATAGGCATCAATGATTGGTTTGGCAAGAGAATCCTCACGTTTCAACCCTTTTTCATCGAGGATATTTGTCAATTTCGTATTCCATGCTTTCGCCTTCTCTTGAATTTTCCAATCCAAAAAAGTCGAGCCAAAATTGATTTGAATCACCCCTTCTTTTTCTGCCAGTTTCTTAATCATGCGGTCAGACATATTTCGCTCAAAATCAGGCGTAAAATGACGACAGGAAGAATGCGTAGCCAATACAGGTGCCTTGCTTAATGCCATGACTTGATAAAATGTACTATCGGATATGTGCGAAACATCAATCATGATACCTACTTTATTCATCTCCTCCACTACTTTCACACCAAATTTACTTAGTCCATTCCATGTTCTGGTAGAGTCATACGAAGAATCACAGATTAGATTATCTTTGGAATGCGTCAAAGTGATATATCGGATTCCCTTTTGATAAAAATAGGCGACATTTTCTAAATCATCTTCAATGGGTGCCCCATTTTCCATACCCATCGGCAGCGAAATAATTCCTTTCTTGAAATTTTCTTCTACCTCTTGGGGATTAATTGCTAAGGCGAATTTATCCGGATATGTTGATGCTATTTCCTCCACCAACATAATTAATGAATCTGCATGCTCCTTCGCTCCGCCAGTCTCTTGAAACGTGGCTGCCACATAAATCGACATAAATGGCGCGTCTAAGCCGCCTTCCTTTGCACGTGGATAATCCGTGTCTCCTTCAGTTCTTTCTGACACATTCTCTAATGTACCATCGGCAAAATATGCCTTGTATAATCGATACGGCAGATCCACATGTGTATCCACAATGATTGTGTTTTGTGCCAAAGCATTTGCTCTTTCTATCAATGCTAGTTCTTCAGCCGTAAGTTCTGGTGTACTTTCCTCTGTGGTTTTTGTATTAGAATCACAAGAGAATAAAACAATGGCAATTAACAATATTGTAAAAATTTTCATGGTGTAGTTTTAACTTAACGAGTTATAAATATAGGAATTTTAAACTTTATATAGCCTTTGGTTTGGAATAAAATGCCCTCATTGTATTAGACTATTTTAGACTTAACATGTAAGTCCATTTGCGGAAAAGGTATTGTAATATTGTTCTCGGTAAATTTTTTGCTAATTACTATTCTTATATCACTTTTCACTTTTTCTATAAAAAAAATATTTTCACTACAAAATAGTATTCTAAAATCTAATGATGAATTTCCGAAATTCAATAAGCGACCTTGAATAAAACTTTTCTGCAAAACGTCACGGTGTTCTCTGGCACTTTCCTCCAGAATACTTATTACCAAATCTATATCAGTTCCATAGGCAACACCTACGTCTATACTAAATATTGTTTTTTTTGCCTGGTGACTCCAGTTAATCACCTTATTTGTAGTGATTAATGAATTTGGAATCATGATAGAAATATCTCTTCTGGATAATCCCTTTGATGCTCGTAATCCTATTTCCTGTATTCTTATAACTTCTCCGTCTATCTCAAGAATGTCTCCAACTTTCACAGATTTCTCATACAACAGAATAATTCCTGATAAAATATCATTAAATGTTTGTTGTAGCCCAAGGCCAATACCTACCAGTAATGCTGCAGAACCCGCTAGTAATAAACTTGCCTTTATCCCAACGGTTTCTAACATAAAGACAGCTGCAATTACCCAAACGATGTATTTTATAAGCTGAAATAATGCGAATGAACTCCCCTCATCAAGGTCATTAAATTTAGTTTTTTGGTTTATTGCTTTTTTTATTAGCCATAAAATCAATTTGGTTAGTATAAAGATGAAAGTAACACTAACTAATTCAAAGACAGTCAATGAATGCTCTTTGAAATGAAACAATTCAAATGCCAACAAGTTATTAATTGCTTCCATTACTTGTTTTTAATTTGTATTAATTCTTTGCCAGACATTAAGTTTGCAATAACCTTAGTTTTTGGAAATTGCTCTAGTATTATTTTTATGAATACAGTGATGGGTATGGATAATATCATGCCCGGAATTCCCCAAAGAAATCCCCAAAACATTAACATCACCAAAATAGTTATCACATTAATAGAAAATGATTTTCCCATAAAAATAGGTTCAATAATTCCACCCATTACAACCTGAACGAGCGTTATAGTAAGTATAAAAAATAGCAGTGTTCCTGTTGGCTCTACCTCTACAAAAGCAAATAAGGACAATAATAATACTGAAATTACTGAACCAATCATTTGAACGAAATTGATAACAAATGCTAATAATCCCCAAAAAATAGGAAAGCTTATGCCAAAGAAATAGCAAGCCAGTGTAAAGCCTAATCCAGTAAAAAAACTAACAATAAATTTTACTTTTATAAAAGTAATAATGTCTTTTTCAATGCGCATAAAAACCTTTACCGAGGAGAATCGCTGACGAATAATTGTACTATTTAGCACTTTTTGAAAATTCAAGGACTCTGCCAGAAGTAGTATTGTAAAGAAAAATGTCATCAATGTCATCGAAACAGTATTGCCAATCATATCGATTGTGGAGCCAAAGGTTTTACTTAAATCTATTTCTTGGAAATAATGCAGCGTAATGCTTTTTCCCTCCACACGTTCAATTCCAAAAAAATCTTCAATTGGGATTATTATTGTTTCCAATTTTGTCTCTGCTTTCTCAAATAAATTGTTTTCTGAAGCTAAGATTTCTTTGCTCGAAAGTTTAATCACTTCACCAGTTAGTTTAATGAAGATGCCTATAATTAGCACCACTATAAAAAGGCTAACTACTTTTGGAGTATTCTTCTTTCTCAACCAACGCATCAAGGGCCAAAATAGTAATGCGATAAACAAAGAAAAGGCAAGAGGTATAAATATAAACGCTAGTAATTTTACCACATAAAAAAATACAGGCAATACAATTATCAATAGCAATATGTTTGTCGTTCTTCTTTCGTTCATTTCTTTTACTAATTGTTTTAGTGTGATTTTTTCAACAAATAATAACCATCCGTTATTGTTCCAATTAGAAACGCTATATATTTGTTCCAAACAGGTTTGTTATTTATCAACTTTTAAAACTATTACCTCATGCATCTACATATTTCTTTTTTTGTTTTTAATATAAGTAGGTGCGTATAAGTTATACATTAATATCCAATTTTCTGCAATCCTTGTTGCTCGTCCGTTTCCATCTTCAAAAGGATGAATTCTAATTAATTGGTGATGCAAATATATTGCTTTAATAATTAGATGAGGTATGTGGTTGAGATTATAAATTAGTTGAGAAACCAGGGCTTGAATTTTTTCGAATTCCGGGCAAATATAATGACCAACCATAACAAGAGTATCTCTATACCTATTTAGGTGCAATAGATAAGACTCAGGAGATAGCAACCTCAATAGTTGAAACAATTGTATCTCTTTATTAAACGGAATATCAATTTTTATTTCACTTAACACATAAGGAATTGTTTTGTACAAATTTTTGTGATTGGTTTTTAATTCGACTTCATTTTGAGCCTCCATTTGCGCATTCTTAATACTCAACAATTCTGTTAAATTATTTGTACTATCAGTAAAAGTATCCAATAATTCTCTTGGAGATATTTTTCTACTGAAAGTGATATTGCGGTAAATAGACTTCGATTTACTATCAACCTCATCCAGTATTGTTTGGTTTACTTCAATTAATTAGGGGGAAATAATATCATATTAAGTATTAATTTTGCTTTTACTTGTTAGCCTTAAAATAGCATATCCAACAACTCCCGAAATCAAGGAGCCAATAATAATTCCAATTTTTGCGGAAATTATACTTCTTTCACTACCTGCAAAGGCTAAATGGTCAATAAAAATAGACATTGTAAAACCCACCCCAGCGATTGCTGCTATTCCAATTATTTGCTTGAATTGTAGTCCTTTCGGTAATTCTGTTACCTTAAGTTTAATTCCTAAATATGAAAATACCACGACGCCCAAAAATTTTCCGACGAATAAGCTAATGATAATATTTCTTATTAAATCAACATCAAAATTATAATCAGCACTTATTACAACACCTGCATTGGCAAAGGCAAAAACAGGCAATATAAAATAAGCAATCCATCCATGAAGTTTAGCTTCAAGCTGTTGCAGTGGAGATTGAACTTTGGAAGCTAAATCATTCAAATTGTTAATATATTTAATTTCATCTTTGGTTAACAAATGTTTGTCATCGTCAGAGTCATTTACAATTTTATTCGAGATTAGATTAAGATGCTCCGCAAAAGATTTTATGTCTAATTTCCTTTTTATAGGGATAGTAAATGCGAGGAGTACACCTGCTATGGTAGGATGTATGCCTGCCTTCAAAAACAAAAACCAAATAATTACAGCTAATATCAAGCCTATTTCTAGTGAATAATTTCGGTAATAATATAAGAGTGCCAATAGCACTATTAACAAAATACCATAGAAAAGTAAAGCTATGCTCACATTGCTGCTGTAAAAAACTGCAATTACAATTACCGCTGCGATGTCATCAATTATTGCAAATGCAGTTAAAAATACTTTTAGACTCAAGGGCACTCTTTTACCCAATATACTAAGTATCGCCAAGGCAAATGCTATATCGGTTGCCATTGGTATTCCCCACCCTTTTGCGGTATCAGGATTTTCGTTTAGGATTAAATACAAGGCGATAGGGACAGCAACACCTCCTAAGGCTGCCATAAAAGGGAATGCTGCTTTTTTCAAAGTATTTATTTCACCAATTAGTAATTCTCTTTTTAATTCTAAGCCGATTAAGAAAAAGAAAATTGCCATTAACCCATCATTAATCCATAATATGAAAGGTTTTTTAAGTTCAAAATCATGAAAGCTTATTCCGATTTTATATTGCAACAAAGATTCGTAATAATAACCATATGACGAATTTGCCCATATAATTGCTATAATAGTGGCTCCAAAAAGCAGCATTCCTGCCGTACTGCCAGTTTTTACAAATTTTTGAAATGGTGTAAGTAGTAAATTCTTTATCATTTTTAATAAACTTTATATCAATCTCTCAACTCTTCGCCTAAATATACCATTTTAAATCCTTTCCCTACTTCTGTAACACAACCAGATGCAGGAATTATTTTCAGATCCCCATTTTCTAATATTATAAACAATGACACAATATTATGATTTGCTTGTGTCTTTGTAATGAGTTCTTCAAAGTGCTTGGGTGATTGTATTTCTATTTCATGAATTGTAGGGTGTTTTCTTGCAATTTCTGTAAGTTTTACAAAATCATCAGAATGCGAAAATAACCCTTCTTTTGGAATATTTTCTGGATTGTAGCTTTCTTCAGGCGTTATTAATCTAAAACTACCGTGCTCGCCAAATTTTTGTTTAAACTTTGTAATACAATGACTATTTATGTCGGTATTTGCGGTCAAAGCCATCAGGTAGCCAATATCATTTAGCTCAATATTATTTTCTAACTCATCAGAAAAAACACTTTCATTAATCGCTTCTATACCATGTTTTCTCGCCTCATTAATATTCTTTAGGTTTGAATCCACCATCACAACATGTCTGTTGTTCTGGTTTAAGTATTTTGCGACGACCGTTGAAAATTCGCCTGCACCAACAATTAATATACCATTTGATTTTGTTAAAAACACGCCTAAAATCTTAGCCATAAAACGAGCTGTTGTCGCATTTAATAACACGGTGCCAAGTACAATCATAAACACCAAAGGTGTTATCAATTCGGCATCTTTAACACCAGAATTTACTAGTTTCATGCCAAATAAAGAGGCAATACCCGCTGCGACAATTCCACGAGGTCCCACCCAACTTATAAAAAGCTTTTCATTGATTTTCAAGGAAGATTTATAAGTACTCAAAAACACACCTAATGGTCTTATCAAAATGATAACTACAACAAAAAGAAGAAGTGTTTTGTAATTATATATTGTTTCTAAATCTGCTATGTTTATATTGGCAGAAAGTAAAATAAACAAGATAGATATTAGCAATACACTCATTGATTCTTTAAAATGTAATAATTCTTTTAAGTTTGGTAAATCAGTATTTCCCATCACCATTCCCATCACCACAACTGCCAGTAAACCAGATTCATGTGCAAAATAATCTGCCAGTACAAAATCTCCCATAACTATAGCCAATGCAAAAACATTGGTTAAGTAATGAGGAATCCATTGCTTTTTTATGATGTGTGCTGAAGCATAGCCAAACGCAAACCCTAAAGCAGTACCAAAAAATACAATTTTACTAAATTCTATAAGCGCAGTCTTAGTAAAGCCTTGTGCCTCTTCAATGCTAATAAACTCAAAAACTAGAACGGCTATCAATGCTCCTATCGGATCAATTAATATTCCTTCCCATTTTAGAATAGCAGAGAGATCTCTTTTTAAAGGCACATTTCTCAGAATAGGTGATATCACTGTTGGACCAGTTACAATAATTAAGGCAGAGAAAAGAAACGAAATCTCCCAACTAGTATTGAATATATAATGAACGGCTAGCCCTGCACCAAAAAATGTAACCAGAGACCCAAGTGTTATTAATTTTGTAATAACCGTACCTATGGTCTTAACTTCTTTAAGTTTTAAAGTAAGCCCACCTTCAAATAGGATAATACCTATCGACAATGATACGAAATAATACAAACTCTCCCCTGGGAATAACCCTTTGGTTCCATTCCATATTGGCTCTATCCATTTCGTGCCATCTTCAGTAAACAAAGTCGCAATGGGACCAACAAAAAGCCCTATCAGCAATAATGGTAAGATGGCAGGAATTTTAAATCGCCAGGCAAACCATTGCGCTAAAATTCCTAAAATAAGTACACTTGCTAATTCTATCATATTATATTATAGCTTGATTTAAAATTAATTATCCGCTAAAAAGCTCAAGTTACAGCATTATAAAAGCCTTCTATATCATCTTGCTCACCAATAATAAATACAGTATCATTCTGAACCAATCTTTCGTTTGGTATTATTTTATTGATTGTTTGATTATTTCTAAATATGGCTAAGATACTAACCCCAAACTTGTTTCTAATATCAGCTTCCTTAATAGTTTTACCTACTATTTCACCACTGTCTGCTAATAGCCGTATGCTCACTATATTAAAATCTAACAATTGTTTTCCACTCAGTACAGAAAATTCTTTTTCTGCTTGTAGAGATTTGTAATTGTCTGCTCTAATAGTAGTAATAAGGTTCTCCAATCTATGAATGGGAATTAAGTATTTGTATAAAACTCGTGAAATTATTTCGATTGAAGTTTCAAGCTTTTCTGATATGACTTCATCTGCACCGAGTTCAATATACTCATCTATTCGCTCTATATATTGTGTTCTAATTATAAGATGAACTGATTGCGAAATTGTTCTAATACACGAAATAACATGTTTTGTCGCTTTTGAATCTGAAATGGCGATTACCACAATTCTGGCGTTTTTTAAACAAACCATATTTAATGTATGCTCCTCTGTTGCATCCCCAAAAATGATGGGTTTGCCATTCTGTTTTTCTTGCCTTACAATATCAGCATCCGATTCAATAATAACATAAGGAATATTAGCATTATTTGAAGCCTTAGCCAAGTTTGTGCCATTGACACCATACCCAATAATAACTAAATGGTTTTTTAACCTATGTATATCTTTATTATCTGCTACTATTTTAGACAGTGAATACTTTTGTCTTTTCCCTGGTAGTACATTAAGAATCATAGCGGCTATTTTATCAGCATATTGTATTACAAAAGGTGTTAAAAACATGGTTATAATAGATATTGAAAGAAAATATTGATTGGTTTCAAAAGATAATAAACCTTGTTGTACACCAACTTTAGATAAAATAAAGGAAAATTCACCTATTTGAAATAATGTCAAACCTGTAAGTATTACCGTTCGTGGTGGATATTTCAATACAGCAACTGCAATAGAAGTGATGAGTGCTTTTGTGATGAATACAAAAATAACTAGTGATAAAATAATAGCTGCGTTCTCAAAGAAAAAACCAAGGTCTAGTAACATCCCGATAGATATAAAAAAGATACTAGTAAACAGAATTTTAAATGGAATTATGGTACCTGTTGCTTGATGACTGTATTCGGATTCAGAAATAATTAAACCAGCTAAAAAAGCACCCAGCGCGAGAGATAATCCAGCTTCTGCCGTCAGAAATGTTATAGCAAAACACAAACTTATTGTCGTTAATAAAAACAATTCTTTATTCCTGGTTCTGACCACCAAAAGTAAAAGGTGAGAGACAATGTATCGTGCACTGACAAAAGTAAAAACAATTACTAATACAGACTTAAACAATAAGGTTAATATTTCTATGCCAATATCACTATCTTGCCCAGCCATAATAGGCGTAACAAGCATCATCGGCACCACTATTATATCTTGAAAAATAAGAATCCCTAGTGCATTTCTACCATGTGGCTCAGAAATCTCGTTTCTATCTTGTAATATTTTTAAAACTATAGCGGTACTTGAAAATGAGAAAAGAAAACCTACAAAAACAGATTCAGCCCATGAAAAACCTAAATAGTGATAGATTATGGTCGCTAATAATACCGAAACACCAACTTGAATGAATCCTCCTATAAGCACTGTTTTTCGCATAGTTACCAGCTGTTTCATGGAGAGTTCCATACCAATCACAAAAAGTAAAAGAATAACACCTATTTCTGCGATAATCTCAATCTCATCAACGGCTCTTATCATACCTAATCCAAACGGACCTATAAGCACACCGGTAATTAAGAAACCTAAAATAGACGGTATTTTAAAACGCTGTAAAATAAATACCACTACTCCTGAAAATCCTAGAAGAATTATGATATCTTGAAGTAGTGATAGATGCATTTATCTGTTTATTTTTTAAGAATTCATTTTTCAATTCCAAATTATTGGAAAACAACAAAGCACCACCTGTTACGATAACGACTTTTTTCTACTTTCCCTAATTCATTTTTTATATCATTGCGCGTCGTTCTTTTTATTAATTCATAACTATTAATATCTCAGCAGTAACGCCAAATTGTTAAATTCTTTTAATTCGTCTCCCTCCATAAAAATAACATCTCCACCAAATGACATAGTCTGTTCTATCATTTCATCAATGATATCATTAATAAAATTCTCTGAATCACGACGCAGGCTATTTGTTAATTTGATGTGATTACCTTGTATAATTACTGGTTGGAAATACCCTTTTTTAACAAATAGAGTCCTTCCTTTTCCATGTTGTATAGCATTCCATATTTCATTCGTATCGCTTAAGAATTTTCCCTCAGAAACTGCTTTTTCTAATTCCTTGATTCGTAATGCATTTTTCTCTTTAATAAGGGGTAACATTACTTGCCAAGCATCTGAAATGATATTTCGTGCAGTTTCCTTATCCTTATTTCCATTTATATGTCCAATGATGAACTCCTTTTTATCTGCTATTTTTTTATAATGAAAAAAATTACGGGTTTCTGTTACTAACAATATTGGTAAATTATGATTCTTTATTGCCAGCATTACATTTTTATCTACTCTATTAAAGAATTCTTCTATTAGATTATCTTGGCCTTTATTAGTTGACAATTTTGACTTATCCGTGGTAAACAAGAAATTTGTCATTACAAACTCACCGGTTAATTCTTTTACAACTTTATCTCCATAAGCTTCAATTAATCTAGCTTTTTGTCTGCTAAGAACCAACACATAATAGGCTGATTCACTGTGCATTGCTCTAATCAAATCTCTAGTTGCAAAGCTGTAGTCAATCACAACTCTGTCTTCAACTTCAATCGGCAATCGAGTATATTCAGAAAAATCACTGTTTGCATAAATAATCATGCTCTCCAGATTGAAGCTATGATTTATTGAGGCCACAACTTTGTTTAAATTTTTCATAATTGGCAAAACAAACTTTTTGCTGTATTTGTCGCTGAGCTTTTTTTCTATCTCATTCACATAATTTTTAAGATTAATTTCATCCTTTTGATAGCTAGGCTTTGTCCTATGTGTATTGAAAATTATTGAGACACAAGCCTCTGCATAAATGCTTTTAACTTTGTTTAATAGCTCCATTGTATGTCTTGTTCTTTACTAAATTTGATTTCTTTCTTTAGTTGAAAAGTTTTGTGCTATACCATTTTAAAATTAAAATGGTAATATTTCATAGTTTATAATGTTTACGTATGTCATCCTCGATTTTTCTATCCCAAATTCTCTCCACAACTTCCTTTGCCATACTGTTGTATTTCTCAGCGTTATTAGTATCTCCTATTTTTTCATATCCTACTGCTAAGCCTTTTAAAGAAGGGATGTGCATATCATTGATATACAAGCAATTCTTGTATTCGTCAATGGCTTCTTTAAAAAAACCATCTTTGACGAGTTGATTGGCAACATCATAATGTTGCTCAATATCACGAATCCTTGTTTCCATTTTTAGGTCTATAATATCTTTTGACTTTAGTGTGATAAATGAGCAAGGTACTTCTCTAATTACTTTTTCTGTTACACTACCCATTAGCATTCTGGTTAGTCCTGATTTCCCTGTAGTTCCCATAATCAGTAAATCTGAATTGTATTTATTGGCAGCTTTGAGGATTTCAGTAGCGGGGTCACCCCCTTGTACTCCTTTCTTCCAGTTAAGATCCACTAAATTGAACTCCTCTAAAAATCTGTCAAATTCCGCTAGATATTTAAATCGCTGAGACTCATTTATTTCGTCCAAATCTTGTATCTCTATTAATAAACTAGGATGAGATAATTCATAAACGCTGAATATCATTAACGCTGCTTTAAATCTTCGTGCCATGGTAATTGCATTTTTTAAAGCCCGTTTTGATTCTGAAGAAAAATCAACCGGACATAAAATGGTTTCTACATTTAAAGTGGTTTCGTTTTTTATAACCCATACGGGTATATCACTTTTTCTAATAACTTTTTCCGCTGTAGTGCCTAACTGGAATTTGTCCTCTTTTGATTTTTCACCTGCCCCAACTATAATTACATTAGCACTTATTGCATATGAGGTTTGAATGATATTATCCAAGTAACTACCAAACTGCAGTACCGGCTCATCTGTTTTTACGCTTTCACTTTTAATCCTGTCATTTACGACTTCTAACTGCTTTATTGCAGCTTCCTTAAGTAATAACTTTGCTTTTTCATTTTTAATATTGTCAGGAAGTACATGTATCAGGGTAATGCCAGATTGGAATGTTTTGGCCAAAACTATTGCGTTTTCCACAACATTATCTGATGATTTACTAAAATCTGTAGCGAGTAATATTTTTTCTACTAGTTTCATAATTTTATATTCTAATGATTTATATTAAAGCATCCTATTTTTATAAATTAGCGGTATATTTTTGTTTAACTTCCATTTTATCATAGCCAGACTCGAATCTATACATGTGTTTTCTATTATTATATCATCTGTAGCCGAAATTGGCATCGTAGAAAAGTTCCAAATCGCTTTTATGCCACATTCCAATAACATGTCTGCTACTTTTTGAGTTTGGTCTGCTGGTACCGTTATTATACCAATATCAACAGGTGTATTAGCAAATTGTTCTTTAATAGTATCTACATTTAATATTTCTATATTATTTATTTCTTTCCCTATTTTATTTTTAGCAATATCAAATCCCTTTACAATTTCCATACCCTCTTGGTAAAAATCATCACATTTTATTAATGCGGTTCCAAGATTTCCTACACCCACAATGAAAGCTTTTCGAAGGGTATGATATCCCAAAAAATGCTCTATTACAGTTATCAATCTAGCAACTTCATATCCTACCTTGGTCTTTCCTGTAACATTGACTTCCGAAATATCTTTTGTAATTTGTGTGGAGTCAACACGTAATTCTCTTGCAATTTCTGGTGCCGTTATAAATTTTTTGTCTTTGCTTTCAATTGACTTCAAAAAAGATAAATACAATGGCAATCTTCTTATCGTCGGCACAGATATGGTCGTTTTTTTATTTTTATTGAGTATTGCCTTTTTCATTTTCATTTTCAATAATTATTAAAGAAATATTTCTTTATTTGATATGTAGTAAATATACCACAAAACTTTATATTAAAGAAATATTTCTTTAATATATTTGAGAATAATTTCCTCTTGATTAGTAATGGAGTAACGCTTGTGCTAAGATGGATGAAAGCTCACCATAAAACACTTTGACGTCTATGAAGAGGATACAAAAGAAAGCTGGTTTAAAGTTGATAATTTACTTAATTTCCACCAGTGGGTTTTAATTACATTATACTCACCCGTTCTAGAGGGATTACACAGCAGAATCCTAGCCATCCTACCATAAAAATTTGCAAAATAATTATTGATTGAAAATTTAACAATTAGATAATCGGATTTAGAAATATAAATAATATATTCACGGAAACTAACTAAATACAACCAAAATGAAAAAACCAATACTCACATTAACATTACTGCTACTCGCAGTGATATTACTTTATGCGCCATCTTCATTTGCACAAACTCCCCCAGATAATTTAAATGGATTAGGGCTTAGAACTTGGCTAAAGCAAAATTATTATAACGGAAAACATTCAACTTTGGGCTACTCCACGGCACGTATGCGGATGTACAATTTTATTGACAATAAAAACAATCAAATCATAGGTGTATATTCTGGCTATGTTAAGAGCTGGACTTTTGGTGGAAGAGGTACTAATCCGATGCCTATCAATGCGGAGCATACCGTACCTCAAAGTTTCTTTGGAAAAAGTGAACCCATGAGATCCGACATTCATCATTTATTTCCGACTTATAATAATTGGAATAGCGAAAGATCCAATCATCCTTTTGGGGAAATCACTGATAGTAGTACTGATAAATGGATGTATCTAAGCAATTCACAATCAAGTGTTCCCAGTTCAAACATAGACAGTTACAGCGAATCCATCAGTTCAAGATTTGAACCTAGAGAAGACCAAAAGGGAAATACGGCAAGGGCAATATTCTATTTTTATACGATGTATCCAACCCAAGCCGGTGCTATGAGCAAAGTTGGCGACATAAATGTATTCTATCAATGGCATTTACAAGACCCTGTAGATGCAAATGAAATTGCTAGAAATAATAGCATTGAACAATATCAAGGAAATAAAAATCCATACATTTCAAATCCAGAGTGGATAGCGAGGGCTTGGGACTTAGGCGGTATAGTAACTCCTCCAACGGCCTACTGTACTTCTAAAGGAAATAATGTCTCTGATGAATGGATTAACAAAGTCGTTTTTGGAACCATCAATAATACGTCAGGTGCCAACGCAGGTTATAAAGATTACACAAACTTGGGTACCGATGTAAATAAAGGAAGTTCCTATTCCATTACGATCAACCCTGCCTGGTCAGGCACGGTTTACAATGAGGCTTATGCGGTGTGGATTGATTGGAATCAGGACGGTGATTTTGCAGATAGCGGTGAGACTGTATTTACAAAAGGAGCATCGGCTAGCGCAAGTGCTTCAGGGTCGATTACGATTCCTACTACTGCCACTTTGGGGGAAAC
>Ga0256840_1002977_pt1 | contig 14218 bp, 16 predicted proteins | sample 355202metaG_FD_185969 | JGI IMG/M metagenome (GOLD analysis project Ga0256840, IMG submission 185969) | Hydrothermal vent microbial communities from Mid Atlantic Ridge, Atlantic Ocean - 355-202 | ecosystem: Environmental > Aquatic > Marine > Hydrothermal vents | place: Atlantic Ocean: Mid...
ACATTCAGAGGAAGAGCATATCTTAACCGCAAACCTCTTGCAAATGCAAAAGTTGAGATTGAATACCTAAATACTAAAGGTGTTAAAGCACCTGCTGATCCGTTTGTAACACAGGTTGTAAAAACAGACAAAAACGGATATTTTGAGTACACAATTCCCTGGGCAGGATGGTGGGGATTCTCTGTTCTTGGCGACGGTGGAAAACTCAAAAAGGATGGAAAATATTACCCTGTTGAGCTTGACTCAATAGTATGGGTAAAAGCGTATCCAAAACCAAAAGAGGTAAAGTAAGATGCACATATCTGAAGGTGTTCTTCCAGGATGGATGCTTATAACAGGATGGGGATTAACAGCTGCAGGAACAGCAATAGGACTTAAAAAGCTTGATAACAGTAAAATCCCGGCAGCGGCACTCCTTGCCGCTGCCTTTTTTGTTGCTTCTCTAATACATGTTCCGCTTGGCCCAACAAGTGTTCATCTTGTAATGAACGGACTGGTAGGACTATTAACAGGCTGGGTGGCTTTCCCCATCTTACTGGTAGGATTGTTTTTACAAGCAGTTTTATTTCAATTTGGAGGAATTACAGTCCTTGGAGTAAACACATTTAACATGGCTTTTCCTGCTGTAGTTGCTTACTATATATGCAGAAAGCTTTTAAAAAGCAGTTCAACTGCATCAATTGTCCTATCAGGAATAGTTGCAGCTTTTATCGCCATCGTTGGTTCAGGATTGTTCGTTGCAGCTGAACTTTATCTTACAGGAGAGCAATTCACAAAAGTTGCAGAACTTGTAATAATCGCCCATCTTCCTGTAGCAGTTGTTGAATCTGTAATAAACGTCTTTGTTTTACTGTTTATCAAAAAAGTATTTCCCGAACTTCTGGAGGTAAACTATGCAGCATCTTAAAAAACTGCTTTTAGCTTTACTGATAGCACTAACTTCATTTTCAATATCTTTTGCCCATAAAATCTCTGTTTTCACAGATGTAGAAGATGGGAAAGTCAATCTGATGAGTTACTTTAATGATGGAACTCCGTGTAAAAACTCAAAAGTTGAAGTGATAGATGCAAAAACCGGTAAAATCCTTTTAACAGGCAAAACAAACGCAGACGGAGAATTTTCTTTCACTCCTCCCAAAGTAACTGACCTTAAAGTGGTGGTGGAAGCTGAACTTGGCCACAAAGTTGAAAATGAAATTCCAGCTTCAGAGCTGTCAGGTGTTGAAGAAACAGCAGACCAGCAGGCAGATGCTAATACCACAACGGTAGAGACAGATAAATCTAATACAGAAAGTAGTGCGCAGTTAAAAGAAACAGTTTCCAGTCAGGAGCTTGAAAAGATTGTAAATAAAGCAGTTAAAGAAGCAGTAAAAAAGGAGCTTAAACCTATAAGGGATGAATTACTACAGATAAAAATGGCTCTTACAAAGCCAACCTTTAATGAAATTTTTGGTGGAATAGGATGGATTATAGGTATTTTCGGTGTGGGAGCATACTTTAGTAGTAGGAACAGAAAAGGTGGAAACTAAGCTTTCTGATGGCAACTCTCTTCTGCACACACTTGATGCACGGGTGAAAGTGGCAGTTTGCACACTTTTTGCCTTCACCTGTGCACTTTCCTCTTCACTTTCCTTTTTAACTTTAACAGGTGTTTTTCTTCTATTTTTTACAATAGTGTATCTAAAGAACAAATTGAAAGATATCGCTTACTCCCTACTTTTTGCCGATTCCTTTCTTTTTTTTATAGTTTTAACAACAGCAATCACCTACAATAAAGGAGAAATCATAAAGCTTGGATTTATCCCGATATATATAGAAGGAGTAAAGTACGGAGCGTTTCTATTTTTCAAATCAAACATTATTCTACTTACAGTTATAGTATTTATGTCAACATCTACAATCTTTGAGATAGCCCATGCTCTACATCATCTTAAAGTACCATCAAAACTTGTTCAGATGCTGTTTTTCACATTCAGATATCTGGAAGTTATAAAAGGAGAATATAACAGACTATTGAAGGCAGCAACAGCAAGAGGATTTAAGCCAAAAACAGATCTTCGCACCTACAAAACTTATGCTTACATTGTTGCAAATCTTCTAATAAGAAGCTACATAAGAGCAGACAGAATATATAAAGCGATGCTGTGTAGAGGCTTTAAAGGAGAATTTCCTGTTTATAAACACTTTAAATTAAAGAAAGAAGATATAAGATTTGCTACAATCTCCTTTACTTTTTTAGTTGCGGCTTTTCTGTGGAGTTTAGTTTGGAAATTCTAAAAGTTGAAAACCTCTCTGTAAAAAGAGATGAGAATTTTATATTTAAAAACATTAACTTTTCTTTGCAATCAGATGAAAAATTATTTATCACAGGTCCAAACGGTGCGGGAAAGACAACCTTTATAGAAACAATAATGGGATTTATCAAACCGGAAACAGGTAAACTGTTTTTTAAAGGAAAAGAAGTCAAAACGGAAGAAAATCTCTATAATTTAAGGATTTCTGCGGGATACATATTTCAAAATCCCGATGACCAGCTTTTCTCCCCTACAGTTGAGGAAGATATAGCTTTCGGGCTTTTAAACATAGGAAAGAAACGGAGCGAAATACCGGAAATAATAGAACAAACTCTCGATATTCTCGGAATAAATTATTTGAAAAACAGATTAACTTACAAACTCTCGGGAGGAGAAAAGAGACTTGTATCAATTGCCTCTGTTCTTTCTATGAATCCCGACTGTCTTATCATGGATGAACCAACCATCGGTGTTGACGAGAAAAAGCTTAAACTTCTTTTAAGGTTTCTAAAAGAAACAAACAAAGCTATCCTTATGATAACTCATGATAAAGACGTTATTGAGGAATTAAAATGGCCTGTTTTACGGCTTGAAAACGGAAAGCTTTTCAATGTATATCCTTAAAATAATCCAAAAGTTTCTCTTTCAGTTGAATCAAATTTTCAGCATTTATCTCTGTACTGACATCAGTATTAGGCATAGACCGACCGTAAAGTTTGTCATAATAGGTTAACATCAATATTTCAATAGCTTTTTCATAATCCTTCTTACAGATAGACTCTTTTATTTGTAAGTAAATTTTCGGCGGCAAATACCTTTCTATTCTTTTAATAGCAGAAAGAAATATTTTGGAAGGAAATCTATCCGGAGAATACTCTTTTAGAGAATGTTTTACTCTTTCTCTAAGAGGCATTGAAACAACTATTTTATTACCTCCTGCCATTTTACTCCATAAAGCATCAGGCAGATAAAGATTCCCTATTCTTTTACTTTCTCCTTCGACAATTATAAAAGGACTGTTGTTACAATTTCTTAAAGCAGCCCAGACAAGAGTATCAAACATCTTCTGAGAGGGTTGTTTCAAACCGATACCTCCAAAAACAGAACCTCTATGACCTGCCAAACCTTCAATATTTAATACAGGAAAACCTTCTGCCATTAAATCTTTTAAAATTTTTGTTTTCCCACATCCTGTAGGTCCATAAACAACAAAAATCTTTTTATCAGATAAGATTTTGTCCATATCATCAAGAATAAACTGTCTAAAAGCCCTATACCCTCCTTTTAACCTGAAAACAAATATTCCCGCAAGCTGACAAAATGAAGCCACAGCAAGACTTCTCAATCCACCTCTCCAGCAGTAAACCACCACATTTTCATGCTTTTTCTTTATCTCATCTATTCTGCTAACAATTGAGTATATTTTAGGAGAAACCACTTTAACCGCTTCAAACCGCGCTTCTCTTTCCCCTTTCTCCCTGTAAATCTTTGAAATAAGCTCTTTCTCTTTCTTAGTAAAAAGGGGAACATTGTAAGCCTTTGGAATATGAAAATCCTTAAACTCCTCAACCGTTCTAACATCAATAAAAGCAAATTTCCCATTTACAGCTTTCTCAACTTCTATCTCTTCAATCTCCATCCCTTTTCCTTTGCAAAGTTTTGCTGTACAATTCTCTAATCATTAAAATATGTGGAAAAGAGATGGTTTCAAGAAAAGATCCTAAATTAGAGATAGTTCAACTGATACTTGAAGAAAAATACGCAGAAGCCCTGAAAAAACTTATGGACGTACTTAGGAAAGAACCTGATAACCACCAAATTAAAATGCTTCTATTTGATATATATTACAATATGGGTAATAAAGACAAGGCGATAGATATTGCAATAGAAGTTTCGGAAGAGCTATTAGAAGATGGCTTCTTTGATACTGCAATAGGCTATTTAAAAAAAGTGATATTCTATGTTAAGCACCCCCAACTTTATAAAATCTTATTTCGGCTTTTAACAAAAAGGGGATTGGATTACGAAGCTTTTCAATCACTTGCTGACTTTATCAAATATGCAATAGAAAACAAAATCTATATGGAAGAAGCCCATCAGTTCATAGAAATCATTGAAGATTTATGCCCTATTCCGGCAATAGTTGAAAAAGCTGAGAATCTAAAAAAAAGCCTCCCGTAAAAGGAGGCTGAATTATTCCGTTTCATCAAGCACTTTTGGTATAAGGTCATTTAAAATCTTCGGGTTTGCCTTTCCTCTGGTTTCTTTCATAACTTGCCCTATAAGGAATTTAACAGCTTTTGTTTTTTTCTTTTCATCTCCAGACCTATACTGCTCAACAGCTTTTTCATTCTTTACAAGAGCCTTCTTAACAATATTTATCAACTCACTTTCATCAGATATCTGAATAAGACCTTTCTTCTTGACTATCTCTTCCGGCTTTCCTCCGAATTTTACCATCTCAGGTAAAATATCTTCTTTGGCAACTCTAAGAGAGACAACTCCTTTATCCACTAATAATAGAAGTTCCGCAATGTCTTCAGCTTTTACAGAAGCATCCGAAAGCTCTTTTTTCTCTTCATTTAAAATGCCTAAAAAGTCGGAAATTATAAAATTTGCAGCCTTTTTAGGCTCTCCAGAATAGGATGAGACCGTTTCTTCAAAAAATTCGGCGAGTTTTCTGTCCCTTACCAGAACAGAAGCATCATAAGAAGTCAAAGAATAATCTTTTACAAATCTTCCTCTTACTTCATCAGGAAGTGTAGGAAGAGATTCCTTTATAGAATCAAGCCACTGAGAATCAATAATTAACGGAGGAAGGTCTGGTTCGGGAAAATACCTGTAATCCTCTGCCTCTTCTTTTGTTCTCATCGTCTTCGTTATATTTTTCTGAGAATCATAAAGCCTCGTCTCCTGAACAACCTCACCGCCGCCTTTTACAAGCTTAATTTGCCTACCTATCTCATATTCAATAGCTTTTTGAATAAACCTAAAAGAGTTTACATTCTTTATTTCTGCCCTTGTTCCAAGTTTATCAGACCCTTCTGGCCTTATAGAGATATTCGCATCACATCTTAAAGAACCTTCCTCAAGGTTCCCGTCATTAACTCCTATCCATACGAGAATATCCCTTAGTTTTTGCATATAAAGTCTCGCTTCCTCAGGTGACGATATGTCAGGCTCACTAACAATCTCTACAAGGGGAGTTCCCGCTCTGTTAAGATCAACATAAGAATTTTGATCAAAACTATCACCATGAAGAGTTTTTCCTGCGTCTTCTTCCATGTGAATTCTTCTAATTCTTATCCTCTTTTTAGTACCATCTCCATTTTCTATCTCTATCCAACCATGTTCCGCAAAAGGAAGTTCATACTGAGTTATTTGATAAGCCTTTGGAAGGTCAGGATAAAAGTAATGCTTCCTCGCAAATATCGAAGAACTATTTATCTTACAGTTTAAAGCTATAGCCGCTTTAACGGCATACTCTACCGCTTTTCTATTTAAAACAGGCAAAGAACCAGGCATTCCGAGACAAACCGGACAAACATTCGTATTGGGAGAATCTCCGAACCTATTTTTACACGAACAAAATATCTTTGTATCTGTAAGCAGTTGAGCGTGAACTTCAAGACCTATTACCGCTTCAAACTCCATAATTACACCCCTTCAAAATTTTTAAGCTGTACAAACTCCCCTTTTACTGTTTTCTATAAATTCAATAAAATTCACAACTTCAGGAATATCAGCAAATTCCTCTTTGGCTTTCTCAAGAGAAACTTTAAGAGGTTCGTCAGTTTTAAACACCATCTCAAAAGCGGTCGCCAAAGCCCTTATAGTATCTCTACCAAATCCTCTTCTCTTTAAACCTATAAGGTTTATACCTTCGAGCTTGGCTCTATTGCCTATCGCAACTGTAAAAGGAGGCACATCCCTTGCTACTGCGGAAGCTCCACCTATCATTGCATGTTTTCCTATACGAGCAAACTGATGAACTCCACTCATCCCGCCTATAATAGCGTAATCATCAACCTCAACATGACCGGCAAGCGTAGTTACATTAGCAAGAATAACATGATTACCTAACTTACAATCATGAGCTACATGAGAATAAGCCATAAGCAAACAATCGCTTCCTATTTCAGTAATCATTCCACCACCTTCTGTTCCACGATGAACAGTTACATACTCCCTTATGACAGTTCCATTACCTATTACAACCTCTGAATGTTCACCTTTATACTTTAAATCCTGCGGAGCAACTCCTATAGTTGCCGAATAGATAGTACAATCTTTACCTATGGTCGTATCACCTTCTATAACGGCTCCAGATTTAATAACAGTTCCTTTCCCTATTCTTACTTCCTTACCTATATAAGAAAAAGGACCAACCTTAACACCGTCATCAAGCTCGGCTCCATTTTCCACAACTGCAAATTTATCGATTTCAACACTCATTTTTTCACCACCGATGCCATAATTTCAGCCTCCGCTACAACTTCACCGTCAACATAAGCCACACCTTTCATTTTAGAAACTTTCGGTTTCAATATTATAGGCTCTAAAACAAGCCTTAACTGATCTCCAGGTCTAACAGGTTTTCTAAATCTAGCCTTATCAACACCCATAAAATAGATAACCACTTCTCCTGCTTTCATCTCAAAAGACTTTAACATCAAAATGCCACCAACCTGAGCCATTGCTTCAACTATAAGAACTCCCGGCATAATCGGGTGGCCTGGAAAATGGCCATTGAAAAAAGGCTCGTTTATCGTAACATTTTTTATCCCTACTATTTTCTTTTTAGGTTCAAATTCAACTATTTTGTCAACAAGTAAAAAAGGATACCTATGAGGGAGAATTTCCATAATTTGAAAAATGTCCATTTTACAATCCACTATTTACCTCCTCTTTAACCATTACTACAGCCTGTGCTGCTATCCCTTCTCCTTTTCCTTCAAAACCAAGGTTTTCAGTAGTTGTTGCTTTAACAGAAACAGATTCTATAGAAATTTTCAAAATCGAAGATATATTTTTTCTCATTTCCGCTATATAGAAAGCAAGCTTCGGTTTCTGAGCAATTATAATGGAATCTATATTAACAACAGAATAACCGGATAAACGGATAATATCCGAAACTTTTTCCAGTAAAACCAAACTACTGATACCTTTGTAAGTTTTATCGGAATCAGGAAAAACTTTTCCTATGTCCCCCACTGAAACAGCACCTAAAAGCGCGTCCATTATTGCATGCAAAAGTACATCCGCATCGGAGTGTCCAAGAAGACCTCTTTCAAAAGGAATTTCAACACCACCTAAAATGAGAGAGCGACCTGTAACAAGTTTATGAACATCGTAACCTATCCCTACTCTAAACATAAATTACACTAACCTGCTTTTTATAAATTTTTCTATCTCTTCTCTTATAACTTTTTCAGCCATATCGGGAATCACTTCCCATATCACTGCTTGAATCTCTTCCTTTATTTCCGATTTTACTTCTTTAATAAGTTGCTCTTTTATCGATTCCTTCAGTTTCTCAATCTCTTTAGCAGATAGATAAGAATCAGCAACAATCTCCGACTTTTCAACCTCCTGAGTAGCAGGAGATATTGACTCCTCTTTCCCGACAGACTCCTCAAATACACTTTTCTCATTTTCAGAAGACTCTGATACCAAACCGAAAGCCTTTGCAAGAGCTTCCCTATCATCTTCAGATTCTATTGCAGAAACATTATCCTTATCCTTTTCGGAAATTATTTCCCGGTTTTCCTCTCCTAAAGACTCAATTTCAATTAAACCTTGTCCATCTTCAGACTCTATAGGAACAATATCTAAAGTATCTTCATCCGGAACATGCAAAGATTCAGACTCCATAAGCTGAACTTCCTCTCCCGGTTCTTCTATAGGAACGAGCTCTACTATCTCTTCCTTTTCTTTATTATCTTCAACAGATTCTTTAATCCCTCCACCATGAATAATGGCCGGCACTTTAGCCTCTTCTTTAATTTTAGGTTTCTCAAGCCTTGCCTCATTTATTGTTCTGAAAAGTTCATCAACCGTAAAAGGTTTTCTAAGAATAAATTTAACACCAAGCTCTTTTGCTTTGTCCTCGTCCAAACCTTCACTTTTAAAACCTATAAGAATAACCGGTACACCGGCAGATAAAACTCCGGGAATGATTTCATAAGCTTTACCATTTTTTAAACTAACATTTATAACTGCAACTTCGGGATTTTCACTATTTATTTTATTTAAAACATCCTTTAAGGAATAAACATGAATAATCTCAACTCCCCTTGGAATCAAAACCCTTTCAGTTAAATTGTGCCACATATTCTTTGCATCGGCGTAAAGAATCTTCATTTCTCTTCCCTCTCCTTCTCCAATTTAAGAACATCTTCCAATATCAAAACAAGCTGTTTAGAATTAAGAGCTATTGTATCAATAGATTTCAAAAGGTCTTTTTTATCATCGCTTTTAAAAGCATACATAAGACCTATCATATCTCCTTTCACAGCCTCTTCATTTATCTCTTTGGCAAACTGAACAGCTTTTTCAATTTTTACAAAATCGAAAGGAGTTTGTACTTTCTCCTGCTTTCTATTTTTCTCTTCTTCCATGGAAAGTTTAATGGATTCTATTTCCGCCCTAATAATATCTATCTTATCTTTAATCTTAGTAACAGTAGCCTCATCCATCCCTAAAGATGGCAGACTATTAACATTCACCCCTCTTAACTCAAGCAACATATCGTCAAGGACAGAAACACTTTTAATCGGCAAACCCGAAACAGAAATCTGTTCTTTAAGATTCTCTATAGATGTCAAAATATTATCTATTTCCCCTTTCTGCTTTCTAACTACATCTTGCGTTGAATTTTCTATACTTTTACTCAACTCTGATACATTATACTTCAATGCACCAATATTTGATTCCAAATTTCCAATATGAGACGTTGTATCCCCACTCTCATGTCGTTTTTCAGAATGGGGAGCTGTCTTACCTAATAGAAATCCTACAACAACTCCTATGGCACAAAAAATTGCCGCAACTACAATTGTCAAAATTCCCGTATCCATCACCTTCTACCCACCATTCGTTTTATATCTGCACTGTTATTCAATAGAATATCATAAATTTTCGCAATGGGTAAACCCATAATATTAAAGAAATCTCCATCAATTTTTCTTATAAAAAGAGCTCCTTTACCCTGAATACCGTATGCACCCGCTTTATCAAGAGGTTCACCCGTACTTACATACCAGTCTATTTCATCACTAGACAATAGTTTAAATTTTACGGAAGAAACATCATATCCTTTTTCTGTTTGTCCACCCGGAAAACCTATAGCAAATCCAGTAATAACTGTGTGTGTATTTCCGGATAATATTTTCAAAATCTCTTTTGCTTCATACTCATTTTTAGGCTTACCGAAAATCTCCCCTTTAAAAACGACAACCGTATCCGCAGCAATAGAAACCTCATTATCAAACTGGAATTTCTTCCCATTTTTGAGTTTTAAAACCGCATTCTCCACTGCCGTCTCTTCAGGAGAAGAGAAAAGCTTTTCATCCACATTAAGGCCGGAAATAACTCTAAACGGAATTTCTAAAATTTCCAATATCTTTTTTCTTCTCGGGGAAGAAGACAAAAGTAAGACTCCGTCTATACTTCTCATAAAATCCCCAATTTTTCAAGCATTTTCTCAGCAGCAAGTTGCTCTGCTTCTTTTTTTGACTTTCCATTTGCAACAGATACCAGTTCATTTACCTTGCATTCAATCGTAAACTCCTTTGAATGTTCGGGACCGATTTCCTTAATAACTTTATAAACAGGTATAACCTTAAAGTCTCTCTGGGTAATTTCCTGCAAATAGCTTTTGCAATCTTTGTAAGTCCTCGTTTCATTCAATATTTTCCATATTTTATCAAGAAAGACGGTTTCAAAAATCTTTTTTGCTGTTTCAAAGTTGGAATCCAAATATATAGCCCCGAAAATCGATTCAAAAACATCACAAAGTATTGAATCTTTTTCTTTCCCTCTAGATTTTATCTCTCCCTTACCCAGAAATAGATAACTACCAAAATCCACACTTCTTGCAAGTTTTGCAAGAGATGGTTCACTTACCAGAAAAGCTCTTATCTGCGAAAGCTCCCCCTCGGATTTATTAGGAAATTTCTCTATCAGCTTTTCACTCACTATAAGACCAATGACCGAATCTCCGAGAAACTCAAATACTTCATAATTGGAAACATCATCTTTCTTTTCAAAAGCATAAGAGGTATGAGTCAAAGCCCTCATAAGGAGATCTTTGTCTTTGAACGAATAAGATAGTTTAGATTCGACCTCTTTAAGTCTCCGTTCAACTAAAGTCATACTTACTCCCCGTCAAATCTCTTAAAGACAAGACAAGCATTTGTTCCGCCAAAACCGAAATTATTTTTAAGGATATACTTCACATCTGCTTCCTCAGATTTATTAGGAACATAATTTAAATCACATTCAGGATCCGATTCCTCATAATTTATCGTAGGTGGAATAATCCCTGTCCTTAAAGTCATAACCGATGCAACCGACTCCACACCTCCGGCAGCACCGAGAAGATGCCCTATCATAGATTTAATACTGCTTATTTTAAGTTTAGAAGCGTACTCTCCAAATACCTTTTTTATCGCCATTGTTTCAAACAGGTCATTAAATTTTGTCGAAGTTCCATGAGCACTTATATAATCTATATTTTCAGGTCCTATACCTGCATCCTTAATAGCTTTTATCATTGCTCTGGCAGCTCCCTCACCGTCAGGAGCGGGCGCCGTAATATGATAAGCATCTCCTGTCGTAGCATACCCTATAACCTCTGCAAGAATCACCGCCCCTCTCTTAATAGCATGCTCATATTCCTCAAGAAGTAAAATACCGCAACCTTCCCCCATTACAAATCCGTTTCTGTTTTTCTCAAACGGACGACTTGCCTTTTCAGGCTCATCATTCCTATTTGACAGAGCTTTAGCAGCTGCAAAACCTGCAACACTTAGAGGAGTTATAGCACTTTCGGTTCCACCGGCCAACATAATATCTGCATCTCCATATTGTATGGTTCTTAAAGCTTCACCTATAGCATGAGTTCCGGTAGCACACGCCGTAACAACGGAAATATTTGGCCCTTTAAACCCAAACTTTATAGAAACATAACCCGATGCCATATTTATAATTTCCATAGGAACAAAAAACGGAGAAACTCTTTTCGGCCCTTTCGTCATCAAAATCTCATGTTGCTTTTCTATCGTTCCTATTCCCCCTATTCCGGAACCCACTAAAACTCCGGCTCTATTCAAATCCTCATTATCAAGGTCTATACCTGACATTCTAACTGCTTGCGTAGCAGCTGCCACAGCATACTGTATAAATTCGTCGGTTTTTCTTACCTCCTTTTTATCAAAATATTCAAGAGGGTCAAAATCTTTAACTTCTGCAGCTATCTGTACAGGAAAATCAGCCGAATCAAATTTTGTAATTTTTGAAACGGCAGAAACCCCTCCAATAATATTTTTCCAGAATATATCAACATCACTTCCGGCCGGAGATACAACTCCTATCCCTGTCACAACAACTCTTCTCTTCATCATCCACTCCTAAAAAATCATTTTTTTATTCACAGCAATTGCGACACTTCACAAGAAATTATATAAAATAATAGAAATCAGTAACACAAAGACAGGCAATTAAAAATCAAAAGCAAACAAAATAGGGAGATATGGTAATGATATTAGAAGCGAAATCAGAAGATACAGATTACGATACTCTCACTCTTAGAGTCTTTCTTAAAGCTCTTGAAATAATTGGAGGGCCGAGAAAATTATTCAAATACAGAAACTTAATGTGGATACCGAGCCTTATGGAAGCATGCTATGCCGTAGTACTTAAAGAAGAAGAGATGAAACCGGAAAATAAAATAGCCGAAATCATAGGAATAACAAAACAAACTGTCAGGAATATGCTTACGGCAAACCCTGAACCGGCTCTCAAAAAACTTGAAAGGGAACTCGAAAATAAAGAGATAAAAATTCATACTATCGGAGGTCTGGCAAAATTAGCATACAAAGAAGTAAAAGAAGGCAAAGATAATCTCTCATTTGTCTTAGCTGTTTCCAAAGTATATTTGTCTCAGCTTTTCGATACTGAATGGCCTGTAGAGATGCTCGCCTCTTTTAATGGGTTAGATTTTCCTATCTCTGATAATAATAAAGAAATATTAAGCAAGAAAATAGGGGGATTTTCTTTTAAAGGGAAAGACACCGAAGAGCTTATAGATATGATAAAATTCCCCATTAAAAGCCATGCCGATCTTCTCTATAAATTAAGAGAAGCAGCTAACGGCAGTTAAAACAAGAGGTTTCCAATGGATAAAAGTATCCGAGGGCAATTAGAAAAAAAGTTGATTGAAGCGGGAATTACCGAAAAAATCCTAAAAAAGCTTAAATCATCACACGGAGATTTTTTTGAGCAACTTGTAAAAAGCAACCTTATAGACGAAAATCGCCTTTTGGATATCCTTTCCGAAGTTTATAACGTCCCAGCTATCGACTTGAAAGAAACTAAACCTGCTGCGGATGTTGTAAAACTAATTCCCCAAAGTACTGCTGAAAAAAATATGATTATTCCAATAGGAAGAATCGGACCTAATCTCAAACTTGCGATGTCAGATCCTTCCGACCTGCAAACTATTGAAAGACTGAGATTTTCAACGGGATTTAAAATAGAACCTTATGTAGCTCTTCCTTTTAGAATAAAAAATAAACTGGAAGAAGTTTACGGAAGGATAGAGGAAGACTTCTTCTCGAAGCTAAAACAGGAACTACTGACAGATAAAGAAGCGGAAGCAGAAGAGCTTGAGGAAACAACTCCTACCAAAGAAACCGTTGTATCTCTTGACAACCTCAAACAACTTGCTACTCAAGCTCCTATAGTTAAGCTGGTAAATGCGGTTGTTTTAGAAGCACTAAAAAGAGAAGCCAGTGATATCCACATAGAACCCTTTGAAAAGGAACTAAGAATACGTTATCGTATAGACGGTGTCCTTCATATAGCCGGAAAATACTCACCGGAAATAAAAGATGCCGTCTCTGCCAGATTTAAAGTTTTAAGTAATCTTGACATAGCCGAAAAACGCCTCCCCCAAGACGGAAGGATGTCCGTTAAATATAAAGGAAGAAAAATAGATTTTAGGGTCTCAACGCTTCCAACTATTTTCGGGGAAAAAATAGTTTTAAGGGTTTTGGATAAAGGAAACCTTCAACTTGACCTTTCTAAATTAGGTCTTGAAGACAGAGAGTATAATCTGCTAAAAAAAGCTATAAAAGCTCCTTATGGGATGGTGCTTGTCACAGGGCCAACTGGTTCCGGTAAAACTACGACTTTATACTCCTCTCTTCTAACGGTCAATACCCCCGAAGTCAACATAATGACCGCGGAAGACCCGGTCGAATACAATCTATACGGAATAAACCAGGTTCACATAAAACATGAGATAGGACTTGATTTTGCTCGTGCATTAAGAGCTTTTTTAAGACAAGACCCTGACGTTATAATGGTTGGTGAAATTCGTGATAAAGAAACAGCTCAAATTTCCATAGAATCGGCTCTCACCGGCCATCTGGTATTCTCTACACTTCATACAAACGATGCACCAAGTACTGTAACAAGACTCGTAGATATGGGGATAGAATCTTTCCTCGTCTCCTCTTCCGTTCTTATAGTAGTAGCACAAAGACTTGCAAGAAGAATATGCTCCCACTGTAAAGAGCCCTACAAATATCCCATTGAAGTTTTACTGGAAGTCGGGTTCTCGGAAGAAGAAGCAAAAAACACAAAAACCTTTAAAGGAAAGGGATGTGATTACTGCAACGGTAGTGGTTATAAAGGGC
>Ga0256840_1002978_pt1 | contig 14215 bp, 12 predicted proteins | sample 355202metaG_FD_185969 | JGI IMG/M metagenome (GOLD analysis project Ga0256840, IMG submission 185969) | Hydrothermal vent microbial communities from Mid Atlantic Ridge, Atlantic Ocean - 355-202 | ecosystem: Environmental > Aquatic > Marine > Hydrothermal vents | place: Atlantic Ocean: Mid...
TGCAATCAGCAGTATCCGAGCCGGTCAATCTGGACACAACCACCGTCTATGTATCCTGTTCGATCGGGTTTTGCCTGAGCACCCGCGCGCCCGATATCACCGGCGAGGCCATGCTGGAAGCCGCCGAGCAAGCCCTGGGCAACGCCAAGGAAGATGGCCCAAGTACCATTCGCGGCTATTCCCCTGAAATGCAGCACAAGGCCAAGGCACAAAACGCCTTGATTCAGGATGTAACACAGGCGCTTGAGGACGGGCATATTATACCGTGGTTCCAGCCACAAATCTCGACCGACACGGGCGAGGTTTCAGGGTTCGAGGCGCTGGCACGCTGGCACCACCCTGAACGCGGCATGATCTCACCTGCCGATTTTCTACCCGCAATCGAGCAAGCAGGCATGTTCGAGCGTCTGGGTGAAGTCATTTTTTATCACTCCCTTACCTGCTTGAAAAAATGGGATAAAGCCGGCTTTCGTGTGCCGCAAGTCGGGGTGAATTTTTCGGATTACGAGCTGCGCAATCCCAAGCTGGTCGATAAAATCCACTGGGAGCTGGACCGCTTTGATTTATCACCAGACCGCCTGAATGTCGAAATTCTTGAAACCGTGATTGCCGAGGCCGAAGATGATGTCATCACCCGCAATATTGCCGGTCTGGCCACCCTTGGCTGCGCCATTGATCTGGACGATTTCGGCACCGGTCATGCTTCGATCTCAAATATCCGCCGCTTTGCTGTGGAGCGGATCAAGATTGATCGCTCTTTTGTAATGAAAGTTGATACAGACCCCGAACAACAGCGCATGGTTTCAGCCATCCTGACGATGGCGGAGCAACTGAACCTGAAAACCCTTGGCGAAGGGGTGGAAACCGCGGGGGAACACGCCATGCTGGCACAATTGGGTTGCACCCATGTGCAGGGATTTGGCCTTGGACGGCCCATGCCCTATGCCGATACGCTGAACTGGATGCAGAAACATCGTGAAAAACTGGCCGAAACCCCGAAAATAGGCCGCGGCATAGGGTAGTTTTTACCTTGAAAAACAGGAAAACCGCTTGACCTTTGGCCCCCTGCCCTGTTGAACCACTTTGACCAATTTCAGTGACAGGGTGTGTCCCACATGGACGATCAGAACAAGAACCTCATTCTTGCAGTTTTTCTCAGCGGCATGGTGATGCTGGTCTGGAGCATATGGTTCCAGCCTCCGCCACCCCAGCCGGACCTGACCCTGCCGCCTGATGCAGTGCAAACTACGGATGGCACCAGCGTGGCCACACCCCCTGCTGCAGCAACAGATTCGACGGGTCAATCAGCCCCTGCCGTGCCGACCAGTTCGCACGCCGAAGCGCTGGACAAAGCACCACGCATCACAATCGACACCCCCAAGCTGAGCGGCTCGTTCTCGTTGTTGGGCGGGCGCATTGATGATCTGAAACTCAAGGCCTATCGCGAAACGCTTGATCCCGATTCCCCGCTTGTGACCCTGCTGACCTCATATGGCAGCGAAAACCCCTATTACACGATTTACGGCTGGGGTCGCACCGGCGACATGCCCGCCGATTCCGTACCTGGCCCTGATACAATGTGGACGGTTGAAAGCGGCGAAACTCTGACGCCCGAAACACCTGTTACCTTGCGTTGGGACAATGGCGACGGCCTGATTTTCCGCCGGACCATCTCGGTTGATGACAATTATATGTTCTCGGTCAAACAGTCGGTCGAAAACACCGGCGCAAGCGCCCGCCGCCTGTTCCCTTACAGTATTGTTGCGCGTTACGGACAACCCAAAACACGCGGATTCTTTATTCTGCACGAGGGTATCGTGCGGATGTCGGATGGCGAATTGCAGGAAATCAAATACAAAAAAATCCCTGATCTGGATGTTGTCGCCGCCGAGGGGGCGAATGCAGAGCTGGTTGACGTAAAAGAAAGCGGCTGGATCGGCTTTACTGATAAATACTGGATGACAAGCCTTATCCCCACGAATGGCCAGCCGTTCACATCCGTCGCAAAATACATTCCGGGCAGTGATATTTATACTGCTGAAACCCGCATGCCGATCCTGACAGTCGAACCCGGTGCAACCAGCGACGTTACAACCCGCGTATTCGCCGGTGCCAAGGAATGGGAAACCATCCGCATGTACCAAAACGAAGAAGGGGTGGACCGGTTTGTCGATTCGATCGACTGGGGTTGGTTTTTCTTCCTGACCAAGCCGATCTTCTGGCTGCTGCATACGCTGAATGCCCTGATCGGGAACATGGGCTGGGCGATCATTGCCCTGACGATCGTCATCAAGGCCGCCCTGCTGCCGCTGGCCTATAAATCCTATGTTTCCATGGCCAAAATGAAAACCTTGCAGCCCGAGATGGAAGCCCTGAAAGAACGTTGCGGGGACGATAAACAGCGGATGCAAAAGGAAATGATGGCGCTGTATAAAAAGGAAAAGGTCAATCCGGCCGCGGGCTGTTTGCCGATCCTGATGCAGATTCCGATCTTTTTCTCGCTCTACAAGGTTATCTTTGTCACGCTGGAACTGCGCCACGCGCCCTGGATCGGCTGGATTCGCGACCTTTCGGCACCTGATCCGTCCTCCATCCTGAACATGTTCGGCCTGCTGCCCTTCACACCCCCGGAACCCGGCTCGATGTTTGCCATCGTATCGCTGGGTGTTCTGCCAATCCTGCTGGGTATTTCCATGTGGTTGCAGCAAAAACTGAACCCGACACCAACAGACCCGACCCAGAAAATGATTATGGCATGGATGCCCTGGGTATTCATGTTCATGCTGGGTAATTTTGCCTCGGGTCTTGTTCTGTACTGGATCACCAACAACACAATTACCTTTATCCAGCAGTACTCGATCATGCGCAGCCAAGGCGCTAAACCGGATGTGTTTGGTAACATCATTGCCGGTTTCAAGCGCAAGAAACCGGACGATAAATGACTGGTCAACTGACCCATATCTGGCGCCACCCTATCAAGGCGCACGGGGTCGAGGCGCTGGAATCTGTTGATCTGCGGACAGGCAAAACCCTGCCGTGGGATCGTGCCTGGGCCGTGGCGCATGAATTGTCAAAAGCGGATGGGTCCGAATGGGTGCCTTGCGGGAATTTTTCGCGCGGGGCCAAGGCGCCGTCATTGATGGCCTTGAAGGCCGTGCTGGATGAGGCAACGGGGCTGATCACCATGAGCCATCCCGACCTGCCCGATATCACCTTTAATCCCGACACGGATTCGGATACCTTTATCGACTGGGTACGCCCGATCATGCCGCCCGAACGCACCCCGTCAGCGCACATCGTGCGCGCACAGGCCCGCGGCATGACCGACACGGATTTCCCGTCGATCAGCCTGAACAATCTGGCGACCAACCGCGCGCTGGGGGAAAAGATGGGTACGGACCTGTCACCGCTGCGATGGCGCGGCAATCTGTGGTTTGACGGGTTGAAGCCGTGGGAAGAATTCGACTGGGTCGGCAAACGGTTGCACATTGGCGGCGCTGTTCTGGAGATCCGCGAACGCATCACCCGCTGTATGGCCACCACGGTTAACCCTGATACCGGCGAACGCGACGCCGCCACGCTGGATGTGTTACAGGATAACTGGGGCCACAAACAATTCGGGGTTTATGGTGTGGTGGTCAAGGATGGCCAGATTGCCCTTGGCGATGAAATCGAGGTGCTATAATGGAAATTCCGTTTACCATTGCAGAAGAACCGGATGCGGATGCCAGGGAACGCGGGCGCAAACTGTTTGCGGGCAATACCGAATTCCTGAAAGGCGTGGTCGCTATGGATGGCCTGCCGCCCCCTGACCGACTGGAAGTCTGTTTCGCCGGCCGCTCGAACGTGGGAAAATCCACCCTGATCAATGCGCTGACCGGCCGCAAGGGGCTGGCGCGGGCCTCGAACACGCCCGGCCGCACGCAGGAAATCAACTATTTCACAACGCTGAACGGTCCCTATCTGGTCGATCTGCCCGGCTATGGCTATGCCAATGCGCCGCTGCCGGTGGTGGAAAAATGGCAACGTCTGCTGAAGAATTACCTGTCCGGCCGCCAAACCCTGCGCCGCGCCTTTGTGCTGATTGATGCACGTCACGGCGTAAAAGACGTGGACGAGGAAATCCTGAAACTTCTGGACCGCTCGGCGGTGACATTTCAGGTGGTGATGACCAAGCTGGACAAGGTCAAGGACAAGGACCGCACAAAGGTGCTGGAACAGGTGCGCAAAGCCATTTCCAAACACCCTGCGGCCTATCCCGAACTGGTGCTGACGTCGTCCGAAAAGGGCGAAGGCATCCCGATTCTGCGCAGTATTATCGCCGATCTGGTATAAGACTAAACATGCTGCGCGCCGTTCACTTCCAGCTCGGTGCCCGAGATATATGACGATTCGTCCGAGCACAGGAAATAGATCGCTGCCGCCACCTCTTCCGGCTGGCCCAGCCGGCGCAGGGGCAGTTGATCGACGATTTTCTCGGTTCCGGGGCTAAGGATCGCTGTTTCCACCTCGCCTGGCGCAATCGCGTTTACCCGCACACCCATCGGTCCGAAATCATGCGCCATCTCGCGCGTTAGCGCCGCAAGCGCCGCCTTGGAGGTGGCATAGGCCGCTCCTGCGAACGGATGCACCCGCACCCCCGCAATCGAGGTCACATTCACAACCGAGCCTTTAGCGGCCGCCAATTCGTCCTTTAGCCCGCGTGCCAGCACGACCGAGGCAAAGAAATTCACATGGAACACATGACCCCATGTGGCCAGATCGGTATCCAGCGTGTTCAGCCGCTCGCCATTCGGCCCTTTGGGGGAAATGCCCGCGTTGTTCACCAGCGCATCCAGTTTTCCATCCAGCTTGCTGCGGATTTCCTCGATCGCTTCGATGGTTTTGCGCGGATCAGCCAGATCAATCTGCACATGGTTTTCCTGACCACCACCCCAAGGGCATTTTTCCGGAAACGGATGGCGTGAACATGTGATCACCCGCCAGCCCTTGGCGCTGAAATATTGCACGGTTGCATGGCCGATGCCGCGGCTGGCTCCGGTCAGCAGCATGGTCTTGCGTCTTTTACTTTTCGCCATTTTGATCCCCGATCATTGCTTGCCTTGAACCTATGCACAGCGGTGCGGAAATACAATCACTTGGCACAGGCGCGCCCAGCGATTAACACGGTAGGGAACGAGGAAGAAACAGATGAAAAAGCAAGACGCCATGAACCGAGACTGGATCGCCACCGCCCGCACCCTTTCCCACGCGCTGCCTTTGTTGCAGCGCTATGGCGGGGCCACTGTCGTTGTGAAATTTGGCGGGCACGCGATGGGTGACGATGATGAAATGGACAGTTTCGCCCGCGATATCGTGCTGATGCAGCAGGTCGGGGTGAACCCCGTAATCGTGCATGGCGGCGGGCCGATGATCAACCAGATGCTGGAGCGGCTGGGCGTCAAATCGGATTTTGTCGATGGCAAACGGGTGACCGATGCCGCCACGGTTGAGGTGGTGGAAATGGTGCTGTCGGGCCGCGTGAATAAACGCATCGTGCAGGCGATCAACGATCAGGGCGGCAAGGCCGTGGGCCTGTCGGGCAAGGACGCGGGCCTGATGGTGTGTGAGCAAACCAACCCGGCACTTGGCTTTGTCGGCACGCCGACGCAGGTTGACCCAAGCGTGCTGCACACCCTGTTTGCCGCCGATACCATTCCGGTGATTGCCCCGCTCGGGGCCGGTCGCAAGGGCGAAACTTTCAACATCAACGGCGACACGGCGGCGGGTGCAATTGCGACGGCGCTAAAGGCGGATCGTTTGTTGCTGTTGACCGATGTTGCTGGCGTCAAGGATGCAGATGGCGAGGTGCTGACGGAATTAACACCCGATCATATCCGCAAGCTGACCGAGGAAGGCGTGATCGCGGGCGGTATGATCCCGAAAACCGAAACCGCACTGGCCGCGATTGACGGCGGTGTGCGCGGGGTGGTTATTCTGGACGGGCGTGCGCCTAATGCCTGTTTGCTGGAGCTTTACACAGACCACGGTGCCGGTTCGCTGATCCGTGCCGAACGCCTCGCCACCTGACACGATTGTGCGCCCTGCGGGGCTTTACAACGCGGATGCATGCCGGTTTAGGTAGGCGTCATGGAAAACGAAGCACAAATCCGTCTGGGCGTCTTTATCGCCCTGTTCCTGATCTTCGCGGTGATCGAGGTCATCATCCCGCGCCGCCCCGGCACCCAAACGCGGCAACGGCGCTGGTTTACCAATTGGGCGATCATCATCATTGATTCACTGACGCTACGCATTCTGGCGATTGCCATGCCGCTGTTGGCTGTCGGGGGGGCGTTAGATGCGGCACGGATGGGATGGGGGTTGTTCAACCATCTGGACTGGCCGTTCTGGCTGGAAACCCTGCTGACGGTACTGCTGCTGGATTTTGCCATCTGGCTACAACATCTGGTCACCCACAAAATCCCGATTCTGTGGCGCCTGCACCGCGTTCACCATGCAGACCGCGACATTGACGTGACCACCGCCATCCGGTTCCACCCCGTTGAAATTGCCCTGTCGATGCTGCTGAAGATCGGGCTGGTTTATCTGTTGGGGCCATCCGCCTTTGCCGTGATCCTGTTTGAGATCATCCTGAATGGCACCGCGATGTTCAACCACGCCAATATCAAACTGCCGCTAAAACTGGATGCGGTTGTGCGCAAGGTTCTGGTCACCCCCGACATGCACCGCGTGCACCATTCCGATATTCGCGAGGAACACGATAGCAACTATGGTTTTGCCCTGTCGATCTGGGACCGGCTGTTTGGCACCTACATCGCGCAACCCCAAAAGGGCCATGACGATATGACAATCGGGTTGCAATGGCAGGATGATCGCCCGTCCAACCTTGCATGGATACTGGCGATGCCGTTCTTTCGAAAATAATTCACCAATTCCCACGCAGCAAAGTGCATTCAATACCTACCTTACCGGCCTTGCCTCTATGGGCGCATATATGCCAAAGTGTCAGAAATAATTTGTTTTCCATTTGGCATCCTTTACCCCGCAATGACCCTTCGTTTGATCCTGACACGCCATGCAAAATCCAGTTGGGATGATCCGACGCTCGATGATCACGACCGGCCGTTAAACCCGCGCGGTTATGCGGCGGCCAAGGCGATAGGCAGATGGCTGGCCAAACACGGATACTGCCCCGAAAGCGTGATTTCATCAACCGCGCGGCGCACGGCGGAAACATGGGCCGAAATTGCGCCCGCTTGCGATGATACCGACAATGTGCAGTTCACTTCAGCGCTTTATATGGCCTCGCCACAACGGATGATGACAATCCTGCAAGGGTGCCGCGCGCAATCAACCATGTTGCTGTCCCACAATCCCGGCACTGCGATGCTGGCCGAGGAGCTGGTTAACTCGGCGCCTAAACATCCCAAGTTTCATCAATACCCGTCGGCGGCAACAACGGTGATCAGTTTTGATGCCGACAGTTGGGCCGACATCACCCCGAACTCGGGACAGGTCGAAGCCTTTGTGGTGCCCAAAGACCTGCTCTAATGCTGCCGAAATTCATAGGGGCCATCCATGTCCCGCACTGTCACTGCATGGGTGATCAATACCTTTTCCGGTGTCCAGTGGTGCAGCAGATACCCGGGGTCGGTCAGATAGAATCTTGACGGGTGCGCCTGCATCAGATCCAGCGTTAATTGCATCCCCATACTGGGCGCCGTTGTCACCACAGTGCCGTTCCAGCGGGCATGTGTCAGCAGGTGGATGTGGCCGCACAGGATACGCTGGACGTTAGGGTAGTCGGCAACGATCGCGCCCAGTTCATCCGCCCCCTCGAACCCGTCCTGATCCGTTTCCGGCACGCCGCATTTCAGCGGTGGGTGGTGCATGAAAATAACTGTGGGCTGGTCACCGCCGTCAGCAAGCGTTTGCCGAAGCCATGCCGCGCGGGTGGTGCAGAATGCCCCACCGGATTTCCCGTCTGCTACTGAATCCAGTGCAATGATGCGCAAGTCGGGACCATCAACCACATAGTTGATAAAACTGCCGGCGCGGGCCGGAATGGCATCACCGCCAAACACATCCCACAATACCTGGCGATCATCATGATTGCCGGGAACCAGATAAAACGGGCTATTCAAACCGGCCAGAATTCCAGCCGCGCGTTGCGCTTCGTCTCGATGGCAATCATTGGTCACATCACCCGACAGAAGCACCAGATCCGGCTGCGTTGTCAGCGCGTTAATGGCATCCACACAGTGCGTCAGGTTTTCGGCCATCGGCGCAATACCGTTGGTTTTCAAACCCGGACCCGCAATATGTGTGTCACTGATATGGGCAATAAGCATCCCCGTCCCCCTTCGCGGTCAGGGCCACCATGTCCGGTGGCCCCTTGGCTTAGTTGCCTTCGCCATTGTCCAGATTGGTCGGGGCGAATACACCACCAAAGGCGCCACTGCCACCCGATGGTTTTTCCGCTTCAGGCTCTTGCGTATCCCCGTCATCAGACAGGTTACCCGGCGCGAACACACCACCAAAGGCGCCACTGGGTTTGCCACCCGTGTCTTCTTCCGGGGCACCAAAGATATCCGGTCCCTGGCGCGCTTCGGATTGCGACTTGATCAGGCGTTGCTCTTGCAGTTCTTTGATGCGGCGCTGGATTTCGGCCTGTTTGGCCTCGCGCACCTGGATTTTACACTGCTCGGGGCTGTATTTCTGGGCCGTGCCGATCATGACAATCGCCACAAAAGCCAGCAGAACAAATACGATTGCCGCAGGATTGCCCGTCATGAAGGACGGCAGGATGCCACCGGATTTCACCTTGGCCTTGCCCTGTTTGACAGCTTCTTGGCGTGCTTGATTGCGGCGGTAGGCCTCGAATGCCAATGCTGCAAATACCGTCAGGGTAATGATGATAAACGCCAATGCGGAAATTGACGGGTTGATTCCAAGGCGCACTTTTTGCGCCAGAACCGTCGTCAGGGTTTTATAGTCAACGATGGTAAAGGTCGTGGTGTTATAGTTCTCGAACGAAGCCAGAAACGCCAGCACAGAAGCCGATGCAATCGCCGGCCGCATGAACGGCAACAGGATTTTGCGAAACGCCTGTGTGTGGGTCGCCCCAAGGTCCAGCGCGGCTTCGGTCAGGCCGGGGTCGAACCGCTGAAGACGGGCAACAAACACCAACATCGCATAGGAGGCAATGAACGAGGACTGGCCAAGGATGGTCAGGAAAATCCCGTTGTGGAACAGGTTGGACAGCATCGAGCCATCCCCCGCCCCCAGAAATTTGCCGAACCGGTCCCAGAACACCAATGTGGAAATACCCAGAACAACGCCGGGCACCAGAATTGGCGCGATGATCAGCGTGTAATAGGTAGAGCGGAATTTTGCCCAGACCTGTGTCAACACGATTGATGCGGCCAGACCCATCGAAACCGACAGGGCCACCGTGCCAAGGCCGATGATTACGCTGTAAAAAATACCTTCGCGAATTGCGCTGTCATTCCATAGCACATTAAACCATTCATAGGTGAAACAGGCCCAGGGTGAAACCGACGGAAAACCGGATGAGTTAAAGGCGGTCAGGCTCATCACCACCAGCGGCCCCAGAAGGTAGCTGAAAAAGATGATCAGATAGACACCAAGGGCAATGCGGATAAGGGATTTGGAGTTCATTTGCCGATATCCCCCATGTTCACCTTGAAGATGCGCATCACCGTCAGAACGATGATAATGGTAGAAACCAGCAGAACGATCGCATAGGCCGCCCCCTGATGCCAGTTAAGCGAGTTGAAGAACCACTGGTAAACCAGCTGGGTAAACCACAGGCTGCTTGGCCCGCCCAGAATTTGCGGTGCGGCCAGCGCACCGGCGGACAGCATGAACACCATCGTGGCACCGGAAACGATGCCCGGTTTGGCGTGTGGAATAACGATCCGGCGATGGATACGCGGCCAGCTGGCCCCCATATCGCGCGCTGCCTCGATCTGGTTGCGGTCCAGACTTTCGATCACGTTATACATCGGGAACAGCATCAGCAGGATATAGGCATAGCCCAGACCGGCATAGAGCGCGATATCCTGACGGATGAAATCGATCGGCTCTTTGGTCAGATGCAGGAACATCAATGCTTCGTTCAGCAAGCCGCTGTCGCCAAAGATGATCCGCAGTGCAAAGGCCCGCAGAATTTCGTTGATCCAGTAGGGGATGATCAGAAGCACAACCAGCAACCGGACAAAGCCCGAGCCTTTGGACTGCCCCAGAAAATAGGCCAGCGGGTAGCACAGAAAAATATTGAATATCGTTACGGCCATGGCCGCAATAATGGTGCGCACGAACACCATCAAATCGACGGTATTATAGGTCTGGTGGGTCTTGTCTGATCCATAAATCAGATGCTGATAATTGCTAAGCGTATAGACATCCTTTGGCCCGCCGACTTCGGATGGTGGCAGGTTAAACCGAAAGGAATAATCCAGCATCGAAAGCTGCGGCAGGATCACCAGAAAGATCAGCCAGAACCCGACCAGCCCCATCAAAAGGCTGCCCATCACGACACCGTTGTTCCTGAAGAACTCGGAAAAGATCATTTTCTTTTTCATGACGCGCCCCTATTCCGACGCCAGTTCGCCAGCGGGCATAACGATTGCGTTGTTCACATCGTAATGCAGCGACAGGTTGACACCCTTGTCGGAAATATGATCCTGCCCGACATTGGGCACCGCCATTTTGATCAGCTTGCCGCCATCCCCTTCCAGGAACACGCTAAAGGAATTCCCCTCGAATTCCTCGTTCACTACATTGGCGGAAATCGTGGTTTTGTCGTTGCCTGTATCGGCGCCCAATTCCAGCGCCTCGGGACGGATGAACATCATCGCGTCATCACCAACCCCCAGCTTGCCAACTTGTGTCGGCGTAACCCGCGCCAGCAGGTCGCCAGAGCGGTTTGTACTGATGATGGCCTGTTCACCGCTGATGGATTTTATCTTGCCGCGGAACACGTTGTTCTCGCCCACAAAAGAGGCAACAAACGGAGTTGACGGGTTGTCGTAAACATTGTGGCCCGTGTCGATCTGATCGATCACACCGGCCTTCATCACGGCCACACTATCCGACATGGTCAGGGCCTCGCCCTGGTCGTGGGTGATGTAGATAAAGGTAATTCCAACCCGCTGCTGGATTTCCCGCAGCTCGGTGCGCATGTGCTGGCGCAGCTTCAGGTCAAGGGCCGACAGGGGTTCGTCCAACAACAAAACATCGGGGTTGGCGCATAATGCGCGGGCAATCGCCACACGCTGTTTCTGACCGCCCGATAGTTCAGATGGCAGTTTGTCACCCTGCCCGTCCAGCGCGATCATATCCAGCAGTTCGTCCGCCCGCTTGCGGCGTTCGGCGGCACTGGCACCCGTCACTTCCATTGAAAAAGAGATGTTCTCCCAGACCTTCATCAGCGGGAACAGCGCCAGGTTTTGAAAGATCAGCGCGGTTGGTCGTTTGTTCGGGCCGATGCCCGCCATATCGTTTCCACCAATCAGAACGCGGCCGTCGGACGGCTCGAGAAAGCCGGAAACCGCGCGCAGGATGGTGGTTTTCCCACAACCCGATGGGCCAAGGAACGAGAAGAATTCACCGCCGTTGATGTGAACATTTGCCTCGCGAACCGCGACAAAATCTCCGAATTTGATCCAGACGTTTTCCAGATCAACAGCTACACCAGAATTCATGTGATTATCCCCGTTTTGAATTCAGTCACCGGACCGCTTCGGGCCCTTCATGTCAGGCGCCAGGCCTGAAAACAGATGTCCGGCCACACATCAATGCAGCCGGACAGTTTTATTTCTTCGCTTAAGAGCTTTGGAACTTGTTCACAAACTCGGTGCGGATGTCGGCATACCAAGGTGCCTCGGCCGGCCATGCGTTCAGGTTTGCCAGCGCATCGCCAGGATAGGCTTCGGCAAAGTTTTTCGCATAGTTTTCGGATGCAAATTTGTCAGCACCCAGAATCGGCGAGTTGTAGCCATGCTTGTCGATTGCCTTACCGGCATTCTCGGGGTTGTAAGAGAACTTGATCAGTTCATAAACCTCGTCAATGTTCTTGGCACCCTTCGGCATTGCCAGACCATCAACCCAGGCCATCGCACCTTCGGCAGGCGCCTGATATGTTACCGGCTCGCCAGCAGTTTTCAGCGCCAGCGGCGGACCATCCCAGGTCTGGCCAACAACAACACCATCATTCAACAGGCCGTTCTTCTGGCTGTCGGCGTCGTTCCAGATCAGTTTCAGGTTGCCTTTGCGGGCGATACACCAATCGGTGATCTTGGCCCAAGTCTTGCGCATGTTCTCTTCGGACTCGTAAGCGGCCCAAACCGAACCAGGATCCATCTGACCGGATGCTTCCATGAACAGACCGGCACACAGCATACCCGAGTGCGCGCGGATCATGGTTTTGCCGGCGTTTTCGTCGGACCAGATTTCGCCATAGGACGGAACACCGTCTGCACGGGCAGGTGCCCATTTGTCAACGCGCCATGCCATGCCTTCTGTACCCCAGATGTGCGGGATCCATGTATTGCCTTTGCCGCCGAAATCCCATGCGTCAGGGCCGATTTTGGCCATCGCGGGGTTTGCTGCGTCAATGTTGATGCGGCTCATGTCGAAGGGCTGAAGCAGGTCCAGCGGCCCCCACTGAAGCGAACGGTTGTTGGTCGGGCCGATCAGGTCAGCGCCAGCGCCGTTCGAGGCTTTCATCTTGTTGATCAGTTCTTCGTTTGAACCGATACCGATGTAGTTCACTTTGATACCGGTTTCGGATGTGAACTGGGCCAGCATTTCTTCGGGCCAGTAATCCGACCAGTCCATCAGCGTCATTTCACCGGACGAGGCAAGCGCCTTGGAAACCAGTGCAGGTGTGGCCAGTGCAGCAGCACCGACAGCCGTGCCCGATTTCAGAAATGAACGGCGATTGAAAGTTGAGTTGGTTTTGGTCATGTAGTTTCTCCCTCCCGGAGAATTGCGGGGCACCAATGCGGCGGCCCTCGGTTAACAGTCTTGCACACTCTTGCTATTTAAGGACTTTATGTCTCGTTTTTGTGACAGCGCAGCGGCAAGAATGAAAAAAACGCCACGCAAAACAGAAATAGTTTAACACCAATAAGGCAAGCGTATATGTCCAGTTTTGGCGCCCCGTATATCCAGTTTCAGAATCTGTGGATTTCTGTAGAACCGAATTCGCTTTCTGTTGAGTATTTGATATTAACATCTGCCAGTGATATTGCCTAATACTCTTTAATTGCTTGGGAAATCCGGCGGATACCCTCTGGAATACGCTCTGACGAAATAGAGGAATATGCCAGCCTGAAAAAATTGCGCGGACTATCCTCACCGGCAAAAAAAGGGTTTCCCGCCTCGATCAAAACCCCGTTATCGGCCAGTCTGTGACGCAATACCTCGGTATCCACCCGTTCGGGTGCCTCGACCCAGAAACCCGACCCACCAAATGATGCGCGGCCGGCCACTTTCATCTCGGTCTTGGCCAGCGCATGCGCAGTCACCTGCCGCCGTTTCTGGTAAACCCCGCGCATCCGTTTGATCATTGCATCGTAATGTCCAAGCCCCAGAAAATACGCGGTAGTGCGCTGCATATATCCCGGTGGGTGGCGCAATGATGCCAACCGCAACGCGCGCGCCTGTTCGATGAACGGCTCGGACCCGACCAGATACCCCAACCGCAAACCGGGGAAAAGCGACTTGGAAAAGCTGCCGACATAGATCACCCGCCCGTCTTCATCCAGCGACTTTAGCGCGGGCGACGGGGCCTTCAGGAAACTCATCTCGAATTCATAATCATCCTCGACAATCAGAAAATTGCGTTCATTCGCCAGCCGCAACAATTCGCGCCGCCGGTCCATCGGCATCGTTATTGTGGTCGGGCATTGGTGGCTGGGTGTGATGAACAGCGCGTTTAGCCCGTCCGGCAGCATATCCGGCGGCAGGCCCTGATCGTTAATTTCCACCGGAAACTGGGTGCAACCTGTGTGGCGCAAAATCTCGCGGATACCGTGGTAGCCGGGGTTTTCATAAGCCGCCGCGCGTCTTTCATTCAACAAAATCTGCGCCGCCATCCAAAGCGCGTTCTGCGCCCCGACCGTCACCAGTATCTGTTCCGGCCGCGCCAGAATTCCGCGTCGCGGCAGGGTGTGGCGGGCGATGA
>Ga0256840_1002979_pt1 | contig 14215 bp, 14 predicted proteins | sample 355202metaG_FD_185969 | JGI IMG/M metagenome (GOLD analysis project Ga0256840, IMG submission 185969) | Hydrothermal vent microbial communities from Mid Atlantic Ridge, Atlantic Ocean - 355-202 | ecosystem: Environmental > Aquatic > Marine > Hydrothermal vents | place: Atlantic Ocean: Mid...
GATGCAGTAGCTGAATTAGAAAGAGTTAAAGCTGATAATCTTGAGTTAAAGAGAGAAAGTGCTGTTAGAAATATAGCTCTTGATTTTGGAGAGAGAGGTGCTAAGGTTTTAAAAGAAGTTGGTGATGCTAAAATCACTCCTGATGAGTTTAGAGCTAAATTACTAGCTGACTTTGTAGGTGAGTCTAAAGATTTAAACCCACAAGTAAGTTCTAAAGATACTAGGGCTTCAATGATTGATGCTATGGTAGATGGTATGGCTCTAAGAGTTGGTGCTAAAATAGAAGCTCCTAAAGCGGGTGCTGATAAGTATAGACATATGTCACTTATTGAAATAGCAAGAGAGTTACTACCTGACGGAGCTAATATCTATGATAAAACAGAAATAGCACAGCGTTCGTTACTAACAGGCGACTTCCCACTATTACTACAATCTGTAGGTGCTAGAGTTTTAGTATCAGAGTTTGAAGCACAAGTAGGAACTTATAAAGCTTGGATGAAAGAGGTTGATGTGCCTGACTTTAGAGTTATGCAAGATGTTACTACTAAACTAGGTGGAGGTAGACTTGATAAGGTTTTAGAGAATGGTGACTATAAAGAGTTAAGTGGAAATGAAAACGCTGAAAGTTGGAAAATTCGTTCTTTTGGTAACAAGTTCGTACTTACCCGTGAAATGTTAATAAACGATGATTTAGGTGGTTTCACAGGACTTATTGCTGAGTTTGGTGCTATGGCATCTACAACAGCGAACGGTATTGCGTATGATATTTTACAATCAAAAGGTGATTATGCTAACTATAAGATGGCTGACGGTAGTGGACTTTATGTTGCGTCAAGAAACAACTCAGCAAACGATGCTTTAACAAGTGCTAATCTATCTAAAGGTAGACTTGCAATGAGTAAGCATGTATCTATTGATGGTAAGACTAAGCTTAGAATTACACCAAAATATTTAATTGTAGCTCCTGACTTGGAAGTTACAGCTAAAGAGATTTTGGGTGCTACTCAAAAACTTGGTGCTGATAATGTAGCCGTTCCAAATGTTAATCAAAACGCATATGTGTTGGTAGTTGACCCTGAATTGTCAGATGGTGCTTGGTATTTACTAGCTGACAGAAGAACATTTAAAATGGGCTTCTTGGCGGGTACAGGTCGTAGACCAATATTCAAAACAAACGACTCAACTTTGGCTCGTACTGTATTTGAGGGTGTATTTGATTTAGGTGTAGTTGCTGAGGACTACAAAGGACTTTACAGAGGTCACGCATAGAGAGGTAACCCTCTTTATGTTTAAATAAAGGATTAAATTATGAGAAAAGTTTTTGATGGTAATGTACTTATGATGAAAGCTCTTGTATCAACAGCCGTTGGTGACGCAGTAGTGTTCACTGACAGCGTTGGCATAGCTCAAACAAAAGGTGCAATCGGAGAAGATATTAGTGTAGATACTAGAGGTGTTTACGAGTTCACAGCAACTGACGCAGATACTATTGCAGTAGGTGATGTACTTTATTGGAAAGCATCTACTAAAAAAGCTACTACAGCTGATGGTGCGGGTGCTAATATTAGAATTGGTACAGCTTGGACTCCTAAAGCAGGGTCTACAGCTGGTTTAGTTGACATAAAGATAGGATAAAAAGATGTTAAGGGGCTTTAATGAAATTGCAAATGATGATATTGACGATGTATTTTTACAAGAGTTTAGTCAAGTTGCTATATTTAAGTCCTCAACCGCCTTGAAAGAGATTACGGTTCAATTTTTTGAGCAATCTTTAGACCAGTTAGATACCACTTATTTTCATGCTTGGTGCAAAGCCCGTGAGGTAAGTGGTATTCAAAAAAACGATACTCTTGAAATAGAGGGTGTAGTGTATGGCATTATCGACTTTTCTAGTGACGAGTTTGGTAATGGTATCAATATGTTTTTACAAAAGGTGTAGTTATTATGAATTGCAACATGACCGAAGAAGAAATAATCGAGTTTTTGTTAAGTACCTCAAAAGCAAACGGTGAATTATCACCTAGAGCTATTGTTATGACTAGAACACAATCATCTCGTTCAATTACAAGAACGGTTAGATTTGCATTAGTAGTAACTTCTAACAATACAAAATTAATAGATGCTTTAATACAAGCTAGTTTAGATTTTTACGAAGATTTAACTTTTGTTGGTTCAGAGGTTAATTTGCAGAGTGATTTATCAATAGACTACTTATATTTTGAAGCAAATATATTAGCAAATATACAAAGGTAATAAAATGGCTTCTAAAAGCAAATATTATAATACTGGCGGTGGTGAATTAAGATTTACACCAATAGTGGATGGCGTTCTAGGTGTTAAAGAGGATTTTGGTCAAACTGAAAATATTAGTTTTTCTACTGAGATTGAAACAATCACACATGATAATACTGAAACTTGTACTACATATGAAGATATGAACTTGTTAAAAAAAGTAACGGGTAAACTAACCATTGAGACTATTGAGATTAGCCCTAAAATGCTTGAAAGAGCGTTCTTAGGTAAAACTACTTCAACAGCTCAAACAGCAGTTATAGCAGTTAGTGATACTGTTACTTTTACAGCACTTAATACTGCATATTATGTAGGTGTTAAGTTTCTAAGCAACTTAGTTGTTAAGGACGCTAGTGATACAACTACTTATGTAGAGGGTACAGATTATACAGTAAATTTAGATAGAGGTATGATTACTTCGTTAGCTGGAGGTAATATAAGTGCAGGTGATGTTTGTAATTTAACTTATGACAACTCAGCTTACAATGATATTAACATTGAAGGTTTTATAGACTCTAAGTTAGAGGGCGTGTTGGAATTTGAAAGTTGTGCAAGTAATGGACTTAACTATAAGTATACTTTCCATAGAGTATCGTTACTAGCTAGTGGTGATTATAGTCTTAAATCAAGCGAAGAGTTTATAAAACTATCGTTTGAAGGTACTATGTTAGCATCGGAATTAGTTAGTGGTGATGGAATATCTAAACTATTCAAAATAGAAGCTTCTGAGAGGACAGCTTAGGTTTATCGGACACTTTTAGGAGTGTCCTATTAAATTTAAAAAGGTTTGAGAAATGGCTAAAGTATACACGCTAACCAATGCAACTAAGAAGAAAATAACTTGTCAAGCATTAACTTTTGGTTATATGTATGATATAGAGCAAGGTTTGATACAAGAAGATATGTTATCTAGTGTTAAGAACGGTACAGGTCTTGACGATGATGCTATTAGAGGTATGTTATCTACTGATGTTAGAGCTATTTGGGATATTATAAAGAGAGAAACATACCCTCAATTATTTAACGAAGATGGAAGCGAAAAAGACTTTGATGGTGATGCGGATGATGTTGATAGTAAAAAAAAACATTAGCATATGCTAGAGCAAAACTTATAAGAAATGGTCACTCGAATGTTGATAATTATAGAATGTCTTTCGTAAATGTATGTTTATTAGAAATAGGTGATGACATTGAAGAGCAAATACGGTATAATAGTTTAGCAACAAGGTTATCTCAATTAGAAGATAAAGAGTTTCAAAGTTTTATGAATGATTTAAACCCTAACGATAGTAAAAAGGTAATTGTTGACCACGAAGCTCAACTAAAACAATTTATGCAAGGTTAAACGATGGCTGAAGATGTAAAAAAAGTAAAAATAGACATACGAGCTGAAACTACAAAAGCTACTAACGAAATTAAAAGACTAAATAAACAAATAGATACTCTTGATAGACAACAGAAAAAGTCTAACGCTAGTATGAAGAGGTCTAACGCTACAATTACAAAAATGGGAGCTAGTTTTAAGACATTAGGTCAGCATTTAAGTAGATTAGTAGTTATCTACGGCTCATTTCAAGCAGTTACATCTACGGTTAAAGTTATGGCAGATTTCGAGCAGTCTATCGTAACATTAGGTGCTATTAGTGGAGCTACTGGTGAAGAATTATCTAAGCTAGAAGAAAAAGCTATGCAACTAGGTGAGAGTACCATATTTAGTGCTTCACAAGTAGCTGACGGTATGACAGAGATGGCTAGAGCTGGTTTATCAGCCCAAGAGCAATTAGACGGTATATCATCTGTATTAAACTTGTCAATTATAGGTTTGGTAGATACTGCCGAAGCAACTAGAATTGCAACAACAGCTATGAATGGTTTCGGACTTGAAGCTAAAGATTTACCTCGTATCGTAGATGTTTTAGCCCAAAGTGCAAACAATTCAGCCCAAACTTTAGAGCAGTTGAGCTTAGGTTTAAACAAGGTAGGTACTGTAGCACACCAACAAAATGTGTCATTAGAAGAAACTACCGCTATTCTAGGTGTTTTAGCTGACGCTGGTCGTAGAGGTGCTGAAGGTGGTACACAATTTAAAATAGCTATGTTAAGAATGGGGTCTAATCCTGAAAGTACAAAATATTTAGCTGAATTAGATACTATGTTTAAAGACTTAGATGTCAGTATGTATAACTCACGAGGTCAAATAAAACCTTTTACAGAACGATTAAAAGTATTATCTCTAGCTTTCAAGGGTTTATCGGAAGAACAAGCTAACCAGTTTAAGACTAGAATATTTGGTACAGAAGCTATAGCTAGTGGTAATATTATGTTAGCCAACATAGATAAAATTATACTTAAAACTAAGCTTATGAAATCGTCTTTTGGTGTTGCTGACACCCAAGCTATTGCAATGATGGATACTTTAAAAGGTTCTTACCTAGAATTATTGTCAGCCTTAGAGGGTTTACAGATAAAGATAGGTAAAAATCTATCACCAGCATTACGGGCTATTATTGATGATACTACTGAATTCATAAGAACTATGGACGCTAAGGATATTGATAAGTTTAGTAAGTCCATTGCTAATTTGCTTGGTTTTTTGAAAGATGTATCAGGTATTCTCATAGAGCTGGTTGATGCAAGTTTAACTTTTGGTAACGAGTTGTCTAAAGCTATAGGTGGTGTTTCAAATGAATTTTTAGTTTTCATAGCTATAATATATAAATTAAGAACTGCGTTGATTGCGTTAGGGAAAAGCAACCCTGCGTTATTGGTATTAGCAGTTAGTGTAGGTTTAGTTTTAGAGAAGTTAGTTGAAGTTGAGCGACAAGTAAGTAAGTTTAAAGATACTACAAACTCATTTATAAGTATAAATGAAGATTTTAACGCAACTATGGAGGGTAGTGTTAAGGCTATACAAGATTTAAACGAAGCTGATTTGCGAAAATTCAATAAGCAGTTGTTGACAGATATAAAAAGAATGGATAACGCTATTCTAAACTTAACAAACCGTATAAAAGTTTTAAAAGAAAAATCAAACACTTGGTCAGGTTTGACGGCTACTGAAAAAATAGAATTGTCTACATTAGAGGGTCAATTAAGTAGTTTAAATAGAAGTATGTCGTTTGCAATAGACTTACGACAAAAAACTGTAGACGCTGGTAAAGAAGCGGTTGCACAAGCTAACAAAGAGCGTGATGCGAATAATCAACTTACCGTAAGTGCTAAACGATTAACTGAAACTGAATTAAAAAGTTTAAATGTAAAAATAGGGGCTATGGAAGCTCGTAAAACTAAATTAGAAACTACTTTAACTAGCATGTTGAAAACTGAAAATGGATATTACGACCAACTTCATAAGTTAGAACAAGATATTTTTACAACTAGACAAAACTTTGCTAACAAAAGAGCTAGTTTAAATGCAGATTTTGAAAACGATATAGCTACTATACGAGCAAGTAGCTTAAATGACCTACAAATATATAATGATGCTCAGAAAAGAGCGGATGAGTATTTAGCTAAATCTAAACAAGCTTTATTAGATGGTAATTTAGTAATGGCTAAAAAGTATATGTCAATATACAACTCTTTAATTACAAAGAATGCTCAAAGTGAAATAAAAATAAATGATAAGGTCGTTAAAACTAAACAACAGTTAAACGCTGAATTAATAAGAGATAAACAAGCGTCACATGCAGTAGAGTTACAAATTTTAGCCGAAGAGGAAAACCGAGCTATCGCTGGTATAAATGCTAAAATTGAGTTAAAGAAAACTGAAATAAAAATGAATAGATTGCAAATTGAATTGCAGATAAAAGCCATTGAATTACAAGCTAAAATGATTACTGCTCTAACTGGAGCTAGAAATAATGGTTTTGACGAGGATGTAAAAAAAGCTAGAAAGGAATTGGCTAAGTTTGACAAAGAGATAAATAAGGTCGTTGAGCAACAGCGAACTTTAGAAATAGATGCTGTTCTAAATAAAAACAAATTCGAAAGAGATACTAAAAATGTTACTTTAAAACCTAAAGTAAAAGTTGAACAAAAAGAAATTAAAGATGTTACAAAGGATGTTGAAAAAGCAAGAATAGTTATGACCATTACCGATATACAGACGGGTGAGGTTGAAACTAAAATAGACGGTGTTAGAGTAAAGGCTGAAAAGCCAACTAAATTTAATATGGCTGTTGAAACTGTACAAGCTACTACAGAAATAACTAAAGTAAAAGAAGAAGCTAGTGCTGATGTTGAAAGCGTAATGACGGTAAATACAGACCAAGCTCTTGCAGAAATAACTAAAGTTCAAGAAGAAGCTAACAAAGATATTAAAAGTACTATGATAATGTCTACTGACAAAGCTATAGCTTCAATTAATAAGGTTCAAGAAGAAGCTCATAAAGATATTAAAAGTACTATGATAATGTCTACTGACAAAGCTATATCTTCAATACAAATGGTACAACATAAAGCTAAAACTCCTACGAAAAGTATACATACAGTTAAGATAAATGCTACACAAGCGTTACAAGTTTTAGCTAGATTAAAAAGAAATACTAGCTCAACACATACTATATACGTTAAGACTGTACAAAAAAGAGCAATGGGTGGTTTTATACAAAGAGAGGGAGCTTTAAGTGGTTATGGTGGAGGTGATAAAGTAAAAGCACTCCTTGAAGCAGGTGAATTTATTGTACGAAAAGAGGCTGTACGGGCGTTAGGTATAGATAAATTACAGCAAATAAATCAAGGAACTATACCGAAGTATCAAACTGGTGGTTTAGTAGGTAGTACACCTAGTGATAATACCAGTAATAGAGTGGTTGATTTGAACTTAAACATTGGTGGTAATACTTTTACAACTTCTACCGATGAGCAAACAGCAGACGCTCTTGCAAGTTATTTACAAAGTAGAGAATTTTAGGTATAATAAAATAAAAAGGTGATGTTATGGCAGACTTAGTTTTAAGAAGTGTAAAAGGTAGCGAATTAACTTTTGACGAAATGGATAATAACTTTAAAGAGGCTAGTGGGCTTAGCGGTAAGGCTATTTCTATTGTTAATGCGTCCAAGACTACCTCTACAAGATGGTCACTATTCGACTTTACTATAACACAAGCTATGATTGATTTTTATAATGCTAATGCAGTAGCATCTGAGTTAATAGCGGGTCTTATCCATGTTAAATTACCCGTAGGTATTGGAGGTAATGGCATTACAGTTTATGAGGCATGGTCTAATTATAGATTATATGATGCTGGTAAAGGTGATATATATCATGAAGTATCTTTACAATATAGCACCCATGTTGACATTAATAGTAACATTATATTAAACACGAATGTACCCCAAATACTATCTGAAGATGCTCCTTTTTCTTTAGGTACTACAGTAACTATATCTGTTGATTTATCCACCACAATACCACCATCAATATGCTTTTTTGACTATGTGAATACTACAGGGTCAGTTGATTTTAACGCAAATGTAGTAAATACATTACAATAATATCATGAATATCAATGTATTAGGTAGATTTAGTTTAGCACAAGATTTAAAATATTGTTTAGTTGGTGATGGACATTGTGTACAACATGTGTCTAATTTAGATAGCATACGCAATTTAGTTTGTTATATTCCATATATGAATAATAAAACTAGGTGTAATTTATATAAAAAAGCAAAGCAAAACGGTGCAATCATAACTTCATATGTAAGTAGTAAATCAACTGTGTGTGATAATGTTGAGCTTGGTGATGGGACTATTATATTCCCTAACTGCTATGTAGGGAGTAATGTCAGGATTGGTAGCAATTGTATAATAATGCCTAACTGTGTGATAAGTCACGACTGTGTAATTGAGGATAATTGCTATATAGCACCTAGTGTAACTTTGGGGGGTTTTGTTCAAGTAGGAGTTAATAGTACATTATATCTGTCAAGTAGTGTAATACCCTCAACTGTAATAGGTAGTGATGTAACAGTAGGTATGGGGGCTGTAGTTATTAATAACTGTGCTAATGACCATACTTATGTAGGCAACCCCGCTACTCCAATACGAAAAGGCTAATTATGAGTTTGTATGCTACAGCTGGTTATTACGCAAATGGATATACTAACGATGTGGTAAGTGACTATGTTAATGTGGGTTATTACTTAAATGGATATGCAGTATCTAGTGATATAGCATCAACAGATATATTAACAATAACACCACTACAACCTACTGTAGATGCTATATTAAGTACCGATACAATAATCATATGGACGGACTTTAATGATGTAGCTACTGTATTGTATGGCTCAAATATACAACTAGCTTTCTTGTTTAAAAACAGAGGTGATGTTAAAACTATACATATTGAAAATATTCACAGTTCCGTGACTGATATGCAAGAATTTGCTAACGGTGCTATTAATTTACAATCTATTACTGTTAGTAACCCTAGTATCACAGCTAATATAACTAATATGTCAACTGCTTGGTTCGGTTGTGAAGCACTTACAAGCTTTCCACTAATAGATACTAGTAGCGTATCTAATTTAAGTAGAGCTTGGTCACATTGTCGCTTACTTTCAAGCTTTCCTCAAATTAATACGAGTAATGTTACCGATATGCACGGTGCTTGGAATGGATGTCTTCCGTTAGTCACCTTTCCACTAATTGATACAAGTAGTGTTACTAATTTTTATCAAACATGGTATAATTGTAACGCATTAATAAGCTTTCCCCAAATTAACACTAGTAGTGCTACTAACTTAGATTGGACATGGTACTCTAGTGACAATTTAACAGATTTTTTAGGCACAATAGATATTACTTCAAACCCAACTCTAAGTAACACTTTTGGTAATACTAACTTAACAAATTTTGGTGGTTTTTCTGATTGTGCTAATGCTAATTTTGACTCAACAACTTTTGCAGGGAGTCCGTTAGCAGGATATACTTGTCCACCTCTGACTACTGATGTGATAACAATAGCTGGTTTTGACACCCTTACAACAGTACCGCTACAACCTACTATTACAATAACTATGAGTTTTGATAAATTAAACTTAACTCCATTTAACCCAAATATTTTAATCAATACGACACAAATAACACCGGTTATAAACATAGATGTGACACCTTTTACACATATTGTAAAAGCTACCGTAGCTACAAGTTATTTAAACTTAACTCCATTTAATCCAACAGTTCTACTTAATACAAAGTTTACAACATCTCTTACAAATATAAACTTGTCACAGCTAGTAGCTACAATAAACCCTACACCATACTCTAATATAAATATAACACTTTTTTCACCAGTAGTAACTATAGGTGTAATAACCACTAATAGTTTAGATATTATTAACACAACACCTTTACAACCATTTATAAACCCAACTACATATGATGTATTAACAATAACATCGTCAACACCTCACATTGAGATTGAGTTGTATTATGATATAATAAATATAACACCTGTTACCCCAATTATATTTACATTGATGGACATCGTCATAACGCCATATTCACCTATACTAAATATAACCACCATGTACCTAATAGCCGACAGGAATATATTAGTGACTCCCAATAGTGATATTATTACCTTATACACACTACCATTAAATATAAATGTTACAATAATAACATATAGCCCTATACTGTCAATAGCATTAAACTCAACAACTGTGGGTATACCTATATGTGATACACCACCTAGAGTGATTAAAATTGGTAGTGTTGATGTAAAACCTGCAATGTATTGGAGCGGTGTATACTCGCAATATATTGGAGCCAAGCTAACTACTACACAAGGTGATGGATTAAATTTTGTAGTACCTCTGAAGAAGTTTACTAAGAGGCAAGAAATTTCCACAAAAAGGACTATGACTACGACATTAAGCGTAATTAATGCTATAAATGATATAATAACTGATGAAGTTGTTCGCATAACTTTTAATAATGCTAACTTCATAGATGTTAAATTTGACTTATTAAATAATCCTATGCAGATTACCCCAACACATAATGGGTCGGATAGGTATTATTTAACTTTAAAGGTAATTGAATGACAATCGAACATAATATATTGAGTTTCATAGCTGGAGTTAAATTTGAGGTAACTTCTTTTAACATTGTGAAAGGGATTGGTAAAGGTTTTAATACTTGCACCTGTTCATCACAAGACAATATAGGCTCGGTAGGTGATACTTTGGATATTATTATAGATGGTAAAAAGAACAGTTTTATTGTAACGGATAAGACTTATGTAGACGGTAGTAAAATATCGTATACTTGCGGTGGACTACCATCTATTTTGGAACAAGAGGCGTTAGCTTTAAGAGAAGATTATTATACTAATTCAAATGAATTAATATTAGATAATATTGGTAATATTGAGTTGAACAATAATATACCAAATATAGATTTTAAAGGTCAGTCATATTGGAGTGAAAGCAACTCGCTATCTCGCATAATAGATATGGTAAATGTAGTAGGTGGTGATGTTTTCGAAGTGGACGGTGTATTGACATTAACGACCTTCAAAACAATACCGCAAAACCCACAAACAGTCATAGATATACCTGATGCAAATATAATATCATATTCATATTCCGACAAGATAGGTAAGTTTAATAAAACTAATAAAGTATTAATAAACCCTAAAAGCGAAACTCTATATTCAAACCCTGACATTGAGTTCGTATATGATGGTAGTTTCGGTAATATATATTTTAACCCATCTTTAAGTAGTGGTTTTGAATACACTATTATTGGGTTAAACCACCAACCACCAACCACAATGTATAAGTCGGATAGTATTTTGTTGACTGATGCCACTAGCGTAGTAGCTAGTGCAGGTATTGATACTATGTTATATATGTTATTAGATGGTGAAATATTTACCGACTATGAGTTGTTTGATAAAACTAATATTATACGCTTTTTATATCCTATAAGCGGTACTTTAGAATATAAGTTTGCTACACAAGGAATTGGTGTTAATATTACAAGCACTACACCATTTTTAATAACTTATCAATGTATGAAGATACAAGATTTATTAGTAATGACTACCAACAACTTATCTTGCTCGGTAAAGATGTTAAGTCCGTTAACATATCAAAAAACCACTACATTACAGGTAAATAAGGGTGTTGATATTAGTTTTATATTTTTCGACGGTAAAGTGGCTGAGAATATAAATACAGACAACACGGTTATATTAGATGGTGGTGGTCAACTATCAATAAAACACAGATATACTGATGTAGACTGGTTAGATTTGGGGTTTTTAAATTATATCACAAGTAGTTTAACAACGGTTAAAGATATATTTACAGGTACTGTCGTATATGATACTAATTTAGGTCTAAATGTAATGTTTTTACCATCTGACTATTCTAGTGTTGATAGTATATATTATGGGAATACACTCATCACAGGGTGGAGTTACAATAATATTAACAACCCACCATATATTGAACTATCTTCAGAACACGAGGGTAAGTCTATGGAAGTTACATATACACAAGAGGTTGTTAATATAGAGATACCACCACCACACAGCGGTCACCCAGTAGTAGCATTAGATGTAATTGCTTGTGGTGGTTTACATAGTTTTGAGTATGTAAATAGTGAAGATATGTTGTGTTCGCTACCAGCCACCTTTAATATCAATGTTAAAGAGCAATTTGCATTGTCGTTAGACGATGTTGTAGGTAAAACATTATTGGGTGATTTTGGCACATTAGTTGTCGATGACAGAGGGTTAATTTCAATAAGTGTTTATGAAGAGGGTGAGTTTGTAATCTCGTGCGATAGTATTAGGACTGGTGCTGAAATATTAGTAGATAGTAGGGGGGTTGTTTAGAATGAAAGCTGTTGAGTATTGTAGCAGTTCGTTAAATAGTAGTCAATATGAGGGTGTTTATACGCACGATAGAGGTGTTGCTGAGGTTATTATAAATGATAACTTTATAACATCTGAAAACATAGCTAGGTTACGAGCCACCGCTGAGTTGGTCAAGGGTGCATACTCGCAAAGAACAGTATCCTTTACCACTATTTATAATAAAGATTTAAAACAGAACGACATAATAAGGTTTAAAGGTATATTGTGGATAGTTAGAGAGATTGTATTAAAGTATGATACACCTAAACTGACTATGCAGGTAAAAGGAGTACGATATGATTAGTTTGATAGAGCAATTAAATATACTAATAGCTAAGGCGATTAATGAGCAAAAGTCTAAAGTTATTAATAAAACTATGGTATTTAAACAAGGAACTAATGTAACAGCTATTCACTTAGGTAAGGTAAGTTATTAATGACTTATGAACAGTATAAGTGGGGTGTATCTTTTATACAGAGAACTGCTAGAAGTTCAGAGGAAGCTGTTAATAGAGTTGAAGCTTTAAAAGATGAATATTACGGTGGGTTATATGATAGTTGTGAAGCTAGTTTACGCTCAAATAATGAAGTTGATAATTCCAAACGATGTATCATAATTTCGACAAGCGGTATGACTGTTAAAAAGTGTATAACAGTTACTGCACATATAGGTTTTAACAACCCTATTTCAGATGATGCGTGTAAAATCTATGAATAACTGTATATTAGTGACCGCAAGATGTAGACCTCCATGTAGAGATAGGGAATACTTAGTTATTCAAAACCCATGCAAAAGACCATATTTTGACATTATTGATAGCGGTTTTGGTAAAGTTGAATATTGGGATGACCAAGCTAACGCACCCACCGATGAATATACGAATACTGTACTTGTTTACACACAAATAGGTGCTAAATTAAAGATAAGATATTTTGACGAAGGTACTAAGTATAAGATTTCATCATCTAGGGGTTGGTATAACACTTCAGATTTTTTTTATGACGATGGTACTTTTGATTTTACACTATTTGAGGCTATTGTAGATATTCCTATAGTAATAACGCTATCAGCTAATTATAATAGTTGTTTACATAGAGTAGCAGTTAAAGGTTATGATTTAGACGCTTCCATATTTGAATATACTACACAAGACGGTGAGTTTCATAGGGATATTTTATACAGTAGCCTATCATATAAGTACTCATATAGAACCGATATAGTTGATATGAAGGTTGTACAATTACAAAGCAATGTTACCACGATGGATTATACATTTATGGGTTGTACAAGTATGGTCACTTTTGGGTGCGATGTTGAGGTTACCGTTAACCTAGATAGTGTTAGAGGTACTTGGTACAATTGTAGCTCTCTAACAAGTTTTCCATTAATTAACACAAGTAATGTTACAAGTATGTATAACACTTGGGTTGGTTGTAGCTCTCTTACAAGCTTTCCTCTAATTGATACGAGTAGTGTGCTTGAACTAAGGTGGGCTTGGTACAATTGTAGCTCTCTTACAAGTTTTCCATTAATTAACACAAGTAATGTTACAAGTATGTATAGGACTTGGTACAATTGTAGCTCTCTTACAAGCTTTCCTCTAATTGATACGAGTAGTGTTATAGGGTTATTGACTGAAACTTGGTACAATTGTAGCTCTCTTACAAGTTTTCCTCTAATTAATACCAGTGGTGTTACAAGTATGTATAGGGCTTGGTACAATTGTAGCTCTCTTACAAGTTTTCCTCTAATTAATACCAGTGGTGTTACTGATTTGTCTAGTGCGTGGAGCAATTGTAACTCTCTTACAAGTTTTCCTCTAATTAATACCAGTGGTGTTACTGATTTGTCTAGTGCGTGGAGCAATTGTAGCTCCCTTACGAGTTTCCCACACATTGATACTAGTAGTGTTACTGAGTTATTTAGCACTTGGTATAATTGTAGCTCCCTTACGAGTTTCCCACACATTGATACTAGTAGTGTTACTAATACTTCTAGTGCGTGGAGCAATTGTAGTTCATTACCTTTAGGTAATTGTGGT
>Ga0256840_1002981_pt1 | contig 14199 bp, 13 predicted proteins | sample 355202metaG_FD_185969 | JGI IMG/M metagenome (GOLD analysis project Ga0256840, IMG submission 185969) | Hydrothermal vent microbial communities from Mid Atlantic Ridge, Atlantic Ocean - 355-202 | ecosystem: Environmental > Aquatic > Marine > Hydrothermal vents | place: Atlantic Ocean: Mid...
TCTTCAACATGTTTTCCGGCGGTGCTCTCAAGAAGTTCTCCATTTTTGCCTTGGGAATTATGCCATATATCAGCGCGTCCATTATTATTCAGTTGCTTACCGTGGTCATTCCTAAGCTCGAAGAGCTAAAAAAGGAGGGTGAGGCTGGACGCAAGGTAATTTCACAATATACCAGGTATGGCACGGTAGCACTTTCTGCTCTTCAAGGCCTTGGTATAGCCATAGGTCTCGAGAGCATGATTGCGCCGGGCAATGTTCCAATAGTAGCAGACCCGGGATGGAGCTTTCGTCTTATATGTGCCCTTACACTGATGTCCGGTACAGTTTTTCTTATGTGGCTGGGCGAACAGATAACGGAACGGGGGGTCGGAAACGGAATATCCCTTATTATCTTTGCAGGAATAGTTGCCAGATTGCCCTCTGCCGTGACCGACACTATAAGCTTGATTCGGACTGGTGAAATCAATCCGGCCTTCGCAGCTATATTGTTGGTGATTGTAGTGGCGATCATAGCCTTTATCTGTTTTATGGAACGTGCTCAGAGACGGATCCCTATCCACTATGCCCGGCGTACAGTCGGGAGACAGGTCGTTGGTGGGCAAAGTACGCACTTGCCTTTGAAGGTGAATACGGCAGGTGTCATTCCTCCGATTTTTGCGTCATCTATTATTATGTTTCCAGCTACCATTGCCAATTTCCTCCCTGTACCGTGGATGGAAGCGGTCTCGCGAGCATTGATGCCGGGAACCTTTTTTTATGAGTCGTTGTTTACCATATTGATCATATTTTTCTGTTATTTTTACACAGCTATCATCTTTAATCCTGAAGACATCGCTGAAAATTTACAAAAGAATGGCGGCTATATTCCAGGAATACGTCCTGGCCGGAAAACTGCGGAATTTATAGATACAGTATTGACACGGATCACGCTGATCGGTGCAATTTATGTTGCATTTATCTGTGTGATGCCCAGTATATTCATTACAAAGTTTAATGTGCCATTTTATTTTGGAGGTACGGCACTTTTGATTGTTGTAGGTGTCGGTATGGACACAATGGCCCAGATTGAGTCCCACCTGATTCACAGGAATTATGATACGTTGATTCAGGGCACCCGGCTCAGAGGGCGAAGATAGATTTTTCTTGACAAATAGTGAGATTTGTGACAAAAGGCAGCTCTTTTAGACGGATAAGGCTCAAGGCACCATGGGAGATCTCACTGTTACGGGCTGCCAACCAGGTGGTGGCTGAGGTGTTGAATCACCTTAAGGAGCTTATTTCGCCCGGTATATCTACTTGGGATCTTGATAAAATTGCGGAAGAGCATATTCGTCAAGCTGGATGTGAGCCAGCGTTCAAAGGATATCATGGATATCCTGCTACTATTTGTATCTCAATTAACGATGAAATAGTTCACGGCATCCCATCGAAAAAGAGGGTTTTGAATGCAGGTGATCTTGTAAGTATAGATGTCGGTACTATTCGTCAAGGCTATTTCGGGGATGCGGCCTTTAGTCAGTTTGTCTCCGGCAGTGATGACAGTCATCCGCAAGAGGATGTAAGGCGATTGCTGGATACTACGCGGGAAGCGCTTTATCTCGCAATCGGCAGGATAAGGCCAAAACGGCACCTGGGGGATATCGGTGCCACAATCGAAGCCTATGCCCTGGAACGAGATTTAGGGGTAGTTCGCCAATTTGTTGGGCATGGTATAGGCACCAGCTTGCATGAACCTCCAGAGGTGCCAAATTATGGTATTAAGGGGACAGGACCCTTATTAAAGAAGGGAATGGTAATAGCTATTGAGCCTATGTTTACCCTGGGCAGTCCGGATGTAAGGGTACTTCAGGATGGATGGACTGCGGTAACCAGAGATGGTTCTTGGGCAGCCCATTTTGAACACACTATTGCAATTACAGACCGAGGAGCTGAGATCTTGAGTGACGGATTTCTTGAGCCTCCGGATTTTTTTGTAGATCAAACATAGTAAAACATTATCAGGTGAAGAATTATGGCCAAAGAAGATGCCATCCAGGTTGAAGGCAAGGTGATTGAGACATTGCCAAATGCGATGTTCAGGGTGGAGCTGGATAATGGCCACGTTGTCCTGGCCCACATATCCGGGAAAATGAGGATGCATTATATCAGGATTTTGCCTGGTGACCGGGTTACTGTAGAGCTTTCGCCGTATGATCTCACCCGGGGGCGTGTTGTCTTCAGGGCCAAGTAATTTTTGAATTGTTCAACTGATTATCAAGGGGATCAGACAATGAAAGTCAGAGCTTCAGTAAAAAAGAGGTGTAAGGACTGTAGAATAATCCGCCGTCGTGGCATAGTCCGGGTTATTTGCAAAAACCCAAGACATAAACAGCGTCAGGGTTAAGTAAAGGGGGACGAAGTGGCAAGAATCGTAGGAGTTGACCTGCCGAAAAACAAGAGGCTTGAAGTTGCGCTGACCTACATTTATGGCATCGGTCGCACCACTGCTAACAAGATATTGGAAGAGGCTGAAATACCGAAGGATAAGAAGACCTTTGAGCTCACTGATGAAGATATTACAAAACTCCGCCAGATCATCGACAGCAAATACAAGGTAGAGGGTGATCTGCGCCGCGAGGTATCAATGAATATCAAGAGACTCATGGATCTTGGTTGCTATCGGGGTCTCAGACATCGCAGGGGCCTGCCGGTACGGGGACAACGTACCTGTACCAACGCCAGAACTCGTAAAGGTCCGCGCAGAGCTGCAGTGAAGAAAAAGAAAAAGGTCTAACAAGGTCTGTAAAGGAGTAGGATAGATGGCAAGGCCAAAAAGAGGCGCCAGGAAAGAAAAGAAGAATATCCCTGAGGGAATTGCCCACATACAGGCAACCTTCAATAATACGATTATTACCATCACTGACAAACTAGGGAATGCAGTCTCCTGGTCAAGTGCTGGGGCAAACGGGTTCAAGGGATCAAGAAAAGGGACCCCGTTTGCTGCTCAGGTAGCTGCGGAACAGGCTGCAAAGCGCGCTATGGACCATGGCATGAGGAGTTGTGAGGTTCATGTCAAGGGACCAGGCTCCGGTCGTGAGGCGGCATTGAGGGCCTTGGCTATGGCAGGACTGCAGGTGAAGGTAATCAAGGACGTCACCCCGTTGCCGCATAACGGCTGCAGGCCTCCTAAAAGGCGCCGGGTATAGTCCGACACAATCTACATATGTAATAACTGGAGGTTATACAAGTGGCAAGATATACAGGGCCCAGTTGCCGTTTATGCCGTCGAGAAGGTAGTAAACTCTTCCTGAAGGGAGATCGTTGCTATTCTGACAAATGTGCCTTTGAAAGGCGCAGCTATGCACCAGGTCAGCATGGTCAGGGACGAATAAAGGTATCCGATTACGGTATCCGTCTGCGTGAGAAACAGAGAGTACGGCGAATTTACGGTGTAAAGGAATCTCAGTTTCGCCGTTATTTTTATGAGGCTGACCGGCAAAAGGGAGTGACTGGCACAAATTTGTTAAGGTTACTGGAAAAGCGGTTAGACAATGTTATTTATCGGCTCGGTTTTGCAGATTCCCGAAATCAGGCCAGGCAGCTTGTCAAACATGGTCACTTCCTTGTAAACGGCAGGAGGGTGGATATCCCTTCATTTCTGGTAAAGGTCGGGGACGTGATTACGGTCCGGGAGAGGAGCAAGGATCTGGGCGCCATAACCCAGGCACTTGAAGCCGTGGCCCGGAGAGGGGTTCCTGAGTGGTTGGAACTTGATGCGGAAAATCGTAAGGGAACAGTTAAGAGTGAGCCGGAGCGTAGCCATATAACACTACCTATTCAGGAGCAGCTCATCGTTGAATTCTACTCCAAGTAATTGAATTGGCTTATATGAATCGAGAGGCTGGCCTTTGTGCTATGTTTGTATACATTTGTATATAAGTGATAAGCCAATGTTTAGGAAGCAAATATAGCTGACAGGGTTATTTTCAAAATATAACAGAAGAGTAGAAGAATATGTCAACTGAAATACAACCTTTTTATAGGAATTGGCGGGAGCTGATTCGTCCCAATCGGCTTGAAATAGACGAGGATTCTCGATCAGAGGTTTATGGGAAGTTCAACTGTGAACCTCTTGAGAGGGGTTTTGGCATTACATTGGGTAATGCATTAAGAAGAATCCTTCTCTCCTCTCTTCAGGGAGCTGCTATTGTCAGTGTCAATGTTGATGGAGTACCCCACGAACTTGCCACCATTCCTGGTGTCATAGAAGATATGACCCAGATCGTACTCAATCTGAAGGCTGTACGCCCCAGACTTGAAAAAGATGAGATTAAGAGGATGGTTGTAAACAAAAAGGGGCCTGGCGTAGTCACTGCCGGAGATCTTCAGGCTATTGATGGCGGCGTTGAGATCATCAATCCGGATCAGGTCATCTGTAATCTCACAGAGGAAGGCTCCATAAATATGGAAGTCATGGTCATGTGGGGAAAAGGTTATGTTCCTGCTGAGGAAAACGCGCGCCACCTCGAAGAGATGCCTGTCGGGACCATAGCCATTGATTCTCTGTTTTCTCCAATTCACCGTGTTAACTTCAAGGTGTCACAGTCCCGTGTTGGCCAGTTTACAGATTATGACAGGCTAGTCATGGAGATATGGACTGATGGCAGTGTAACTCCTGAGGATGCCATGGCGTATGCTGCAAAGATTCTCAAGGAACAGTTGAGTGTATTCATCAACTTCGATGAGGCTGAAGAGCCTCAGGTAGAGGCAGAGGGGCCTGAATATCTTGACAAGCTTCAGTATCTAAACAGGCGGATAGATGAGCTGGAGTTTTCTGTGCGTTCTGCCAACTGTCTCAAAAATGCAAATATTCACTATATCGGTGAACTGGTTCAGAAAACAGAGCAGGAGATGTTGAAGACCAAAAATTTTGGTCGTAAGTCTCTGGAAGAGATCCTTCGGATACTTGATACCATGGGGTTGACTCTTGGTATGAAACTTGAGGGATGGACTCCGCCTGAATCTGAAGACAGCAAGGATGAGGATAAGGAAGGTACCAAATAATGAGACATCGCAGAAGAGCAAAATATTTTGGAGTCAAAACAGCCCATCGAAAGGCCATGTTTCGTAACATGGTCACAGCTCTGTTTCAGCATGGGCGCATCACTACCACTGTGACCAGAGCGAAGGAGCTTAGGCGTGTTGCGGACAAGTTGATCTCCCTGGGCAAACAGAACACACTTCATGCCCGCAGACAGGCCCTGTCGGTGATAATGGACAAAGGTGTTGTAGCCAAACTTTTTGATGAGTGGGCACCGCTCATGGCAGATCGCCGCGGAGGATACACGCGCATCGTTAGGATAGGTCCCAGGAGGGGTGATGCTGCCATGACCTGCATAATAGAACTGGTAACCGATTCTGTGGAGACCACTCCAAAGGCAAAGATGTCCAAACCTGCCAGGGATGAAGAAGTTGCTCCTACAGTCATTCCGACCGCTGCTCCTATCACTGAGTCAGAAGATATCCATGACTCTTCCGATGAAACCGCAGCTAAGGCAGATATAACAGAGGAAGAAACTGTCGAATTTGCGGAGAGTCCATCTATTGAAAAGTCAGCAGATGAGGGATCAGACCAAGAGGCTGCAGAAGCTGAGGTCGGGCCGGAAGAGAAGCCAGAATCGGATATTAAGGCTGAGAATGAGGATGCCGATAAGAGGAGTGAAGAAGGTAAAGAGATAGATAAGGCTCCAGAGGCTTGAGAGGTGCCGGAATAAAGGATTGTGACTCTCAATCCCATCTCAGGGTCTATAATTGTAGTTCTTGGATCAAGCGTTATATTGAAAATAGATTGTAGTTGACTTTGGCCGTAGGCCGGTTATAATTTGGACAGTTGAAGGCTATGGAAGCCCTGACGCCATTTACATGGCGTCAGGGCTTTTTTATTATCCAATATGGGTCGTCTTGGGGCCAGCAATAGGATGGTTTATTGAGGATGCTGGTTCACGGTGGGTCCCGGGCATTTCATGCCCGGGCTTTTTTGTCCAGTGTGTTGCTGGTGTCTCCTTCCCTAAACAGTGGAATGTATGGATTAGGTTGCTAAAAAGGTGTCACCTGCTGCAAGTCCCTGGAACTCTTCATCCGTTTTACACTATCGTTATAAAAGTTGATGACCTCGCGGCGACTGATCATTCCAAGAAACCTGGTTGGATCTTCATCACTCACTACCGGCAGGGCATCGATGTTTCTGATGGTAAATTTTCTCAGCAGGGTGTTCAGGTCCTCGGAAGGAGAGGTGGTGATCACCTTTTTTCTGGCGATATCTTTCATGACAATCAGGGAACCAAGTTCCTGATTGAAAATGCAATGTCTAATATCGTTTATGGAAAATATTCCAGAAAGCTGTCCATCCCTGTCAACTACTGGAAAATAATGCTGTTCAGTCGCGCTGAACAGTTTGCAGAACTGATCAAAGGTCATGTCTTCAGGAATTACAGCAATTACCTTGTTGGGATTAAAGATATCTTTGACCCGGATGTCCTCCAGTATATCCATGAAGAAATCACCGCTGTGTGCCGGACTTTCTATCTTGTTCTTCACCTGGGCCCTGTAGAGATTCCATCTTCGGCAAATAAAATAGCAGAGAGAGCACACCATCATACTGGGCAGTAGCAGGTGATATGAGCTGGTGATTTCACTAACGACAATGACTGCCGTAATTGGTACATTTGAGCTGCCTGAAAAAAAACCAGCCATTCCAACAATTATGAAGGGGGCTGCATTTGGTATGATCTCTGGACACATTTGATGGAAAAATACACCTACAGCCCCACCTATGGCCCCACCAATCACCACAGATGGACCGAATACTCCGCCGCTTCCTCCAGAACCTATGGAGAATGAAGTAGCAACTATCTTGCCGAAGGCTACCGCAAGAAACATCCACAGGGTCACCTTGTTGAAGAGGCCCTCCTGCAGAAAGCCATAACTGAATCCGAGAACTTCCGGCAGGAAGAAGGCAAAACTGCCTGTGATCAGCCCTCCTACAGCTGGCTTGAGCCAGATGGGCCAGGAGAGTTGCTGAAAGAAATCATGGGTCTTCCAGAATATGTTTACGAAGAGAAAAACTCCAGTGGAGAGGGCAACTGCCAATCCCGCATAGGGGCCCAGGGCTAGAATGTTGGTGAATCTGAAATCCCCTGCCTGAAACAGGGACCCCCAGCCCATGAAGGTACAGAAAAGAGAATATGCAACAGTAGAGGCTATAGCAGTTGGAATGATGACGTCTGCTTCAAATTCAGGATCTCTGTAAAGGATTTCTGCAGCAAATAGTGCACCGGTAAGGGGTGCCCTGAAGATGCTTCCAATGCCGGCTCCCATGCCGGCTGCCATAAGAATACGTGTCTCTCGTGATGAGAGTTTCAGTCTTTGTGCCAGCAGAGATCCGAGACCTGCCCCTATCTGGCAGATGGGGCCCTCACTTCCGCCTGAGCCACCTGTTCCCAGGGTCAATACTGATGCTATGGTCTTAACGAATGGTACCTTTGGATTTATGAGGCCGTTTTTCCTATGATATGCATTGATGGCAGCATCAGTTCCATGTCCCTGTGCCTCTGGACAGAAACGCCATACCAACAGGCCTGACAAAAGGCCTCCAATGGCCGGCATTGCCATCAATATCCAGGGATTGAATGGTGTGTCTGAATGGCCTAAAAGCGGAGGATCTCCAACTGGATGTGGAGGCCTGTAACCTGCCATATAATCCAGGAAGAAGTAGTGTGCAAAATGACAAAGAATATGGAAGATTATGGCACCGGTGCCAGCCATCAGTCCTGTGGTGATGCAGAGCAGGAACCAGCGGGCTGTGCGGTTTGCAGGTAGCAGTACTCCTCGAATTTTTTTCAGTACATGGTTTGCCATCTCTATATTAGAAGAATCCTTGTGCCAGAGAGTTGAATTTACTTGGAGGAAACATTAAACAGTATTAACCAAAGGTCTTTCGTTGACAATATCTTTATGTGCGAATAAGTTTGAATGCTATTCAAAAAATCTCGTTGAGGTAGATTCTTATGACAAAGATGGCGGGAAAACAAATGGTTATTGAGGCCTTCAAAAAGGAAGGGGTCGATGTGGTGTTCGGCTTTCCTGGAGGCGCAATTATTGATGTTTACGACACCCTGGAGAAGGATGGCACCATAAAGCACGTGCTTGTCCGTCATGAGCAGGGCGCTGCCCATGCCGCTGATGGATATGCACGGGCTACAGGCAAGGTAGGTGTATGTATTGCCACTTCAGGTCCAGGAGCTACCAATACTGTGACCGGTATTGCAACTGCTTATGCTGACTCTATCCCCATGGTAGTGATTACCGGGCAGGTTCCCACAGGACTCATCGGCAATGATGCCTTTCAAGAGGTTGATATAGTCGGGATTACCAGGCCTTGTACCAAGCATAACTACTTGGTCAAAGATGTAAAGGATCTTCCCAGGATATTGAAAGAGGCCTTTTATATTGCCAGGTCAGGGCGTCCCGGACCGGTGCTCATCGATCTGCCCAAGGATGTACAGAATTCAGTAGGTGAGTTCGATTATCCTGACAAGATACGGCTTCGTTCATACAATCCCACTGTAGAGCCTAACAACAAACAGATAGAGAGGGCGTTCAGGCTTATTGAAAGAAGCAAGCAGCCCATAATCTATGCCGGTGGTGGTGTTATCATAGCCAATGCCCATAAGGAACTGCGAAAACTGGCTGAGTCCATCTATGCCCCTGTTACCATGACTCTCATGGGGCTTGGGGGGTTTCCGGGAACCCATGAGCAGAGCCTCGGAATGCTTGGCATGCATGGCACCTATTGTGCCAATATGGCAATGGCAAATACGGATCTCATCATTGCTGTTGGTGCCAGATTTGACGACCGTGTCACCGGCAAGATCGAGGCATTTGCTCCCAATGCCAAGATCATCCATATAGATATCGATCCTACATCCATCCAGAAGAATGTGAAGGTGGATGTGCCCATTGTAGGTGATTGCCGCAAGGCCTTGAAAAAGCTGATAAAGGCAGTGGAGGAGGAGGGCAGGCCACCTGAGATCTGGAAGGAGCACTACATCCCCTGGTGGGATCAGATCAGGGCATGGGCAGAGAGGCATCCTCTAAGTTACAAGGATGAGCCAGGTGTCATAAAGCCTCAATATGTCATAGAAAAGCTTTATGAGCTTACCAAGGGTAAGGCCATAATAACCACTGAAGTTGGACAGAACCAGATGTGGACAGCTCAGTTTTACAAGTTCGATGAGCCGAGGACACTGCTGACTTCTGGTGGTCTCGGGACCATGGGATATGGTTTCCCTGCTGCCATAGGCGCACAGATGGGATGTCCCGACAAGATAGTGGTGGATGTGGCTGGTGATGGAAGCATCCAGATGTGTATTCAGGAGATGGCTACTGCCATGGAGCAGAAGCTTCCAGTAAAGATAGTCATCCTGAACAACCAGTTTCTTGGTATGGTGCGTCAGTGGCAGGAGCTCTTCTACGACCGGGTTTATGCAGCAACGGAATTTTCAGTAACGCCTGATTTCGTCCGTTTGGCAGAGGCATACGGAGCCAAGGGCTTCAGTGCTACCAAACCTGAAGAGGTAGAAGATGTCTTGAAGAAAGGACTTGAATCTGAAGGTGTTGCCATAATGGAGTTTGCCATCGCCCGTGAAGAGGGAGTTTTCCCCATGGTGCCGGCAGGCAAGGCTACTACAGAGATGTTACTGGTTTAGCCATATAAGAAAAAACAGGAGTTGTTACCCATGAAGCATACACTGTCCGTCCTTGTAGAGAATACCCCAGGGGCACTGTCCAGGATAACAGGTCTGTTCAGTGGCAGGGGGTTTAATATAGAGAGTCTTTGTGTAGCTGCCACTCTGGACAAGACCATGTCGCATCTGACCCTGGTGACCTCAGGGGATGAGTATATTATTGAGCAGATAATAAAGCAGCTAAACCGGCTGGTAGATGTCTATAAGGTTGTAGATGTCTCAGAGGGCGAGTTCGTGGAGAGAGAGATGGCCCTGATCAAGGTCAAGGCTGAGGATGAAACAAGGGCTGAGGTCCTCAGAATGTGTGACATCTTTCGCTGTAAAGTGGTAGATGTCAGCCCCAAGACTTATACCATTGAGATCACCGGGCCAGAGAACAAGCTCAAGGCTGTTCTGGAGCTGCTGAAGCCCATTGGCATCAAAGAGCTTGCCCGTACAGGAACCATAGCAATGCAGCGTGAAAAAAAGATCAAATAGATGGTCTGAAAGCTGCAGACAGAAGAAAAAAAGCCCTTTTTCAGGGCTTTTTCATACTATTGAAGGAGAATGTCATGAAGAGCTATTACGATAAGGATGTACCAAAAGGGATCCTGGAAGGAAGGATCATAGCAATTATCGGTTACGGGAGTCAGGGGCATGCACATGCACAAAACCTGCGTGACAGCGGTCTGGATGTCATTGTAGGTCAGAGGCCGGGAAGTGCCAATTACGATCTGGCCAAGAAACATGGTTTCGAGCCGGTGAGTGCAGCAGATGCAGCCAAAAAGGCAGATATAATCATGATGCTTGTGCCTGATCATGTTCAGGCAGATATATATAGAGAATCTATAGAACCCAATCTGGAGCCGGGCAACATGCTCATGTTCTCTCATGGGTTCAATATCCATTTTGGTCAGATAGTAGCGCCAAAGGATGTGGATGTAACCATGGTTGCCCCAAAGGGACCGGGCCATCTTGTCAGGCGCGAATATGAGATAGGCCGCGGAGTTCCGTCTCTGGTAGCTGTGCATCAGGATGCTACCGGCAAGGCCCTGGAGATTGCCTTGGGTTATGCCCAGGGGATTGGCGGTACACGGGGTGGCGTCATCGAAACCACTTTCAAGGAGGAGACAGAAACTGATCTCTTTGGCGAACAGTGTGTTCTCTGTGGCGGTGTGAGCGAGCTGATCAAGGCGGGTTTTGAAACCCTGGTGGAGGCGGGTTACCAGCCTGAGATCGCTTATTTTGAGTGTTGTCACGAGCTCAAATTGATAGTCGATCTGATATATGAGGGTGGTCTTGCCAGGATGCGTTATTCCATCAGCGATACGGCAGAATATGGCGATCTTACAAGAGGTAAGAGGATAATAACCGACGAGACCAGAAAGGCCATGAAAGAGGTCCTTGATGAGATCCAGACAGGCAAGTTTGCCAAGGAATGGTTGCTGGAAAACCGGGTGAATCGCCCCATGTTCACAGGACTGAGAAACAGGGAGAAGGAACATCAGATCGAAGAGGTTGGTGCACGTCTCAGGGAGATGATGAGCTGGTTGAACGAAAACAGATAATCGGCATCAGCCGGCAACTGGGTATCTGCCAGCTATGCACAGTTGCCGTGCATGCTCCTTAAAGGCGTAGGATAATGTTAGTCCAAAGAGTTCCTGTGGCCAGGGAGGGTGTACCATTCTTAGGTATATCTGCTCTGGCCGCTATCGTTTTGGCTTTGTTGCAGTTGCAGTGGTGGGCACTCGCTGCATTGGCTCTTACCACATTTATTCTCTATTTTTTCAGGGACCCGGAACGAATAGTGCCCCATGAACCCGGTTTGATAGTATCTCCTGCTGATGGTAAGGTTATAGAGGTGGTCAAGGAGGACGATCCCTATTTCAACCAGTGCGGGACTATACGGGTTAGTGTCTTCATGAACGTATTTGATTGTCATGTAAATCGTTCTCCGGTAGCTGGAACTGTTCAGGATCTGAGATATTTTCCAGGCCGCTTTCTTGCTGCCAGCAAATCCAGGGCCATGGCAGAGAATGAAAGAGCAGCCGTGTTGCTTCATGATGAGGCCGGCAGGAAATTCGTAGTGGTTCAAGTTGCCGGATTGATTGCCAGGCGGATCCTTTGCTTTGCCCAGGTGGGTGATGCTCTCCAGAGGGGAGAGCGATATGGTTTGATCCGTTTTGGTTCCAGGCTGGATATCTATCTGCCCAATGGCTGCGAAACCAAAGTCATCCCAGGGGATCGGGTAGTGGCTGGGCAGAGTATCATTGCGAGATTTCAGGTGGTACAGTGATGAAAAAACCATTCAGGAGAAAGGATGGCCAGACACCGGCAAAAGGTGCATATCTTCTTCCGAACCTGCTTACCACCGCAAGTCTGTTCAGCGGCTTTTACGCAATAATAGCAGCGGTAAACAATGATTTTCAGCAGGCTGCATGGGCCATTTTAATATCTGGTATCCTGGATGGTCTTGACGGCAGGGTGGCCAGACTTACTGGTACTACCAGCAGATTTGGCATTGAATATGATTCCCTTTCCGATCTTGTGGCCTTTGGGGTAGCACCCGGCATTCTATGTTTCATCTGGGGCCTTCAGGGATTTGGGCGCCTGGGGTGGCTTGCTGCATTTCTTTATGTGGCTACTACTGCGTTGCGTCTTGCCAGATTTAACACTCTTGGGCTTGGTGGTTACTCCTCTACAAGGTATTTTATTGGCTTGCCATGTCCGTCCGCTGCGGCGTTGATGGCAACCACCATACTGTTGGCAGATTTTTTTGGAGCTCACAGCAAGGTTGATTGCGGTATTGTGGTGTTCATGGTGTATGCCCTCTCTTTCCTGATGGTTAGCAATATAAAATATTCCAGCTTCAAGGAGCTGCCATGGTTCAATCAGCACCCATTCAGCGGTCTTGTTCTCGTGGTGCTGGTTCTTGTGGTGATGGCCCTGGAACCCAAGGTGACTCTTTTTGCAGTCGCCCTGACCTATGTAGTTTCTGGCCCTTTTCTCTTTCTTTTCCGAACTCTTTTCCGGAGAAAGAAGAGTGATGAGAATGCGGTTACCTTGAGCAGTAGGGAGAATTCAGATGGCTGAGAACAACAGAATAATCATTTTTGATACAACATTGAGAGATGGTGAGCAGTCTCCAGGGGTCTCTTTGAATTTTGATGATAAATTGCAAATTGGCAGGCAGCTTGAAAAACTCGGCGTAGATGTGCTGGAAGCAGGATTTCCAGTGGCATCGCCTGGAGATTTTGAGGGGGTCAAACTCCTGGCCAAGGAACTCAGAGGATTGCAGGTTACTGCCCTGGCCCGGGCGGTTAAGGGCGATATAGATACTGCCTGGGAGGCCATAAAGGAGGGAGAGAATCCCAGGATTCATACCTTTCTTGCAACATCTGACATACATATGAAGTACAAGCTGAAAAAGAGCCGGGAGCAGGTTCTCGAACTCGCTGGCCAGGCAGTGGAATATGCCAGACAATACACCAGTAATGTGGAGTTTTCAGCAGAAGATGCAAGCCGCAGCGACCTTGACTTCCTGTGTCAGGTGTTTCAGCGGGTAATAGAATCCGGAGCCACCACCATCAATTTTCCAGACACCGTAGGCTATGCAATTCCATGGGATTTTGCCAGGATGATCCGGTATGTAATGGAGCATACCCCTAATATCCACAAGGCAGTGCTCAGCATCCACTGTCATAATGATCTGGGTTTGGCTACTGCCAACGTGCTCAGTGCCATAAACGAGGGTGCAAGACAGGTGGAGTGCACCATAAACGGCATTGGAGAGCGGGCGGGCAACACTGCTATGGAAGAGGTGGTCATGGCCATCAAGACCAGGAATGATTGCCTTCCCTATGAAACCGGTATAGTCACTAAGCATATCGCCGCTACCAGCCGCATGGTAAGCCTGCTGACAGGTATGCCTGTCCAGCCCAACAAGGCAATAGTCGGAGCAAATGCCTTTGCCCATGAATCCGGAATTCATCAAGATGGGGTCCTGAAGGAGCGGACAACCTACGAGATTATGGATCCCAAGGATATAGGGCTTTCACAGGGCAACCTTGTCCTGGGCAAGCACTCGGGCAGACATGCCCTCAAGGCGAAGCTAGAGGAGTTGGGATATCAGCTCAAGGAGGAGGAGATAGATCGAGTCTTTGCACGTTTCAAGGATCTTGCTGACAGAAAAAAGGAGATCTTTCCTGAAGATCTTGAGGCAATAGTGCAGGAAGAGGTATTACGGATACCTGAATATTATCGTTTGACCTATCTCCATGTGGCAGGGGGCAGCGGGATCATTCCTACTGCCACTGTAGGTCTGGAGTTTGACGGCAAGGAAAAACGGTGTGCTGTCATTGGGGCTGGACCAATTGATGCAGCATTCAGGGCAGTGGCCCGGCTTACCGAGACCCGAAGCAGGCTCCTTAGGTTT
>Ga0256840_1002982_pt1 | contig 14193 bp, 10 predicted proteins | sample 355202metaG_FD_185969 | JGI IMG/M metagenome (GOLD analysis project Ga0256840, IMG submission 185969) | Hydrothermal vent microbial communities from Mid Atlantic Ridge, Atlantic Ocean - 355-202 | ecosystem: Environmental > Aquatic > Marine > Hydrothermal vents | place: Atlantic Ocean: Mid...
CAGACTTCATCAAGGCTCAGGATAGTAATCCTAATGAGAAGCCGAATATAAGGAAGCAAATCTATCCCTGTCTAAATATGTTGAATATTGTTTTGCAAAAATGGAGGAGACCATATAAGGGGGGGTGACAAAAATATAAGGTTTCTCTGTAGTCTATTACTTTGTCACTAATGCGACACGAATAGAGTCAAGTTTTAGCCTTGCTTGCTCTAAATATGAGGCCAGAGCTGTTGCATTTTCTTCTAGTATTTCAATTTCTTCTTTTCTGATATTTGGATTTACTTCTGCTAGTGCGCGTAGGCGTTCAATATCATCTTTTGATTCAGCCATCATAAGTGTTTGTGCTTGTTTAATAATTTTTTCTTGCTGTGGTTTTGATTGCTTTTCAGCTTGTTCAACCAATGCTTGAATTTGTGGGCGTGCGTGCTGAATCAATTCTTGTGTGGTGCGTTTATTCACATGTACAGCATGGCTATTCATCTTATCGTGAGATAAATGCTTGCTTAAATCCATAGCAGTATTGCCAATATTACCTACCAGGATTCGTACCGTTGAATCTGATAAATAGCGGGGAAGCTGTAAATACTTTGGTGCTGGGCAAGACACAGTAAAGATAGCTTCTAGTAATAGTGTACCTGCAACAATAGAATCTGACTCTAACTCCAAGGCACAAAAGGAGGCATTGCCAAACTCACTGGTGAGTATCATATCCATAGCACCCGTTACCATGGGATGCTCCCAAGTAATAAAGTGCATATCTTCACGCGATAGTGCTGTCTCACGGTGATAGGTTGCTGTCATACCGTCTTCTGGTAAGCTCGGAAAGTTTCCATCCGTCATGTGATCGGTCGGTTTTACTATAAAACTATCATTACCGTGGATTTGTTGATCAACCCCATACTGATCAAACACTTCATCCATATACTCGCTAAGGTCATTTTCACGCGCTAACTTTTCAAGCTCATTAATGACTTCTTGAGCATGACCTTTGTGGCAGGAGTTTAGCTCAAGCAAACGATCACGGCCTTGTTGCATTTGGCTTAATGTTTCATCAACTAAAGCTTTGGTTCTTATCACTAAATCATCAAATTTGTTGCTATCTTTACTAAGTAATTCGCGTTCAATTTCATTCTCAAAGACTTCAAAAATACTATGCCCAACGGAACATACATGCTGAAAAGCATTAAGCCCTTGGTGATACCAGTTAAGTAGTTTCTCTTGTGCGGTATCTGCAAAATAAGGTACATGAAGTTTGATGGTTTCAGTTTGTCCGATACGGTCTAAGCGCCCAATACGTTGTTCTAATAAATCTGGATTTAGTGGTAGATCAAATAAAATCAGGTGATGTGCAAATTGGAAGTTGCGCCCTTCACTACCGATCTCCGAACACAGTAATATTTGCGCTCCCATTTCGTTATCAGCAAAGTATGCAGCTGAGCGATCACGCTCGATAATGCTTAAGCCTTCATGAAATACACTGGCATTAACCGAGGTGCGTAAACGTAAGTATTCTTCTAACGCTAATGCTGTTTCAGCATAGGCACAGATTAGTAAAACTTTCTCTTTTGGGTGGTTTTCTAACCAATCAACCAGCCATTCAACACGTGGGTCTTCTAGTATCCAGTCACTGGGGGCTGCAGAAAGTTCTGGGTGTAGTTGTAAGTCCAAACTTTCTAAGCCTAAAGAAGTGTTGTTGGCAATTTGATAAATCTCTGGCAATTCAAGTTTGTATTCATGTAATTCACGTTTTGGAAAGCCACCAACAGAATCTCGTGTATTACGATAAAGCACACGGCCAGTACCGTGTCTATCTAATAGGCTTTGGATAACGGTTTCAATAAGCGAGGCTTTGTCTTCTTCTGCCTCAAATTCTTGCACAGCTTCTTGTCCTAAATATTTCTCTAATTTAACAAGCTGTTTTTCATCGTATAAATCACTATTAGGATCAAGTAGCCACTGTACCAATTCATTAACGGGTTTGTAGTTTTCTTCTTCATGAATATAGCTTTGTAAATCATAGAATCGATCAGGGTCTAATAAACGTAAACGCGCAAAATGACCTTCAACACCGAGTTGCTCTGGCGTGGCGGTCAGTAGTAATAAACCAGGAATTTTTTGAGCAAGTGATTCTATACAAACGTATTCATTACTAATGTGCGATTCACTCCAGCTTAAATGATGTGCCTCATCTACAATCATAATATCCCAACCAGCATCCACTGCTTGTTGATGTCGCGTAGGGTTATCGGTTAGAAATGATAAACTGCATAAAACGAGCTGGGCACTTTCGAATGGATTTACACGCTCATCTGCATCTCCTTCTTCTTCAATTGCAAAGCAGCGTTCTTCATCTAAAACAGTAAAATGCAGATTAAAACGACGTAGCATTTCAACTAACCATTGGTGTACTAAAGTTTCTGGTACAACAATTAAGCAACGGCTTACACGTTCGGTTAAGAGTTGCTGGTGTAAAATCAAACCTGCTTCAATGGTTTTACCCAAACCAACCTCATCGGCCAATAAAACACGAGGTGCATGGCGCAATGCAACCTGATGAGCAATATAAAGTTGATGTGGCAAGGGCTGAATACGAGGACCTAACAGACCATAGCTATCAGATTTTTGTTGATGGTGTAGGTGCTCTAAGGTTTCAACACGTAGCTTAAAATGTTTATTTTTATCGATTTGACCCGCAAATAAACGATCTTGAGGTTGGCTAAACTGTGCAAAACTATCAAGTTCTAGTTCATGCATTCCAACCTCTTTGCCATTCTCATCAATATATTGATACACGATACAATGATTATGCTCAGAGTGCCCCGTGACAATATAACTTGCACCACCTTCTGTTTGAATCTCTTCACCGATTGGATATTTGACGCGATTTAGAGGTGCGTTATCAATGGCATACACACGTGTTTCATCAACAGCAGGAAAGACAATGGTGAGATGTCGACCATCAACTTTTTCGATAAAACCAAGCCCTAAGTCGGCTTCGGTATTGCTAACCCAACGTTGTCCTGGGTGAAATTCGTTATTATTCATAAGGGCATTTTTATGGAATCTAAAGGAGGAATTTTGCCATGGGGAGGATAAAAATACACGGAAATAAGTATATTAAAATATGATAAGGATATTACAAAATGGCAAAAAATAGGGGGGGTGACAAATTTGTATATTCTATTTGATCAGAGATTCCTTAAGGAGAGACTGATTAAGCCCATTAGAATTCAGCGCAGAAAAATCTGTCGCTATTTTTCACGAAGTGAGACGTAATAGTTATTCTATTGCGCTGATCTTCGTGGAAAATATCGGCAGATTTGGTAAGCTGAAAATAATTGGACTTGATCAGTTTCTCCTCAAAGTAAGGGTGATTGTATAAAACCCTAGAAAAGGTAAACTGACTACCCGATAGAAACCTTCAAGTAATTAAATATGAGTAAGATTCTTCTAAAACAAGCTTGGCAAGGCGTGGCAAATTGTAGTCAATGCAGTATCAGAAACTCTGTTTTATTTGCGGGTTTGTCAGAGTCAGATTTTGAAAAAATTCATAAACCTATTAACCAGTTTCAAATAAAAGCGGGTGATACGATTTATAGAGTGGGAGATAATGCTACCTGCATGTTCACGCTACGAAGTGGGTTAGTAAAGTTGGTACAATACCTCCCTGATGGTACACAAAGAATAGTGCGCTTGTTACGTACTTCAGATGTTGTTGGTTTAGAGGCAATTTTAAGTTCTACCTATAAGCATGATGCGATCGCTTTACATGATACTGAGATTTGTCGTTATCCAACCAGTGCAACTAAAGAGCTATCAAAAACTAACCCTACATTACATCAGGAGTTAATGACTCGCTGGGAGCAAGCTCTAGATGGTGCTGATATGTGGGCAACAGAGTTTTCTACTGGTACTGCTAAACAACGAGTAGCACGATTATTATTAATGTTATCTAAAGATAACCTTGCAGTTACTTGCAAGCTTTTTAGCCGTGAAGATATGGGCGCAATACTTAGTATTACGACAGAAACAGCAAGTAGAATGGTTGCAGAATTTAAAAGGCAACGCGTTATTGTAGAGACATCAACAAATGAGTTTTTATGCGATGTGTCTAAGCTTGATAATATTGCCTATGATTAACGCCGTTGATCAGCCTCTCCTTAAAAATAAGCAATAAAAAAGGTCACCGAAGTGACCTTTTTTATTGCTTTGAGAATATATTATTAATTATTTAATAAATAACATTTCTTGGTATGTAGGTAGTGGCCACATATCATCAGCAATTTCTGCTTCGAGTGCATCAGCATATCCACGTACTTCATCCATCAAGCTACGAATATCATTTGCACAGAATTGCATGTGTTTTTCCTCTGAACCATGCTCTTCTTTGGCCATCGCTTTTTCAAGCTTGCCAACTGCTTTCATCATTCCATTGATATTTTTAGCAACATTTTTGGCTGTTGAGTTATCAAAATCAACACCCATTTCAGTTGCAGATGCTGCTGTTAGAGCTAGATCAGCCAAGTAGCGTGATGCGGCTGGGTAGATGGTTGTTTTAGCCATGCTTTGTACCAGCTTAGCTTCAACTTCAATTGATAATACATATTTCTCTGCATGTACTTCAAAGCGACTTGCAAGTTCTGTTTCAGATAGAACGCCAGTACTTTCAAACAGGTCTTTAATTGACTTATCTTTTAACCATGGAAGTGCATCAGCTGTTGTTGGTAAGTTTTTCAAGCCACGCTTAACTGCTTCTTTATGCCATTCTGATGAGTAACCATCACCGCCAAATACTGCAGCACCGTGCTCTTTCATTAACTTTTTAAGGACTTTTATAACACCAGCGCGTATTGCCGCGTTACTTTTACCGTCGATTGTTTTTTCAAGCTCATCTGCAATCCAGTTTAATGAATCAGCAAGCATTGTGTTCATCGCAATTAATGGACCGGCTACTGACTGATCAGAACCTACTGCTCGGAATTCAAAACGGTTGCCTGTAAATGCGAATGGAGAAGTACGATTACGATCACCAGGGTCTTTTGCGAATGGAAGAATCTGTGAAAGACCCATATCCATAATACCGCCTTCATCACAATTATCTAACTTGCCGTTAGCAATTTGATCAAATACACCTTCAATTTGTGAGCCAAGGTAAACTGAAAGAATCGCAGGTGGCGCTTCATTCGCACCTAAACGATGATCATTACCTGCTGAGGCGATAACTGCCCGTAGTAATGGCCCATACAAATGCACACCACGAATAACGGCAGCACAGAAAACCAAGAAGTTAAGGTTTTCGTGTGGAGTCTTACCAGGATCAAGTAAGTTGCCTTGTGTTGAGTTACCTACCGACCAGTTCACGTGCTTGCCCGAACCGTTGATGCCAGCAAATGGCTTTTCATGCATCAAACAAATAAAGCCATGTTTCTTGGCCGTATTTTTGAATATTGTCATTAATAATTGCTGATGATCCGCGGCAACATTTGCAGCTTCATAATAAGGTGCAATTTCAAACTGACCTGGAGCAACTTCATTATGGTGTGTTTTAGCAGGGATACCGAGTCTGTATAGCTGATCTTCAGTATCTTGCATAAAGTTCTGAACACGAGTTGGAATAGCGCCAAAGTAGTGATCGTCAAATTCTTGCCCTTTCGCAGCTGGAGCACCAAATAATGTGCGACCCGCTAAAACTAAATCAGGACGTAAGTTAGCAAAGTTTGAATCTACTAAAAAATATTCTTGCTCAGCACCACAGCTGGAATTAAGTGTAGAAACATTTCTCTCGCCCATTAACTTCAGTACTTTTTGAGCTGCTTCATTCATGGCAGCATTTGAACGTAATAGAGGCACCTTCATATCTAACGCTTCGCCAGACCATGAGATGAAGATACAAGGGATACAAAGCGTTGCACCGTTGTCAGTATGCATAATGTAAGCAGGGCTGGTAGGGTCCCAAGCGGTATAACCACGTGCAGCATTGGTTACACGAATACTTCCGTTCGGAAATGATGAACCATCTGGCTCACCTTTAATAAGTAAGCTACCTGTAAATTCTGTAATTGCTTTACCACTTGCATCAGAGACGATGAAGCCATCATGCTTCTCAGCAGAATAACCTGTCATAGGATAGAAAACATGAGAAAAGAATTTAGCGCCTTTTGACATGGCCCAATCTTTCATCGCAGCTGCAATAACATCTGCTGTTCCTGGATCTAGCGCTTCTCCAGTTTCTACTGTCTTTTTCATTGCCTTAAATGCTTTTTTAGACAGTGCCTCTTCCATTTTGTTTAAGGTAAAAACATCAGTTGCCCAAATCTTGTCTAGTGACTTTGACTTTTTAACCTTTAATGGAGCAGTATTTGTTATTTGAAAAACTGCTTGTGCGCGGGATTCACTTCCACTCATGTTATAACTCCTATAATCGAAAAAATATTTTGATGCATGAGAAAGGAGTCGCAGCGGGAGTGGACTTCTTTCCTTTTGAGATCTTCTAGCAAGATCTCACTATATTATTGTAATTGCAAAAAATGTGCCAGAGCATCATACAGGAGGGGCTAAAATTTTTCTTCCTTTAGCGCTTATAAATTAAAGGTAATAATAGAGTTTAGCTTGATTTATTATATATAGCTTACAGTTAAGCACTAAGTAGGTGCTTGTAAAAAATAATACGCACCATATTGGTGCCTAAAGGATTATAAAAGAGAACCTATGACTATAGATTGGAGTAAAACGATTGCTGCTACATGGCGAGCAAGACAAGAGCAGCTGAGAGCAGTCAATGATGTCGATCTCATGATTCTTGACCAGTTGCTTGGTATAGATAGACAAAAACAAGCATTTCTCAAAAATATAGAAAACTTTCTAGAAGGTAAACCAAATAACCATGTGTTGCTTTGGGGGGCTCGTGGTACAGGAAAGTCATCATTAGTTAAGGCCGCTCTTAATGCTTATCATTCTAAAGGTTTGCGTGTAATTGAAATTCCTAAAGATGAATTAAAATGGCTGATTGATATTACAGATGATATTCGTAAATTAGATTATCGTTTTGTAATTTTTTGTGATGATCTCTCATTCGAGGAGGGCGAAACCAGTTATAAGGAGCTAAAAAGCACACTTCAAGGCTCGATAGAAAAACCGCCAGAAAATGTATTAATCGTTGCAACATCAAATCGTCGACACCTGATACCAGAACAGATGAGAGATAATGAACAATCAGAGATTGTTAATGGTGAAATACATCACAGTGATACCACTGAAGAAAAAATGTCTCTATCAGATCGCTTTGGATTATCACTGTCATTTTATCCTATCACTCAAGATGAGTATTTCGCTATAGTTGATATGTTATTTAGAGACATTGATATAGATGATGTGAAGAAACTTCATATTCTCGCAGATCGTTTTGCCAGAGAGCGTGGAAGCCGAAGTGGGCGCATTGCACAGCAGTTTTTTAATAGTTGGTAACAAGTAAAGTGCCGTTATCAAAAATAGACCAATGTTTAAGGTTGCAGTTAAGGAAAGCCTGATCAAGTCCAATTATTTTCAGCTTGTCAAATCTGCCGATATTTCCCACGAAGATCGGCGTAATAGAACGACTATTACGTCTCACTTCGTGAAAAATAGCGACAGATTTCTCTGTGCTGAATTTTAATCGACTTAATTAGGCTTTCCTTAAAGGATATTTATGGATAGCGAGGTTTAATAAATGGACTTTGTCTGCCAACCCTCTCTTTTTGTCGTTCTTTGCATAATATTAAATGCCTCAAAAAGAGGGGCGACAAACTATTGAGTTGGTAAGGGTGTATCTCTCGGTTGTCAAAGCTTAATACTGATAATCACGAAAAGCACCAATTAAAACACCTTGTATTTCAACTTGTTCGGTGGGGTAGAACATTGATTCCATTTGGCAATTAGCTGGGCGAAGTTCTACAACGCCTGTATCTTTTGGATGGTAGTATTTTAATGTGGCTTCATATCTGTCAACTAAAGCAACAATGATGTTTCCTTCTCGTGCATAGTTTTGTTTTTGTATGACGACATAATCTTCATCCCAAATTCCTGCCTCTATCATTGAGTCTCCAGCAATTTTTAATATATAACGATTAGGCCCATAAAATAATTCTGCCATATTAATATTTTGCTGGTCTGGTATTGCTTCTATCGGGCAACCTGCAGCGATACGCCCCATATAGGGCAAGCTACTCCCTTCTTCTTCAAAAGGCTCTGTTAGCTGGTAGGCTGATTTTCCTTCAGCTTCTTGAAGGTAGCCATTATTAATTAGAGTACGAATATGCTTATGAATGGTACTTCGTCCTATACCTAGTTCTTGGCCAATTTCTTCTAGAGTTGGTAAATAACCCATATTTTGTGCTAGTTGTTGGATTGTTTGCAAAACTAATGCTTGTTTTGAAGTTAGCATTCTAGTTCTCTCTTTGTTGTCTAATTATTACTTTATAGCGAACAAAAAAGAAACTTTCAAGAACTATCTGATCTAGTGAGTAGTTTTTTGTATTTTTGTCATTATAAGTACCATAAAAAAAAACAATAAAGATAAAATATATTAATTTTTATATTATTTAGAATGATTCTTTGAGTTCTATAAATAACTGAATTTATTGGATAATAAATTCTAAAAATAACTAAGCGTGAAAATTAATAATCATTACTTATCTTGATTATTTGACTGACGGTAGCCTTTTTTTAAAAACTTACCCTTAACTTATGCCTTTTTTTGTAATACTATCATTACACGGGTGTCGTCTAGGATATTCGAGGAGTAAACGGGAAAATCCCTTGAGCCTAATTATATTTAACAGGGATTTGACAAGGTTTTGTGAGCATGACTGCTACGGCGGTAAGCCTAATAAACTTTTGAGAATCCCGTCTTGAACCTGTCTGGTTCAAGGTCGATGTTTACTTCACGATAATCTTGGTAGGCACCCTTTTTTTGTTTGTAAACCTGTATTTTTATCAATTGTCTGCAGTTTAAAAGTCACAAGCTTTCGGAATTTTTTGTACACTCGCTCTAGGGTCAACTCTTTTTGTCCAGTTGAATACGGGGGCATTACTCCCGAAGGGTTCATCATAATTAATCCAAAATACCTCTTTTGGTTTTTTCCTCGCGGTATATTTTGCATCATAACCAAGGAAGCGTACATATTCTGCATGTCTTCGAGCTTTATCAAGGTTTTCAAAAGACCCTAGAGAAATTGCATTTTTATAAGGTCCGGTCTCAATGATTTTGTGTGTAGTTATTTCATTCTTTATCATGTCTCCTACTACTTTTTCTGCAGCAGATCGAGATGAGAAAGGCTGGAGATAAACTAAAAAATTAAGGGTCTGCATCGTTTTTTGTTTGTGGATTTCTGTTGCTAAGCCAAAGTCATTGATACTTTTTGCCACAAGATGAGCCGTTTTTGAGCTACCGAAAGGGCCAAGGGTATAACAGCTACTCTCCATTCTTGAGTTTTTGCTTTGATAGGCGTAACTATTTTTGGCTGGGAGCAATATAAGTGCGGGCACGCCCTGTTTTATTCTAGGTGGGATTACATAGTCGGTATTACCCACTGTGTAAGCCCAGATAAAAAAGATAATATTGATGACTAAGAGGGCAATAATTAAAATTCGCGTCATATCAATTCGTCTTCATATGGTGTTTTGTAATGATTTTTAAGCCTTGCATAAGTAAGTCATTATGATGGTTGAAGTCGTTAGATAAATAGGGGGTAAGTTTGTATGCTGATCCACCACAGATTATTTTGTTTATATTGATGATATGGCTATTGTTAAGTCGTATTGCTTTTTCCATTGTTAAGCAAATATTTGTGATTGCACCTACAAGCCCAAATAGGCTTCCACTTGCTATTGCTTGTTTTGTATTTTTTGCGAAGATATTTGGTTCAAAAGCAGATTTACTTTTATTGAAGGCAGTAAGCATTTTTGTGTTCTCTAATAGACTCTCACTACAGATTTCTAAGCCTGGTAAAATTAAGCCACCAAGGTGCTGGCCATTTATATCGATAGCATCAATGGTCGTAGCAGTACCAGTATCAACTACAATAGAAGCTTGGTTCGGTTTTAAGTGATAAGCCGCTATGATTGCAACAAGTCTGTCAGCACCAAGTTTATGAGGTTCACCATAAGCACTTGTAACTCCAGCAAGTTTTTGTGAAGACTGGATACTTATAAATTTTATATTCTGTTGTTTGGCTAACTTTTCGGTGGTTGATATATAAGCATCACCTAAAACTGATACTAATATGATCTCATCTATCTTCTGCGTATTGAGTTGTTGTTCAAGCACTTTTCTAAAAGTATAAGAAGGAGTTTGTTTTCCATATGCGCAACTTTGCATTTGAGTTAAACTATCTTTACCTAATGAAGTCTCAAGAAAGGCCCATTTAAGGCTGGTATTTCCTGCATCAACTAATAGCTTTTTCATTCACTATCTCCATTTTTTCTTAATTTTATATCTGCAGAAGTGTAAAAATCTAATATTCCCGAATTTTGTAGGATACCAAGACGACCCTGAGTGTCTATTTTGATCACTTTACCAGTAATTTTTCTATTTTGATGATTAAAGGTAACTGTTCGACCTTGCAGAATATCCCATTTTTCCCATGATTTGATAAATTCACTAAATTTTAAATTGTGAAAATTTCTAAATTTGATTTGCAGATGTTCTATCAAATGAATGAACAGTGTTTCTTTTGAAAAGATACTGTTATTGGTCAATGTCATGATTTCTGTTAAAGAGGTTATTTCTTGTCCAATTTTTTCATGTGTTTTTATGGGTAACAGAACATTAAGCCCAATCCCTATTACCACTTTCCCTGATTGATCAGAAGTTTCGAGTAAGATTCCACCAAGCTTTTTCCCTTGCCAATAGATATCGTTTGGCCATTTCACACCATGACCCGCTATTCCAATATCTTGTAGAGCTTCGGCAATAGCAATACCTGTCATTAAACCTAGAAGAGACCAATATTCAGTAATTTCAGTAAAGCAGTAGCATAATGAGAAGCTAATATTACCTTGGGGTGATTCCCATATATTCCCTCGTCTTCCTCTTCCAGAGGTTTGTGTTTCACTGATGCAAATATCTCCACATTTACCATTTTCCAATAGCCAAGTGTTTGTGGAATTTACAGAATCAAAATAATGGATGTTCCCACAATTTATAGAGTTACTTATTTTATTTATATCGAGAGGTTTATGATTTGTTGGCATAGGGTGGTAGATAATCTTTTGAAACATATTTAATCGCAATAATAGCACCTAATAATGCAACGAATGCAGATAGCAAAAATGTCCATGTTGAACCGATTGAATCCCAAGTATAGCCACTTATTAAATTTCCGAGTGCGCCTCCTAGCCCAAAGCTAATTCCGGCGTAAAGCGCTTGCCCTCGGGCATGTAACTTTCCAGGAAATAATTGGTGCGTGAGACTGATGGCAGTTGCATGAAAAAGTCCAAAACTGGCGGCATGTAATAGTTGCGATAAGATTAGGAGAATAAAGCTATCAACCCAAAATGCTATGATAATCCAACGAGCAGAGCTTAGTAATAGTGCAATCGTAAATAATTTAGTTGCGTCAAAACGAGAGAATATGTGATGGATAGATATGAACAACACCACTTCTGCAAAAACACCTAGTGCCCACATAAGCCCCGTTGTCATGTGTGAATAGCCATGATCTTCAAGATAGATACTGAAAAAAGTGTAATAAGCGCCATGACTTAGTGACTGTAGTGCGCAAGCTAATAATAATCCAATGACTATCGGTTGTTTTAGTATTTTAAATATTTGGCCCGTATCTTCTTCCGATGCTATCTTGGTATTTTCTTTTACTAATAGACTACTTAATCCATTCGCTACAAGTAGCCCTAGCATTATTAATGGTAACAGCGCTAACCCACCATCATCAATTATTAAAGGAAGCGCAGCAACGCTGATTATAAAACCGATAGAACCCCAAAGCCTTATGTGGCTGTAGCGAGAGCTGTTTTCTGATAAGTGATCTAAAGTGAGCGCCTCAAATAAAGGCAGACTAGCATTCCAAAAAAAACCAAATACTGTCATTACCACTACAAACCACCAATAGCTTTGATAAGTAAGAACACCAGCAAAAGCAGTAACGGTAAATAATAGTGAAACCTGAATAATTATTAAGCGTTTTTGTAAGTGATCAGATAACCAGCCTAGTAAATAGGGCGCAAGTATTTTACTGCCCATCACAATTGCCATTAATTCACCAATTTCTATGGCGTTAAAATTTAATGACTTGAGATATAAAGGCCAATAAGGAACAAATACACCAAGAGCTGCAAAAAAGAAAAAATAGAATGACGATAGGCGTTGATAGATAAAGCGCTGTTGTGTCTGTTGAGAGTTTTGCATTAATTTGAGTTGACTATTAGGTATGTTATTCAGAGGTTTCTGTAGTCCTTTCTTTCTTAAATTTATCTGCCCACCAAAGACGAGCACGCAAGCCCCATCCACTTGTTAAACCAATTTCAATAAAGCGGATATTTCCATTTCCATCAATGATATAACTGGTAGGGACGCCCTTAACACCAAATAAGTCAGCTAAACGACTATCTTGGTCGACTATTGTTGGCCAGTTTTCTATAGACTGTTTCTTCATGTGTTTTATAACGTCTGCCTTTTCTCCAGATTGATATGCAACAGTTAGTACGGGCCAATCTTTTTGAATTTCAGATATACTACTTTCTTCAAATTTACAAAATGGACACCAACTTGCCCAAAAGTGTAAGAGCAAAGGTTTACCAGTGTAGTCTTCTAGATTTACTGTTTTTCCATCTAGCATTACGCTTTGAAATCTAGGAGCAATACCTGTAACAACATCTTTTTGTTGCCAAGCTCGTAATCCAAAAACAATCGTAATAATAATGAGTATTTCAATTAATATTCGTAGCCAGCGACGCTTCTTCTTTGGGTTTATTGGGCTGATTGGCTTTTGTGAACTCATGTTATTTTAGCTTATCTAATGAAGTGAATTATTAGCTTACCACACACAAAAAAACCGCAACAGTATCACGGGTTATATTCTTAATTTACTTCAAAAAATACTGCATAAGTGTCCAGTCTATAATATTTGTCACCCCCCTCTTTTTTATTAGTTTTGTACGTAAATTATAAATACAAAAAAGCCGCAGTATTAACTGCGGCTTTCGTGGTTAAGTAAATAACCTAGATGTAATTTATATTAAACTTAAGGTGCAGATTCAACATATACAATAATCATTGCACTAGTTTCATATCCTGAAGCATCTTTAATGGCGTACCAGAACGTATCTGTACCAATGAAGCCAGCATTAGGAGTGTAGTTGATGGTGTTGCCAGTGATTACTGCTGTTCCATTATCAGGGTTGTCAACAGCAACAATCTGAACTCCAGTTCCAGTATCATTTGATAACACATCAAGGTTAGTTGCTGTATCTACAGTGATAAAGAAGTCATCAGAATTAGCTACAGTACAGATATTACATGCAGAAACAATTACTGTTTCGGTAGCAGTTGCCGTATGACCATTTCCATCAGAGATAGTGTAGGTGAATGTTTCAGTTCCAACAAAATCAGTATTTGGCGTGTAGACAATACCTTGACCATTTCCACTGATTACTGCAGTACCGTTTGCAGGCTGTTGAATATTAGTGATGGTTAAAGTATCACCATCAGCATCTGAATCATTGGCTAATGTAGTTAAGGTTACAGCATGACCAGAGGTTGTAGTAGCTGAATCGTCTTGTGCTATTGGTGCAACGTTAAGTGGTGCTTCTACTGTTACAGCTTCTGTTGCTGTAGCTGTCCCACCCTTACCATCAGAGATAGTGTAGTCAAACGATACTGTACCGGTGAAACCATTTGCAGGCGTGAAGAGGATCGTCTTCTTATCTGCACTGATTGTTGCACTACCTACATTTGCGGCTGGTTGCATAACACTTGTGATGATGAGGTTGTCACCATCTGCGTCTGAATCATTCGCAACAGTATTCAATGTTACAGGTGTATTAAATGGTGTTGTTACTGAGTCGTCAACCGCTACTGGAGCAGTATTGCCTTGCGGTACGGTAACTGTCACTGTAGCAGTATCAACACCACCCTTACCATCAGAGATAGAGTAAGTGAATGAATCTGTACCGAAGAAGCCAGGCTTTGGAGTGTAAACC
>Ga0256840_1002983_pt1 | contig 14189 bp, 17 predicted proteins | sample 355202metaG_FD_185969 | JGI IMG/M metagenome (GOLD analysis project Ga0256840, IMG submission 185969) | Hydrothermal vent microbial communities from Mid Atlantic Ridge, Atlantic Ocean - 355-202 | ecosystem: Environmental > Aquatic > Marine > Hydrothermal vents | place: Atlantic Ocean: Mid...
AGTATCCGACATTGGAGCGAAATTTATCCCCAACTTTGTATATTTTTCAGCGAAATTATGTCAAAATATACGAAGTGATTTAGGAATAAGAGGTGGGTTTACACAGTTAGGTTTACACTCTCTATTTGGTGGCTGAATTTTAAGCCATCAAACTTCTAAAAACTCTTCACCTCAAAACTACTACAGAGGATTTTATACTATCTCTCTACATTTTTTAAAATCTATAAAAGTAAAAAGTCCGAGAGATTTTATAACTTTATCATATGCAGGATTTGAGATAAAATTTTGTGAATCTATTGTAATATCTTCCATATAAACAATATCCCAAATATAGACAAAAGGTGTATTGTAAATAGGATAAACTCCTCTACCTAAATTGAAAAAATCACTATCAATAAGTTTATCATAAAAAGAATTTGTTGATTTTTGAGATTTTCTTAGTTTTATACAATCAAAATTATCTAATTTTCTTATTATAATACTTGTTTCTTTTTCTAGTCTATCTTCAATATACTCTTTTTTTAGAGAGTCTATCTCTGAGGCATCTTCAAAACTTATGTTCTGATTGTATGAATTGTTGTATTTGTAATAAACTCTATTTTTCTCTTTTTTCTTTTCTAAAATACCATCACAACTAAATTCATATAAAAAATTGTATATCTCATGGTCTTTTAACTCTGTTTGCTTCTTCCAGTCTTTAAATATTTCAGAAAGATTGTATTTCTTTAAAAGTTTTGCCTTTTCATACTCATGATTTGACCCTTTGTATGAAGAACCAAGTGATAAAAAAGCATTTTTATTTGAGACATTGTCAATATTTTTTCTTATTACTGATTTAATACACTTCAATTTTAATACTCTATCTTTTGTTGGGAAAAATACTTCATAAAAATCATCTACACTTTGAAGTCGTTTATCTTCTGGTGCTGTAAAAAATGTCATTAATTTTCGAAGCCTATTGTATTCATCAGTGTTATTAGTGTTTTTTCTCACATATTCATTGATAACATCATCCCATGTGTATTCGTTATAATGTGACTCTTTAAAAGTTCTTATTTCACTTCCAAGTTTTTCACAAAATGCAATTTCAACTTTTCTTGATAATCCAATTTTAAATGTATTTTTTTTAAAAAGATTTGATAAAAATTTAAACATCTATTTTATACCTTTTAATAATTTAATAGCCTCAACTCTTTTAACAGTATGTTCAGATAATTCTTAGCACTATACTATAAATATATACAATATAAAATAAAAAAGCTTATGGCTTTTAAGTATAGTGTTGGGATGGAAAAGTTTAGTAAAACAATTATTCAAAAACAAGAAGCGTCAATAATACAAGAGTGGACAGAAAATAGCGTAGATATAAAGCTTACAATGTGGGGTGTGAGACTCTCTAAAAGACTCTATCATAATGCTAAAGAAGTATCTGCAAAGACGCAAGGCGTTATAAATAGAGCTATTAAAGAGAACAAGACCATAGCCGAGATTTCAAAACTTCTTTATGAGGGGTATAATTTTAAGATAGACCCTTTACATGTAAAACAAAAAAATACCATTCCAAAATGGCTCAAGAGAGAGTTAGAAAAAGAGCCAGAGGAGAGAAGCTTTGCACAAGCGAGCAGTATTAAAACTCCTGCTCTTAAAGCAGCTTATACCCAAGCACTCAAAACGAAGTCATTTAATATGCAAGAGCAGGAGTTAAAGAGAGCGTTTTATGAAAAGAGCAGATACTATGCAAACCGTATCGCTCAAAATGAAGTGATGAAAGCATACAGCACAAAAAGAGCAAAGATGCTTCTTGAAAATGATGATGTAGCAGTCGTAAGAGTGCATATGAGCCAGACGCATCCAAGAGTAGATATTTGTGACTATCATTCAAAGGTTGATAAGTTTGGATTAGGCAAAGGTGTGTATCCTAAAAAACTTGCACCTATACCGCCATATCATCCACACTGCAGATGCAGTCTCTTAGAGATATCTATGAGTGACAAGAGTGCAAAATATAATCCAAAAGCAGACAGAGAGCTGATGGATACTTTTAATAATTATGAGCGCTCTTTGATAGTTGGAAGTAAGAGACGGTTGGATATGTTCTTGAAGAGTGGTGATGTATTGAAAAGCTCTGTTATTGGCTTCCCTGCGTATGTGAAAGATGTTGGTGGGATTAAGGCGCTTGGGTATAATGGTGGGATGGAAAATATACAAGATAAAATAATTGCAAGATTTAAAAACGAAGAAGATGATATATATGGAAATTTTGCAACTCTATGGCAAAGTGCAGACAGCTTTGAGCAACATATTGCAAAAAGGGTAAGCCTTAGTCATGTTGTTAATAAAAACGATTATATCTATAAGACTTTATTGTGTTTAGCATCATCAAAAGATTATGTTTTAGCTGAGCATAATAAGAGCTGGGACAACATATGCTATAATAGCAATAAGGATTGGGCTGTGGTATTTAATGAGCATGGTCAAATTATGACTAGCTACAAAATAGAAGAGACATCTTTAGACTTTGAGGCAAAGCATAAAAAATATAATGCAAAAATAACAAAGGGGAGAATAGATGAAAAATTTAGAAAGTACTTTAACAGCATTAGAAAGTAATACAAACTTCTTTGATATTACTGTTTTTGAAGAGGAAATGATGGATATTCCATATCAGATAAGTCTGATTGATGAAAATATAAAAAGCCTTACGAAAAAACAGTACGAAAAGTTTATTGGAATTTTAGCTGTTATCTTAAAAAAAGCAGAAATAGCAAAGTACAATACTGATATGCAAAAAAATATACTTATTGATATTAGAAATAGTGCAAATGGTGAGTATAAAAAAGTAGCTTAAAAACTCTTCACCTCAAAACTACTACAGAGGATTTTATACTCAGGTATTCTATCCTCATCACTAATAGTATTCACCCACTTGCAAAAATATGGCTCTAGGCCTGGTTCTAATGCGTCGCGTATCTCTTTTTCTAAAGCATATAATTTCTCATAGATAATATCAAGACCATCAAACTCGCTCAAATTAAAGCCATAGTATATTTTGACTTGATGAAGCGTGTGTTTATATTCTGCTCCTTGGCTATTTCCTGCAACTATGCGTATAATTGGATAGTCAGCAGGCGAAAGAGACGCTTCTAAACCTATCTTACATGTAACGATATTTGGAATATTTGATGAAACTGAGGCAGAACTATTATTAAAACACAGACTTAATAAAAAAATAGAACTCTTACATGTAAAGCTTCCGCAAATATCAAGATACCATAAGCGAGTTCGTGATGTCTTAGTAAACATGTCATATCAAATGGGTGTAAATGGTGTTCTTAAATTTAAGAAGATGATCAGAGCATTAGATGCAAATGATTTTAAAAAAGCGAGTGAAGAGATGCTTGATAGCAAATGGGCAAAGGAAGATAGTCCAAAAAGAGCAAAGAAATTGAGTAAAAAAATATCAAGTTAAATTCTAAATAAGGGTTGATTTAAGGGTCATAATTTTAAAATACTTGTTGATGATACCATAAGCAAGCGCTTCGTTAATCTCAGGACCCACCATGTAACACAAGGCTGTGTAAGCCTTTTATAAACTCCCTTGATTTTTGACTCTCGCGAATAAATCTCCACTTTATTTTTTATTAGATATTATACTGTACATATTAGCAATAGGATGTACATTTGGAAACTTGGATGAAACTTTTAGAGGCAGATGATTTTATAGGTATTAAGAAATACCTTAAATCTGGTGCTAATATAAATGAAGTAAACGATCATGATGAATCAGTCTTGGCAATTGCCTTGCGTTTGCATTGTGAGCAAGAGATTATTAATCTGTTGCTTGACTCTGGTGCGAATACTGATGAGATTGACGAAGAAGGAGTGAGTATCTTTGATTATACTATCACATATAATAATAGTAAACTCTTTCACAAGCTTATAAAAGATGGTATGGATATTAATCAAACACATAGAAAAAGCCGTTTTACGCCACTTATGGCAGCTGTGTGTTATTCTCGTTTAGAGATGGCTAAGACATTGATATTGAATGGAGCCGATAAAGATGCTCAAGATTTCAAAGGTTTTAAAGCTTTTGATTTTGCACGAAAAATGAAAAAAACAGCAATGTTGGAGCTTTTAGAGTCTTGCTAGTTCTTGGTGGTGCGCATCTTGGAGTTGTTATGATACTTGAGAAGCATCATATTTGATAGATATGATGTTTTATTTTTTCTTTAGGAGGTTCGTTTTAAGATGGCAACAGTTTTAATTATTGGTGCAGGTGGAGTTGGGCGCGTAGTTGCGCATAAATGTGTACAAAATTCGCAAACCTTTGATAAGATTATTTTAGCTTCGCGTACTTTAAGTAAATGTGCAGCTATTCAAAAAGAGCTTCCACAAGGAAGTATTGAAATTGCAAAAGTAGATGCAGATAATGTTAGTGAAGTTGTTGCGCTTATTCAAGAAGTAAAAGCTGATATCTTGATAAATGTAGCGCTTCCTTATCAAGATTTAACTTTGATGGATGCTTGCTTAGAAGCTAAGATAGACTATCTCGATACGGCAAATTATGAGCATCCTGATGAGGCAAAATTTGAGTACAAAGAGCAATGGGCACGGCATGAAAAGTTTAAAGAAGCCAATCTTTTTGCACTCCTTGGTAGTGGCTTTGACCCTGGCGTGACTAATGTGTTTTGCGCGTATGCTCAAAAACATTATTTTGATGAAATCCATACCATTGATATCTTAGACTGTAATGGTGGAGACCATGGCTACCCTTTTGCAACAAACTTCAATCCTGAGATAAATCTTCGTGAAGTGAGCGCAAAAGGACGGTATTGGGAAGAGGGCAAGTGGATAGAGACAGAGCCTATGCAGATCCATATGCCTTGGGATTATCCTGAAATTGGTCTAAAAGAGAGTTATCTACTTTATCATGAAGAGATGGAATCTTTAGTAAAGCATATTAAAGGTCTCAAGCGCATTCGTTTTTTTATGACCTTTGGTGAGAGTTATTTGATGCATATGAAGGCCTTGGAAAATGTCGGAATGTTAGGCATAGAAGCGGTAGAGCACAAGGGGCAAAAAATCATTCCTATAGAGTTTTTAGCCACCTTGCTTCCTGATCCTGCTTTCTTAGGTGAACGCACAAAAGGAAAGACAAATATTGGCATTGTGGCTGAAGGAGTTAAAGATGGCAAGAGAAAGAAAATCTATATCTACCAAGTGAGTGATCATGAAAAATGCTACGCTGAAGTAAAATCTCAAGCAGTCTCTTATACTACGGGGGTTCCTGCTATGATTGGTGCAAAATTGATGGTAGAAAAAAAATGGCAAGCGCATGGGGTTTACAATATGGAACAATTTGAGTCAGATTTTTTTATGGAAGAGCTAAATATTCAAGGTTTGTCTTGGAAACTAATAGAACTTTGATATAATGAGCTTTATATTCTAAAGGAGAACCATTGAATTTACCTGCCATACAAGATCTACCAATTCCACCGTTGCCTATAGAGATTCCTCTATTATTACATCCAGCAGTAGCACATTTTGCTATCGCTATACCTGTTGTTATTTTACTTTTAGAAGTGATAAATAATTTTCTTAAACGTCGTTCTGTCTCTGTAGTTTCACTTTTGTTAATTGTTTTAACAATGATTATTTTTGTAGGACTTTTTCTTACTGGAAAAAAAGATGGTTCAGAGGCGTATGCATTGCTAAATGAAGTAGCTCAGGCTGATTTTAAAGAGCACAAACTTCTTGGTCTGTATCTAATCTATGCTACGGCAGGTATCTTTGTGTTAAAACTTCTTTCAATGCTTAAGATAGGATTCTTTAGATTTCTTTTTATCGTTGGATTATTAGGTTTTATTGGTGTAAATATGCTTCAAGGTAAAAAAGGTGGAGACCTTGTTTACACACATGGCATAAATATCACAGCTGTTAGTAATGCAGGTGAGACCATTGATGACCTTAATGATGAGATTGAAGAACTTCAAGAGGAGATTGACACGCTCAAAGAGAAGCTTACTTGTAGTGAAGTTCAAGAGTCTGTGGATGCTGTTCTTGCTGAAGGTGATGTAGTTGATGTGAACTTGAGTAATCAAGAAGAGATAGTAACTCCTACAAAAGAAGAGACTGCTACAATTGAAGAGACTGCTGCTGTGCAGGCTGTAAAATCTATTGTGGACAAAGTATCTGATAGTGTAGAAAGTAATATAAGCGCTGTTGAATAATATAGTTCTTACTACCTTTAATTCGAGATATTCGCATAGCTCTATCGCTTTGCGTTATCTCTATGCAAACCTTCATGCCCTTCAAGATCAAGCCAAAATTATAGAATTTGTTATCAATGAAAATGTACAATCTTGCGCAGAAAAAATCCTTAAATATAAGCCTAAAATTATCGGTATCGCTACATATATCTGGAACGCTCAAGATGTGGCGCAACTCTTACATGTAATCAAAAAAGTCTCACCTGAAACTATTATAGTTTTAGGGGGACCAGAAGCTTCGCATCTACCTCACCGTGTCAATTTTGACGAGGCGAATTATATCGTCCAAGGGGAGGGTGAAGTGGTTTTTTATGAGTTATGTCGTGATATTTTCGCTGGAAATTCCCCACAAAACCGTATCATCAGCGCAAAAATGGTGGATGTTAGGAATATAAAACTCCCTTACATGTATTATAATGACAATGACATTGCCAATCGCCATATCTATATAGAGACCTCTCGTGGTTGCCCTTTTTTATGTGAATTTTGCCTCTCATCCATAGATGAAAAGATGCGAAATTTTGATTTAGAACTTTTGCTTGAGGTGCTTGAAGCACTCTGGCAAAGAGGCGTGAGAGATTTTAAGTTTATAGATAGAACCTTCAACACCAACATGCGTTACGCCAATGCCATTTTAGATTTTTTCCTCTCAAAAGAGTCTCCTTATTTTACTCATTTTGAAGTGATACCTGATCATTTTCCTGAAGCTTTAAAGCAGAAACTTAAACTTTTTCCAGCAAACTCACTACAACTTGAAATCGGTATCCAAACTCTTGACATTGAAATAGCTAAAAATATTAATAGACCGCTTAAACTCAAAAAGATTAAAGAAAATATCCACTTTTTAGAAACCCAAACAAAAGCACATATGCACCTTGACCTTATCGTAGGACTCCCTGGCGAGAGCTTGGAGGGTTTAGGAAGAAACTTAGATGAACTCTGTTGCGTCAGTCATAGTGAGATTCAGATAGGCATCTTGAAAAAACTCTCAGGCACAACGCTTAATCGTCATGATAAAGAGTTTGCGATGGTGTATAGTGATATTCCTCCCTATGATCTCTTAAAAAATGATTTAGTCAGTTTCTCTCAGATGCAAGAGATGAAACGCTTTGCCCGTTTTTGGGATCTGCTCTACAATAGTGGTAACTTCAAAGCTACGCTACCACTTCTATGGCAAGATAAAAAAGTATTTGATAACTTTTCTGCTCTGAGCTTATGGATATACAAACAGACTGCTTCCACATGGAAAATCTCCCTAGATAGACTCGCACAACTTCTTTATGAATATCTCTTACATGTAAAGGGACATAAGGTACAGGAGATTGCCGAACCTATGATAGAAGATCTGTTAAAAATCAAAGGCCGCAAGATACCAGACTATCTTAAACCTTATGTAAAAAATCTTCAAACAACGCATAGTTTTAATGCAAAACATAAAAGGCAGGCAAAACATTAAATTTTTTTATGATGATAGAGATGTTTATTTGCATGACTTTAATATTATTGAATCAAGATATATTGATATATTAATTATATTCTGATATACTTTTGCCATTAGGAGCAGTAAATGGAGATATTTTTACAAAGTGTGTCAGCGCTTAATGATGAGACCCGTATCATTATCTTGCGATTTTTAGATAAACACGGTGCCTTATGTGTTTGTGATTTACAAGAGTCTTTGCAGATGATTCAATCACGGCTTTCACGCCATCTTAAAATCTTAAAAGATGCAGGATTTTTAAGAGTTGAGCGTAGGGGAAGGTGGGCATATTACTCTATTCGCTCCTCCTTGGATAGGTTTCGTTTGCAGACAATAGAAGAGATTCGTACACTTGATATCGCCTTGCCTCCACTAGAAAAAATTTCACTTCAAGGGTGTTCTTTATGAAGAAAAAAGTTTTAGTTTTATGCACAGGAAACAGTTGTCGCTCCATCATGGCAGAAGCCTTGATAAATGCCAAGTTAGGTGAATGTGTAGAGGCAATGAGTTCAGGAGTCAAAGCAAGTGGAGCAGTCAATCCACACGCTAAGGAGCTCTTACAAAAACGAGCTCTATGGAGAGAAACATATCACTCAAAAGTGATAGATACTGTTATAGAGACTCCTTTTGACTTAGTTATTACAGTGTGCGACCATGCCAATGAAACTTGCCCGACATTTCCAAAAGTTGCCAAAACCTTACATGTAAGCTTTGATGACCCTAGTGGTAAAGATGTGAAAGAGTACGCTATTACACTCGGTTTAATAGAAGAAAAGCTACTGCCTATCGTGAAAAAAGAGCTCTGCTGATGTGGTATGAACTAAGCCAGAGTTTTGTGCAAAATACCTTACATGTAAGCGGTGCATTAGGTAACTCAGTACACTTTTTTATCTATGATACTATCAAAATTTGGTTCTTGCTGATAACAATTATCTTTGCAGTCTCTTTTATGCGTACATGGTTCAACACTGAGATGGTTCGCGCTTATCTTGCAGGAAAAGGGGAGTTTACGGGTAATGTTTTAGCCTCGCTCTTTGGCATCATCACCCCTTTTTGCACCTGTTCGGCTATCCCTCTATTTTTAGGATTTTTACAAGCACGCATCCCTATCGGTGTCACCTTCTCTTTTCTTATCAGTGCCCCCTTAAATAATGAGATAGCCATAGCGATGCTCTTTGGCTTATTTGGATTTAAGATAGCAGCGATTTATATCGCTTTTGGTTTAAGTGTAGCTATTATTGGAGGGTGGATTATTGGGAAAATGGGAGTAAAAAAGTATGTTTTACTTGATATTCCCACACTCTCAGGAGACTTACATGTAAGCAAAACAGAGGGAAGTTTTCAAGAGCGCTTGCGTGAAGCGTGGAAGGCAACCTATGATATATTTAAAAAAATCTATCTCTGGGTGATGCTTGGTGTAGCAGTAGGTGCGTGGTTTCATGGCTATGTGCCTGCTGAGTTTATAGCCACCTATGCAGGTGGTGATGCGTGGTACAGTGTGCCTCTTGCTGTAATTATCGGTATTCCTATGTACGCTTCTGCCGCTGGGGTCATGCCACTCGTAGAAGTCTTAACAGATAAAGGAATGCTCCTTGGCTCGGCTCTTAGTTTTATGATGGCAGTAACAGCGCTGAGTCTGCCCGAAGCCATCATCTTAAAACAGGTCTTACATGTAAGGCTTATCGCACTCTTTTTTGCTATTATCGGTTTTGGTATTATGGCATTGGGATTTATCTTTAATATGATTTTATAGGAGACAATTGAATGAAAATAGAAATACTAGGAACAGGTTGCACAAAGTGCAATGAACTCGAAGCAAAAGTAAAACAGGCAGTAGCGCAAAGTGGCAAGTTTATGCAGATAGAAAAGGTGGCAGATTTGCAAAAAATCATGGCCTATGGAGTGATGAACACACCAGCTCTTGTGATAGATGGCGAGGTGAAAAGTACGGGGAAGGTTTTGAGTGTGGAGGAGATTTTGGCTTATTTTTAGCTAATGTTGCTATAATTTTCGTATGAATACAAAAGAAGAGATACTTGATTTTTTGCACTCCAATAAAGATTATTTGAAAAAACAGTTTCATCTGTCAAAAATAGGGCTGTTTGGTTCATTTGCAAGAGATGAAGCAACTAAAATAAGTGACATAGATATTATAATCGAACTTGATGGTAGTGTAAAAAATGTGTATGATTTAAAATATTCATTGAGAGAATACCTTTCACGTGCTTTTGAAAGAGATGTAGATATTGCACGAGAAAAATATTTAAATCCATATGCCAAAAAGGAGATTTTGCGAGATGCACTCTTCGTCTAAGCTTAGGTATAACTTACTTGAATTTATAGGTTCTCTTGAAAAAATAGAACTCTATTGCAAAGATTTTGTTAATGCAGATTATTTTTATCATGATCAAAAAAGTTTTGATGCAAGTATGATGCAGTTTGTTGTTATAGGCGAGATTATTTTTAGATTAGATACTGAGTATAAAGTCAAACATCCACATATCCCTTGGCAAAAAATTAAGGATTTTCGCAATATTATAGCTCACGGCTATTTTGGAATAGATGCTGATGAGGTTTGGGATATAATTCAAAATAAACCTCTTCCACTAAGAAAAGAGATTCAGCAACTCCTTTAAGAGCATCTCTAGCGACTTCACTATATTTTCCACACTATTTTATAAGCTTATAATCAAACTTACCCTATAATAGAGCATATTTTTATAAAGGAAGTGTTATGCGTGTAAAATTTCTACTACATGGCTTACTTGTCGTTACATCACTCATGTTCATTGGCTGTGATGATGCTAGTGTATGGGAGTGTGGCGAAGGTGAAAAGGCTACAGATGGCGTGTGTGTACAAAAAACATGTGAAGCAGATGGCTATCAGTGCCCTACATGTGACACAAATATAGGTGAAGAGCTATTTTACTCTGATGATGGGAGTGGCTTTTGTAAGCTAACAAGCTGTAAAAAAGATGGCGTGATTGATGAGGACTTTAAACTTGTTGATATTAATGAAACTACGGCTGAGTGTGTAGCTAAAACGTGTGAAGCAGATGCCTATCAATGTCCTGTATGTAGTAAACCTTGGGAAGAACTTTTTTATCATAAAGATGAGAGTGGCTATTGTAAGATTACCTCATGCCCTATTGGTGAAAAAGTTGTTGATATTAATGAAACTACGGCTGAGTGTGTAGCTAAAACGTGTGAAATGGATAGCTATCAATGCCCTACATGTAATGTTCCTTGGGAGGAGATTTTTTATCATGAAGATGAGAGTGGCTACTGTAAAATCACCTCATGCCCTGCAGGTGAGAAAGTTATAGAGATAAATGCAACAACTGCTGAGTGTGTTGTGATGACGTGTCGTGATGACAATTACAACTGCCCAGCGTGTCAAAGTTACGAAAAGATGGTTTATGATGTTAATGGCAATGGTGTATGTATCGCAAAAACATGCCGTGAAGACGGCTATGGATGCCCATCTTGCCCACCACCTTTTTTAAGTCTTGGATATAACGGCAATGATGGATATTGTATTGCCAAATCATGTTCGTACCCACCAGTTTATAGCCAGTACTCTTTGTCAAATATGCAGATACCTTACTGTTTGGTTGGTTCTGATGCAATCTATTTAAGCATTGGAAGTGGCGCAAGTAGTAAAAACAGTTTGAGTTATTTTGTTACAGACAATGGATACACAAAACCATATGGCACAAATGACGATAGAACTTTTCTTTTAAACAAATCGGAGTTTACCCCAGCTATCTTAGAGTTTTCTCTTAATGGTGAGAGTAGCGCAAGATTAATGAAAATTATCAGATTAAAAGATGATAATAATCAATATATCAGCCCATTTTTTCACCCTATAATGGAAACAAACTCTTCAAAACACGCATATGATCGCTACAACCAAGCCATCCCAACAGATGCAACAGCGATGAATGTTAAAGCGGTAGCAAAACTTTCTGCTAATAGAGGCTATTGGGTTGGAGACTCTTATCTCGCTTCACTTGCTCACGTTTCTGAAAATGGAAATATTCTCAAACGCTTTGTGCCAAAAGATTGGAATGTTTCGACAAGTTATGATGTGAATGATTCACTACCAGCAGATTTGACAAAGCGTCATGTGTATGCGGGCATTGAAGCTTTGGCAGTTGATGAAGCAGGCAAAAAACTCTATTTTATGACTGCAAAACCTCTTGATGGCGATGCTAGTACAAATATTAGAGTTTATACAGCTACACTTAATAGTACGCTTGATAGTATTGTTTCGGTGAGTAATGAGCATAACTATACTTTAGATAACGCAAATAATAGAGCTTCTGAAATGGAGTTCATAGGTGCAAATAATCTCTTTGTTGTAGAGCATGACGCAACAACAAGTAAAATTTACAAATATAATCCTTCAACAGGTGTAAAATCAGCAGTAGTGAAAAGTGTTACGACACCTAAAACCGTTGAAGGTCTCGCCCCAGTTAGTGGCACTGGTAGATACCTACTTATAAATGACAACGACTTCGGTCAAAACGGTCAAAAAAATGATATTGTGTTTGTTGATTTAAACACAACAGGAGTGTAATATGAGAGTTTCTGTTTTTTTGGCATCACTTCTTATTGGTGCCTCTTTAAGTGCGACCTTTGTTGATCATTTAGGTGCTCGTGTTGGTATAAGCAAAGCGATTATGAGCGAGCATGATAGTTCTAAGGTGGATACGAAAGAGATTGAATCCCTTGGTCCTATTTATGATTTAAGTGCGGTTTTTAATGTTATGGATGAAGGTTTTTTACATACTTTTAAGCCTTATATTGATTATAGTGGTCGCTATTATGATAGTCGTATTATCAATGTAGCAACACTTGGGCTCTATTTCCCAATGGGGTCATGGAAAGGTTTTAAGCCTTACGCAGCAGCAGGAGTAGGGTATAGTTTTTTAAATTGGAGAAGCGCTCCTTTGAGCAATACTAGCTCAAAAAATAGTGCAAGTGACAGTATCTCAGGCAGTTTAGAAGGAGGACTCAATTATCAGATAAATGATATGTTTGATCTGACTTTTGGTGCGCGTTTTGATGCGTATCGTTTAGAGACAAAGTTTAAAACAGAAGACTATACGACAACGCAGAGTGATAATTTTGCACTTTCTGCTTTAGTGGGATTGCGTTTTTATTTTGATAGAAACCCTCAAGATATCTCTGATGAGTCTCATCAAGAAGCACTCCCTGTTGCTGCCGTAGCAGCTGCTACAACAACAGCATTAGCCGTAGTGCCTTTATGTGATCTTGATAACATTAAGCGTCGTGTCTATTTTGATTACAATTCACCAGATATAGCTGTGAAATCTACACCAGATATGGATATAGTAGCAGATTGTCTGAAAGATCATCCTGATACAAAAGTAGAGTTTGAAGGTCATACTGATAGTATAGGTTCAACCGCTTTCAATCAAAAACTCTCGCAAAAGCGTTCACTCTCAGCAAAAGCTTATGTAGCTGCTAAAGGTGTTGATGTGAGTCGTATTATGACTTCAGGTCGTGGAGAGATGGATCCAATTGCTAGCAATAAAACAGCAGATGGACGCGCGCAAAATCGCCGCGTGGATATCTATTTTATTGATGCAAAAGTACCAGTTCTTTTTGCTTACAATTCGGCTAGTTTAAAAGGTGAGGTTAGTAAACTTGCTGGTATCTTGAGCTATATGCAGAAAAATCCTCAAAGTTCTATCACGATAGTAGGTTATACTGACAAGATAGGAAGCCAAAATTTTAATCTAAAACTCTCTAAAAAGCGTGCTGATGCAGTACGAAAATTTTTAGTAGGCAATGGGATAGAGAAATCTCGTATCAAAATGATAGGCAGAGGAAAACTTGAACCTGTTGCTGATAATGAGACAGCTGAAGGACGCGCACAAAATCGCCGTGCGGAGATGAAGCTTCGACATTAAATATTAAGGGGTTTTTCCTCTTAATATAGTTATAATTTCTTATGAATAAAAAACGCTTCAATAATCAATTACTCCAATTTTTAGACAACTCACCCACTCCTTATCACGCCGTTTGGCAGATGAAAAAAGCCTTACATGTAAAGAATTTCAAAGAGCTCAAAGAAGAGGAGCCTTGGAATCTTCAAGAGGGTAAAAAATACTTTGTGACACGCAATGATAGTTCCATTATCGCCTTTACTTACCCTAAAAACCGTAAAAAATACCTGATGATGGGTGCGCATACTGACTCACCAAATCTTAAAATCAAACCAAATCCTCTGATAAAAAAAGAGGGCTTAGTACAGTTGGCAGTCGAGCCTTATGGGGGATTGTTGATAAATCCTTGGTTTGATAGAGATCTCTCTATAGCAGGAAAAGTAATAGTAAGCGATGAAAATAACACCTTGCAAGAGCATCTTATTGACTTTCAAACTCCTTTGGCAGTCATCTCCTCTT
>Ga0256840_1002984_pt1 | contig 14189 bp, 19 predicted proteins | sample 355202metaG_FD_185969 | JGI IMG/M metagenome (GOLD analysis project Ga0256840, IMG submission 185969) | Hydrothermal vent microbial communities from Mid Atlantic Ridge, Atlantic Ocean - 355-202 | ecosystem: Environmental > Aquatic > Marine > Hydrothermal vents | place: Atlantic Ocean: Mid...
TACGTTGTGAAAGACGGCAAAGTGGAGGTTGACCATGAGGTTGACCTCCCTTTTTTAGTGCCGGAGGTGGTAGCGAATGACGCAAACAGAGTACGCAAGGATGTTGATACGAGATCCGGAGATAAACCTGTTTCAAGACAACGAGATACAGGACGTGATAACAGAGGCGACAAATCGAAAGGCAAAGCAACTAAAAAGAAGTGATTTGGACGGGTACAAATGGAGCGTTGGCGAAAGGTATTTCACGAATCCAGAAGTTTACTACAGAGTGGGTGGCACGTTGATTGAAGATACCACTGCGGTTGTAGATGCTGAAAAAGGCACGGTTACCACGAGCGAGCCGAGAACGGATGTGTATATGGTGGCGGATTGGGTGGATTGGGATTATGTGCATGGTAAGCTGTTGGAGCTGATAGCGACGGATATTCAAAAATTCAACACTTATTCTGCTGGAGGCGTATCCGAACAGTTTGACAAACAGTCTCTGTTGAAAGAAGCGTGGCGCTTGATGGGCGTTCGTGGAGCTGATCTGTGATGTGGGCGATAAGCGAAAGGGGCGTTATCGTTGATTACAAAACACTTCAGACGGTGGTTGATGAAGTTCGTGGAGAAGTTGTTGATAGGTCTTTCACACTCGAGAAACGTCCGGCTTTGATTGTTGAACTTGGCGTCCAAGATAACGCTGTCCAAGCTGGCCTCATACCGGTTGGATCATTGAGAGTATATATAGATGATGTGTTCGAATGCAAAGCAGGAGATAGGATTGCGTATGACGGCAAAGAGTACGAGGTATCGTCTATAAGCAAGATTCCACAAGCTAAAGTGTATGCCCTTATCGCACAAGAGGTGAATCAAGGTGTTTAAGATTATAGGGGTCGAGAAGCTTTTAATGGGTTTGGAAAAGGTGGCGTTTACGCCATCAAGAACCCATGAATTGATGGTTAAAACGGGTTATGTGATTCAAGGGCAAGCCCGTGTAAACCTTGATTTGCCACATGGAGGGTTTCAGACCACGAACACTGGGCGTTTGAGCCAATCTATTGTTGTAGAAGATAGACCGTTCGATAAAGCTGTTGTTGTGGGGACGAACGTGCAGTATGCTCCATTCGTTGAGTTTGGGACACGCCCTCATATGCCACCGGTTGAACCTCTGAAAGAATGGGCCGCGTTGAAATTGCACAATCCTAACGCCGGTTACGCTGTGGCGAAGAAAATCGCCCGCCAAGGTACGAAGCCGAAGCCGTTCATGCGACCTGCGATTCGTGTGGGGCAAAAGTACTTTGAGCGCAATGCGAAGAAGGTGTGGGGCAAATGAGCTTTTTAAGGGATGCGAACGATGCGCTTTTATTGTTCTTGAAATCGAAGACAAGCGCTCCGGTAAGAATTGGATGGGTTGACCAAGAGTTCACCCCTCCGTTGATCACGATTACTCCGGTTGATTCGTATAAGACGGACACACTTAAGAGTGGGACTGTCACAGTTTCGGGTTCAAGCGCAAATATTGTGGATGTGATGGCAGAATACGCTTTAAGAATGCAAGTGGATGTGTGGACAAAAACGAGCGCAGAGGCGGACGACTACGCCGGAGACTTGATAAAGGCTCTTGAAGGCGAGCGTGAATGGGCGACACAAAGTGAGTTTAAGATTCTTGAAGTTGCGGCTATGAAGGGATTATCACGTGAAGGCAAGATCTGGAGAGAAACGTTCGAGTTTGTTATGGCGGTTGATTTGACGGAGTCTTCAACTGCGTATCTTGTCGAGAATATCGATAGCGAAATAAGCAAAATAAATGAGGTGATGTGAAATGTCAAAACTCCCTGGAGTGTATATAACTGAACAATCAGGAGTTAACGCGACTCCGAGTGAATTTGGTTCTTCTTTGGGCGTTGTGGGTAATTTCTATTTTGGAGAGCCGAATAAGATCATAGAATTGAATTCCATTTTGGATTTTGAGTCGAAACTTGGTGGGTTGAACAAAGATTATCCGGATTCGATAGCTTTGTACGCCGCCATGCTTCAAAAACCGAGAAAAGTCAAAGCCGTGAGAATCATAGGTACGAATGCGCAAAAAGCGAGTGTAACGTTAGATGATGGACAGTCTACTCCTACAGATCTTATAACGATAACCGCAAAATACGAAGGCGCTTTCGGCAACGACGTATCCGTGGAGATTAAAGACGGCACGGCTGTGATAACGTTCGGTGGCATGAGCGAAAAATACGTGTACAGCAACGTCCAGGGATTGGTGGATGCGATAAACTCTGGTTCTGAGATTGTAGATGCCACTTTTGTGGCAGAAGGCACGATTAAAGACGGTACCACGGCTTTGACCGGAGGTTCTGATGGCACTATAAGCGATACGGATTACATAGGAGCGTATGATTCAAGCTCTGATACGAGAACGGGATTGTATGTGTTGGATACTGAAGATGATGTGGACATCGTATGGATGGGCGGAGATGAAAGCGCTACGAAGAGAACGGCGTTGCTTACAAATGCTGACGAATACAACAGAATTGCCGTGTTACCGTTGACGAGCGGTTCTAACCTTCAAACTGCTGTTACGGACGCTAAAACGATAGATAACTATCGAGCTTTCGTTGCGTTCCCGGATGTGATTGTCAATACCAAGCTGGGAGAAGAGACTGTTAGTGCAAGCGCCGTTGTGGCTGGTATTTTGGGAGCGATACCCGTTCAAAATTCACCAGCTGGGCAACCCATTAACGGCGTGCAAGGAGTTGCGAGAGGATTGACCAAGAGCGAGATGGAGACGTTGGTTGATGCGGGTATTAATCCTATAGCGTTAAGTGCTGGTGCGTATAGGCTTAAGACCGGATGGACTGCCACGACCAATTCTGATTGGCAACAAGTGGGAATCAGAAGGGTATTCGATTATGCGCAGAGGGTTGCGAACACGAGTTTAGAGAAGTTCGTTTCTCAACCGAATACGCCGACTCTGTGGTCTCAAGTTAGGGCAATGTTGACGAGTTTGGGTCACCAGATGGTGAGCGCTGGCATGATTCAAGATTTCTCCGTCAACTGCGATAAGACCCTTAATCCTCCAGAAGTACAAGCTCAAAAGACGTTGAAAGCTGTTTTCTCGATTCTTCCAATTTACGCTGCGGATTATATCGATATAACGCTCATTAAGAGTTTATCGGCGAAATGAGGTGATTTGAATGTATATAACTGGCAAAGAGGTTGAAATAACCGGTGAAGGATTGGATATACTGCAAGCCGATTCTTTTAGCGCTAACATAGAGGTTCAAACAGCGGAGCATAAACCGTTGGGTGAAGATCCTTTTGAATTGCCAACGGGTGTAAAGGTGACAGGCTCGATTTCGGGAGCGATGCTTGATAAAGGTGTTTCAAGCGTTTTGGGTCTGAATATTGAAGACCCGATGAGTTTTGCGAAGGATTTGAACGGTATCCCGGATTTAACGATAACCGCAAAGTTTAAGAATCAGAATATAACGTTTTCTCACGTGATGATAAAGAAAGTTGCTTTCTCCGCTTCGGGAAATGAGAATGTGAAAGTGGATATTGATTTCACCGCGAATCCGAAGTCCTTGTCTGAAGCTTTGGCGGGAGCGTGATTAGATGAAGATAGATGATCTTTTTGAGTTAAGAACTATTGATTTTGAAGTTGAAGGCGTGCCTGTTAAGATGCGTGAAAGCCGAACCGTGGATCAGTATAACGTCTTCGGAGAATACGACCAAAGCCAAGCGATGAGAAGCATTTATCCGCTTGTGGCAAAGACAATATTGAAAATAGGAGATATCGACTATCCAAACGGCATGCCGACAAAGGACTTCTTGAAGCTCCCTACGAGGGTGAGCGAAGTGCTGATTCAAAAATACAACGAATTGAACACTCCAAACCCTACCAAAGAGGCGTCCTCGAAGAAATAGCGGTATTGATGAGGGTTTTTGGTTTTTCATATACGGAGGCGATGAGTTTAAGCGTGGCTCAAGCCTCCGTGTTTTTGGATATGGCGATTGAGTTGCTGAGAAGAGGTGATACAGGTGTTAGGGTCTAACTATACATTGCAAGCGGTGTTAGTGGCGAAAGATAGATTAACGCCGGTGTTGAATAACGCAACTGTGGCTACGCAAAGGTTCGCTGGTATAAGCGTCAAATCTTTGGCTACGACAGCGCTTAAATTTATGGGTGTCGCTGGTGCCGCCTATGCCACGTATAGAGCATTGAAATTTGCGGTGACGTCTTATTCAGACTTTCAAAATGCGATGTCAGAAGTATCTACGCTTGTGGACACGTCGAGAGTGAACATGGATTCGTTGACGCAAAGCGTTTTGAGATTCTCTAACGCCACCGGTGTAAGTGCGACTCAAACCGCCAAAGCCCTCTATCAGACGATTTCTGCGGGTGTGGACGCCTCACATGCTATGGATGTTTTGAAGGTTGCGCAAAAAACCGCTCTTGGCGGAGTCGCTGGATTGCCCGAGAGCGTTGATTTGTTGACTAACATTTTAAACGCATACCACCTGAAGGCGAGCAAAGCTATTGATGTATCTGATAAGATGTTTATCGCCGTCAAAGAAGGAAAAACTACGATATCAGAGCTCGCTCAAAATCTTGGTATGGTTGCGCCTATCGCTTCACAGGCTGGTGTTGGAATTGGCGAAATGGCTGCGAGCGTGGCTGAATTGACTAAAGGCGGCTTGAACACGTCTGAGGCGGTTACGGGATTGAGGCAGTTGATAAACTCTATTATCTCCCCGTCCGCTGAGGCTGCGAAGTATGCGCATAAGCTTGGACTTGCATTCTCCGCTAAAACGCTACAGCATGAAGGCTTGATAAAATTTCTCACTCAGTTGAGAGAGAAGACTCACGGGAGCGTCGATAAGCTTACAAAGCTTATACCAGATGTCCGGGCTTTGAACGCCGTTTTGGCTTTGACTGGTTCGGGATATAAAGATCTAATCCGAATAAATGATGAAATGAATTATAGTTTTGGCGCTACAGATTTAGCTGCGGATAAGATGAGGCGCACGTTTAAGTATCAGGCTCAGTTGGCGGGCACGCATGTTAAAAACGCTTTTATTTCGTTGGGGAACGCTATTGCATTCGTTCTTAAACCGGCTTTGGTGGCGTTCAATGGATTATTTGGAAAAGATAACAATGAATCGGATAAATTGAAAAAACTGCAAAATCTTTTGAATATCTATGACCAGTTGAAAAATAAAACAAAATTGACTGCGGATGAGGAGGAGAGACTCCAAGATGTAAGAAATGCGATAGCGGATCTATTTCCGCAGCTTGTAAAAGCTTATGATAATGAAGGCAATGCGATTAAGTTAGATGCCGATAATCTTCAAATGTTAAACGAACAATACGCGATTCAAGCGCTGAATAAAATCCCAAAACTTGTTGATGGGCTGAACCGGGTTGCGAATTATCATATTGGTGGGGATATTATTCGCACCACCGCCTTTGATGCGATGAAAAGGTTGACGGATCAGATACAGAAATTAAAAGCCGAAATACCAAGTCAAGGGCTTCAAATAGCGATTAAAGGTGCGACTAAAGCTCAAGAACAACTGTCGCTGATAGCTCCGGGAGTTGGAGAACAGAACTTTACACAGATAAGATATCAAGCGATATCGTATGTCAAGAATCCGAACGCTTATCCTGAACTGACACGATTCATGGAGAGCGGTTCGAAAGCCGGACAAATCATGAAGGTATACGTTGATTATCTTCGTTCTCTCATTGAGATGAACAAAAAAGGCACTATAACTCAAAATGATCTTAACCGCGCGTGGAATGCGTTCGCTAACGAAGGCTTGAAAAGTGTAACGAGCATACGTGTGCCACGTGAAGAATTGAATAAATTGCAAAAACAACTGGATGATATCGCTAACGCATATGTGCAACAAGCAACGTCGGTTCTTATGGCTGAGCGAGCCATGAAAACGTATGTTGAAAGCTTGCCGAAGAAGGATCAAATAGCGTGGATCAATAGAATGAAAGAGTTGGCGACTCCAGCTTATAACTGGGGCCAAAAATTCATGAAGACGTATGCGAAGGGCGTTATAGATGGCGGTGGAGTTTTGAAGCCGGAGATTGAGAAGCTGTTGAAGAGTTTAAGCGATTATCTTGAGTTACATTCACCTGCGAGAAAAGGGCCGTTATCACGGCTTGACCAGTGGGGATTAAAATTCATACCGACGTGGCTTGACGGCGTTAAAAAAGGCGCTGGCAAAATCAACAACACGCTTCAAAGCGTACTTGGAGGAGTGGCAAACTTTTTCAATAAAATCGGGCTTGGAAATATGAGCAACGGTATAGAACGCATAATGGGTAAGTTTAGCCGTATAAAGAATGAGATAGGAGATATCACTGGCGCTGCCAAAGATATTATGGCGATATTCACTGGCAATCCCGTTGGTGGTTTGATGACTGTGATTGCTAAAATCGTCTCGTTGATGAAGACTACTCCAGAAGGCAGAAAAGCTTTGCAGAAGATATTTGACGTGTTTAAAAAGATTGAAAAACCTGTTGAAAAAATTCTTGATAGCGTGATTAAGTTGTTAGCGCCGTTGACAGATCTCTTGGCGGATATACTGGCTCCGATAGCGGACTTTTTGGCAAGTGCGATTATTCAACCTTTGCAGTGGCTAACGGATATTATCAACGCTGTGATATCGGGCATAAATAGATTCTTTAACGCGATTAAAAAGGTAGGCGAAGCGATATTCAACTTCATCACGGCTCCGTTTAAGGCGATATGGGATGCAGTAAGCGGGTTCTTCGGCTGGATTGGCAGTTTGTTCGGTGGCGGCAATAAGGCGCACGAGAATGTTCAAAAGGCGAAAGAAGCGTCGAATATTGAAAAGTCAAAGAGCGAAACGAAAAATGAAAGCAAAGCTTACCACATCGGCACAATTGAGATACATTCAAATGCGACTGACCCTAAAGCGGTTGCGGATGAAGTGTTGAGGCAACTGGGACTTGAAGCCGCAGCGCATGGATGAGGTGATGTGAATGGCTAAAGCGAAGTTATATGGAGAGGATATCGTTGGAGTTGAGAGTGTAGAATACACGTTTGAGCCGTTCAGATACGATACCTATAACCGAGCAAATAAAAGCCCGGTTGTGGTGAAAGGCTCGCCTCAACTACGCACTGTAAGGGTAAGTGGTAAAGTTAGCACTGATCAAGTGAGCATAATACAAGGCTTCGAAGATAGAGAACCTTCTTCATTCACCTCTCCGATTGTTACATTGGCCAAATGCGTGGTGAAAAGGATTCGGATGTCGCAAAGTGGAAATGATTTCGTGAACTACACCATAGAGTTGCAAGAAGTAGATGATTTCGTCGAGGTAGGTCAAAATGGTTGAAATATGGCAAGCGACGGTAAAACACATAAAAGATCCGACAGGAGATACAGCGGAGATAGTGGTACCACCAACTGAGGACTTGCACTTGTTCGATGAAGTCGACTTGAGCAATATTGGATTGAATTCGACGTGGTACGTGTCGAGCCTTAAAAAAGAAGCCACAAAAATGCGTGTCGGTTTGATGAGCAAAACTGCGGTGCTTGGCAGGAGTATGGTTATCAAGGATTATTCTGGTCAATATGTCGATTCTATCTTTGGAGAATTCGCCAGTTTAACTGGTTTGACCTTCGACGTTGGAAGTTGCGGTTCAATTAAGATAGACGATGCTACTTCATGGATTGGCACGACTATACAGAGCGCTTTGAAAGACCTTGCGGATCAAGTCGGAGCTTATCTGATAGTGGGTGCGGATAACGTCAAATTGGCAGATTCGCCTCAAGAAACGAATGGCAATATAGTTGAGCCAAAGAATGTTCTTACTGTTGCACAAGATGCGAACGCTATGGGTGTCGCTACTAAGGTGGTTGCGACGTGGATTGATGAAGACGGTAATACCATTGAAATAGACGGTGAAGTGAGTGGAAGCTTTGGACTGGATCTGTATTATTATATCGACACGTCGAATATGGACAGCGAAAGCAGAGCAAGAGAAGCCGTGGCTCAAAAGGTAAAAGACTTCGAAGAACAGTTGAATACGCAAAACGTTACTATGGCCGGGATTGTGGATATTAAAGTTGGGGACACTTTAAGCGGTTACGGAGTGGTGCAAGAAGTGAATTATGAGATAGGCAATAGAATATTGACAAAGGTTGTGGTGGCATGAATCTGTTTTCGTTTATCGAAGAAATAGCGAAGAAACAAGCAGCGAGAGCTTTGAGACAAATAAAGCGCGGGATTGTACAAGACCATGACCAAAATAAGATAGTCGCATTACTTCCAGAAAATCAAGGGCAAAGCAAGATACCGATAGAGTTTTATACTGACGGCGAAAAAGGCGTTATGTTCATACCGAAAAACGGCGCAAGGGTGCTTGTGGGCGAGCCACAGAGAAAGAAGACGAGAAAAATAATTGGGATATATCCATCTGACGTTGACAAAGACGACCATGTAGCAAGAGTGGTTGCGGATGATGAAATAGTTATATTCTCCAAGGATAATGTTATATCTATCGACAAAAATGAGATAAAGGTTACCAATAAAGACAATAAAGCGGTTGTCACGATAAACGGGGCAAATATACAGATAACGGCAAACACGGCAGACGGAGCTATAAGTGTAGAAGCGCCTGTGGGAACAATCCAGTTAAGCGCTCCGCAATCGGATGTTACTGTAACGGGAAACCAAGGGAGTTACGGAGTGGCTGCGAAACTTAAGGATCTTGACGACCGTGTAACTGCGCTTGAAAAGAGTTGATGCGTATGGATATAAAGATACGGCAAAACGCTTTGAGCGTGAGAGGCTCTGATTTTGAGCTAACGGATGACCCGATAAATTCGTTCGAGTTCGAGTTGTTAACGGATGTTGGCACTAATCAAGCTAATCTCTTGTTCGGTTCTCAGATAAGCGAATTCGCAAAGCAAGCGGATGGAGAAAAATTGGTAAAAGCCGAGATACAACGCATAATGCGAGCACACAAAATGCGAGGGAGTGTGAACGTGCATCGAACAGCGAAAGGCATACATGCACGTGTGGATGACGAGGTGAACGCTTATGAGTACCTCTTTGAATAGTATTCTGGAGCAGTTGGAAAACGATTTTTTAAGCCGGCAGGGTAAGATCACATCTATCGATGATGGTACTGTGATACAAGCTTTGTTGGCTGCGTATGCGTCGAATTTACTTGATTTGTACGATACGCTCGCAAATACGGAGAATCAAGTGTTTGTGGACACCGCTACAGGTTCGTATTTGGACAGGATTGCGTCGCTTGTAGGATGTACTAGGAAAGGTGGAGAAAAAGCGACTGGCACTGTCACGTTTTCGAGAAATACTCCGGCGGATAATGATATCGTGATACCGAAGGGCACGAAAGTGCGCACACAGATAGATTCGAGCGGGAACTACTATATCTTCACCACGGATTCGGATGTGACGCTTGAAAAAGGTTCTACGAGCGTAGATGCGAACATAACCGCTGAAAATGTTGGCACGGCTTATAACTTGCCGTCAAATACCATTATGGTAATGATGGATCACGTGGCGGGGATAACATCTGTCACGAATGCGAATCCAACCAGTGGCGGTGTGGATGTTGAAAGCGATGAGGATTTTAGGGCAAGGATACCGCAGTATATTTCTTCGTTGGTGAGAGGTACAAAAACAGCGCTTAAAAGCGGTGCAGAAAGCGTCCAAGGTGTTGGAAGCGCTACCGTTGTTGAGAGTTCGCCTGGGAGCGTGAATGTGTATATTTCATCGGTAAGTGGGGATGTAACGCAAGATCTGATTGACAACGTTAAGAATACACTAAATGATTATCGAAGCGCTGGGATACAGGTTAACGTGTATGGAGTGCTTTCGATACCCGTGAGCGTTACGGCAACGCTGACGATTAAAGATGGATATAGTGGTGTTCAAACGAGTGTGCAAAATGCTTTGGTTGACTTTTTGAACAAGAAACCTCAAGGCGAAAGCGTGCGTGAAAACGAGATTATCGCTGTTATTATGGATGTGGATGGCGTAGAGGATATTTCAAGTTTGTCGAAGGTTGCACATTTTGATGGGACGGTTTTAACTGCAGTTGGCGGAGAGACAACCGCTGATATAGGACATTCTGTGATCCAGAGCGGTTATAAGGTATACAAGAACGGTTCGGTGTTGAGCGATGGTACTGACTACACTTTGAACACTTCCACGGGAGTTATAACGTTCACCAACGCGCTGACTGCAAACGATGTGATAAGAGTGGTGTGCGATTATACGGATACGAATATATCTGTCAATCAATTCGAAAAAGCCGTCGCAGGGACGGTGAGCGTAACATGATCCGTGAAAAGCTCCCCTCATTTTTACAAGCCTCCGATGATTTAATGGAGGCTATTATTTTTGCCGTGAACAATGCGGATTCGCAGATACAAGAAAAGATAAGCGATATTCTGATTCACGCTTTTGTGGACACAGCTACGGGGGAATATTTGGATAGAATTGGATTGTTGGCGGACGTTAAGAGGGACGGGCGTAGTGATGAGGATTTCAGAGCTCCGATTGTGGCAAAGATAACTACACCGTCGGGGACTGTAGGAATGTTAAATAACTTGATAAGGGCATTGACGGATGAAGAGGCGTATATTGAAGAAGTTTTTGACAAAGACGGCGTTTTACGTTTTCGAGTTCACGCTAATTATGAACGGTTTTGGGATAAGACTCCTAAAAAAGCGTTTGAAGATGCGGTGGAAAGCGCTAAAGCTGCGGGAACGGTGCCATTGTGGTATTTCAAGCTCTCGGAGGCGTTAAAGGAAGTTGTGAATATCATCGAATACGTCTCCATGCCAAAAGAAACGCTGAGCGACGGGGAAAGTCTCAATGAAGATGTGCAAATGCCGAAAGAAGCCGTCAGCTTGCCGCATGCGGAGCCGGCGGATGATGAATTACTTGGTGAACAAAGCACGTGGAGTTTGTACACTCCACCGTTCAAATGGGATGAAAGCGATTGGAATTTGGCAGAATTTCACTGAAGGGAGCGATATAGATGATATTTGACGGTCAAAAAGATGTTGAAAAATTGAGAGGACATGTGAGAATTGAAGTCAAGAACGCAAAAGGCGAAGTCGTGCGTGTATACGAAAAAGACAATCTCATAGTTGACGCTGGCAAAAATTTATTGAGAGACTTTTTGAAAGGTGATTCTGTGCAAGGTTTGAGCCGTTTAGCGTTGGGAACTGGTACGACTCAAGCGAGTGCAAGCGATACCGCGTTGGAGAACGAAACATATAGACAGGCTTTTTCGGATATAGCGGTAGAGAATGGACTTTTGAGATTGACAACGTTTATCTCATCGAGCACCACATCTGGAGATTTTACGGAGTTTGGGCTGTTCGGCAATGGTGCGACTGATACAAGCGGGAGCGGTACGCTGTTTTCACGGGTTGTGTATTCGTCGCCGGTGTCCAAAAGCTCTGCAGAGTCTTTGACGGTGCAGTGGGATATAACACTCTAAGGGTGGTGTAAGAGATGTCTTACACTCCAGAGACGATAAACAGTGGTGACCCTATAACAGCAGAGTGGGGAAACAAAATAGAGCAAGAGCTTGCAACTATCGGTAACTATATGGGAAAGCTTGATCTTGTATCCGATTTGCCGTCATCTCCACAAGCTGGAGATTTTTATCTTGTAATGGAAACAGCAAAATTCTATTTATGGACAGGATCTAAATGGCAAACAATAGGTGGTTCAACTGTATTGGGTACGGCTGCCAATAAGCCAAATGCAGAACAATTGGGAAGAATATTTGTTAGTACAGATACTCATGAGATTTATGCAGATAACGGCACACAATGGATAGCAATTGATGGCATTGGCACACCTTCCAATACTGCAAACACGACAGTTAAAAGAGATTCTAATGGTAATTTCTCTGCCGGGACAATAACTGCGAATTTAAATGGCCATGCCACAAGTGCTACAAGCGCAACAAACGCTACGAATGCTTCAAATGCCGATACAGTAGATCATGAGCACGCAAGCGATTTTACACACGCAAAAAACGGCGCCAAAAACATATGGGTTCAATCTACAGCTCCAACTTCAGCCAGTGTTGGCGATATCTGGATTGATACATCAACGTGAGGTGAAAAATGATTAAGGTATTTGATGGAAACTCGTGGATACCAAAAAGAAATAATCCAAACGCTCATATCGACGGACCTTATATAAAAACTTATGACGGATCAGAATTCAAGCATCATTTTTTTAAGTTTTGGGACGGTTCAAGTTGGAAATTACAAAGTATATCAATTAACGGATTGCCGTTCTTACCGAATGACGCTACAGCGATGTCAAACATTGTAAACGATAGTACGGCTTTGAATGCGATGATATTTGATGGTCCGTTAATGTCTTTGGTTGTACAATCTTATACAGCTTTAAGCGCAATTTGGGCAAACGATACAGCAAGAAGACTTATGTGGAACTCTGCGGTCGCAAGAAGGCAATTATTTTTATATCCTCAACAATTGCAAGCAATAACAACAACAAGCCTACCTAATATTACAGATGATACGGCAAATATTTTAGATTCAGATGCTAGTGCCGGATATTTGACTAAACTTGCAAAAAACGGAGGAGTTGGAGGCGGCGGGAACAATTTTTGGTTTATCACAAAATCTTCTGGAGATTGGATAATTTGGGTGAAAGTGTTTGACGGATTTAGTACTGGTCAAAACATATACGATTGGTATTACATAGCATTTAGAACCCCAAACAAAGGAATCAACGGTCCAATACAATATTCCGTTTCAATTGACAAGACCAATAGATGGCGCGGCGTTTGCAGAGTACAACAAGGTGGTATGAATTTAGAAATAAAAGATGCTAATAATCTTGTTTCCACGTCATCATCTTATGCTTATGTTTGGTACATACAAGTATAACCGGAGGTATTGACCATGAATGCAGAAGTGGAGATCATAAAGCGACTAACAGAGCTAAGTGGAAAAATAGATGCGCTCGAGAAAACTCAACGCGCTTTTGAGGAGCGAAACGCTGGAGAGCACCAAGAGATAATGGCACACATTGAAGAGTTGAAATCAGACGGCAAAGACACACGAATAACAAACGGCGCGCAAAACGACAGACTGACAAGGTTGGAGACGGCATTTGATGCTCACATCAAAGAGGAAGCAAAAGACAGAAACTCTTATATGTGGCGGTTCGGCATTATAATAACACTCATAGTATTCGCAGGCGATATCATCTCAAAATTCTTCGTATGATTATGGACAGCATACAGGTATTCACGAAATCCTTCGAAAGAGGGATTTTTTTTATGCCGCTTGGAGATATTCATTTCGACGCCTTTTGCGATACTACAAGGTTAGAGAAAGACATCCAAGAAATCAAAGAACACGGGTATTATACGGCTCTTATAGGAGATCTCTTTGATGTGGGATTTTTCAATCACGTTAGAGACCTTGAAGAAAGAGAGCGCACGTTGAACGACGCCATGCGAAGCCTCAAAACTCTATTGCATCCTATCAAAGATCGAATTCTCTGTGTGGTAGAGGGCAATCACGATAGGAGAATCTCCAAAGCGACGGGTTTCGATATATTAGAAGAATTAACAGACGACCTTGGTATCCCATATGCGAGAGGGCAAGCAATCTTAGATCTCCGAGTGAGACAAAGAGGCTATACCAAGCGTGATGGCAAATATTCATACGTTATCGCTCTGTCACACGGTTACGGTGGTGGAAGGACACACGGTGCCAAGGCTAACAAGATAACGCACTGGATAGGCACGTGGGAAGGGATAGACTTGTTTATCCTTGGGCACGTCCACGCTCCTATGAGTATACCAACTGCGAGATATATCTTTGACCATCGGACTGGCAAAGTTAATGTTAAGGAGATACGCTCCATAATATTGACGGCTTATCAGGAGCGGGCTCTCTACAGCGTGCAAGGATTGTATCCTCCAAGTGCGAGGCTCAATTATCTTGTACACCTTCGAGGAGATAAGAAGCAGATAACGATAACCGAGAGAGAGGTGTGATATGCGTTATCTACAAGTGAAGGATTTTGATGTTGCTCTGGTGATGGATTATTCGGAGCTTGAAGTGTTGTATGAGGCGCTCATCTATATGCTTGAGCAGTTGGACATCGAATTCACCGA
>Ga0256840_1002986_pt1 | contig 14185 bp, 11 predicted proteins | sample 355202metaG_FD_185969 | JGI IMG/M metagenome (GOLD analysis project Ga0256840, IMG submission 185969) | Hydrothermal vent microbial communities from Mid Atlantic Ridge, Atlantic Ocean - 355-202 | ecosystem: Environmental > Aquatic > Marine > Hydrothermal vents | place: Atlantic Ocean: Mid...
ACACTTTGATGCTCAACAACTCATTCGCTCCTTTTTGAAACTCATAATTAGTTTTAAGAATTTTTCTTTCAAAGCCTTTCTCTTTGAGTATTTTTAAAATAGGTGCTAAATATTCTGATTTTTCATTTTTTAAGTTGAGTAATGGAAATATTTTGACCTCTTTCTTTGATATTCTACACATTTCAAGTATTGAATCAATATGAAACTGTAAATCAAAGTGTTCACTGTATAAAAATAGGAAGTGTGAACTTAACACTAAATCAAAACTATCATTTTCAAATGATAGTTTTGGTAGTTCGTTATGAATATATCTTTTTTCATTTTTACCACTTTCATAATCTTTGATAAAGTTACTCATAGCTGTCAATCTAATATTTATAAGTTCATCAACATTTTCTATATTTTTCCAAACAAAATCATTTTGATTTTGTTTTAGTTGCTCACTAATAACCTGTGAAGTTTCATCTATTCTTTTTTGTATTGCATCTTTTGTAAATTGATAAATCGGGTCTATTGAAGTAATGTTTCCATTTAGTTTTGTAACTTCAAAATTGAAACTAGATGGGCCATCGCCACACCCTAGTATTTTAGATTGTAAATCTTTTTTTGAGAGTTGGAACATATTTTGGTACTCTTCAAGATTTCTTCCCCAAGGCACTACATTTTCTAATTTCACCTTTTAATCTCCTTGATATCGTGTATATAACTATTATAAGCGGAGTAACCTTAAAATAAAAATTCATTTCCAAGCACTTTACAACTAAATATTATTTTAAAAGAATTTTAGGTGTAATTTTGAGAGTGATTTTCTTTGATATTGTATTTTCAATAGCACTCTTTACCGTCTGTAAGTCCTTGTGAGTAAGCCCAAAAGTTGAGATTAATTCTAAATCGACTAGAACTGATTCATCTTGTGTTTGAATACTTAAAACATTTAGCTCTATTGTCTCTTTTTCTAAATCCATATATCTAATCATCTCAAGTTTTTTGTAATAATCATTTTTTTCTATCATGTCCGAAAAAGATATAAAAAGGGGAATTGCAATAATTGCCATCATAACAGATGTATAAATGATACCTTTTTTTGCTTTTGTAACTGGGGCAAAACCAAGCACTATGAATGTTAATGCCGCACTAAGAGTTATACCGACAAGGTTCGTAACAAAAAGTAAAAAGGAGCCATAAATAACATTGAGATCACCAAGCCCTATCCCTATACCTGTAACACTAAGAGGTGGGACAAGTGCAACTGCTATGGCAACTCCTGCTAGTGACTTTGCTACTTCCTCTTTAGAACTTGCATAAGCACCTGCAATTCCTGAAAATATAGCAACCATCAGGTCAAGTAGATTTGGGTTTAGCCTTCCTTGCATCTCAGGAGTTATATGCTCGAGTGGTATTAAAAATGTAAATATTGCAGAGAAAAAGAGTGCCATCCCTATCCCATAGGTGAGTGTTTTAGCACTCTCAAAGAGTAAAAACTTTTCCGCTCTTACAACTCCCATAGAGAGAGATACTATTGGTGCCATTAGAGGAGCTAATATCATTGCCCCGATAATTACAGGAGCTGAATTTGCAAAAAGACCTGTAGTAGCAAGTAAACTACTTAAAACCATTAAAATCAAATATATATACGAAAACTTAGCACTATTGCGTAAACTTGCAAATAGCTCTTTAAAGTCATCTTCACTTGCTTTTTTAAATAATGGAAGTTTGCCCCCTATTAAAATAGTACTTAACTCCCCTTTTGGTAAAGTATTGAGCTTGATAATATCTTTTTCCACTATGTAATTATCATCATTTTTGACATTATCAATCAAAGCTCTTCCTAGATGTAAGACGATTGCGTCTTGAAGCACTTCGAGTTCAACTTTCTTAGCACTAAGAAGCTTGCTATCGAGTATATAATCCATTGGCTGATCGGAACTGATTGTAAGTTTGGATGTTTGAATAAAACCTAAACTTTTTGGTAAGCTCAGTATAGAGATGCGCTGATACACAAAAATACTAAGGAGATACCATATATACGAGAGAAGTGAATTTGGTGCTAAAACAAATGCATTTAGTTTTCCATCGTGGATAGAAAGCTCATCACTTATAGCTGATTTTTCATTCGCTATAGTATGCTCAAGTATAGTGATACCAGAAGCTGCTGTTTGAATTTTATGCTCTTTGGATGTGATAAATGTATAGCTTTTAAACTCTATGCGAAAGAGATTTGAAAAGAATATTTTTAGCTTTTCAAGCCTGCTAAGTTCATTGAAATTTACTTTATTCATCCCATGCATATCGCCAATGACTACACGGTTAAAAGCAATCAGTTCATTACATTGGAGTAAATCTACACAACTTAAAAGATTATGATTAAAAGCATCATCAATTGCTTCAAAAATATCTTTAGAGATAGCATAATTTTTTGTTGCCCCAGGGCAATGCTCATTTGAAATAATTCCAATTTTTAAATTTATATTTAAATGATTTTTAAAAAATATTTTAATCTCATCATCACTAAGATACAACAAAGTAAGAGTTGCTGCTGATGTCTCTTCAAACCTATAATTGTGTGAATAAATTATAGGTATTAAATCATAGTACGCTTTGAGATGCTCAAGAATATTTTCAAATATATTACTCTCTTGTAATCCTTCTACTATTATGTTTATTTTTGTATATTTTACCTGTTTCATGAATATCCACTGTTAAATTAATAAAATTTTTCGTAACATTACAATATGGAAATATAAAATTATAGTATGTTTTTATATTAATATATTTATTTTATTAAATAACACTGTAGTATGCGAAACACTATTATCGAAAATCTTCTTTTGCTCTTTCTAGTGCATTCGTAAAGTCCATAATCTCTCCACCATATTTTTCTTGAAATTTTCTTGCCATCTCTTCGTTTGCAAAGGCATATTTACTTACTCTGCTCATTGTACCTCTTTTTTTACTACCAACAACATAATAGGCTTTATTTACATCTATAAACTTCAAAGACTCTACATCTACAACTTGTGGATTTTTAACTGTGACACCATCACCCAAATGATCTTCAAGACAATGGATAGAACAATACTGATGCTTTTCGCCATCTACAGTTGCAGAGTGAGAAGTTTTATAAAACTTAACTAAATCCATGCCACATCTGTCACAATACCTTTTATCTGGTCCCTCTTGAACCAAAGTAGCTTCATTTTCGCTAACTGACTGAAACATTCCAGATTTTACATGTGGGTTTTTCTCAGGACCACATCCAAGCATTAAGAGTGCAACTACAACTGTTGTAAATATTTTAAACATCATTTTTCCTTTTAATATTGCATAAGCTTACCAACAAATAATTACAGTTTTGTTAATTACACTATAATTAGATAAAAAATGGATAAGCAGTGAAATCAAAAATAACACACTACCTCAAAGAGATCATAATTTTCTTTATAGTTATGACTGTTTTAGCAAATGCAATAAGCCTCTACAAAAGCATTGATTTAAAAAAAGAGCAGTTTAATCTGACAAATATCACTCTATTAGATGGTGAAAAATTCACACCAAAAACAGATAAACCCTTACTTGTTCACTTTTGGGCGGATTGGTGTCCAACCTGCTCTATGGAAGCATCCAACATCCAAAGAGTTTCACAATACTATGAAGTTTTAACAATTGCCGTAAAATCAGGAAGCGATGAAAATATAAAAAAATATCTGCAAGAAAACAACCTTAACTTTAAAGTTATAAATGATAAAAATGCTTTTATAGCACGAGATTTCAACATAGCAGCTTACCCGACTACATTTATATATGATAAAGATAAAAATCTGGTTTTTTCTGAGGTTGGATATACAAGCACTCTTGGATTGTTTGTTAGAATGTGGTGGGCTGAGTTTTAAACTATACTAAGGACTTACCTTTAAAGGAAGTGTTTAAAAAAGCTGGTTGGAAACCAAATATATCCAGCAAGCAAAGCTCGCTGAATATGAAGTGGTCATTTTATTTAATCTTTACAGCATACGCCTTATCAGAAAGTGGTACCCATGGGCGTTTTATATGTTGAGGACGGCGTTTCGTAGAGTCTTCATCTAAACCACGAGTTAAGTCATCTCTCCACCCTTCGTAAATTTTGAAGTTATTTTCATAATTTACATAGATGTCACCTATCTTATCACCCTTTTGAGCAGGCTCTAAAATAACTTTTTGGTGCCAACAATGCATACCAGAAATAGGGTCTGGATGTGCAGCAGCAACAGCATTTTGCCATGAACCACTTAAGCCATCCCACCAGATATTTCCACTATCTTTGTTTTGTTCAGCAAATCTCTCAGCTTTGAATGGCACGATACCCTCAACATATTTGAGTTTACCCTCTTTCCCATCCATTTGAATCTCGGCAGTAGGAACACCAAAGCTATTGAGTCCAGCAGTTCCACTATAATCCTCAATCTTAATCTGTCCACCCTCTTTACCTACATTTGCAGGTGAATGAGCCATAAACTTAGGGTCGTTCATATCTCTTGCAACTGGTTGTGAATCAACTTTACCGTCTGTTACACCATTTGGAATAGTTACAGAGTTTACTAGTTTCCATCTACCACCATGATGTGAACAAGCAAGAGTTCCCGGAAGTACACCCTCAGTTGGCACTGCCATAGCTACAAAGTAACCAGATTCTAAACCTGTTACACTATCTGTAATTCTCACACGAATAGCATCACCTCGTTTAAAGCCTTGACGAGCAGCATCTGGAGTTGAAATCCAGATAGGGTCGTGATTTTGTGAAATTTCCATCAGGTGCTTAGAGTTTGCAGAACGCGTATGGATGTTATACGGCAGACGGAACACTGTATTTAACGCATATGAATTTTTCTCAGTCATATAAGAGTGGTCAACATGAGACACGATGTGAACCATCTCTTTTTTCTCTTTTGGAGTTCTAGGATAAAAAGGAATCGCATATTCTGGCCACTTCCAATCATCAGCTAACCACTCACAGAAGAAGTCAAGTTTCTTGTCAAGCGTAGCAAAACCTTCCATTTTCTTGCCATCAATTTCAATACCGATAGATTTTTCTTTACCGTGAGATTTAGCGGTCATTACACCTGTACGCGTATCAGTATGAACATGTTTTTTATCATACTTATGCCCGTGAGAGATGTAGTTTTTACCATCATCTTTAATCTCTTTTTCTTGTGCAGAATAGATTTTATTCTCCTCCATCCAAGCACCATGATCTCTCATATACTCATATACTGGGAACTCAGCATTTTTGTAACGACTATCAGATGTAGCAGTAGCTTTAAGATTTGGTAAGTTGTCACCAAATGCAGCATCATACCACTCAGCAATAGTTACAGGAGTTCCAGGAGTCTTTTTAGATTCCCACATAGATTTGATAGACTTTGTTTTAGCATCATCAATGAAGATATCACCCTTAGGGTCAATATAATTCACACACATATCAAACCAAAATTCATTCTCTTCCCAAACTTCACCAAGACCAGCTTTGATATGAGCTTCAAGTGTTGCTCTGGCTGGATTATTTGGTTTCCAACCAGCTTTTTCTAAAGCAACTCTCATAACAGGCTGACGAAACGATGTCCATCTTGCTGGCATTGTAGCTTCAGAGTGTTGGTCATGTCTCTCACCCGCTAAACCAACAGGAAGAATATAATCAACATACCAGTTAGTCTCAGACCAAACTGGAGATAGGTTAAATGTAAGCTCCATCTTAGACTCATCTTTAATAGTCTCAATCCATCTGAAACCATCTGGATTAATCCATACTGGATTATACATACGAGGGATCCAAACAGATAATTTTTGAGGAACATTAAGTCCTTTATCTATCCATTTTTGTTGCCATTTTTTATCACTTAGTAAGTGAGGTAGTAAAAATGACATCTCATATGTTGAGAGTGGCCACTCTGGTGGGAAAGAAAGCTCATTATACACATCAACCTTAGGGATATTAGAGCCCCGTTTACCTTGACCAACAGTAGCAGAACCACCCTTTCCAGCAACAGAAATTACATGAAAATGGTGGAAAAATGTACCACCCTCTGGACCAATAGCACCACGAAGAGCCAATGGCAAGAAACCTGTACGACCACTCATCCAACCACCACGGTTACCCGCTGCAGTTGCTCTCCAGAAATATGTAGATACAGCTGTTCCAGCCCAAATAAACATATCATAAAGCTCTTCAAGTCTGTTAGAAGGAACACGAGTCTCTTTTGAGACATGCGCAAGTGTATATGGAGTGTATAACTCTTTCAAAGTATCTAAAAATGCGTCAAAATTATCTTTAGTTGGGATTTTAGAGATATACCCCTTATCAACCATAAACTGTAAATACTTTTTATTATCCAAAAATACTTCCCAGTTCATCCATTTTTTAACAAAATCTCTATCTACCTTACCTTCGTTCAAAATTCTTTGTGCTAAATAAAGGTAGATAAGAGGCTCAGTTCCAGGCCATGCAGCTATCCATAAATCTGCCATACCAGCAGAGTTACTCATTCGAGGATCCATAACTACAAGTTTTGCACCCTTAGCTCTTGCATCTGCTATAAAAGAAGCTGATTGTTGGAAGTAGTGTCCAGCATCTGCCGCGTGAGAAGAGTTAAGAAAGATTAGTTTCGCATTTGCCCAGTCTGGGGAACTTCTATCATCATTTGCCCACTGAATAGTTGGTGTACGACCACCAGATGAACAGATGTTAGTATGTGAGTTAAAGGCATCACACCCAAGTGTATGCCATACTTTTCCAGTAAAACCATTCTCATTTGGACGACCAACATGAAACATTACTGTTTTTTTAGATAACTCATCACCTTTAGCCAATGTATCTCCCATCTTTTTGCCGATAGTAGTCATTGCCTCATCCCAAGTAGTACGAATCCATTTACCCTCACCACGAGCAGAACCTGGAGCTCTTTTGAGTGGGAATGCTATGCGATCTGGATCATACATCTGGCTTTGAGTTGCGTAACCTTTTGCACAGTTGCGACCACGAGAAGCTGGATGTAGTGGGTTACCCATATATTTTTTAACTGTAAAAGTTTTTTTATCAATCCACGCTGTTAAACCACAAGAAGCCTCACAGTTTGAACAAGCAGTTGGAATAATCATATAATCATTTACTTCGATTCCATCTGGATTATCTTCGCTTCTTACACCTTTACGGTCAATTCCACCTCTTTTCCAGTCATCTCCATCAAGCTCTTTAAAGTCTGCCCACTCATCCATTGGAGGATAAAATGATAATGAATCTGGAGTATTTGTAAATTTACTTTCACTTACGGACTCTGCTAAAGCATCTGTTGTGAAAACGCCCTTAGCAATTGCTGCACCTGCAACACTAAACGCAGCACCTTTTAAAAATGTTCTTCTACTTTGTAAATACATCTATCTCTCCCTAACTCATTGGTAATAATTGTGGAATCATTAGCCAAACATGTTTAACTAACCACAGACCTGCTAAGGCTAAAATTGCCGCAAGTTTTAATAGGCTCTCTTTTTGAGTAGCTCTATACATTAAGATAAGTGCCATTGGAAGGAGATATGCTATCCATTGACCTAACCAGAACATTACAGTATATGGACCATCACCTTTTATATACTCTAATACTGCCGCAACCTCTTCGGCTTTCATAGGACCAAATATATACTCCGCCATATATAAAATAAACGACATCAATGCACTTAAACCAAGAACAGTACCTAGAGTTCTTTGCGCATCCCCTTGAAGTTTCGAGCCCCCAAGTAAAAGCATAAAAGCTGAACCAGAAAGTAAAGCTGCAAATATCATCTGAGCTGATTCTGTAGGCATTTGCCATAACTCTCTTGCTGTACACTGAGCCATAAGTCCAGCAGTATAAAGCGTAACTGGAATAGCGAGTAACACTACCCATGTTAAAGCCTTATCAAAGGCTACATTGTCTTTTTTGATGGAAGAGAGGAATGCAAGTAAAAATAATAAACCAACAAAAAGCGTTGCCATCCATGCACCAACTGTAATAGCTGAAGTCCAATGAGGATGGAAAAATATATGCCACATTCTAAATGGCTGATGTAAATCTGCAAGAGTAAAGAGTAAAAATATATGGATAAAGATAAGAGATACCACAGTTGTAGAAAATCTTAAATCTTTTGCTGATTGGGGATGTTTTCTAAGAAGTAAAAACAACATAAAAATCACACCAGTACCTATACTTTTTGCCCACATATTCACTGTAACAAGCCAAGGCCAAACTGTACCTGGAAGTGCTACATCTAAAGTTACCACAGCATTTGTAGCTGCTAAAATTTCATGTGCTGCCATTAGTGGTGTCCCCCTACAGGAAGTGTTGTAATTTTTCCGAACAATGAATGCCCGTCAACTCTTTTAGAAGCAAGAGGGTTAAGACTTACATTGCCACCATTAACATAAAAATGGTGAGGATTTGTCCCTTTTTCTGGCTTACGAACTTGAACATTTCCTTGGTTCACTTGAATATACTTAGATATGTTTGAAGTTGGATCATCCAAATCACCAAATATATTTGCCTGAACTGGACAAGCTACAACACAAGCTGGCATCATAGATGAAGCAATACGGTGTGCACAATAAGTACATTTATCTGCAGTTTGTGTTTGTGGGTCTATATATATAGCACCATAAGGACAAGCCATAACACAACCAGCACAACCGATACAACGCTCTTTATCAATGTTTACAATTCCATTATCAAGATAATGAAGAGCAGATACTGGACAAATTCTCTCACATGGAGCATTTTGACAATGATTACACCTCAAAGGGGTAAATGTTCTTTTAGTATCAGGGAAAGTTCCCACATCTACATATTTAACACGAAGTCTCCATGTACTGAGTGGGACTTCATTCTCCACTTTACATGCGATTTCGCACCCTTTACAACCCATACACAGGTGTAAATCAACTAGAAAACCTAATTGCATATATTCTCCTTTGAGCTAAACTAAAATGACTATTTTTTACATATTATAAGAACTAATTAACAAAAGAACAAGGTCTTATATTTAGTAAACTTATAATTGAACTGTAAAAATATTATCAAAGTAACCTTAAACTTTCTGCGGATAAGTGATAAAATTTTGATATTTTTAACTCTATGGGTAATTTAGAAAAACTAATTTAGTCCTGAGCCAAAATAACACTAACTAGCAATTTTCACTCTTGAAGAAACTCTTCTGGGTCATCTAAACATTCCATACCATCTGAGTGATCTTGAACATTTGCACCGTAAGTATAGGTGAGTTCTCCACCCATTTTTCCTTGATACAAAATTCCACCTGCGATGAGTGCAAGCAAAACAATAGCTATAACTTCTAGCTTGATGATTTTTTTGTAACATCCATAGAGTTTAATAATGGTGACTACAATCATCCCAATCATAAGATAAAGAGCAATATTTTTATGCTCTTTAAGTAATGTTTGTCCATCACCTGAGAGGAAGACATATACATCTGAGGCATCCTCTTTACCTGTGAAAAAAGCGATAATAATAAAAATAGTTGTTATAGCCATAAAACGAGTGGAGATTTTTGACATAAGTTCACTTGACTTATATAAGTAAGCAAGACCTAAAACGAGAGAAATAATTGGTAAAACGATAGCGAAATGAGTAACGGGAGGGTGTAACATAAAATATCCTTTTGCTAAAATACAAGGATATTCTACATCTTAATTTTATAATTTTTTCTTATAAAATAAAACTACTTTGTTAATCTAACTCTAACTGATTGCTCATGAGCAGTTAAGCCTTCAGTATTTGCTATTAGAGCACACTCTTCTCCAATCTCATTGATAGCTTTATTTGAAAAAGAGATTATTGAAGTTTTTTTCATAAAGTTTTCAACTCCAAGAGGAGAGTAAAACTTCGCTGTTCCACCTGTTGGCAATGTATGGTTTGGTCCAGCCACATAATCGCCAATAGCTTCAGGAGTATTATGCCCTAAGAAAATTGCACCCGCATGTTTTATAAATGGGAGATACTCAAAGGCATTATCTGTAGCAATCTCTAAGTGTTCAGGTGCTATCTCATTCATAAGTTTAATAGCCTCATCCATGCTAGATGTAACTATTATAGCTCCACGCTCCTCTATAGACTTTCTTGCTATCGCTTCTCTAGGAAGTTTCACTAACCAGTTTTCAAGCTCCACTTTTACTGCATCTGCTAACTTCTGTGATGGGGTGATTAAAATAGAACTTGCCATCTCATCATGTTCAGCCTGAGAGAGCATATCTACTGCCATGTGAGAAGCATCTGCACTATCATCTGCCAAAATGCCAATCTCACTAGGTCCTGCAATCATGTCGATATTTACCTCACCAAAAACCATCTTTTTTGCAGTCGCTACAAAAATATTCCCTGGTCCTGTAATTACATCCACCTTAGGTATAATCTCTGTTCCATAAGCCATTGCAGCGATTGCACTAGCTCCACCAACTTTATAAACCTCGCTCACTCCACAAAGGTGACAAGCAGCAAGTAAAAGCTCATTTGGCTCATTATTTGGTGTTGGTGTACACACTATTATCTCTTCAACCCCTGCAACCTGTGCGGGGATAACATTCATCAAAAGTGAAGATGGATAAGCAGCTTTACCGCCAGGGATATAAAGCCCTGCACTATCAACAGCAGTTACTTTTTGACCGAGTATTGTTCCGTTAGCCTCTGTGTCAAACCACGATTTTGGCTTTTGCTTTTCATGGTAAAGCTTAATTCTATCATATGCTAAATGCAAAGCACTCTTTAATTTTGGCTCTAGCACTTCATAAGCCTTTGCCATTAACTCTGTAGAGATTTTCAAATCTGCATCACTTGATGGTGTCCAGTTATCAAACTTTGCAATATGCAGTTTTAATGCAGAGTTTTTATCAGTTTTTATCTCATCAATAATATTTGCAACAATAGAACTAACATGAGCTATATCCATCTTACCTCTTTGTAAAAGCTCTTCAAATTCGTCCGCAAAATTAGAGTTATTAGTATGTGTAAATATCATTGGTTTTTCCTACTGTTTTTTATGTTTGAAATTATAGCTAAATTGATATATCTCAACTATTAAAGATAAATATTATAATTTAGGGGTTTCACTTTAATAAGAATTATAATTACAATTTGATAAAATTGTTATAATAATTTTTTATGCTCTTATTGGGGAACAAATATGACACAATTTAAAATTCTTATAGCAATATTTCCAATGCTCATACTTACTAGCTCTTTAGATGCGACGCTCAAAACAGACAAAATCACCCTTAAGGGCAATATGATTGTCGAGTATAAGCAAGTTCCAAATTCTGTAAACACTTTTTCTGAAATATTTTCTGAGGGGATATTGTATGGACGACTTAGAACTAATATATTTTTATGGGACTGGCAAGGAAACACCGGCACGGACAATAAGGCTCTAGGAGTTGGAGCAAGCCTTATCTATAAAACTGCTCCGCTTTCTGGTTTAAGTGCCACTCTAGGGATGTACACATCACAAAACCCCTCTTTTTTTAGAGAAGATATCGCTGATTTGGGAAATTTAAAAGCTGGAAAAGATACTTTAAGCCGAAGTGATACCACCCTCACCGGCAACTATGGGATGAGTGTAGTTGCTCAAAGTTATCTACAGTATAACATCTCAAAAATTTCCATATTTGCAGGGCGTCAACTTTTTGAGTCTGTATTTACTGCTTCAAACGATACAAAAATGATACCAAACACATTTGAGGGGATAAGCGCCTCCATAAAAGATGTTGACAAAACAGATATAAAACTCGCTTACTTTACAAAACAAAAACTCCGTGACCACACTGTATCGCACGATGTTTTAGCCTATGGGGACTGGACAAACAATGATGACTCTGCCGCAAATAAAAACTTGACAGTTGAAAAAATTGGCAACAACAATGCTCTTTTCATAGTTGCGATTACAAATAACTCTCTACAAAATCTAAAACTAAATCTAAGCTATATGAGTGTTGTAGATGTTGTGAGTAATGCAACATTTGAATCGCATTACTCCATCCCTATAACATCAGAGTGGACAATCGTACCAGCTCTTAGATATATGAAACAGTTTGATAACTTAAATTCTGATACAAATGTTGCATCTCTTAAAAATGACACACATATTGGTTACAAAAATCCAACGAGTCTAGATTCTAGTTTGCTTGCACTAAGGCTAGATGTAAAAAGTGATGCCTTTCTAGCTCGCATTGGCTACTCCAATATAGCAGATAAAGCAGATATAATTGCCCCTTGGAGAGGCTTTCCTACGGGTGGATTTACTCGTGCCATGGCACAATACAACTGGTATGCAAATACAAAAACTTACATGATTAGAGCGGGTTATGATTTCTCAAAAGCTAAAATTATCCCTGGCTTTAGCATCATGGCAAGGTATGCTATTGAAGATTTTGATGACGCTAAAGATGGAGTTCAAGCAGACAGTAATATTATCCATATAGATGCACGCCAAAATGTCACCAAAAACTTAGAAGCTAAGATAAGAGTAGGATTAGTAACCGCTGATGATTCTATACTAATGTCTGATGGAATTAGCTATAAAAGTGATGTGTCATACAATGAATATCGCTTTGAACTCAACTATTTCTTTTAACCGTACAATGAAAAAAACTTTAATCTTCTTAACCCTTATGCTATCTTCACTCAATGCAGGCACTATAACTATCGCCGTAGCCGCCAATGTTAGTTATGCCATAGATGATTTAAAAAAAGAGTTTCATAAACAACATCCAGAGATAAAAGTTAAAGTGATACTCGGAAGTAGTGGGAAATTAACCGCACAAATAAAGCATGGTGCACCCTATCTCCTTTTTATGTCGGCAAATATGAGATACCCGCAAGCCTTATATAAAAATTCAGATGCTATCACAAAACCTGTAGTGTATGCTCAGGGCGCATTAGCTTACCTCAGTGTAAAAAAACTTGACTTAAGCCAAGGGATGCAACTTCTTACAAGTAAAAAGATATCAAGAATTGCCATAGCAAATCCAAAAACAGCACCCTATGGGATAGCCGCAATGCAAGCTATAAAAAATGCCAACATCTATGAAGATATAAAAAAGAAGTTTATCTATGGTGAGTCCATATCTCAAACAGTATCTTACACAGTAACAGCGACAGATATAGGACTCATTGCCAAGTCATCACTCTTCTCACCTAAAATGAGTAGGTTTAAAAAAGGGATAAACTGGATGGATGTTGAAGCAGAACTCTACACCCCTATAAATCAGGGGATTGTTATACTCAAAGAGGGTAAAAACAACACTGAAGTACAAGCATTTTATGATTTCATCCTCTCTAAAAGTGCAAAAAAAATATTTAAAGATTTTGGATATACTACCCCATGAATTCTCTTAAAGCCATTGTGACAAATATTGATAATGTTGATAGCCTAAATATTGTAAGTTTTGACTTTTACGGTGAAGCTCTCAGTATGATGAGTTTGGATTTAGATGAGTCTATTCAGGTTGGTGTAAACATAGAGCTCACAGCAAAACCAACGCATATAGCTATTGCAAAAGAGTTTAGTGGAACCATAAGCTACTCCAACCAGATAGGAGCCAAAATAGTTTCTATACAAAACGGGCAACTTCTTTGTAGCATCCAACTACAAATAAAAAATACTACATTAGAGTCTATTATCACTCTCAACTCAAGCAAAAGAATGGATTTAAGAGTTGGTGATGAAGTGAAAGCCTTTATAAAAGCGAGTGACCTTTCTATAGTTAAGGTTTTACAATGATAGAAACACTACTCAGCATGGAATTTACACCATTTTTACTCTCATTTAAACTAGCAGCAATTACAACTCTGATTTTGTTTATCATCTCTTTGCCACTTGCTTGGTATCTCTCTCAAACAAGCTCAAAAATAAAACCTTTTTTAGAAGCTGTTACTGCCCTGCCAATCGTTTTACCCCCATCAGTTTTAGGGTTTTATATTTTGGTCGCTCTCTCTCAAAACTCTCCACTTGGAGCTTTTTTTGAGGAGTACTTTGGAGTGCGTTTAGTCTTTAATTTTACAGGGCTTGTAATTGCAAGCTGTTTTTACTCTCTTCCATTTATGGTGCAACCTCTTCAAAGTGGTTTTGAGTCCATAAACAAAAATATGATAGAAGCCTCCTATGTAGCTGGAAAAAG
>Ga0256840_1002987_pt1 | contig 14182 bp, 10 predicted proteins | sample 355202metaG_FD_185969 | JGI IMG/M metagenome (GOLD analysis project Ga0256840, IMG submission 185969) | Hydrothermal vent microbial communities from Mid Atlantic Ridge, Atlantic Ocean - 355-202 | ecosystem: Environmental > Aquatic > Marine > Hydrothermal vents | place: Atlantic Ocean: Mid...
ATCAACTAAACTGGGCTCGTACTCGATTCTTAGGTGAGGAGACTTATCCAATTAAGGGACCGAGCTCACGAATTAGGACCGGGAGACGGCGTCTAGCCAGTTAACATCCTCCAAAGCCACACACTTCCAAGTATCCAAACCCTCACCCAAGTCCGGAACTGACTTTTAAGAACTGCCGAAAACAAGGGCGGTAGGATTCAAAGGAAAACAACAAAGCTTGGTAAACCGGCTTGCTACACTTATTGGTGACATAGGAATTCCACGGGTCCTGATTTCGGCACATTTTTTGGAGAATCTAAATCAACTAAACTGAAAGGGCTCGTACTCGATTTTGAGATGATGACATTTATCCAATTCAAAGCAGGCCAATCCAAGCAGACCTGGGAGCTTTATCGTGCCTGCAGGAAAGCTTTCTCGGCTTCCTTTTTTCAGCGCTTCTAGACATCGCTTATACTGTCCCCAAAACGCCTTTAGGCTCTCAATCGCCTTCACGATGAGCTCGGGAATGGTCGAAGAAAAACGTGGGTTTCGGGTGTACATCACGGCTTTCGTTTTAGGCGCGCTGGTTGGCTTGAGCACATAGCACTTTTCCATACCAATAACTTTTTTATTCTTTTTTCGACGCGCTATCATGCAGGCCTCTTCTTCCTCGGCAATCCGTTTTTCGAAATATGGGACGAGTTCCTCCAAGGGAATATGTGCAAGAGGAGCGGGTGGTTGAGCTATAATTTCAAGGTATTCGGGCTTGTTGGGATCTCCATCTCGAAAATAATCGGGACGCTTAAAGCGTAGGATTTCCCCCCAGTCTCCAGGCATTATCTTGAAATGATCCCAATGCATGACACGTTCCACAAGGCCAGCGCGAACGGGATTTAGCCAAATATAAATCATGGCATCGATCAACGCCTTGGTGTCCAAAAGCCAGGTATTTCCGGGCTCGCTGCCCGACCATAAACTGTCCTGTCGTTGGTGGGCTCGATTGAGGACCTTGGCGTAGAGACCATGAAATTCTTGCATAAATTTTGATCGATGTCCGGTCGTATCCGTTTGGCACATATGGATGTGATTGCTCATCGTCATCACAGCGTGCGGAATTTGTTCATGCTTGAGTGCGGCTAAAATATAGATGTATCCGGCGGCGTTTTTACTCTGACCAGTCGCATCATTACGGAGCAAGAACTGGCGCTGGTTGGTACGGCGAACGAGATTAACGATTTGGTTGGGTAGGTGTTGTTTGGGTGCAGTCATGTAGGTTTTCCCTCCTTTTGAGAGGTACTACCTAACACGTGCCTGAACACCTGTCCAGGCCTTTTAATTTAAGGACTGCGATTGGTAAAATCGCCGACCTTTACAGGAGATGCGTATCTCCCGGTCGTTTTTTGGCGCGGTCGTTTTTTGACGTGTGGCATTCCTCTATTTTTGAATGTCCAAGTGGAAATTATTAGGTCGCATGACGTGCTTTAAAATTTCGATTTTTAACCTTACCATAATTAATGCGATCGATGAGTTCCTTTGCGATCTCACGTTTTACCGCTACAAAAGTGACGTAGTGTAATATTTTGATCTTTCCTATATCACTCTTACTAAATCCAAAATCATTGGTAAAAGCGCCTACTATATCTCCTGCTCTCAATTTCACTTTTTTCCCACCATTCATTTCTACGGTCTCCATTTCTGGAGCGCGAGGTCGCGGATAGTCCTCGGAAAGGTGTTTGGCATATAATATCTCGAATTGGCCCAACGCCTCTTCTAAGACTTCAATATGATGACTTTTGCGGTCGTCTAAAAGAGAGATCGAAATGCCCTCCCTTCCTGCTCTACCCGTTCTTCCGATGCGATGGGTAAAGATGTCTGCCTGCTTTGGTAGATCGTAATTTACGACGACTTCAATATTCTCAACATCGAGTCCCCGCGCCGCGACGTCGGTGGCGACCAAAACACACGCACTTCCCTGATCAAAAAGCATCAAGGTTTTGTTTCGATCGCGTTGTTCCATTCCGCCATGCAGAATCAGAACCGAATGTCCCTCACGACTCAGACTCTCGCCGACGTCATCGCAAGTCACACGCATGTTGCAAAACACAACTGCTGATTTTGGACGATGATGCCCCATAACTCGTAGCAAGGATTCCTCGCGGCCGAGTCGTTCAATGGAATATACTTTGGATTGAATAGGAGAAATCTCATCACTCTGAACGGAAATCCGAACCGGATCGCTTTGAAAAATATCCGCCAAATGTTCAACTTCCTCGTTGAGGGTGGCTGAAAATAACAAGGTTTGACGGTCCATTGGTGTTTGGTCGGCGATGGATTCCACATCCTCGAAAAAGCCCATATCCAGCATTCGATCGGCCTCATCTAATACCAAGGTGGATAAATAATCGAGGTTTAGGGTTTCTCTTTCCAAATGATCGAGCACACGTCCGGGCGTTCCTACAATAATATCAGCGCCGTGACTTAAGGATTCGATTTGAGGACGGATCGAATGTCCGCCGCAAAGAATAAGTACTTTCGTATTGGAAAGGTGGGTTGCCAATCGCCGTATTTCTTTCGCGATCTGTGCGGCCAATTCGCGCGTCGGACACAGGACCAACGCCTGGGGGTAATCTTCGCCGGTTGATTCCAAACGTGACAATAGAGAAAGCGCAAACGCGGCCGTTTTCCCCGTTCCCGTCTGGGCGTGCCCAATAACATCTTTACCCTCAAGCATGGGCGGAAGCGCCTCCGCTTGAATAGGTGTCATTTGTAAATATCCCAAGTTATCGAGTGTACTTAGGTAAGCTGAATCTAAATTTAGTTTTGAAAATGAGGTATCCATTCCCCTATCTAACAGCAATAATAAGAGAAGCAAACAACGAAGGCGTTTAGGGTCCTCACCGACCAGACGATTGTGTAGGTCAAACGCAAGGGAGAACTACATTTTTTCATTTCAACAGAGATCCAAACCCTTTGGAGTGGTAATTTTTCTCAAAATTAGTAAACTCAGATTTATGAAAAAAGTATTGTACATAGGCATTATTTTCCTCGCCTCCTGTCGCTTTGATGCCGGTCTTCGACCCGTCAAAGGCGATGCCACCGTCGCGCCTAAGGACGCAAAGATCGATGCGGGGAAAACCCCCGATGGGTCCAAAGATCAGGGAGGTGTAGAAATGGCCGCAGATCAGAAAATGAACAAGGATATGCCGAAAAATACCGACCTCGGGACCGATATGACGGTCGATAGTGGGAAGGATATGGGTAAGGATCTCCAACAAGATACGGGGAAAGATATCGGAGAAGATATGCCTACTTTGTGCGACAACAATCCTGTTGATCTGCAAATTGACATCGATCATTGCGGTGTGTGTGACAATCAATGTGATCCCGACTTTTCAACTTGTGGTGCGGGATCCTGTATTTGTCCACCGGACGCCGAACCCTGCGGCTCCGACAATACTTGTAAAGATACTCAAAATGATCCCTTCAATTGTGGTGGTTGTGGTATCTCATGCGGGCTCGCCGCTGAATGCGTTGCTGGAAGTTGCGTGTGTCTCGACGGCTATCGAGACTGCGACGGAGTTTGCGTTAACCTGGATTCCGATCCCAATCATTGCGGTGAGTGTGATGAGGTGTGCAGCGGCGAAAAGCGCAAATGTAATAATGGAACGTGCAAAAGTTATTGTCTCGGCGAACCTGAATGTAAGGGGAGCAACAGACAAGTGTCCTGTACCGATAGGGACGATTATTTTCATTGTAACGCCAACTTTACCGACCGATGCGGAGAGGAATGCGGTGTGGGTGAGGCCTGTATAAAAATCAATTTTCTTACTCGAAAATGTCTGAAGATTCGGCCGACAATTGGATGCCAAACCTGCCCCTGCGATGAATGCTCCCGAGATGAATCGTGTAAGGTTTCCCATTTCGCAGGGCGCGAAGTATTCTGCGTGGAGGACTAAATGGCAAAGGGAAAATACTCTGAAAAGGGGTATCGTAAAGATCTCGACTCCCTCTTTAGTAACGACGGGAAAATTCCCGATCGTTTTAAAGACCTCCTGGGTGAGGTGACCCCGGACGAAAATTCTAAGGAGGGCATATGGCGAAACCGGATCGCCGAAATAGAGGCAATAAGCGATTTTCGTGAATACGCAAAAGCGATGAAAGTGTTCGTAAAAGAAAAACAAGCCTTTCCTGATAAAGAAGACTTTCTGATTCGCTGCCTCGATCATCCTACCGAAAAAGTACTATTGGCGTGTCTAAAACATATCGCAAATCTTTTTGAAAGGCGAGGCTTCGAACGGACAGATCCCATCCAAAACCGTATGGCGACCATGCGCTCCCTCTCCGAATTTCCCGAAACTTTGGTCCTCCTCGACCAAATAGAAATATTCTTAAACAGTAAGTAGGTTTAGTATGTTAAATGCCGCCTGGGCAATTACCGATCCCGGTAATAAACGAGACAATAACGAAGATAGTTTTTATTTTAATGAAGCCTGTGGCGTGTTTCTCGTCGCCGATGGTGTAGGTGGCGGCGATGACGGTGAGCTGGCGAGTAAAATGATCGCCGAAGGATTGGAAGAAGCTGCAGAATCATTGGCGGCCTTTGCGGCAACCGCAGATCCCATCAACGATTCAAAACATCGCGAAGCCGTGTTCGCAAAACTGCTCGACACCATACAAGAAATTAATCGTGCCGTTTATGAAGCTGGTCGCGAAGTTGATACCTATACGCCCATGGCCTCAACCTGCGACGCGGTACTCGTCACCGGTGCGGCCGCCTTCATTGCGCATGTAGGTGATAGTCGAGTTTACTTAATTCGAGAAAATGAAATTTATCGCATCACCGAAGATCACACCTTCGCCGAAGAGCTAAAAGCGCAGAACATTGTCAACGAAAAAATGCTTGCCAAGTACGAGCATGTTCTTTCGCGAAGTATCGGCGGAAAACCAAATGTTGAGATCGATTCGATCTTTATCGATCTTCAAGATGGCGATCGTCTTTTCCTTTGTTCTGACGGGATTACCGATTACCTCAATGGACCCGAAATCGGCGAATTCTGTGCAGCCCTTGATGAAGAATTCCTCCTTCAAAAGCTGGTAGAGACGGCCAAAGATCGCGGCGGCGCCGACAACCTCACTGGACTTTTGGTAAGGGTTCAAGACGACGAACAGTCACGCGATACGATTCGTGATATGCCGCGTTTTGATACCATGCGCCAAGCTGACTTACTCGGAAAAGTTAGCGTCTTCCGTGGACTTGATATTCGACAGATTTTAAAAGTGATGAGAATTATCGGACAAGAAACTTACGGTAAAGGCGACGTGATTTTCTCAAAAGGTGATATTTTAGATTCCCTTTATATTGTCGCAGATGGTGAAGTTGAACTTCATGTGGGGTCTCGGAAAGTTGGTGCGGTCGGCGAAGGGAATCACTTTGGAGAGCTCGCACTGGTGACCGATGATTCGACCACCTTCTCCGCGAGATGCAAAACAGATGTACGTCTTCTCACGATCTCTGAGAGTCGATTCCGACAAATTGTCTCCAGCGAATCTGAAATTGGAGCACGTTTGTTGTGGAATTTACTAAAATATTCAGCACGAGAAATTTCGAGGCTTTCTTTAGAGCTCGGTAGGAAAAAATAATGCGCGAAGGTGATAACCCATTGGCTGATCTTATTTGTTTTTTAGTTCCTCTTTCGGAGTTACCCCGAAAAAACAGAGAAGCTCTAAACGAAGAAGATATAGACCTCTTTTTTTCTCTAACTAAAGAATGGTTTGACGCTAAACCGAGTCCCCTTAGTGCGACCACTTTAAGTGCTCTTCAACGTTATCTTGGCTATGATGAAGCCGCTCAGATTACGATAAAGAAGGGACTTGAAAAATATAAGAAGGATGCAAGTTTACGATTATTAAATCTCGACTTCCTTCTGGAAGAAGAAGGTTTTGATGCCGTTCAAACCGAGATGGAGCTCCTCGGTGAAATGCCTCTAACTGGAGGCCAGTTTACTTATCTTGGCGACTATCGATTGGATTGTGCGGACGAGGAGGGAGCAATTCTCTCGTTTAAAAAAGCGCTCAAAGTTGGTGGAACAATCAGCGCCTGTCGTACCTTGGCAACGCTCTATTCGGAAAAAGGAGAAGGCGATTTAGCGGCCCGAGCCTTAGAGGATGCGGGCAATATTGCAGGGAAAGACAAAGAACTTTGGATTGCTATCGGACGTGTTTGGCTCGAGGCCAAAAATTGGAAACGAGCCGAATCGGCATTTCGTTATTGTGAGGAAATACACGCTCCCATTGAACCCTCGGACTGGGGACTTTGTCAGGCACTCATCCCGCAGGGAAAGTGGCAACATGCCTTGCGGATCTTGCGACGACTTCAAGAATGGGATCCCGAGAATGAAAACTACGTCTTATTAGAAACAGAAATCCTTCTTGAAAGGAATCCAGAAAAAGGCGAACGACGCTTGCGAGAACTGGCAAGGTTGGGAACCCGATCGCCTGATATCTATCTCTTACTCAGCGACCTTTCAGAACGAAAAGGAGAATTCAATCAGGCTCTTTCTTTTCTCGACGATGGATTATCTAAAGTTGATGATGACTCGGTTGAGTCAAAAGCAACCCTTCTTGCTGCTAAGTCCAAAGTACTCCGCAGAAACAGTAAATACGAATTATCAGTAGAACTGGCAGGAAAAGCGCTCGATCTATCTCAACATTTAGATATCGTTTTCAACCATATTTGCGCAGATCTCAAAGCGGAACCTAAAAGCGCAGTGGATCATTTTTACGAGGAAAAAAACTGGGATTTTTATGCCCAAGTAGAATTTTTAGAGCAACTTGGTCTCTACCAACTTTGGGAAGATTACGACCTGTTGAGGAAAAAAATTCAGGCATCGGAAAATGAAGAAGGTAAACAAGAGACGCTTCCGATTCTGAAAACCCTCGATAGTTTGAAGAAAATTTCCAAAGGTGAAGCTGTTCAGCTCGAACAATTTCCGCCCTTTTCTTGGGATTTGAGAGTGATGGAAAACATCCATGAAAAATTAAGCATGCGTGAGGGCCAGCAATTTGAGCCCTTTTTAGATGCTCTCTTCGATTCCCTGAACTAGTTAATACCTTTTATTCGGCAGCTGATTCTTTGTTATTATGGTAAATTTCACTACCTTTTTCTTTGAACTTTTCTGACATCGCTTTGAAGCCCTCGTCTTGTTCGGCAGCCCGTCGAATATCGCGGCTAATTTTCATACTGCAAAATTTAGGTCCACACATTGAACAAAAGTGGGCGACTTTAGCGCCTTGGGCCGGAAGGGTTTCATCGTGATAGGCACGTGCCGTGACGGGATCTAAGGCAAGGTTAAATTGGTCTTCCCAACGAAACTCAAAACGGGCTTTTGAAAGCGCGTTGTCCCAATCTTGAGCGCCAGGATGGCCCTTGGCCAAATCGGCAGCATGAGCCGCAATTTTGTAAGTAATGATACCATCTTTGACATCGTCTCGATTGGGTAGTCCCAAATGTTCTTTGGGCGTGACATAACAAAGCATCGCCGTTCCGTACCAGCCTATCATCGCCGCACCAATCGCCGAGGTAATATGATCATAACCAGGCGCAATATCAGTCGTCAGTGGCCCCAAGGTGTAGAAGGGCGCCTCACCGCACCACTCAAGCTGCTTGTCCATGTTCTCTTTGATGAGATGCATTGGAACATGACCTGGACCCTCGTTCATCACTTGGACATCGTGCTTCCATGCAATTTTATTTAACTCGCCTTGGGTACGAAGTTCTGCGAATTGGGCTTCATCATTTGCGTCAGCAATCGAGCCAGGACGCAGTCCATCGCCAAGGGAAAAGGCGATGTCGTAGCGCTTCATGATTTCACAAATTTCCTCGAAATGGGTGTACATGAAATTTTCTTGATGGTGTGCAAGACACCATTTCGCGACGATAGAACCGCCGCGGCTAACAATACCAGTTGTTCTTTTTGCGGTGAGATGAATGTAACGCAGAAGGACCGCGGCATGGATGGTGAAATAATCAACACCTTGTTCTGCTTGTTCAATGAGTGTCTCGCGGAAAATTTCCCAGGTCAAATCTTCTGGAACGCCATTTACTTTTTCTAAGGCTTGGTACATCGGAACGGTTCCGATTGGGACAGGACTGTTTCTCAGAATCCACTCACGGGTCTCGTGAATGTTTTTTCCTGTCGAGAGATCCATTACCGTATCGGCGCCCCATAAAACCGACCATTGCAGCTTTTCTACCTCTTCTTCGATTGAAGAACTCACGGCCGAGTTTCCAATATTGGCGTTAATTTTTACTTTAAAATTACGGCCAATAATCATGGGCTCAATTTCTGGATGATTGATATTGCAGGGAATAATCGCTTTTCCGCTTGCGACCTCGTCTCGTACAAATTCTGCGCTAAAGCCTTCTCTTAACGCGATAAATTCCATTTCGGGCGTAATAATGCCTTTTCGAGCATAGTGAAGTTGGGTCACATTTCCCGTCGAAACGAGAGTTTCGCGTTTAAGTCCCTCAGGAATCATTTCAGTCGGAGCCAAGGTCCGTTCACAGGTTTGGACCTCGCGTTCCATGATCCATTCTTTTCGAAGGGCAGGAATGCCTTCTCGTACATCAAAATTTAACGGACCGCTGGTATCATAAACCTGTATAGGTTCTTCGCCCGTTAATCTGATTTCTCGAACAGGTACTTTTACTCTTTCACCTTCGAGAAAGGTTTTAAAAGAATTCGGGAAAGCGTCGTTATAATCGCCAGGAAAAGAATTGGAAGTCGTCATAGTTTAGTCCTAAATTATTGCCATCTGGCCGCGAAATTCGCAGTAAGGTGGGATGCATTAAGTACCCGATTTTTTGCCGGGAATAAATAGTAAGAAAGAATAGGATTAACAATCCACCGGCGAGATTTCGTAGGTGAGTTCGTTTCCATTGTAATTGGTGATGGTGACCCTGTAGGTCTGGTTCACTTCGGGCATCCAATCCATTCGGAGAATTTTCAAGGTCGCTGGCCGACCACCTCCGGCTAGAATTTCAGTGTTTACAGGCATCACCATACCGTCGGAAACGCGAACCACCGTGGCAGTCGTATCGGCGGCAAGGCCTCCACGATTACTCTGGAAAGACCAGATTAGCTGTTCCGGTTCCGCAGGCTTGATCATCGCTCTCCCATTTTGCGTTCGGCGAGGACGTGGCGCCTTCGATCCATTTGGCACACATGTCAGATTTTTCCCGCGTTGCCGGATCACCGGGAGGAGCTTGAACGCATTCGGCTCCGCCATCGATAAATCCTTCTCTACAAATACATACAGCGGTATTTGGATCGCAAATTTCACTTGCCTGGCAAAGGACGTTTTCACATGGCCCGGCTGGTGGTAGATCTTCGCGCCTATCTCTAAGATCTTGCGCGCTATCGGTACCGAGATCTGGATCTTGGCGTCCCATATCAAATCTGTTGCTCTGGTCCGCTATCCTTTTGGGTTGGGAAATCCCTATCGCCGCCGCCATTCCCTGGTAACAGCTCTCCAGAACACCCAGCCATAATGATCATCGAAAACGAAAACCACGCTTTCATACATGTCTCCTTTTCTTCAGGCTACCGCTTTTGGAGAGGAATTGTTTACTAGCGCTCGGTTTTAGACAGGTAGGTTATTTGGCGCGGGCGACCAAAACTGAGCTTTGCTCAACGTGGGTTGCCCACGTCTGAAATTCGCGGTATCGATCGATAGGAATTCTTTGAACAGACAATTCTGTAGAAGTTTGTATCTTTACTTTATTACCTTGAACGTTAACGCTTCTAGAGATGTTTCCGAAATCGCTTTTAAGATCGAAGTCTCCGCTTTTGCTAAGTAGCGTTATTGTAGAACTCGGAAACTCAACATCGAAGAGGGCGCTTCCTTTTCGAACCGATCGCATGAAGAGAGGAAGGGTTCGATTTGGTAAAGATGCATACTGAGATGCCATGGGTATATGGAAAATGCGGGTTTCCAAATTCCAACCTTCTTTCGTTTTTTGCGCATATTTTGGTCGTACAATTTTCATCTTAAATACGATGTCCGAATCAGGGCTGGTCTCGTTCATGATTTCATATTTGAGTACCGTCGATCCAGGAATAAGGTTCGCAAAATTCTGCATCATTCTTTCTCGAGATGTTTCGTCGGGATGGGTTCGAAGGGTTGAACGAATATAGGCCGCCAAAGAACCTTCGAAACGAAAAAGAAGCTCGGCGTTTAACTGCCCTTGCTGATCAATTTTTCCGACGACGCTTTGAAAGGAAATGTTTTTCTTTGCCGCTGTTTCGGTGACCTCATCCCAAACTGCATCAGGGCAAGATAAGCACACAGCTTTTTCGCCTAAGGCATAGGAATCGATTGCACCGTACATGGCGTCCAAGCCAATTGGCGATAACCAATCAACGCCCTTCTGCGTTTTTACACGTAAAAGAATGGTGCCATAATTATTGATTTCACCCGTTGGTTTGGGTTTCGGTTCAGCCAAGGAACTTCTGGCAATAAAAATATCTGATTCGACGCCAGCGAGATCGTAGAGCGCTTTGAGAATTAAAATCGGATTCCCTTGTTCTAACAAAATAGCGTGGCTGACTTCGGTACTCAGGCTAGATGCGTTTGGTGATTTAATGGATTGGGCAACCTCATAGAATGCCCTCTTAATAAAAGCGTCATCGCGAGATTCTGAGGATAGTAAACTTGAATACCGTTCTTCCAAAACCGGACTGTGCTTTAGAGCGTCTTGGATTTGTTCAAAACGAAAACGACGTGACACTTCGAAGTCATCCAGATTGTATGGGTTACGATACATTTGCACCCATGGCAGATATTCGTCGGAGGGAACGGATGCACCTTCACGACGAGGGGCGGGATTATCAATAGCAAGAAAACGAATCGCATTCTGTCCGTGATAGGTAAACTTTTCTCCTTTTGGCGGATTGTTTTTAAGCTGAAAAGATCCACTATCTCCAATAATAACGTACTCCGATTTTAGTGTAGAAATCTTATCCATTTGGAAGAAAAAACGAATGCCCGAAAGAGCGGAGCCCATAGAGGGTGCAGAGGAAAATTCCAAATAGGCGATCTCGACGAAATCACCTTCGGCCAATCCAGGCATACTTAGCGTACTTTTTCCTGGAACCGTTTCTGGAATTCTAACCTCGCCGTTGGATTTGATGGTTTGAACGCGCAATACCCGAGCGTTTGCGGGTAAACTTTGTTCGGCATAATCGTCGATAGCCGCCTTGGTCATCAAGCGGGTGAGGGTATGGGTGAGCGTGATATGACTGCCGTCTTCAAAATATTGTCGAGCGGCGAAATCAATGACAAAATACCTGTCGTCTTTTGATAACGCACCTTTTTCATTATTCTTTTCAACGGCGTCTAGGGCGGCCGCCCGTCCGTCTTTTAATAAATCTTGAAGCGGGATTTCCTTTTTAAGAATACTTTTTTTCCAAACCGTCCAGGCATAGATTCCGTATTTTTTTTCGAAAGAATTTACCAAGGCCAAGGCTTTTTCGGTCTCGCCGCGGTCTTGTAAATTTTGAATCTTTTTTGACCAAAGTGTTGCCGAGGCTGGCGTTTGTTCTAGGCCCTGATCAAGTATATATTGAAAAGGTTTTCCAGCGCGTTCAAGTTCTCGTGCAAAGGCAACCTTGGAGGAAACGCTGAGTGGATAGCGCTTCATGATTTGTTCTTTTCGCGTTATTTTTTCTTCAGCTCCATCTTTTTTCGCGTTGATAAGCATTTGTCCGAAAGTGCGACAGCGGTTTATCCAGGGGCCAAAATCTTTTGAATCCAGATATACATCGCGCTCCTTTTTTAACGATCCTAGCTTGGTTGCCACCGAACAAAGAACGTTCTCTTTCTTTTCAACCAACCCTTCGTAGGCCGCAATTTGTTCATTATCCCAACCGCGTTTTCCTAAAAAGGCGGGCCAAGCGAGTGCGGTTTTCAGATTAGAGACCCCGTTTTTCAAAGCGTCGTCGTAAGCCGGTTTAAGCAATTGCTTTTGCTCCTCATCGGTTTTATTTTCGCCAATACGTTTCGCGATTTCGATTGAAAAACGATAATTAGGCGACAGATCAAATGCGCGCTTTATCGCCTTGAGGCTTTCGACTTCGCGGATTTGGGACGGAATATCCCATCGCCAATCGATCTGTTCGCTTTCAATAAAATGACCGGCTGCGAATGAAGGATTGCGCTCCCTTAAAATTTTCCAAGAATCTTCAAAGGTCTTTACATCGCCGTCGTCAAAACTCAGGAGCATGCTCAAATAGAGATTAAAATCGGTTGCCTTGGCGATATCCTTTTCTTGTAGATAGAAGGATTCTAGCTCTTTCGGGAAAAAGACCTTAGATGAAAAAGTAATATCTCCGTTTACCTTTACCTTCTCCAAACAACCAGGGAGTGATCTTCCTTGTATGCAAGCCCCACCAAATTGCATCGGTGCTTGGCTGCGTGTTTGAGGAACAAAGGCAAGATCGAACCAATCTCGGTATCCTGATTGATAGGCCATCTTGACGAGGATGCGATGGGATCCCGAACTTAACTTTATGTGACGAATACGTTCGCCACTATCATAGCCTTTCTCACGACGCTCAAAAACGAGAGCGTCATCGATCCAAACTTTAGCAGCTCCGGCAAAGCTGCCGACCAACCAGAACTCAGACTCGTTTTGTAAGGTTGCATACGATTCAAGATAATAAATGCCGGACTTCCCGAAACGGGGAGAAAGAGAAATACCGGACGACCAATAGGCAAAACTGTCTTTTTCATTCCGCGTATCGGCGATGGCCTCGACCGGCGAAAGATAGCGTTCTTTTAGAGTGTGTTCTTTTTCAGGACTAAAAGGCGTATCAAAATCGCGTAATCGCCAAGGCGACATCAATGGTGTCACGGTCCATCTTGCGGGAAAGCCGACTTCTGAAAAATTGAAGGGCGTGCTCGCATCAGAATATTTCCACTTTCTGAAGGTCGAACTTTGTAAAATAAGATGCCACCCGATTTTTGCCAACGGCTTCATTTTTTCATAGTCCACGCTATCCGATTTTTCCAAAATACGATGGGCGTAATCGGGGACTTCATTTCTAAGTTCATACAAACGTGCAGTGGATAGGCGAGTGAGGGCATGGTCGGGGTAATTTAAAATGAGCTTATAAAAACGCACAAACGCATCGCTACTTTTGCCCTCATAGTAGGCTGCCTCGCCTTGAACGAAGAGCAGTTCAGGTGAGTTCGTATCGCTTAGGAGCACCGAGCCGCCGCCCATCCAGGTCGCAAAACTATTTTTTGCATCAAGATCATTGAAGTGCAGCGCCGCATCGGGTTTCTTTTGCGACGATGAGCAAGCTGACATGATGAGAATAACTAAGGTTAAATATTTCATTCTTTCCCCACTTCAATGGAAGCATTTAGAGCTTGAGTAGCGTCGCGTAAGAAGGAACGAAAATCATCATAATCGTCCACACTAACCCGTTGTACATCGATAGAATATTCTACCTCGGCGACAAGTTCTTTATTTGTTTTTTTGTATACGATTTTAATACTTCCAAAACGGCTTTTGAGTACAAAGCCCTCCGGGATATTTTTAAGCGATCGTTTTGAGAGCACATAATGCACCTTCGTATGATTTGCAAAAGGCGTGCTAATGGTGAGTTCTTGATTTCGCTTGGCTTGTTTTGCGTAGGCTTCAAGCAGATTTTTTTGCCGCCCCATAGGAAGCAGGAAGTCACGATTCCCGTCGTTGTGAAGAAGGCGTCCGCCTTTAATGACATATTCGATTTCGACCGGTTTTTCTAAGTTGTCCAGATTCTTATATTTTGCCGAAACCAAAGTCGCGCCAGAATAGAGTGAGGACAGATGTTTTTCAAGAACCTCGTCTCTTCTTTCTGCGTCCTCCAAGGTTCGCCGATAGTAAACTGCGTTAGTACCATGGGCGATGAGTTTACCACGCACACGATTCGATTTCCCATCGATTTTCACGTACATATCGTGTTGCACGAGATTGGCTGATGCCTTATCTACGGGCAATTTTACCCATTTCGTTTTCCCGCCGTCCTCGATAATAAGACCTCGTGCGCCTTGGTCCATCGAGGTGAGCTCGCGTGTTCCGTTATACTCGGCCGTTCCATCTAGGAAGAGATCGTATTTTGGGACGTAGGTAATCGCATGATTAAAGATGTGCATT
>Ga0256840_1002988_pt1 | contig 14177 bp, 11 predicted proteins | sample 355202metaG_FD_185969 | JGI IMG/M metagenome (GOLD analysis project Ga0256840, IMG submission 185969) | Hydrothermal vent microbial communities from Mid Atlantic Ridge, Atlantic Ocean - 355-202 | ecosystem: Environmental > Aquatic > Marine > Hydrothermal vents | place: Atlantic Ocean: Mid...
ATCTGCAGCAATTAAAATCAAACCGCAAACCTATTTAAAACTTCATGAGTTACTCTTAAACAGTGAACTGCAGATGAAAAGTTCGCATACAAATAAAAGCGCAATTCTCTTTTCAAGCTTAATCCGATTACAAAAGCTGCTTTAAAAAACTATTTTTAAATATTTGTAGTGTATAATCCTATTATGAATAATTATACAGATATATTACGTCAACATCATTTAAAAGCAACACCGCAAAGATTAGAGATTGCAAATGCGCTTCATGCCAACGGACACATGACAATAGAAAGCCTGTATGAAGTCATGCTACAAAAATTCAGTTCCATCTCTTTGGCTACTATTTATAAAAATATTAATCTCATGTTGGAGAATGCTTTTATACAGGAAGTAAAAATTCCAAATGAAAAATCAGTATATGAGCTCACAAAAGAGACACATGCTCATGTATTCTGCAGACAATGCAATACAATTCAGGATATTGTACTGGACTTGTCCCAAACTGCACAACTTGCCTCACAGGCTTCTCATTTTAAGATTGACAAAGCCGACCTGGTTCTATCCGGACTTTGTCAAAAGTGTCAACAACTTTAACATATACTCAGTACAATTGCTGTATAATACAACATTAATTTTTCCAAGAAGGAACTCCTATGCGTGGTTATAAAATTTTTGCAGGATCTGCGAGTGTTGATTTTGCGAAAGAGATTTGTAGTATTTTAGATATTCCCTTAGCGAAAGCTGATGTTAAAAAGTTCAGTGACGGTGAAATTTCGGTTCAAATTGCCGAATCTGTTCGTGGTCGTGATGTATTTATCGTACAGTCAACCGGTGCTCCCTCAAACGACAATCTTATGGAACTGTTAATTTTGACTGATGCGCTTAAACGCTCTTCTGCTTCAAGTATTACAGCGGTTGTCCCTTACTATGGTTATGCGAGACAAGACAGAAAAGCGGCTCCCCGTGTTCCGATTACTGCAAAGCTTGTAGCCAACTTATATGAAACTGCAGGCATAGACAGAGTCGTTACTATTGATTTGCATGCCGGACAGATTCAAGGATTTTTTGATATTCCTGTTGACAACCTTTACGGGTCTATTACCTTTGAGCAGTATATTAAAAGTAAAAATCTCAAAAATCCCATTATCGCTTCTCCTGATATCGGTGGAGTTGCACGTGCAAGATACTTTGCATCCCGAATGGGACTTGAAATGGTTATCGTAGACAAACGCCGTGAAAAAGCAAATGAAAGTGAAGTTATGAATATTATCGGAAATGTCGAAGGACATGATATTATCATGATAGATGATATGGTTGACACAGCAGGAACAATGGTCAAAGCAGCTACTGCACTCAAAAACAAAGGAGCGACTTCTGTCATGGCATGCGCAACTCATGGTGTTCTCAGCGGAAATGCATACCAAAATCTTGAAAACGGCGAACTTGATGAACTCATTATAACCAATACGCTCGAATCAAAACCTCATTCAAAAATAAAAGTCTTGAGTGTAGCACCACTGTTTGCCGAAGTTATTCGCAGAGTCTATCATAACGAAAGCGTGAACAGTCTTTTTGCATAGGAGCATCATTGAAAAACATTAGAAATTTCTCAATCATTGCCCATATTGATCATGGAAAAAGTACCCTGGCTGACAGAATCATTCAAGAGTGTGGCTCTGTTACAGAGAGAGAAATGGGAAGCCAAATGATGGATACCATGGACATAGAGCAAGAACGCGGTATTACCATTAAAGCACAGTCCGTTCGACTTGATTATGTCAAAGACGGAGAACACTATATTCTCAACCTTATCGACACACCGGGTCATGTTGATTTTTCGTATGAAGTGAGCAAGTCTTTGGCATCTTCTGACGGAGCCCTTCTTATCGTTGATGCTGCGCAGGGTGTTGAGGCACAGACTATTGCCAATGTTTATTTGGCACTAGACAATGACCTTGAGCTTATTCCCGTTATTAACAAAATAGACCTTCCTGCAGCTGATCCCGACAAAGTTGCCGAAGAGATAGAAACATCCATAGGAATAGATGCCACGGATGCCGTACTTGTGAGTGCTAAAACAGGTGTAGGAATTCGGGAACTCATTGACGCCATTGTTGAAAGAATTCCTGAACCAAAAGGAAACCCTGATGCACCGACTAAGGCGATTATTTATGATTCCTGGTTTGATCAGTATCTCGGTGCCCTGGCACTTGTACGTGTTTTTGACGGAGAAATCAGAAAAAATCAAACTATTAAACTGATGTCAAACGGTGAAGAGCATCAGGTACTTGACTTGATGTACCCGCATCCTTTGAAAAAAATCAAAACACAGGCTATAAAAAGCGGTGAAATCGGAATCGTAGTTTTAGGACTTAAAGAAGTAAGTGTGGTGAGTGTCGGCGATACCATTACCGATGCTAAAAACCCTACTGCCGAACCGGTTGGTGATTATGAACCGGCAAAACCTTTTGTATTTGCAGGACTCTACCCTATAGATACAGACAAATTTGAAGACTTAAGAGATGCACTTAACAAACTCAGGCTCAATGACTCCTCCCTCTCTTATGAGCCAGAAACATCTATAGCACTCGGTTTTGGTTTTCGTGTCGGATTTTTGGGGATGCTGCACATGGAAGTTATCAAAGAACGCCTGGAGAGAGAGTTCGGACTTGATTTAATTGCCACAGCACCCTCTGTTGTATACCATGTTTATCTTAATAATGGTGAAATGATCAACGTACAGAATCCTTCAGAACTGCCAGAAATCAATCACATTGACAGAATTGAAGAGCCTTATGTCAAAGCAACAGTTATCACACCAAGCGAATATCTTGGAAATATCATGAACCTTTTGGTTTCAAAGCGTGGTATTCAAAGTAAAATGACCTACCTCAACGAAGAGAGGGTTATGCTTGAATATGAAATACCGATGAACGAAATCGTTGTTGATTTTTATGACACCCTTAAATCTATCTCCAAAGGATATGCTTCTTTTGACTATGAACCGACTGACTTCAAAGAGGGAGACCTTGTCAAACTTGATGTGAAAGTTGCCGGAGAGGTTGTGGATGCACTCAGTGTTATAGTCCCACGAACTTCTGCGCTTTCTCGTGGACGAACACTGGTGAAAAACATGAAAGAGCTTATTCCGCGTCAGCTCTTTGAAGTAGCCGTGCAGGCTTCTCTGGGCAATCAGGTCATAGCCCGTGAAACAGTCAAATCAATGGGAAAAAATGTCACTGCCAAATGTTACGGCGGAGACATTACCCGTAAACGTAAACTCCTTGAAAAACAAAAAGCCGGGAAAAAACGTATGAAATCTATAGGCAAGGTGCAACTCCCGCAAGAAGCTTTTATGTCTGTTTTGAAAATGGACTAAAGCAGATTTTATGAAATGTATATTGTGTGAAAGTTATACTTTTACGCATATATGCTCTACATGTAAAACAACTTTTCTCTCCCCTGCTCTTTACAAAAGAACTCTCGCTAACGGTGTTGATATACTCTCTTTTTACAAATACGAAGAGATTAAAGAACTGCTTTTTACAAAACATACGGAACTGGGTTTTTATATTTACACTATTTTGGCAAAACTCAGTTTTAAAAAATTTGCCAAAGAGTTTCATACAAAAGAAAAATTTGTCTCTATTGCTGTTGATGATACCAGTGCAGACGGATATTCACACACAGCCATACTTAACAATCATCTAAAAACCTACAATATAAAACCTCTTTTTAATAAACTCAGAGCCACAAATCAGATATCCTATTCCGGACAGACTAAACTTTTCAGGGAACAAAATCCAAGAAATTTTCTACTGAAAAAGTTTACAAGTGATACTGTGATTTTAGTCGATGATATTGTTACAACAGGGCAAACACTGACCCAAGCCTGCGAAAAAATGAAGGAGCAAGGCAAAACCGTCAGCTTTTGCCTTACCTTGACAGATGTAAGTTTAAAATAACCCTTTCAAGAGATTACCAACATCTTTGCCTATTCTTTTTTCTATCTCTTTTTTAATAGCTTTCGTTGCCTCTTTTTTGATAATTTGACTGGCATCTACTCTGATTTTCGGTCTGTTGATATTTCCTTTAAGTATAACAGTCAAAGGGTTTCCGTTTGCATTAACAGCAATTTTGGAATCAATGGTATTTGCTTTTGAGTCTATTTTAGTATTTTTAGTTACTATTGATGATGTATTTGATTTTAAATCTAGTGAAGCAATAATTTTTTCCTTCCTAATCTTTGCATTCACATCACCTTGAAAACGCTGTTTGTATAAATCAATATGCGCATACTTTTTTGTCAGATCAAGTACCTGATTAGGCATAAAAGTACCCTTGGAAAGCAGACCTTTAAAAGTACCTTCCTCTTTAGCTACATTATATACCAGTTTCCCCTCTATTAAAGATTTAAATATTTTTGGATAAAGCAGCATATCAAGAATATCCAAAGTCTGCAGTGACTTTAAATTTGCAACAAAATCATCATTATGTAATTTGGCATCAAGTGTTCCGCCTGCAATATTTGATAAAAGTGTAAAATCCAAATCTTTTGCTTTTTTTAACTCTCCATTGGCCGCCAAAGCACCTTTTAAATGTCGTTGTGTCACAAAGTAGAGTCTGTCGAGATTATGTACTTTAACTTTGTAATCACTTTGTAAAGAAGTATCTTTTGTATTAAAGCGAGCTTTTTTAATATCAAAATTTGCAAGATTTGACTTGAAGTTTAATTGTGTATCTATTAAATTTTTGTTTAATGTTGTAGAGGTTACGGCACTAAAAGTTGTTCTTGGCATCAAACTTTTAAACTGATACGATTTTGTTATATATTTAGAATCAACCATTCCCTTTGTAATTTGAGATGTGATGATACCGCTTAAATTTTTAGGATCTGCATTTGTTATTTTTACATTCATATCAAATAAAGCATCTGCATAATGCGGTTGCTTTATCATATACAGTAATTTTTGCAGTTTGAGACCTTTTATATCTGCTTCAATATTTTTAGGTGCAAAATCATGTAGAGTTGCTGAAAAGGTTGTATTTGAAGCAGCCAAATCACTTTTTCCTTTTATCATCATTTTTTCTTTATTCCCGACTGCAGTTCCCTTAAGATTGAATTTTCCTCTAATATCAGCCGAAGTTATCAGTTTTAAAACACCCAACTCCTTTACATGTAACGCATATTTTACATTTACATGTAATGGATTTGGAACTATATTTCCTCCAGAAGTTATTTTTGCAAGATTTGAATCAAGTATATATGTGTAGTTTACATCATCTTCTTTGAGTTTTGCATCGAGATTCATTGAAAAAGCCGTTTTGGGGATAGTAATATTAAAATCTTTTTTCATCACTCCTGCATTTAATTTTCCATTTCTTGTAACAAAGAGAATATCACCATCAAGCTTGTGGGGTGTAATATTTTTAAAATTCACATTTAGATTTACATCAGCACTTGCATACGGTTTTTGATTGAGCATATGCAGCAAAGAGGCTAAATCAGCTTTCGTAACTGTTGCTATAATTGAACTTGGATTAAAGTCGCTCATAACAACTTTGTAGACTGTTTTACTGTTTGCTATATCACTTTTTCCCAAAACAGTAAAAAGTGTATCATTCCCTTTTACGCTTCCTTGTGTGAAAAAGGAATCTTGTAACTGCATTACAGTCAAAGGCTGCAGCGTTTTAAGTTCCTGTAAAGCAACACTGTATTTTATATCAAAAGATTTCGAAAAAATCGAATATGTTCCTGCAACTTTAATTGTATTATTCTTATTTAATTGCAAAACTGTTTGAAAACCACTCATTGATAAAGAAAAAACCTTTAGTTTGGAATCAAGTTTCGTCTCTTCTCTAATTTTGCTCTCTATAACAGGTTTTATCAATGAGTTTCCAAAACCTGTAAACAGTATGACATATACTAAAATAAATATCCCTGCAATGCCAGCAAAGAACCAAGTTAAATATTTCATAATATTTCTCCATGAATTTGTAGTATAATAATACTCAACTGAAGCTTCATAACAGTTTTAAGAAGACGAAAAATAAACTTGATACAATATGACTAAAGTTATTTTACACAAATTACACAACTGTTACTTGACATTATTACACTCAATGTGTATAATACGTTATCTTTTCAAGAAAAAAGGAGATATGAATCATTATGTCTGAAAAAGAAAATACGAATACAAATAATAACGAGATAGAGAATGATGAAGTCGCTGCTGAAGCTGAAGCAGTTGAGAATGAATTAGATTTACTGCAAAAAGAACTTGCAGAACTCAAAGATAAATATGCACGTGTTCATGCTGATTTTGACAATATCAAAAAAAGACTTGAACGTGAAAAATATACAGCCGTTGAATATGCAAATGAAAAATTTGCAAAAGATATGATTCCTGTAGTAGATTCACTTGAAATGGCTTTAAAATCTGCCGAAGCAGATGCTGATCCTCAAGAGCTTATAGAAAAACTCAAAGAGGGTATTGAACTTACACTCAAGCAGTTTACCACAGCTCTTGAAAAGCATGGTGTAACAATGGTATCACACGAAGAGCCGTTTGATCCAAATATTCACAATGCCGTACAAAGTGTTGACAGTGATGAAGTTGAAAGCGGACAGATTGTCCAGACTTTTCAAAAAGGTTACAAGTATAAAGAGCGACCATTAAGAGAAGCTATGGTTGTTGTTGCAAACTAACTTTTAGTAAATGCAACTTAGGTTGCAAAAAACAAATTTAAAAGAGCGTACAATTACACTGTTTTAAAAAAAATATAAAATCAATTAAACTTAAAAAAAGGAAGAAAAAATGAGCAAAGTAATAGGTATAGATTTAGGAACAACAAATTCATGTGTGGCAGTATATGAAGGTGGTGAAGCGAAAATTATTCCAAATGCGGAAGGGAAAAACACAACACCTTCAGTTGTTGCATTTACGGATAAAGGGGAAGTTTTAGTCGGAGATCCGGCAAAACGACAGGCTATCACAAATCCTGAAAAAACAATTTCATCTGTCAAGAGAATCATGGGCCTTATGATGAATGAAGAGAATGCAAAACTTGCACAGGAAAAAGTAACATATAAGATAGTAGACAAAGACGGTATGGCAGCAGTTGATGTTGCGGGAAAAGTCTACACACCACAGGAAATTTCAGCAAAAATTCTTGCAAAACTAAAAGAAGATGCAGAAAGCTATCTTGGAGAAAAAGTTACTGATGCTGTAATTACCGTTCCTGCATACTTTAATGACAGTCAAAGAAAGGCGACAAAAGATGCCGGTACTATTGCAGGTTTGAATGTTCTTCGTATTATTAATGAGCCGACTGCATCAGCACTTGCATATGGTTTAGAGAAAAAATCTGATGAAGATGTTTTAGTATATGACCTTGGCGGTGGTACTTTTGATGTAACAACACTTGAAATTTCTGACGGAACATTTGAAGTTCTTTCAACTGATGGAAATGCATTCCTTGGTGGTGATGACTTTGACAACAAAATTGTTGACTGGTTAGCAAGTGAATTCAAAGCAAGTCACGGAATTGACCTTAAAAATGACAAAATGGCACTTCAGCGTTTAAAAGATGCTGCTGAAAATGCGAAAAAAGAGTTAAGTTCGGCAACAGAAACAGAAATCAACTTACCGTTTATCACAATGACAGAAGCAGGTCCACAGCACCTGGTTGTAAAACTTACCCGTGCAAAATTTGAGGGAATGATTGAGCCACTTGTTGATGAGACTATGGATCATGTTCAAATTGCAATGAAAGATGCAGACTTAAGCAAAGGTGACATTAAAGAGATCATCATGGTTGGTGGTTCTACTCGTGTTCCTTTGGTACAAAAAAGAGTTTCTGACTATTTTGACGGTAAAGAGTTAAACAAATCAGTAAACCCTGATGAAGTTGTTGCAGCAGGTGCAGCTATTCAAGGTGGTGTATTACGCGGAGATGTTAAAGATGTTCTTTTACTTGACGTTACACCGTTGTCACTCGGAATTGAAACACTTGGCGGTGTTGCAACAAAAGTTATTGAGAAAGGAACTACAATTCCTGTAAAAAAATCTCAAATCTTCTCAACTGCAGAAGACAACCAGCCGGCTGTTAGCATTAACGTTGTACAGGGTGAGAGAGAATTTGCCAAAGATAACAAATCTTTAGGTCTGTTTGAGTTAACTGATATTCCGGCAGCGCCTCGTGGTGTACCTCAAATTGAGGTAACATTTGACATTGATGCAAATGGTATCTTAACAGTTTCAGCTGTAGATAAGGGAACTGGAAAAGAGCAAAAAATCACTATCTCCGGTGCTTCAGGACTCAGTGAAGAAGAGATTAACAGAATGGTTCAAGATGCCGAAGCACACAAAGCTGAAGATGAAGCCAGAAAAGCTGTTGTTGAGCTAAAAAATCAGGCAGATGCATTGATTGCACAAACTGAAAAATCAATGACAGAGATGGGAGACAACCTAGCAGCTGATGAAAAAGCAAAAATTGAAACAGCTATCAGTGATCTTCAAGAAGTTCTTAAAGATGAAAATTCTACGAAAGAGCAAATTGAAGAAAAAGTAAAAGCACTTACAGAAGCAAGCCATAAAATGGCTGAGCAAATGTATAAAAAAGAACAAGATGGAGAGTCTGGTTCAGCTGATACAGCAAAGAAAAAAGAGGATGACGACGTAATAGATGCAGAGATTGAATAAAGTTTAAACATCTCTAGCGCTGATGATGTCATAGATGCTGAGATAGAGTAATTACTCTATCTTAGTCCTCACTTTTATTTAAAATCTTTCTTGGCAATTTGCCAGGCAGAGTAAAAATCAACTATTTTTCCACCGTATTGTGCCTGAAAAGTCTGTGCATCTTCTAAAGATTTAAATGCATATTTGCTTACTCTACTCATTGTAGCAGGCTTTTTACTTCCAACAACATAATAAGCTTCCGTTACAGGAACAAATTTTAAAGAACTCACATCTACAACCTGAGGGTTTTCCAACTCAGTTCCTTCTTTGATATCTTTTGTCAAACAGTGAATAGAACAGTACTGATGTGTTACACCATTTTCTTTTGCAGCATGATTTGTTTTATAAAACTTTACCAAATTCATACCGCATATATGACAATACTCTCTATTTTTACCTTTTTGCAGTAAAACAGCTTTTTCTTTTGAAACACTTTGGAACATTGTATGCGCCGTTTTTTTTGTATTATGCGGAGTTGTTTTGTGCAATGAAGTGCTACATCCCGTTATCAATACGAGAGAGAGTGAAACAAGTAGTGATTTAACCATGTATTTTCCTTTATTTTTTCAGTATTTTATCAGTTTATTATTACAATAGTGTTAAGCTTGTTTTATGCTAAAAAAAATGAAACACTATCTCAAAGAAATTATCTTGTTTGTGATCACTATGACTCTTTTTGCAAATGCTTTAAGTTTGTACAGAAGCCAAGATTTATTACACAGTCCTTTACCTGTTGAAAGCTTTAAACTTATAAATAATCAGAACTATCAGGTAACAAAAAACAAACCGGTTTTAGTACACTTTTGGGCTACATGGTGTCCTACATGTAAGCTTGAAGCTTCAAATATAGAATTTTTATCACACTATTTTGAAGTCATAACCATAGCTGTGAAATCGGGGAGTGATAAAAAGCTTCAAAAATATCTTGATGAAAATAATTATACCTTCAAAGTTGTCAATGATCAAAATGGAAAGCTCTCCTCAATATTTCATATTTCCGGATTTCCGACTACATTTATCTATGACAAAAACAAAAAAATTGTATTCAGTGAAGTTGGGTATACTTCAACGCTGGGGCTCTATTTGAGAATGCTGTGGACAGGCAGATAACTTTATATTAGAGCATCATATATCCGATACCCCGTATGGTTTTTATGTACTCTTTTGTATTTGCAGGATCTATTTTCTCTTTTAACCTCTTAACCGCAACGTTAACAGTTTTGCGGTGAATGTTTTCTGAGTTTTTCCATATATGTTTCAGCAGATAATCCCTGTCTAGGACTCGTCCTCTGTTTTGTATAAGGAGTTGTAAAAGAGCTGTCTCCTGTTTTGTCAGATTGATATTTTGATCTTGGACAATGAGTCTTTGTAAACTGATGTTCAACTGCATATCTTTATACTGTAATTGTTCTACAATATTTTTTGTTTGCATGTCTGATCGTTTTAACACTGCTTTAACACGCAAAACAAGTTCTTCTATGTCAAAAGGTTTTGTCACATAATCATCCCCACCTTTTAAAAAGCCATGTTTAATATCTTCTTGTGAGTTTTTGGCAGAGAGAAAAATAACAGGTATATTAATATTTTTATTACGAAGCATTTCAATATACAAACTCCCCTCAATTTCAGGAAGAGATCTATCCATGATAATTAAATCAATTGATTCTTCCGCCAAGGCTTCTCGTACATGTTTTGTGCTTAAAAACCCTATAACATCATAACCGGCTGATTGTAATGTATATTCTAGTAACTCCAGTATATCACTGTCATCATCAACAACAAGAATATTTTTTTTCATATACGCTCCATAATTTTTTATACATATTATAGTAATCTACGCACTTATGACAATATAAGCTAAACACTACTTAATATTTATAACTGAATGAAAAGCTGTAAAATCTACCTGTACGAAATCGGTTTGTAATATTATCACGAGTTCCTTGATACCATATAGTTTCTTCATCAAGTAAATTTTTTAACTTCAATTTTAAAGTTATGTTGTTTTGAAATTTTTCAATCCAAACAAAATCAACAATTTGAGGTGGCACCTCATAATAATCAGGATAAGGATCACCTGCATAAATAATACCTATACGACGAATTCTTTCACCCATCTTGTTGTATGAAAGTGTAACATCTCTTTTTTTTGTTTCGTACGATAACGATAAGTTTAGAACTGTAGGAGAAAGTCCCTGCAACTGACGATTATTAGTAGTATATATTGTTGTTTGTTCTTCATTCAAAACAACATTTGAATCTGTATAAGAAAAGTTCCCAGAAATAAAATAATTTTTCAATTGATTCGAAAACATATCAAAACTTTTACGTCCATCTATCTCAAATCCATACAATGTTGCATAATCTGCATTTGCATAACTGTAAATTGGCAAAGATGATGAGCGTTCTTGTGTATCTTCAATAGGATTGTCAAGATATTTATAAAACACACCAAAATTAATACTTTCTATATCTGAAAAATAGTGCGAATATTTTAAATCGTAATTAAAAATGTCTGTATTTATTAAATCTGGATTTCCTTGTACCTCGGCAACTTCATATGGGTGAAAATATTTTGCATCTGTAAACTCTCTTAAATCAGGAACTATATATGTTTGATTGTATGAAAAAGAGAGTTGATTCTTTTTATTAAAAATATATTTTGCCGTAATACTTGGGAGAATCTTATTAAAAGTTAATGTTTGTGGCTCTTTTTTTATAGGTAAAAATATATTCTCAAATGTATAGCTATAAACAGTTTGTGTATAATCAGTTTTTCTTGCTCCTATTAAAAGTTCTAAATTCTTTATCGGCTTTATAAAAAAATTAGTATAAAGGCTTGCTTCATCTACCGTAGCATCATACCAATATGCAGGTTGAAATGAGATTTGTAATTCAAAGTCATCAAGATAATTTTGATAAATTGTGTCAATATCATCATAATAACGCGTAGAAGATTTTTTATACATAGAGTACTTGTTATAACGAGACTCTCTCTCTTTTGTGCTATCACTATATCCTAACTCTATATACTCTCCCTTATTAAATAATATAAAATCTGATTTGTTTTTTAAATAAAATGCTGATATATCATCTTTTGATGTAAGATTTAAAAAAACATTTGGACTGTATCTATCTAAGTATGGATCACCGACAGGTTGCTGATCAGGACCTGTATCTACTCTATATGCATATTTATAGTTATTTGGCTGGTTAAGGTCTGCAGTACCTGTTTCTGCACCAAATGTAAAATTATTTAAGAGATTAAATATTTCATATTTCATATTCCCATTTATTTGATTCATATCCAGTGTTCTTTCTTCCCAGTTGAGATTATAACGGATTTTATAATCATTATCTGAGTTAGCAATTCCCTCGGTAATACGAGTAACTTTTTCAGAAATCTTACTATAAAGTTTTGTAAACTTTAAATTGAACACATCAGCATAATTATAGTGCAAATTAAAAATTGCTGCATTAGAATAGGTGTCTGTTGTTTGCTGTGTTGTTCCATACTGTTCAGGTTGCGTATAAAGAGCATTAGTCGCACGACTAAAAGCATATGTATAATACTGTTCATCTCTATATGTATGATTTTGTTTATATGTATAATTCGCGAATGTTGAGAAATGATGTTTATCTGCGACAGTAAAATTATATGCTCCCTCAATAGCAAATTTTCCCCCAACAGGAAGATTCTCTTTTGTCGTTGATAAACTTCTTGCAGTTATTGCCTTTGTATAGTCTGCATTATTAGCTGGATCAAACGAAGGAACAGGTTCTCCTAAAGTAATCGCTGAATCATTCAAGATTTGTGAGGGAATTGCACGATATCCATCATCACTCCCCATCCAATCTGTTGCACTTCCTTGGTAATTATTTACTTCCTTCCCTGTATATGAGTTTGCTTTCACCTCTGTAGTGATTCTAAAATAATTCTCTTTTGACGCACCTTTTGTTCGTATATCTACATATCCTCCACCAAAACTTGCGGGAATATCAGCAGTTGCACTTTTTTGTACTTTTAACGAACCAATAACCGCTGCTGGAAATATGTCTAGTGGCACTGTTCTTCGTTGTGGATCAGGTGAAGGTAATGGCATAGAGTTTAGTTCAACATTTGAATACCTTCCACCAAGTCCACGAACATAAATATCTTTACCGCCAATAAGTGTAACACCTGTTATCCTCTTTAGTGCGCCTGCTGCATCACTGTCTCCTTTTTTAGAAATCTGTTCTGAACCAACAATATTAGTAATTGCTTTTGCATTTTTTTCTTCAGCCATAACAGAAGCAATGCTTCCTTTAACTTTTGGGGCAAGAACAATAAATTCTTCAAGCTCCATACTCGCAGGTGTAAGCTTCATAATAATTGTATCTGTTTCATCTTTCTTGAGTACAATATTGTTGCGTGTTTGTGCACTATACTGTGAATGAACAACAGAGACGCTTAAGTTTGTATCTGCCGGAACAGTCAATGTAAATGTTCCCTTCTCATCAGTCCGTGCATCAAGAGCAGTACCTTTAATGAAAATTCTAGCATTAGCTATAGGTTTATTCGTATCAGATGTTACAACTTTTCCCTTAAGTGTAGCAAAGCTTGTAGTTACTTTATTTTTAGAATTTCCTACAGGTTCATCAATTTCTACATATGGTGTTGGAGAATCATCTTTAAAAGTTGCTATAACCTGTGTATCACGAGAATCTTTAATATTTATAATTTTTTTTGTATATCCAAGGTTGTGTCCTTTCTCATCCTTTGCAAAAATTTCTATTTGATGTTTACCTGTATCTAAAATAATTTCTACACTTCCATCTTCATCAGTGTAGTATTTATACTTTCCATCCACTAGTACTTCATTATTTTCAAGAGGCATTCCATTTAAGAATGAGAAGACAGAAGCAGAACCAGTATCTTCTGCATAAACACTCGTTATACCAATAATCATAACAAGTAGTAATTGTAATAGTTTCATTTTATAAACACTCCAGACTGTTATTTGTACATTTTTCTATATTTTTTCTAATTACAGTAGCCTTATTAAAAAGTTCACTGTCAGAGATATACTTAAGTTGTTCTTCTGCTTCTTTGTAATCACCTGCCATATAATAAGAGTATGCAAGCGCATAACGAAGGTTATCATCATCAAGCATTTTATAGCGTTCAAGTGCTTTTCTCAGCCCTATAATTTTTCGATACTCTTCATTTCCGAGATATATGGCAATCTTTTGCTTCAACTTTTCAACTTTATCATTATTATGCGTATTGAGATAAAGAGCATGGACTGTATCACCTGCACGCCTATTCATTTCTACCGCATCTTTGAGATATTTTTTATCATAATAAGAACTCTCCTCAAAAAGTTGTGCACTCGCATGTTTCATATCTTTTTTCAGGTATAAATGTCCAAGTAAAAAACTAATCTTTGGATCGTT
>Ga0256840_1002989_pt1 | contig 14177 bp, 13 predicted proteins | sample 355202metaG_FD_185969 | JGI IMG/M metagenome (GOLD analysis project Ga0256840, IMG submission 185969) | Hydrothermal vent microbial communities from Mid Atlantic Ridge, Atlantic Ocean - 355-202 | ecosystem: Environmental > Aquatic > Marine > Hydrothermal vents | place: Atlantic Ocean: Mid...
AGGCCACTATTTTACGGTTTGGGCGCCAAGGCAAACAGGTAAGACTTGGCTAATGAAAAGAGTAAAAGAAGAGATCGAAAAGAGATATGGGGATAGATTTATTTGTGGCTTTATGAGTATGCAGGGTATTTCTGGCAAGAGCATAGAAGATTTTTTACAAGAAGTTCCCCGTTTATTTAGAATATCCTTGCAAATTAACTTGAAGAAGCCTTTAAAATCTCTTTCCTCCTTTATGGAATTATTTGAAAAAGGTGTAGGTGTTTTTGAAAGACCTGTAATTTTATTTATAGACGAGTTTGATTCCCTGCCCAAAGAGGTTATAGATGAATTAGTTGCCAGATTTAGAGATATGTATTTGAATCGAGAGGCTTATTTACTGCACGGTTTGGCCTTAATTGGAGTTCGGGCAGTGCTTGGGGTAGATAGTGAGCGGGGAAGTCCTTTTAATATTCAAAGATCCATGCACGTAGAAAATTTTGACTTTGCCGAAGTAAACGATCTTTATCAGCAATACATAGAAGAAAGTGGGCAAAACATAAGACAAGAAGTAATAGATAAGGTTTTTTACGTAACCAGAGGTCATCCTGGTCTGGTTTGCTGGTTTGGAGAGTTAATTACGGAAAAGTATAATCCAGGCAGGGATAAAACAATAGATCTTAAGGTTTGGGAAAGGATATATAGACGTGCTATTTTGGTGGAATGGAATAATACCATTTTAAATTTGATCAAAAAGGCCAAAACCAGATATCTAGATAAGGTTTTAGCTTTGTTTGAGAGTTCTAATTTGTTGTTTTCTTTGGATAAGGAGTGGTGCAGTTATCTTTATTTAAATGGGATAATTGACTACGAGACTATAGAGACAGGGAATGGAGAAATTGAGGTTTGTAGATTTTCCAGTCCTTTTATCCAACAAAGGCTGTATAATGCCCTTACCTATGATTTTTTTGGAGAAGATACGCCCACCTATCCTTTAGCTATAGGCGACGATTTATCTGACGTATTTGAAGCTGGTCTTAATTTGGAAAGACTTATTCCCAGATATAAAGATTATTTAAAGCGCTTAAAAGCCAAAAACATAAGTCCCTTTAGAGACTTTCCCAAACGAAGCGATTTAAATATTTACGAAGCAGGTGGACACTTTCATCTCTATCATTGGCTAATGAACGTCCTTGGTAAAATCTGTCAAATAGTTCCTGAGTTTCCCACAGGAAATGGCCGGGTGGATTTGCATATAAGGTGTAAAGAGCAAGAGGGAATTATTGAGGTTAAAAGCTTTCGGGATATGGCAACGTTAAAGCAGGGAAAACTTCAGGCTGCAACCTATGCCAAGAAATTGGAGATAGACAAAGTTGTTTTAGTGGTTTTTGTCCACGGGGTAGAAGAAAAAGAAGCAGAGATTCTAAAGGACGATAGAATGATTGAAGGGGTGAGGATCATTACTGAGCCGGTGGTATTTGCTTAAATGTTAGTTTTGTTTTGCTGGATATTAGGTCTCAAAGAGGGGCAAAAGATGATTATCCAAACAAAATATTATCCAGAGTTGGTCGGGCCCAAGTCTTAACTTAAAAAGAGACGCCTGCAAAAACTTTGTTTTTCCCAACCCAATTTAAATAATTATTTCACTAAGCTATAAGCCATGTTGGGGGATAAAATTTTTGTTTTTTGCACTTACCTCTTCAAAAAAAGAAAAATATCTAGCTAGCTCTTATTTTTCTTTGTTATACATTTTCCATTGACGATTAAATAGCTCTGGGGTTATACTTTACTTTTAACCTGCCTAACTTTTCCTTAATTTCGTTAAGACAAGGAGTTTTAAGATGCAGAAATACGATCCTCAGGCTGTAGAATTAAAGTGGCAGCAAATTTGGGAAAAACAAGGGGTTTTTAGGACGGACAATCAAAGTTCCAAGCCCAAGTACTACGTATTGGAGATGTTTCCTTATCCTTCAGGCAGGATCCACATGGGGCACGTGCGCAACTATTCCATTGGCGACGTAGTGGCCAGAGTCAAAAAAATGCAAGGATATAACGTGCTTCATCCCATGGGTTGGGATGCCTTTGGTCTGCCTGCAGAAAATGCAGCCATCAAACACAACGTTCACCCTGCCAAGTGGACCTACGAAAACATTGCCTATATGCGCAAGGAACTAAAAAGAATGGGCTTTTCTTATGACTGGGAAAGAGAAATAGCGACCTGTCATCCCAAGTACTATCAGTGGGAACAGCTTTTTTTCTTAAAGCTTTGGGAAAAAGGGTTGGTTTATCGTAAAAAATCTCCAGTCAATTGGTGCCCTTCTTGTCATACGGTTTTGGCCAACGAGCAAGTAGAAGAAGGCCTTTGCTGGCGGTGTAGTTCTGTAGTGGAGCAAAAGGAATTGGAGCAGTGGTTTGTAAAGATTACAGCCTATGCTGAAGAACTCCTTGCAGATTTGGACAAATTGCAAAAAGGTTGGCCAGAAAAAGTAGTGGCCATGCAGCGCAATTGGATCGGCAAAAGCATTGGCGCGGAAATAGAGTTTGAGGTTCAGGATTTGGACTTAAAGATAAAAGTGTTTACCACCAGGCCAGATACCTTGTATGGAGCCACCTTTATGAGTTTGGCCCCTGAGCATCCCCTTGTTCCTTCTTTAATTACAGGGACGTCTGAAGAGAGCAAGTGCAAAGAATTTATCCAAAAAGTAAAAAATATGGATAAAATCGTGCGCAGCTCTGAGGACTTGGAAAAAGAAGGGGTTTTTACGGGCAGGTATTGTCTCAACCCGGTCACAGGTAAAAAGATGCCCATTTATTTGGCCAACTTTGTTTTGGCTGAATACGGAACAGGCGCAGTTATGGCCGTACCAGCCCATGATCAGCGTGATTTTGAATTTGCCCGCAAGTACCAATTGCCGTTGCAGGTAGTAATTCAACCCAAGGATGAAAAATTGCATCCCGATAAAATGACCGAGGCCTATACAGGTCCTGGCTATTTAGTCAATTCAGGTCCTTTTGACGGTTTGTTTAACGAAGAGGCCAAAGCCAAGATCGTAGAATTTTTATCTGAGCAAGGCATTGGACGAAAGAGTGTAAATTACCGCTTGCGCGATTGGAACATCTCCAGACAGCGTTATTGGGGCGCGCCTATTCCTGTGGTCTATTGCGCACAATGTGGAGTGGTTCCGGTTAGACCAGAAGACTTGCCTGTAGTTTTACCTTTGGACGTGAAAACCAAACCAGATGGACGTTCACCTTTGCCTGAGAGTGCTGAGTTTTTGGAGACCACCTGTCCCAAGTGTGGAGGTAAGGCCAAAAGAGAAACCGATACCATGGATACGTTTGTTGAATCTTCTTGGTATTTTTTACGTTATACTACCCCGCGCAAAGAAGATGGACCTTTTGATCCTGAGGTCTTAAAGTACTGGATGCCTGTGGATCAGTACATTGGCGGAGTGGAGCACGCCATTTTACACCTTTTGTACTCCAGGTTTTTTGTTAAGGCCTTGCGCGACCTTGGATACGTGCACGTTGACGAACCATTTTCCAACTTGCTTACCCAGGGTATGGTTTTAAAAGACGGAGCCAAGATGTCCAAGTCCAAGGGCAACGTGGTTGATCCTGACGAAATGATTGCAGAATACGGCGCAGATACAGTCCGTTTGTTTTGTCTGTTTGCTGCTCCTCCAGATAGAGACATGGAATGGAGTGACCAAGGCATTGAAGGGGCCTTTAGGTTTTTAAATAGACTGTGGAGATTGGTTGAGGAGTTACAAGATGTTTTAACGCCCATTGGCGCAGGTTACAGGTTTGACAAAGACTCTCTTTCCAAATCAGGTAAACAGTTGCTGAGTAAAGAGCATCAAACCATAGCCAAAGTAAGTGCCGACATAAGCAACAGGTTTCAGTTTAATACGGCCATTGCTGCGGTTATGGAGCTGGTCAACTTGATCTATCTGGTCAAAGATGAATTAAAGGAAACAGAGCTTGGTCAAAAACAACTTTCTTCAGCCATTAGCACGGTTTGTGTGTTGCTCTATCCCATTGTGCCCCACATTTGCGAAGAATTGTGGCAAAAAATGGGTTATACCCAATTGCTGGTAGAAACCAAGTGGCCGGAACATGATCCCAAGGCCTTGGAGCAAGATTCGTTTACTATGGTCGTGCAGGTAAATGGCAAGTTGCGCGGCAAAATTACAGTAAGCGCAGACGAGGATCAAGAAACCATCAAACAAAAGGCCTTAAATGAAGAAAACGTGCAAAAACACGTTCAAAATAAAACCATTGTCAAAACCATTATCGTGCCTAAGAAATTGATCAATGTCGTGGTAAAATAAACGAGACAAGCACGGCTTGAAATAATAGCTTTGATTATTTTTTAGTTTAAAACGTTTTAAAAATATGTGAACACAATGAGCCAAAATCCGACCTTTAAGCAAAAATTTTTGATTCTAGCCATATTTTTTTGTTTGAGCTGTGGTTATCACTTTGTAGGAGAAAGTGAGATAGTCTTCCCCAACAATGCCCAAAAAATAGCTTTAATTCAGGTCATAAATCCAACCCAGTACGACTATTTGCCAAAAGAAGTCAAAAATTTCTTAAACGAAGAAATGGTCAGACAAAGTAGGGCCAGGCTCGTTGCCAGAGATAAGGCAGACTTATTTTTGAGTGTGGTTTTAAGTCAGGTAGAGGTAGGAGTTAAGGTTACCCAAGAAAATGATTCAACTGGCAAGTACTTAGCCAAAGTTGCTTTGTTTTTGGTTTTTTCTACTCCGCAAGGAAAAGAGATCAAACGAACCTTGCCTGTGAGTTATACCCAAACCTACGAGAAAAGTTCAGAGCAAAAAGATGCCTTGATTAAGGCTAGCCAAGAGGCCTTACGTTTAGCCTTGCGCCAATTAAAATCGTATGAGTTCTAGACCAAAATTTTTTTTCTTTATTTGTGCAGATAGTGGCTTGTTGCATTTTGCCCTGGATGAGTTTGAGCAAAAGTATAAGTTAACGGACTGGCAAAAAAAGGTCTTTTGGGTAGAGCAGGGATTAGATAAAGAATTTTGGTCTGAACTTGGTGCGGCCAATTTGTTTGGACCGTCCAAGTTATTGATTATTAGACAGGCTCAAAATTTAAGTCAAAAAGAATGGCAAGGTTTAGAGCCTTATCTTTTGGCTTTGGGGCCCAAGGCCCCTTTGCCCGTATTTTGTTTTGAAAAAGAAAAATATTCCTTTCCCGCTTGGTTAAAAAAAACACGTCTATTTCAAAAGGCAGAGCAAAATCATTATCTAGAAACAATACCAGAACTAAATCGCAAGACCATTTTTAATTTTTTGCAAGAACAACTTAAGAGTCATGGTTTAAAGATAAGTAATAGCTTATTGCACCAACTTGCTCAAAACCTGCCTCTGGATGCCTGGGTATGTAAGCAAGAAATAGAAAAACTTAGTCTAATCGTTGATCCGTCCCAAGAGGTCAAACCTGAACACCTGGCCGTGCTCAATCTGGTCATGGAAGAAAATATTTTTGCCTTGGTAGATAGTCTGGTTGGAAATAAAAGCGCAAAGTGGTTTGAACAAAGGTTTGCCTATTGGGACAAAGAAGAACAAGTCGTTTTTGCCTTAATTAGCTTGCTCCACAGAGAGGCCAAGTTGTTGTGGATGCTTTACTTTCAAGAAGATGCCAAAATTAACCTGCCAGCTTTTATTAAAACCAAAAAAAAGGCTTTGAGCCAAAGGCTTGGGCTGGAACGCATTAGTTTTTTGCTGGATCTGGCCTTAGATTGTGAGCTTAAGATCAAAACTGGTGAACTTAGTCCAGCCCAAACCTTAGAATACATTTTTACAAAATCTTTAAATTTTGTTAGGTAACTGTTAATGTGCCTTACCCAACACAGCTTTTACAGGGATAAAGAAGTGTTAAAGGCTTGAAGAAGTTTGGACGTTGTCAAAGTAGATAAGACCAAGGCACTGTTTTATTTTTAAATTTTCAACGTTAAAAAATAAGGAAAGATCAAGATGAAAACTTTTAATTTACGCCTAGTAGCTTGGGAAGTAACCCGGGCCTGTAATCTGGCTTGCAAACATTGTAGAGCCGAGGCTAAACTGGAGCCTTTTCCAGGAGAGTTGACCACCAAAGAAAGTCTGGCTTTGATTGACGAATTTAAAAAGTGTGGCAATCCCGTAATTATTTTTACGGGTGGAGAACCTTTGCTGCGCAAGGATATCTTTGAGTTGGTTCGTTATGCCACTGCTCTTGGTTTAAGGTCGGTTATGGCCCCTAATGGAACCTTAATTGATAAGGAAAATGCCCAACAAATGAAGCAAAGTGGCATTGAACGGTGCAGTATTTCCATAGACGGCCTTGACGCAGACAGTCATGACAGTTTTCGCGGGCAAAAAGGAGCTTTTGCTGGGGCCTTACGAGGTATTGAATGGTTAAAAAAGGTTGGAATTCCTTTTCAGATCAATACCACAGTAACCAAACACAATTTAAATTCATTTAAACAAATTTTTAAATTGGTAGAAGAACTAGGTGCAGTGGCCTGGCACATTTTTTTGTTGGTGCCAACAGGCCGAGGAGACAGTATCCGGGAGGAGATCATATCTGCTCAAGAATACGAAGAGGTTTTAAATTGGTTTTACGACTTTCGCAAAACTACGTCTATGCACCTGAAAGCTACGTGCGCGCCGCATTATTACCGGATTATGCGTCAAAGAGCCAAAGCAGAAGGCTTAAAAGTAGATAAAGAGACCTTTGGTTTGGACGCCATGACCCGAGGATGTCTGGGTGGGATTGGTTTTTGTTTTGTCTCTCACTCCGGCCAGGTCCAGCCCTGCGGCTATTTAGAACTGGATTGTGGTCAGGTGAGAGAGCGCGCTTTTAGTCAAATTTGGCAGGACTCAGAAATCTTTTTAAACTTACGCAATCCCCAAAAATACGAAGGTAAGTGCGGTTACTGTGAATATCACCGGGTTTGTGGAGGTTGTAGAGCTAGGGCCCATACTATGCGCGGAAATTACTTGGCGCCAGAGCCGCTTTGTACCTACGAGCCCAAAAAAGGAAAACAAAATGGACAAACTGGATAAAGCTATTTTAGACATTATTCAAACTGATTTTCCTCTGGTCCCCAGGCCATACGCAGCCATTGGCCAAAAACTGGGGGTAAGCGAAGAAGAGGTTTTTGCCCGAGTTCAGGCTTTACAAAAACAAGGGATTATCAGAAGGATTGGGGCCAACTTCCAGTCCAGAAAACTTGGTTGGTTTTCCACCCTTTGCGCAGCCAAGGTGCCTGCAGAAAAATTAGACGAATTTGTCCAAGTGGTAAATAGTTATCCGGGGGTTACGCACAATTATCTGCGCAAACACGAATTAAACGTCTGGTTTACCTTTATTTCGCCTTCTGAAGAGCAGACTAACCAGTATTTGGATGAGATCCATCAAAAAACCGGGATCAAGGTCTATAGTTTGCCAGCGACCAAGATGTTTAAGATCCGGGTAGATTTTCCCATGCAACGGGAAGATGAATAGCAATTGTTAGTCTAAATCTAGAAACTTGAGGTTGTCCGGATGGACATTGTTTAACTTTTCATTGACTAAAAACGAGTAAAACCTTCTTATTGCCGCAAAAATGTTTGTCGGGAAAAAGTGCAAGTAATTGGCCCTAAGGGTTAAATTTAAATTAGGGAGATGGACTGCATGGACGTAATTATTTCTCCTTCTTTGTTGTCAGCCAACTTTGGCTGTTTGGAGCAGGAGCTTTGGCAGCTAGAGGAGGCAGGTCTGGATTGGGTGCATTGGGACGTAATGGATGGTTTGTTTGTGCCTAACATTACCTTTGGTCCGCCTGTGATCAAACAGCTTAGAAAAAAATCCAAACTTTTTTTTGACGTTCACTTAATGATTGAAAAGCCTGAACGTTACTTTGAGGTTTTTGTGGAAGCAGGAGCAGACTTGATCTGTTTTCACGTAGAAAGTTGTCTGCACTTAGAAAGAGCCATTAGCTCAGTCAAAGACCTAGGGGTAAAGGTAGGCCTGGCCTTAAATCCTGCTACGCCTTTAAGTGTGCTGGATTACGTTTTGCCAGAATTGGACATGGTTTTGGTTATGAGCGTTAATCCAGGTTTTGGTGGACAAAAGTTTATTCCCTTTAGTTTGCAAAAGATTCGGGACTTAAAAGCAAAAATAGATGGACTTGATTTAAAAGTTCCTATCCAAGTAGATGGTGGGGTAAGCCCGCAAAACATTTCTAGCCTAGTTCAAGCTGGAGCAAGCATTTTTGTCTCTGGTTCAGCTTTTTTTAAATTTCCTCCTTATGCCCAGCGGTTAAAGACCTTTTTAGAGGCTGCCAACAATGAGTGAGATCGTTTTGGCTCTGGATTTTGCAGATAAGGATAAAGCCATTGCTTTGGCTCGGACAGTTAAACAAGAAATCAACTGGATCAAAATAGGCCTAGAGCTATTTTGTTCCCAAGGACCGGCCATAATTTACGCCTTAAAAGAGCTTGGTTTTAAAATTTTTTTGGATTTAAAGTTTTTTGACATTCCCAATACCGTAAAAAAAACAGTAAAAACAATTTTGCAGGCCAAAGTAGATATGTTTACTGTGCACGTTTTGGGGGGGCAAGAGATGTTAACTTCTGTTGTAGCTATCAAAAATGAGATCTATCCTCAGGCTATAGCTTTGGGAGTAACGATTTTGACTAGTTTCAACCAAGAAGACCTATTCTGGAGCAAAATGCCTATTAACCAATTGGTCTTCAACCTTGCTCAGATTGGCCATAATTCTGGACTTGACGGCTTAGTCCTATCTCCTTTAGAGTTAAAAAATATTCGAGCAAAGTTTTCGCGCCTGGTTTTGGTTACGCCGGGCATTAGGCTTGCCTCCAAGAATCAACACGATCAAAAACGAATAGCTACTCCTTCCTTTGCCTGTAAGCAGGGAGCAGATTATTTGGTAATAGGGCGAGAGATTACTTTGGCCAAAGAACCGCTTAAAATCATAGCTCAAATTAAAAATCAAATTAGCGAGGTTAAAAATGGCTAATCCAAGTCAAAACACCAAAGATCAAACAGGTCCAGAAAAAGAAAAAATCAAAGGTGTATTTTCAACCCAGACCTTGATGAAAATTGGTACAGGAACTACTCAAAGAAAAACCATTCAAAAGTCATACTGGTTTGCGGAAGAACTAGACGACGGAACCATTTCCATTCAACCTTTAAACGTCAACTACGTTCCCTCTGGTCCCAAAAAACAGATCTCCAAGGATGAATTTTTGGACAAGTTTTCGCCTGAGCCTGAATTCTACGTGCAAACCGTTTATCCCAAAATGCGCGAGCTGACCAAGACCATTGCCCGGGCTGAGCGTCACCGTCAAAAGGGAGAAACCTACAGTGCTGAGTTTGAATTTAAAAATGCCTTGAAAATAGACGAAGAGAACATCAGGGCCAACTTTGGCTTAGGTCTTACCTATCTGGACCGGGGTGAAAAAGAAAAGGCCAAGGACGTCTTTGAACGTCTGGTCAAATTAGACGCTGCCTTTGAAGAAGAGCACAAACATCTTTTTAACGAGTTTGGAATAAAGCTCAGAAAACAAGGTATGTACGACGAGGCGGTCCAATACTACGGTCGGGCATTGGAATTAACTAAAGATGACGAACACCTTCATTACAATATTGCTCGCGCTTACTTTGGTTTGAACAGAATTGACAAGGTAATTGAGCATTTGCAGGAGGCCTTAAAACTTAATCCAGAATTTGAAGAGGCCAAAAAATTTATGGAATATCTGGACAAAAAAGGCCTGCTCAAAAAATAAAAATTTATGCGCTGGCAACTTAAATCTAGGGATGCAATTTCCCCGGAATTAACTTCTCTTTGGGAAAAGATTGGTATTTCCCCAGTTTTGGGGCAACTTTTAGCCAATAGAGGACTAACTCAAGAAGATGAGTTAAAAATTTTTTTAAGTCCTAGTTTGCGCTACCTCCCGCCTTTAGAAGTCTGGCCAGAGTTAATTGAGGTGGCCAGATATCTTAAGGAACAAATCCAAAAACAAAAGACCATAGCCGTTTGGGGTGATTATGACGTAGATGGAATTACGGCCACGGCCTTGCTCGTAGATTTTTTTGAACGCAAAAACATTTCTGTGCTTAGCTATCTACCTTGCCGCGAACAAGGTTATGGCCTAAACGAACAAGGCCTAGCCCAGCTTCAGAGTCAGGGAGTTCAAATAGTTATTACGGTAGATTGTGGAATTAGCCAAGTTAAAGAAGTAGAATTTGCCAATCAGCTTGGATTGGAAGTAATTATTACGGATCACCACTTACCAGGAATGACCTTGCCTCCAGCCAAATTTATTTTAAACCCCAAGTTGAGAAAAAGACCTGAATACAAAGAATTGGCTGGGGTAGGGGTAAGTTTTTTGCTAGCTGCTGCTTTAAATAGAGTTTTGCCAGGGCCTAAGTTGGACCTCAGACAATTTTTGGACTTGGTGGCTTTGGGAACCATTGCTGACGTAGTAGAGCTTTCGTTGGAAAACAGGATTTTGGTCAAAAATGGAATGTTATTGCTGACGGAAAGTAAAAGACCAGGTATTGTTGCCTTAAAAGAAAAGGCAGGGATAGGCAACAAAAAAATCACTAGCGGAGACATAGGCTTTATTTTGGGCCCAAGGATAAATGCCTGTGGTCGCCTTCATTCGCCCAAACCTGCCTTGGAATTGCTTTTATCCAAGGATCTAATTCAGGGCAGAGAATTGGCTGCAAAGTTGGATGGTTTTAATTTGGAACGCAAAAACATTGAGGATAGTATCTTAGAAGGCTCGTTGGAGCAGGCGCAAAAATTAAAGGATTTAGCTGGCTTGGTTTTGTTCAATCCTGAGTGGCACGAAGGGGTTATTGGGATCATTGCCTCTAGGGTCGTTCAAAAATTTTATCGTCCTTGTATTGTGTTGACCGAGATAGACGGCAAACTTAAAGGCTCAGGCCGAAGTATTCCTGAAGTCAACTTGTACGCAGTGTTGGAAAAAAATGCTCACCTTTTGGAAGGTTTTGGCGGACATAAAATGGCAGCTGGAGTTTATTTGAAAAAAGAAAATTTCTTAAGCTTTCAACAAAATTTTGCCCAAGTAATTCAACAAGACTTTGGCCAAGCATTTACTCCAACCCTTTATTTGGACGCAGAAGTAAACTTTAACGCCCTGGTTCCAAAGTTTTGTCAAGAACTAGAACTACTCCAACCTTTTGGTCCAGGTAATCCAAGACCAATGTTTTTAAGTCCTTTTTTGACCGTTCAGGAACAGCGCGTTTTTGGCAATGGGCAAAAACACTTGAGTTTACTCCTGCGTGACAACCATTCTCAGCTCACGCTTAAAGCCAATTTGTGGAGAAGAGGGCAGGATTACAAAGATAAAATCTTGCCCAAGCAAAAAATCCGCATTGCCTATTGGCCAAAATTGACTTATTATCAGGGCGTATGTTCTGTTAGCTTGCAAGTAGAAGAAATTTTGAGCGTAAAAAGTTAAACCAGAAGTTTTTAACGGTTGGGCCGTATCCCTAACACCCCCTCAGGAGAAAAAGATGCAACCTGCAGAAAACGTGGATTTTAACCAAATAAGTCCAGTTGTTTTGGAAGAAGTTATTGCAAACTATCTGAAGAAGCATCCAGAGGTTATTGAAAGGGCTCTGCTTTCTTTTGGATTTTTAGACAAACTGGCCACCAAAGAAGATCTGCGCCTGCTAATCGAGATGATGGACAAACGTTTTGAAGCCGTTGATAAACGCTTTGAAGTTGTTGATAAGCGTTTTGAGTCTTTGGAAAAAAGGCTTACCTTTATGCAGTGGTTTATGGGTTTTGGCTTTGCTTTTTTAAGTATTTTAATAGTTCTGATTAAATTTTTAACGGTTGCGCCTCATCCTTAACACCACTTTAGGAGAAAAAAATGCAACCTGCAGAAAACGTGGATCTTAACCAAATAAGTCCAGTCGTTTTGGAAGAAGCTATTGCAAACTATCTAAAAAAGCATCCAGAGGTTATTGAAAGGGCCCTGCTTTCTTCTGGATTTTTAGACAAACTGGCCACCAAAGAAGATCTGCGCCTGCTGATCGAGATGATGGACAAACGCTTTGAAGCTGTGGATAAACGTTTTGAATCTGTTGATAAGCGCTTTGAGTCTTTGGAAAAAAGGCTTACCTTTATGCAGTGGTTTATGGGCTTTGGCTTTGCTTTTTTAAGTGTTTTAATAGTTCTGATTAAATTTTTAACGGTTGGGCCTTATCCTTAACACCACTTTAGGAGAAAAAAAATGCAACCTGCAGAAAACGTGGATTTTAACCAAATAAGTCCAGTCGTTTTGGAAGAAGCTATTGCAAACTATCTAAAAAAGCATCCAGAGGTTATGGAAAGGGCTTTGCTTTCTTCTGGATTTTTAGACAAACTGGCCACCAAAGAAGATCTGCGTCTGCTGATCGAGATGATGGACAAACGTTTTGAAGCCGTTGATAAACGTTTTGAAGCCATGGAGAAACGTTTTGAATTAATTGATCAACGTTTTGAATTAATTGATCAACGTTTTGAAGCTGTTGATAAACGTTTTGAAGTTGTTGATAAGCGCTTTGACTCTTTGGAAAAAAGGCTTGCCTTTATGCAGTGGTTTATGGGCTTTGGCTTTGCTTTTTTAAGTATTTTAATAGTCCTGATTAAATTTTTAACGGTTGCGCCTCATCCTTAACACCACTTTAGGAGAAAAAAAATGCAACCTGCAGAAAACGTAGATTTTAACCAAATAAGTCCAGTCGTTTTGGAAGAAGCTATTGCAAACTATCTAAAAAAGCATCCAGAGGTTATGGAAAGGGCTTTGCTTTCTTCTGGATTTTTAGACAAACTGGCCACCAAAGAAGATCTGCGTCTGCTGATCAAGATGATGGACAAACGTTTTGAAGCCGTTGATAAACGTTTTGAAGCCATTGACAAACGCTTTGAAGCCATGGAGAAACGCTTTGAAGCTGTGGATAAACGTTTTGAGTCTTTGGAAAAAAGGTTTACCTTTATGCAGTGGTTTATGGGCTTTGGCTTTGCTTTTTTAAGTATTCTAATAGTCCTGATTAAATTTTTAACGGTTTGGCCTCATCCCTAAGTTTGAAGTCAAAAGATGGACATAGCCTGCTTGCTCTTGCATGGATTTGGCGGTTCTCCTTTTGAATTGGAGTATTTAAAGTCTGTTTTAGAGCAAAATCAAATCCAAACCTGCTTACCTTGTTTGCCCGGACACAATACCAGCTTAAAAGACTTTAGCCAGACCAGGTACCAGGATTGGCTCCAACACGCAGAAAAACACCTGTTAAAACTTAAAGCTAAATATTCTACGGTCTTTGTTTTAGGCTTTTCTATGGGTGGAACCTTGGGCTTGGATCTGGCTTGCAGGCATGAGTTTGCAGGGCTAATCATTATTGCTGCCCCTGTCTTTTTAATTCGTTTCTTTCCCCCCGTAGCTAAGGATTGGCGTTTGCTGTTTTTGCCTGTTTTAAAACGAATAAAACCTATTTTTCCGATAAAACCTCCCCATCCCAAATCCAGACAAATAGCCCCTTGGCAAGGGTACGAAGGTTACGTGCCTTTACATCCTTTGCATAGCTTTGTCCAAGCAATGAAGAGTGTTCGAACCCAATTAAGCCAAATTACCTGTCCTAGCTTATTTATTTACTCTACCACAGATAAAACCGTACCCGTAGAAAATAGTTTTTATATTTTAAAAAGGATTAAGAGCAACTTTAAGGAATTGGTCCTTTTAACTATTGAGGAAAAGATTACCAGTGCCCATCTTTTACCTACGCATCAAGAAACCAAGGAAATAGTGGCCCAAAAGATTTTGCAATTTTTAAACGGCCAAGGTTAGTTTTATGATGTGTCTGCAAAAACTTTCTTTTCCCCAGTTCGTTTTAAAATCGCAAGACAAACGTTCAATTATTTAAACAGGTTGTATGTCAGCTTGTTGAAAAAAAGCAAACTTTTGTTTTTTTGCAGTTGCATCTTTTATAGTTTTATCAAGATGTAACCTATTTGACATATATTTGTCGTTTTTTTTCAGTTAAAGTCAAATTTAAAGATAAAGGTGATGTTCATTACAGGAACTAGGAGTGTTGTTTAACGTAAAACCGCCTTATTTAATAGCCCATCGTGGAGCAAGTTCTTTAGCTCCTGAAAACACTCTTTATTCTT
>Ga0256840_1002990_pt1 | contig 14175 bp, 15 predicted proteins | sample 355202metaG_FD_185969 | JGI IMG/M metagenome (GOLD analysis project Ga0256840, IMG submission 185969) | Hydrothermal vent microbial communities from Mid Atlantic Ridge, Atlantic Ocean - 355-202 | ecosystem: Environmental > Aquatic > Marine > Hydrothermal vents | place: Atlantic Ocean: Mid...
ATCAGCAAGCTCTGCATCACCTAGAGTGTTAGAACTTGTCACAACACCTTCATATTCGTTTGTCTCTTTTTGTATGGCTTGATTTAATTTCTTTGCTACAATTGGTAGTAAATCTAAACGACCATTCTCACCAATAATTTTAATGAAGTTTTGTAATTTAACATCACTTCCTTCACCCAAACTATCCAGTACAAATGATCTCTTCTGCTCAGCTGTAACCAATGGTGAAGTTAACATCTCAGCAACACTATCATCTTCAAAAGCACCTGCTACTGCAGATAGAACTTCTGAAAAGGCTATTCTTTGCTCTGATGAAGTAACATCTACCAGGGCATTAACATATCTGTTTGCTATAAGCTCTTCCATTATGCCACCTTCTTAGAAACAAGTGAAACAACTTTTGCTTCATCAATAGCAATATCAGAAGTTTCAATACCATCATTTAACATCTTATCAATGGTTGCTCTTGTAGCTTTTTTAGACTCTAAAGCCTGCTTTTCTACAGATTGTTTCTCTAACATTGTTAAAGTATAATCATTTTTTTCTGCAATATTTACCGATAAAATTTTAGCTTCATTAGATGCATCAGCAACAATCTCTTTTGCTTTCTCTTCAGCTTTTACCAAATTTTCTTCTGCAGTTAAACGTTCATTTTTAGAAGCTTGTAATTTCTCTTCTATCTCTTTAAGCTTATTTGCAATTCCTTCTGATCTTCCTGTAAAGAAAGCCTTAATAGGATTTGCAGCTAGGTAATAAAGAGTACCAACAAAAATAGTAAAGTTAAAAACCCTGTAAAAAAAGTCAGAGTTAAACATGGTTACATCATGATGCTCAGCACCTGAAGCAAGTACCAATGATGGCACAAGAACAGCTGTAAGTAGAGCTATATTTTTAATTCTCATCATCATCTCCTATAAGCCACTAAGCTTTGTTTGTAAACTCTCTTTAATAAGAGGCAACTCAGAAGCAAGTGAGTTTTTCAATGCCTCTTGGTCAGCTGCAAGTTCAGCTAAAAACGACTGATGCTTATCAGCAATCTCTTTTACTTTACTTTCAATTTTACTCGCTGCTAAAGCTTTCGCTTCGCTGGTAGCTTTTTCTCTGATAACGTTAGCTTCTGCCTTCGCATCACCTAAAAGTGTATCAGCTTTTGTATTTAGTTCATCACTGTTACCAGACATCTCTTCAGCATTTTGTAAATCTTCTGCTATTGTGTTATTTCTATCATCCATAAACTTCAATAATGGTTGAAATAGCATTGTATTTAACAAAAATAAAAGAGAGAAGAAAACAACAAGAACGAACAACATCAAACCGGGATTCAAGTCAAGCATTCAAACTCCTCCAAAAAATTTTGCGTATTATAACTTGGAAAATGTAATAATTTGATTAATACATCGTTATATAATGGGGATTGAATAAATTTGGAAAAAGCATTGGGTAAATTGGTAGCAGAGACAAACTTCCATTTTGAAGTTTGTCTATTTTTGTAACATTAATAAAAATTTTTCTATTTCATCATTGTTTTTAAAGTTTATCTCTAAACTGTTATTTTTGATTTTAAAGGCAAAAGGAAGTTGCTCTTTAAATGAATTTTTATAGTTATCAATAAAAGAGAGAGACTTCTCTTTTGGAAGTAATTCTTTCTCACCGTTTTTTTTACTTTTTGCCAAAAGTTCACTCTCTCGTACACTCAATTTTTGACCAATAATCGTATCGACCAAAAGTTTTTGCTCTTGCTCATCAAAACCAACCAATATTTTAGCATGTCCTTGGGAAATTCCACCAGAAGTTAATTTTTTCTGAACATAAGTAGAGAGGGCTAAAAGTCTTAATGTATTGGTAATTTGAGAACGACTTTTATTGACCACATGAGAAAGCTCATCATGCGTAATTTCATACACTTTAATCAGCTCATCATACGAATTTGCCAACTCCATAGCATTTAAGTTTTCTCTTTGAATATTCTCTATTAACGCGAGTTCACGCAGTTTAGCATCGTCAATATCAACATCAGCGATAATGGCTTTAATGGTCTCTAAGCCTGCCATTTTATGTGCACGAAGTCGTCGTTCACCAGCAACAAGCAGATATCCATCATCTTTTTCAATAACAACAATGGGTTGTAACAACCCATGACGTTGAATCGATTCACTCAACTCTTTGAGGGCCTCTTGTTCAAAAGTTTTCCGAGGTTGATAAGGGTTGGGTGTAATCTCATCAACATCAATCTCACGTATTTGATCAAATGAAGTTTCACTTGTTCCTGCTTCACTCTCATACGCTTGACCAACCTCTTCCAAGATTGCACCAAGTCCTCTACCTAAAGCCATCTTTTATCCTTTGAGAATAGACTTGGCCAAATTGTTATAAGCAATGGCACCTTTTGATTTCTGAGCATATTCAGTCACAGGTTTTCCATAACTTGGACTCTCTGCTACTTTAATGTTCCGTGGGACAATAATAAACTCTTTTTTCTTGTCTAAAAAAAGGTTGTCTTTAAAGTGGTGTGCCAAATCTTCAAGTACCTGTTTAGAGAGGTTGTTTTGACCTGAATACATGGTGGGTAAAAAACCTTTGATACCCAACTTAGGATTAATCGATTTTTTAAGAAGATTAATCGTATTTAAAAGTTGAGCCAAACCTTCAAGTGCAAAATATTCACACTGAATAGGAATAATAACCGAATCAGCAGCACCCAAAGAGTTAATGGTAATAGGTCCCAAAGCAGGAGGTGAATCTATAATAATATAATCATAGTTCTTTTTAATCGGTTTAATCGCTTGTTTTAAAAGCAACTCACGATTTTTTTTAGAAGGGTCATAAAACTCTTTTTCTACACCCACCAAACCTATGTTCGCAGGTACCAAATCAAGATTTTTAAATTTTGATGTCAAAATCACTTCAGACATTTTTTTAATACCTATCAAAACATGATAAATATTGTATTCATAATCATTACGGTTAAAACCCAAACTGGTCGTTGCATTTGTTTGAGGGTCAGCATCAATTAACAGTACTTTTTTTCCATTTTTTGCCAGTGCAGCAGAGAGGTTAACAGCTGTTGTTGTTTTCCCTACTCCACCTTTTTGGTTTGCTATCGCAATTACTTCACTCATCTTATATTATATACTCTCTTATTTTCAATTATTAGTGAACCATCTTCCAACAGAATAGCCTTTTTAAGAGATTTATACTCCCCATCAATATGTGCAAAAAACTCTTTAGTTCTTCCGAATTCTATCCTATATTGACTAAATACTTGCTTCCAAGAGGGGTACTCTTCTAAAGCTAAAAGATACTTTTTCAATAAAAATATGGGCTCAACGTTGAGATTTAGTGCTTCAAAGCTGTTTGATTTTTTTTGTAAATTGACACCCATTCCACAGAGTAAAATATTATCCATTTTTTTTGTTATGGTTCCACCAATTTTACTCTGATTTTGATATAAATCGTTAGGCCATTTCAACCAGATATCATCACAATATTCCGACAAAACTTCTTTCATAAAAAAAGAAAAATAGATAGAAGCAGAACTTAAAGGTAAATCATCAGGTAAATCATCTATTAAAATAGCCATAGAAAAAAAAAGATTTCCTTTGCCTCCTTCCCAAGAGTTATTGCGACTGCCAATCCCATTAGTTTGATATTTAGCCATAACAACTATAGGAGCTGTTAAGTTCTTCTCTTTTAACTCGTTGATTAAATATGTTTGAGTTGATGCCAATTTGTTAAAGCAAAGAAGTTCCAACTTTTAACCCTCTCCCTACGCAATACGCTTTTGCATTAACAGCTTTTTTAGATGCTGGTTGTAACGTTCCAATTTCTAAACTTCCTTGAGTACAAGTAACAACTATAGAATCATCTTTAAGTTCTAAAATCATCCCTTCTCTGTTTTCACTAAGCGTTTCAACCAATTTCACCTCTTTGATTTTCATACCACCCTCCAGAAAAATTCCTGGCCATCCTTCAAACGCTCTATATTTGTCATAAAAATCTGAAGCATTTAAAAAGTTAACCAAGCCATCAGATTTTTTAATCTTTTTACAATGGGTCGCTTCAGCTCTTACCTGTTCCATTGGTGCAAGGGTCTCAAACCTATGAAGTATATCTATAGTTAAAGCACAAGCATCATCACTCAACCTGTTCATTAAATCAGGTAGCAACATCGTCTCTGGAATCTGAAAGTATCTATATCCTAAAATAGGCCCAGAATCAAGCCCCTCTTCCATAAGCATTGCAGTAACACCTGTAAACTCATCACCATTAAGCAGTGACTGTTGTACAGGACTTGCACCACGATACTGTGGAAGTAAAGAGGCATGAAGATTAATACAAGGAGCAATATCCAAAATAGACTTAGGCAACAGCTGACCAAAAGCAGCCACAACAATATAGTCTGGTTTAGCAACAACAATCGATTCATAAATACCCTCATCTGAAAGTCTTTCAGGTTGTAAAATATTTAAACCATATTCAAGCGCTAAAACTTTAACCTCTGGGGCTTTCAACTCATTTTTACGACCTGCTTTACGGTCTGGCTGAGTAATAACCAAAGAAACGTCTATCTTCTTATCATCTATAAGTGTTTTTAAAATCTCTTTTGCATAGTGGGGAGTTCCCATGTAGACTATTTTTATCATTTTTTCTCTTTAGTATTCAATTTATTTAGAAAAAAGTGTTCCACCCTTTTGAACACCATCAAGCAAAAAACTTCTTATATCATCCAATCCAAAGCCTGTAGCCAAAAACATCTTTTTATTATTATTCAATAAAAAATTGGCTGCTTTTAACTTGGTTACAATTCCACCTGTAGCAAACTCATTGTTTGCTGTTGTAGGTGCATCTAATTCTTCTGCTGTAATGGTAGAAACTTCCCTACGAATAAGAGCATCATCAAATTTATGTGGATCTTTATCATACAAAGCATCTATATCTGAAAGAATCACCAAAAGTTCAGCATCAAAGTTTTCAGTCACATAAGCAGAGAGTTGGTCATTGTCTCCAAACTCTAACTCTTCTGTGGCTATCACATCATTTTCATTGATAATCGGTACCACACCATTAGCAAGTAAATTATTAATTGCCATCTGTGCTAAACGAGTTCGTTTTTTAGAATCAAATCCTGCTTCACTCAAAAGTACTTGTGAACACAAAATATCATACTTGGCAAATTTCTCTTGATACATTTTCAGTAAAAGAGGCTGTCCAATGGCTGCTAAAACTTGTTTGTTTCCCACACTCCATCTATCAAGAGGCAATACGGTATAACCAGCTGAAACAGCTCCTGAACTTACTAAGATAACCTCTTGTCCCTTGTCCATAAGTGCAGCTATAAGTCCAACCAAGTCTCGCATTCTCTCTTTGGCTACTTCTCCATTTTCGGTAAGCACATGAGAGCCAACTTTTATGACAATACGATTAAAATGCATTAGTCCTCTTTCTCTTGTTCCGATACAGAAGAGACAAAAGACTTCAGTGTATAACGTAAAGCTTCCGTATTTAAGTGTGAAACAGATGAAATCGGTAACACAAAAAGTGGTTCATCTTTTGGTAATTCAACTCCAAACTCTTCTACAAATCCATAAGAGCTATACTCCTTGTTTGCTTTAAACTTATTCAATGTTTTATTGGTTTCTAAACCAATATCCGTTAAGAACTGTTCAGTTAATGCATTAACCTCTTCTACCGGGAAGCTATCACACTTGGTAATGGCAACGGCAAATCTTCTTCCAGCCAACTCTTCAGAGTAACGCTGTAACTCAACCAAAAGTGTCTCATACTGATATTTCATCTCACGGTAGTTGGCTGCATCTACAAGTAGAAGCAGTGTCTTTGTTCTCTCAATATGTTTGAGGAACTCATGACCCAATCCACGACCATCACTCGCACCCTCAATAATCCCAGGAATATCAGCCATCATAAATGAGTCATACTCCCCTACCATCACCACACCCAAGTTTGGTGTTAAGGTTGTAAATTCATACGATGCCACTTTTGGACGGGCATTTGATACAGCAGCAATTAATGTAGACTTTCCTACACTTGGATAACCTACCAATCCAACATCAGCGATAAGTTTCATCTCTAATCGAAGCTCTTTGGTTATACCGGGTAAACCAGGTTGTGCATAGGTAGGTCTTTGGTTGGTTGAACTTTTAAAGTGCATGTTTCCAAGACCACCTTTTCCACCTTCTAAGAATAAAATTCGTTCACCCTCTTCTACCAAGTCATACAGCACTTCACCTGTTAGGGCATCAACAACCTGTGTTCCAGGAGGAACAACAATATCAACACTTTTTCCCTTACGTCCATAACATTTACGACCTTCACCAGGTTGACCACCTTCTGCTTTAATGTGGTTTCGACCTCGAAGAGCTGAAAGGGTATCGGTATTGTTGTCTACCACAAAATAAACATGCCCACCTTTTCCACCATCACCACCATCGGGACCACCTTGGGCTACAAACTTTTCTGTCCAAAATGAGACACAACCTGCCCCACCTTTACCCGAACTTAACATTATATCTACACTATCTACAAACATGAACTTCCTTTGTTTTACACATAAAACACCACTACGCTTCATTTTTCACCAAACATCGTGGGAGTAAACTTTCCACTTCCAAGCAACGCTAATGATATTTTAAAACGAAATAAAATAATTTTTGGGATTATATCTAAAACCTTATAGCAAAATGATAACTTTTTGAGAAGAATTGAAACATTTTTCACATTTGTTTACAATATCTTTAGATAGAAAAAAAGATACTTTTTATAAAACCCTACATATAAAAATTTAAATTGTGAACTTTTATCTACTTTTTTCCATAAAGTTCACATTTTTACCCATATTAGAGAAAAACATTCATATAAAATAACATATTATTTTATAATGATTGAATTTGATTAGATTCTAAATAAATAAAAACTTTAGAATTTATTTTATATTTTATATACCGATATTACTTTATGATTATATATATATTATTTAAGTATTATTCAAATGGAGTTATTTCAAACTTAAAAATTACAAAGGAGTATAATTATGCAAAATAACAGTTATGATTTTGAAAATCTAAACATTGGTTGTAAAAGTATCATGGTATACATATTACAAAAAAATCTCAATCACGTAGGTGAACAGTTAAAAGAAGATGGTATTTTTGGAGAAGAGACAGATAAAGCTGTAAAAAAATTTCAATTAGAACATAGTTTAGAAAATAATGGTATTGTTGATTATAAAACGATGATAGAAATCGATGTGGAGTATGAAGCACAGCATTGTAAAGCTATATAAATAGATGAGCAAAGAGGCTCATCCATACTAAAAGATTATGCAGGTACTACAGAAACTCTTTTTTTACCTCGAGTAACATTGTCAAATTTAACAACACCCTCAACTTTAGCAAAGATAGTATGATCTTTACCCATACCAACACCTGTACCTGGGTGAACTTTAGTTCCTCTTTGTCTAATAATAATATTACCTGGGATAACTGTTTCGCTACCAAACTTTTTTACACCTAGACGACGTCCAGCTGAATCACGGTTATTCTGTGTAGAACCTTGACCTTTTTTGTGTGCCATATTTTTCCTTTATATATCTCTTCTTAAAAATGAACAAAGTCCATTTTTAATTCATCTCACTAAAGCTTCGCCTTCGTCGAGAAATTACGCTATAGATGTAATTCTAACTCTAGTAAAGTCTCTTCTGAAACCTCTTTTAAGCTTTGAATCTTTTCTTCTTCGTTTTTTATAGATGATAACTTTTTTATCACGACCTTCGTTAATCACCTCACCTTTAACCACTGCACCCTCTACGAAAGGAGTACCTACAGTTAATTCACCGTTGTCTAGTGCTAGAACTTCTTTGAACTCTACAGCACTTTTTGGATCAAGACTCATTTTGTCAAAACAGATGATATCACCCTCTTGAACTTTAAATTGTTGACCACTTGCTTTAATGATTGCGTACATTGCAAACCCTTCAGTAATTGTTGTTATTTTAAAAGTTTGAGATTATACCCAAAACATTTTTAATTTTGTTTTAAAGATATGCATAAAGGAATATTATTCCTATTTTACGCATGATAATTTGGTGACTCTTTCGTAATAGTAACATCATGAACATGACTCTCACTAAGTCCTGCACTTGTAATCTCAACAAACTCTGCTTTTTCCCAAAATGTTTTAATGTCTTTTGAACCACAATAACCCATAGATGAACGTAACCCACCTAGCATTTGATGAACAACAGAAGCAATTTTACCTCGATATGGCACACGCCCCTCTATTCCCTCTGGAACCAGTTTATCAGCAGCTGTTCCCTCTTGGAAATAACGGTCTGTACTACCTTTGGTCATTGCACCAATGCTTCCCATTCCACGGTACTCTTTAAACTGTCTTCCATTAAAAAGAATCATCTCTCCAGGAGCCTCATACGTTCCAGCAAGAGCTGAACCTAGCATAATGGAACTTGCACCCACAGCCAACGCTTTAGCCACATCACCTGAGAAACGGATTCCACCATCGGCCACAACAGGTACACCTAAAGCATTGGCTACTTGTGCAACCTCATCAATAGCAGAAATTTGAGGAACCCCAACACCTGTAACGATTCTTGTTGTACAGATAGAACCCGGTCCTATTCCTACTTTAACTCCGTCAGCACCAGCTTCGATTAAATCTTTAGCTGCAGCACCTGAAGCGATATTCCCTGCGATAACATCTACATCAAGCTTTAATTTTATCTCTTTAAGTGTATCAATAATTCCTTGTGAGTGACCATGTGCAGAGTCAAGTACAATAACATCAACACCAGCTTCAACCAACGCAGTTGCACGATCAAGTTGCCCCACACCGATAGCTGCACCTACTCTAAGTCTTCCATGCTCATCTTTATTTGCGTTAGGGAACTGCTGTTTTTTCTCAATATCTTTAATGGTTATAAGACCTTGTAAAATATCATTTTCATCAATAATTGGTAGTTTTTCTATTTTATGTTCTTGAAGTACTTTTGCAGCTTCTTCCAGTGTAATTCCAGCTTTTGCTGTTACCAATGGTGCTTTGGTCATCACTTCTTCTATCGTTGCAGACATATCCGTAATAAAACGCATGTCACGATTGGTAATAATTCCAAGTAACACCATATTTTCATCAACAACGGGAACACCAGAAATCTTATACTCACCCATTAATGCATCAGCATCAGCCACTGTTTTGTCTGGAGCGATATAGATAGGGTCAATAATAATTCCACTCTCAGACTTTTTAACTTTTGTAATCTGCTTTGCTTGAGTCTCAATATCCATATTTTTATGAATAATCCCAATTCCACCAAGATGAGCCATGGCAATCGCTGCTCTATACTCAGTGACCGTATCCATTGCTGCAGAGACCAAAGGAGTGTTTAGTGTTACACGTTTAGTAAGGTTACTTTTAATACAAACTTCTTTAGGAAGTACGGTTGAGTGTTGTGGTACCAAAAGTACATCTTCAAATGTCAATGCTTTTTTCTTAATGTTCATGTAATATTTTCCTTTATTTTTTGTAATTTATAACTTTTTCAAGGCTTAATGCCCCATCAAAAACAGCTTGTTCATCAAATGCTTTTCCTATAAGTTGAAGACCTATTGGCATACCTTCAGCATCTTTTGCAACAGGTAAAGAGATGGCTGGTAGACCTGCTAAGTTAATAGCAATAGTATACATGTCACTCTTGTACATCTCTAAAGGATCATGATTAGAACCAATTTTAGGAGCAACAGTTGGTGCAACTGGAGATAAAATCAAATCTGCCTCTTCGAATATAGCATTAAATTCATCACGAATCAAATGTCTTACTTTTTGTGCTTTCACATAATAGGCATCGTAATAACCAGCTGAGAGAACAAAGTTTCCTAGCATGATTCTTCTTTTTACCTCATCACCAAACTGGGCTCTTGTATTTCTAAACGTCTCTTCAAGGTTTCGACCTTCAACACGCTTACCATAACGAATACCATCAAAACGTGCCAAATTCGTTGTAGCCTCTGCTGTGGCTACTATATAATAAGTAGCAATATCATACTTGGTATTTGCCATATTTTTATGAACAATGGTATGTCCAGCTTCTTTTAATGCTTCTACTGTTTTAGCATAAGCATCTTGAATATCTTGACTCGATTCCAAGATGTAGTTATCAATAGTAGCAATGGTCAGTTTTCTTTCACTGTTCAAATTTTCAGCAACAGAAGTCAATTCCAAAGTAGAACAAGTAGAATCTTTTTCATCATGTGAAGCAATGGCATCATACAAAATTGCAGCATCTTCAACATTTTGAGTGATGGGTCCTATCTGGTCAAGAGAAGAAGCATACGCTGCCAAACCAAAACGACTTACACGACCATAAGTAGGTTTCATTCCCACACAACCACAGTAAGCAGCTGGTTGACGAATAGAACCACCTGTATCTGAACCCAAAGCAGCAATAGCGATTCCAGCAGCAACAGCAGCTGCAGATCCACCAGAACTTCCACCAGGTACTCTATCTTCTCCATAAGGGTTTTTTGTTACACCATAAAAAGAACTCTCTGTAGTTGACCCCATCGCAAATTCATCCATATTCGCACGACCAAAAGCAGAGAAACCTTTGGCTTGTAAATTCTCGATAACCGTTGCATTATAAGGAGCAACATACCCTTGAAGAATCTGCGAACCCGAAGTTACAGACCAATCTTTAACTTGAATGTTGTCCTTAATAAGAATGGGAACACCCTCACCTGCAGAGGCAAAGTCAATGTATGCATTCAACCCACCCTCTTTGGCTTTGGCTTCCATTTCCACTTTAAGGGCATCTAACTCTTCTTTACTTTTTGTTAATGCTTCTTTTAATGTAATCACGCTTTACTTCCTTTTTCTCTTATAATACTCAACAGTTAACAATCCGATACCAACCACTATAACAATAATAACAATAGAACCAATAATAACTTCATTACCTATTGGTTGGCTTAAGTCGAACATTATGCTACTACCTCAGCACAACGCTCACATGCACTCTCTTCATCTACTGAGGTAAATCTCCAACATCTTGGACATTTAGCCAACTCTGCTTTATGAACCGTAAAACTCATACCATCAAGCTCAAATGAACCTACCTGCTCACCTGAACAGGTGGCTTTAATTCCTGAAACCATAAACCAATCTTCTAGGTTTTTAGCATCTTGAATTGCAAATACAGAGCTATCACCTGCAATTTCAAGTTCAAGAGTTGATTTAATGAGTTTCTCTTTTTTAAGTTTATCAATAGACTCAGAGAATTTACCTCTGGCTTCTACCAACAGTTTATCATCAAACGCTCCACCCACATCTGGAATCTCTTCATATACTAGGTCAAATACTGACTCCATGTTACCTTTTACAATAGTAGGGGCATAATCTAAAACCTCATCTATTGTATAGGTTAATACAGGAGCAACAAGAGCCATCATTCCTTTAGCTATCAGTACCATAGCCGACTGTGTTGACATTCGTATAGCCGAGTTTTGACCATCACAGTAGAGTCTGTCTTTGGTAATATCCATATAGATACCACTTAACTCATTGGTTACAAAATTATTGAGTGTTGCAAAACCTCTTAAAAAGTCATAATCTTGGAACGAAGCATTAACCGAGTCAAATACCTCTTTGGCACGGATTAAAATCCATCTATCAAGCTCACCATATTCACTTGGCTCTACAATTCTCTCTAACCCATCCACATTTGCCATCAAGAATCTAAAAGTATTTCTTAGTTTTCTGTACTGCTCAGCTGTCTGCTGTAAAATTCCATCTGAGATTTTCAAGTCATGTTGGTAGTCTGAAAGTGCCACCCACAATCTAAGAATCTCCGAACCATACTGCTTAATCACTTTATCAGGAGCAATGACATTACCCTTTGATTTAGACATTTTTTCACCCTTAGAGTCTACTGTAAACCCATGAGTAATCAGCGTCTTATATGGCGACTTTTGGTGCATAGCAGAACTTAGTAACAGTGAAGTTTGGAACCAACCTCTATGCTGGTCACTTCCTTCAATATAAAGTGAAGAGGGATACTCACCAGCATCATAGTTCCCAGACTCTAAAACAGCATTCCATGTTGAACCAGAGTCAAACCATACGTCTAAAATATGACCTACTTTTTCAAGTTCATCTGCTTTGTACTCGCACTCTGGGTGGAGAAGCTCTGCTATCTCCATATCGTACCAAACGTCTGTACCTTTTTCTTCAAAGATATCAGCCACAAAGTTTAAAACTTTTTCATCAAAAATTACTTTCTTCGTCGCTTTAATTCTAAAAAATGCTATTGGAACACCCCAACTTCGCTGACGAGAGATACACCAGTCTGGTCGTCCCTCTATCATTGGCTTGAGTCTATTTTCTGATGTTTCAGGGTAAAACTTGACCTCTTCAAGAGAAGAAAGTGCTGACTCTCTAAGTGTTTTCTCTGAACCATGTGGTTTGTCATCAACTGAGATAAACCACTGATTGGTCGCTCTATAGATAAGTGGCTTTTTAGTTCTCCAACAGTGTGGGTAGGAGTGGGTAAACTTGCCAACTTTAAGCAAAGCATCACCCAAAAGCTCTAAAATCTTCTCATTGGCTTTAAAAATGTGCATACCCACAAAATCTTCAGGGTTAGGAAGTAAATTTAATCCTACAACAGACTCGTCATAACATCCACGCTCATCAACAGGCATAAGCACTTCAAGTCCATTTTTAAGTCCTACTTTGTAGTCATCTTCACCATGTCCAGGGGCTGTATGAACACAACCTGTACCACCATCCATCAAAACATGGTCACCCATAACAATCTTAGAACTTCGTCCATTTAAAGGGTTAATTGCTAAAAGTCCATTGAGTTCAGTTGCAGCAATCTTTCGACTTGAATGTCCTGCCACAACACCCTCTTCTATCATCGCTTCATAACGAGCTTCAGCCACAATGTGACCATGCTCTCCAAGTACGTACATCTCTTCAGGATTCAAGGAAATTCCTGTATTTGATGGAAGTGTCCAAGGTGTTGTGGTCCAAATAACAATACCAGCAGCACCTTTGATATCTAGTTTTTCTTTAGCAGTATCAGAGAGTTCAAAATTGACATATAATGTATAGTCCTCTTTATCTTCATACTCTACCTCTGCATCAGCCAAGGCAGTACGTGCAGCCCATGACCAAAAAATAGGTTTATGACGCTCTACCAAAAGACCTTTTTTTGCCACTTCACAAAGTGTTCTATAGATGTTCGCTTCAAATTTAAAATCCATAGTGATGTAAGGATTTTCCCAATCAGCCATAATACCCAATTGTTTAAACCCTTTTTTCTGACCATCCACAGCTTTTTGTGCAGTGATTCGACAAATCTCACGAAACTTAGAAGTTGAAAGGGTCTCTTTTTTAGCAGTACCCATTTTGTCTTCTACTTTTTGCTCAATAGGAAGCCCATGACAATCCCAACCTGGAACCATTCGTACCGATTTACCTTGAAAGTAGTTGTATTTTAAAATAATATCTTTAAGTGTTTTGTTCAAAGCATGACCGATATGAATGTCACCATTGGCATAAGGAGGTCCATCATGAAGCGTAAAGAGTTCAGCACCCTCTCTTTTGGTTTTCATCTGCTCATACATATTGTTATCGTACCATTGCTGGTAACGTTTTGGCTCATTGTTTGGTAGATTTCCACGCATTGGAAACTTTGTTTTTGGGAGTAATAGTGTGTCTTTAAATTCCATTTTGTCATGCCTTGTTAAATATTGATGAAATTATAGCTAAAAATATTTGTATCTTCTTAACACTCCAAAAGCTTTTGTCAATGATTGATATTCTACTTGCTCAATAAGTGCTTTATGCCCTAAATGAATGCCATCAAACGAACCAATAGCAATGGATTTTATGTTGTTTTTATACACGTTTTATTTCCTAAAATGATAAACATACTCAATATTTCCCGACTTTCCTGTGAGTTTTGAAGTCGTAACATAACACATTTCCCAACCAAGTTCAGCTGTTTTGGCTTCAAATTTTGCTTTGACTTCGGCAATGGCTTGTTCATTAACCACCACCCCACGGCTGTCACGTTTTACGGTTCTTCCCACTTCAAACTGGGGTTTAAAGAGTAAAATCATATCTTTTGAAGTAAGACGATTA
>Ga0256840_1002991_pt1 | contig 14175 bp, 12 predicted proteins | sample 355202metaG_FD_185969 | JGI IMG/M metagenome (GOLD analysis project Ga0256840, IMG submission 185969) | Hydrothermal vent microbial communities from Mid Atlantic Ridge, Atlantic Ocean - 355-202 | ecosystem: Environmental > Aquatic > Marine > Hydrothermal vents | place: Atlantic Ocean: Mid...
GTACTTACCGTAGTCGGAGTAGTTGTAAGTGTTGGTGTCTCTGCCAAGAGTTGAAATGGAATAATGGAAGTGATGCCATCATCTAACATAAGAGGCATCCATTTAGTTTTTAGTGGACTTGATGCATAAAGATACGCATGTGTAAGTGTTAATAAAATAAATATTGAAAGATATTTCTTAAAATTCGTCATTTTTCTCTCCCTAATGAGTAATATTGAAACAAGTATATCATATTAAATATAAATTACAAAATGATTACTTTACGTAAAATGGATAACTTTTTAACCCTACTTTGCCTGTAAAACTAGATACATTCACTGTTAAAATATGTTTACCTTTTTTAATGCCATTGGGTACAAAATTCCATGAGATAGGCATGAACCCGAGTTCTTCTTCTGAAGAAAATTCAAAATCTACAAAGAAACTTACTTCATATTTGGCTTTTTCAAGAGTAGCTTCATCTTCTTTATTCATAGAAACTTTAATCAATGTTGGTTTTCCATTTTTTATCACAGAAAGATTGTGTTCTTTTTCTGTGTTTTGTGGCATAGAGAGATAAAGTCTTGGATCTCTGTCTGTAATGCGACACATATAAAAATGTTTAGAAATAGCTTTGCCTTCTTTTTCTAGCAACTGTTCGTTTTTGGGTATTGTATTGCAAGAATGGTTATTGTCCTTGAAATAGCTATAGTACTCTAAATTTTTATGATTGGTTGTAATGATGGCATATTCTGGTAGAGTAAAAGCACTTACACTTACACCAAAATTCAATGTTGAGATATCTACCAAATTATCTGCATCTTTCATATCCCAGCGTTGTCTTACTTTACCTCTGTTTTTGGGCACCCAGTTAGAAATCATACGAAGCATCGGACCATTTTCTATTCCTGCTCGCACAAGTACTCTTGCAGGAGCCAAGAGTGTGTAGCTAATGTTTCCTGTTTTGTCTATCTTGGTTTGGAGATCTTTAAGTACTTCTCCTCCTGTAAAACGTGGGTCTATCGTTTGAGAATGCGTGTTGTTTTTTGCCGCCAATACAATATTGTAGGCTTCATCTGGCACAATGGTACCTTTACTGTCTTTACCATCCCAAACAAGTCTACCCTCCCCTTTTTTACTCTCTTTTTTTATGGTTCTAATGAGAGTATTGTCAGGTGTATAAATATCCCATGTGACGTTAGCATCTTCATTAAGTGTGTAAGAGAGTGTAAAAGTCTGTTTTAGTGCAGGAGAAAATTCGTTGCTTTTATACGGAAGCAGTGTGAGCAAATCTTTAGCAAATAGAACTGAATTGAGTAGAAGGAGTAAGAGTAGTTTTTTTGTCATTGTTTTACCTTTAAATTTCTGATTTTTGTATAGTTTATGGGCAACATTACATCTGTAACATTATCTTCTGGTGAGTAGTGCATCATCTTAGTAAGGTTTCCTGTACGCCTTAAAAAGAAAAAGCCCTTCCCATAAGGGGAAGGAAAACCATCGGTACTGTTTCCAAATGTAAGCTGTTTACTCAGGTGTGTTTTGAAATCATACTCCCAAATATGATAACTGCCTCCCTTGATAGAAGAAAAATAAATCTTGGTATTGTCTTTGTTCGCTCTTGGCTGATGAGACAACACATTTAGAAGTGTCATTTGATTGGCTTCACCCGTAACAAGATCCTTATGCCATATCTCTTGGATGATTTTATTGCATGCTTCTGTACAGGAAACATTGGCATAGTAAACTTTAGTATTGTTTTTGTACGGCTCTAAGGCAGTCGAGTATTGCGCATGTAATGTTTTCATTTTTTTATGTTTCAGGTCGATACTTACAAGCTTTGTTTTTTTGCTGTTTCTATTGATAAGTTCTACAAGCATTATTTGTTTACCTCCCTCTATAAAAGAGGGCTCTGTGTAGGCATTTTTATCACTTTTTAAAAGTATACTTTCATTGTTGTCTACAATAAGATGTACATTTTTATCTGAAGCGATATAGACAAGGCTGCCTGTAGTAAAATCATAGTCGTAGGTTCTTGGCTCTTGTTCGGTTATAATAGTGCGACAAGTACTTTCGTCTTGACACACAACAATATGCCAGCTCCCCTTTTCTAATGTGATAAACGAGAGTGGTGGTATTTTGGCAAAAAGTAGCGTCCCTAATGCAATAAGGACTAAAAGATGTTTCATTGTTTTTCCTTGCAGTAATGATTGATATAGTTAAATACTTTTGTAAGATTGGCATCCCCTACTTTGTCTGGGAAAAGTGGTACTAGACCTTCTTCAAAATGCATGATACTTGTGAACTCATGTTTTTTCCAAGGCATCATTTCTAGTACTTTTATCACCTTTACAAGGCTATTGCTACAGGTATCTGAGATATGGTATTTGCGTTTTGCCATTTCATAAGCAGTATATGTAGCATTACGTCTAAAATAAGCATTGGGTGTGTTGAGGGCAACTTCTTTTTTGACGGTTACAGATTTAGGGAAACTTTTAAAGGTGGCATCTTTGTCTACATAGGTTTTAATGAGCCATGCAGTGAGTATGGTATCGCTTTCAAAAGGATAATGGTTTTGGTACTGTGTAGCAGATGCGAACATAATAGTACTTAGCCATATATAAAACAGTTTCATGGTAATAGAGCCTTCCATTGGTTAATCCAGAGAGAATCATTTTTTTGGAGTATCTCTTGATAACTTCCTGTAAAAATAACTTTCCCCTCTTCTAAGACAACAATGATACTATCATTCTCTTTAATCCCAACAAAATGATGTGTGACCTTTATCAGGGAAAAGTGTTCTTTTCTCCGCTCTTTTTCTAACATCTTCATAAAAATATCAGCCTGTACCATATCAATATTTGCAAAAGGCTCATCTAAAAAAAGATAGCTTGGCTTAGCTGCAAGTGCACGAGCAAGTGCAAGGCGTTGCTGTTCCCCTCCAGAGAGTGTTTGCGGTTTTTGTTTTTGTTGTAAATCAAGGTTAACAAGAGAGAGATAATAGTCTGTTTCAGATTGCATAGAAAGAGATTTTCCTTTAGATAGTGTAAAGTTTAGATGTTCTTCCACGCTTAAATGCTCCCAAAGAGCAAAAGATTGAGAAAGATACATAAGCTTTTGCTTATATGCTTTATCGAGAGGAAAAAGCTTTGTATTGCCATCATCTTGTCTATATAGGGTACCCTTACCTTGCTCTAATCCTAAACAGGTACGTATAAGTGTACTCTTCCCACTGCCAGAAGCACCAACGATGAAATATTTGTTATTTTCTTTGAATACCAAATTTTTAATATCAAGGGTAAATTGCTTATTTTTTTGCAGTTGATAGTTTTGCATACAAATCATCGGATAGCCTTTTTACTTAAAAATGAAAGTATAGCAAAACAGCCTATAAGGAAGAGAATCTGCACTAGAGATAAAAAGGCGATATTGGCTTTGTCTCCATAGTGAAGTAAATTATATATCTTAACTATCATCGTTTCAAACCCTGGGGGAACAAGTAAGATAGAGACAGAGAGTTCATTGAGTGTAAATGTCATGAGTATCAAAAAGATGATTGTCCATACTGCCCATTGTTTAGGAAGCGTAATCTTGAGCCAACGCTGATAGATAGGTACAGGGAAGAAGTCTAAAAAATAATCTTTTTTCTCCTGCATGGCAAAAAGAAAAAGGAGTAAAAACGCAATGGGTAACAATACAAAAACGTAGCCTAGAAAAAAAATAACAAAATCGCCTACAGATGAAAATATACCTATCTTTTGATAAATATTCAAAAGAGATAAAGAGATGAGAGAATGAGGCAATAAAAGATAACATAAAAGTACACAAGCCCAAATGACGTGTACAGTTCGAGAAGCATACTGTTTTAGCATATGTTGAACAAGTATACTCAGTACGAGTGTACACAAAGAAACAGCTACAGCTACACTTAGCGTTTGTAGTATCACTTCTATATTATTGTTAAACAATATTTTTATAGACACGGCTAATGATGTTTTGAGCAATATGAAAAGCATAGCTCCCAACCATAGGTAAAGTGCAGCAAGTGTTATTTTTCCAAAGGGTGTATCTGATTGTATATTGAGAGAGATAGTATTGGAAAAAGATACGGCGTTTTTGTTAAATCCAAAAATAATGCCTAGACTCAACAGCCCCACTAGCATAAATGAGGGCAATGCTGAGAGTACGATTGTTTGCATCTCTTCCATAAGTGTCATTTGAGAGAGAAGCTCTTCTGTATAGGTGCGGTATCCCAAAATAGAGGGTACTTCCTGATCAATAAAAACCAAAACAAAAAGAAATAAAAAAGCAAGCCCTATTCGAAGACGTATTTGAGGAAATATAATATATCTATATGTTGACCATTTCGTAGTAGAAAGATAGTGTGCGATGGATAACGCTTCTGTTTGTATATATCGATAAATACTTATCCAAAAAAGTGTAGCAATAGGCAGGAGATGCAATGTAGCAATAGTGATAGATTGGGATAAAGGATTTAAAGTACCAAAGAGTTTGACCTGTTTGGCAACACTTAGTATCATAATTGGCTGAATCATAAAAAGGACTACTAGTACAAGAAGATACAATGTTTGCAATACAGTATGCTTTAAAGTACAAAAAGCTTTTGCAAAGAGTAACCCTGCCATAAGTGCCAGTACAGTAGAGAAAGACGATAGTATGATGGACTGTTTTAATGCTACTAAAAAACTATCTTGCATAAAAGAATGCAGTATATTTGCACCCTCGTAAATACCAATGCTTAGATAGGTACAAAGAATAAGCATTGGCAATGAAAAAAGTACAAGTACACTATAGGTTAGTAGTCTCATAAAATTTCTTTCATCAGCGTATAGCTATCTTCTAAGTCATTTAAAAGCAAGTTAGGAGACTCTGTCCACTGTTTTGGTTCTTTGGATTTACTTTGTTTAAATACAGAATACTGTACGGCTCCCAAATCAATGAGTTTTTGTTCCACCTCTGGAGTGAGTAAATACTGAATAAAGCGTTCCGCTGCTTTTGGATGGGGTGCATAGTTTAGTTGAGCAACCGTGCCTACTATAGAAAAAGTACCTGTACCATTTTGATTATAGGGTATCATGGCTATAGGAAGCCCCGCTTTTATACCTGCCAAGGCATCGTCGCTGTCTACTAGACCTATAGGGTATTTCCCCTCACCTACCAAATCTTTTACCACAGAGTTTCCTGCAAGATATGTGACCTGTGCCACTTTTATCTCTTTGAGCAATTGGATAAACTTCTTTTTTCCAAGAGCATGATAGAGTGCTGCAAAGTGTGTAGCTGCTGTACCTATATATGGAGAGGAGATGGCTACTTCATGATGATACTTTTTTGACCACAAAGTTTCTAATAGTTTTGGATACGCATCTTTTTTAACAAGTTGTGTATTTACAATAATCACTCGTTCTCTTTTGCCTATGCCAAACCATTTGTAATTGGCATCGTAATAGTTTTTACTTTGGTAGTTTTGTATCGAAATATTCGTATAAGGCTTAAAGAGGTTTTGTTTTGCAAGACGTGCAGTACGTATAGGCTCCGAATTCCAAAAAATATCTGCTCTAGGATGTGACTTTTCCATAAGCAGGCGTTTTTCTAATCCTACTGCTTTAGAAGCCTCTGTATCATACACGGCTAACACTTTTATACCTGTTTTATTTTCAAAGTCTTTAAAAATTTTTGAAGCATAGACTTGGTCTACTGAGGTGTAGATAATAATCTTTTTAGTCGTATTCTCTTTAGAGCATCCTAATATACCAGTCAACATCAAGACAAAGCATATTAATTTTAATTTTTTATACAATATCAATTCCCTACTCCCAAATATAATTCAATAATTATAATCTATATATTATCTTATCTTCTTAATTTGAGTATTTCAAATTACTTTATCAAACAAACTGTCAGATGTTAAATTAATTTCTATTCTAATAACGCTACTGCATCACTAAAATATTTTTTATCTTTCCATTTATTTTTATTTCCAATAATATATAACCTATCTTTGGCTCTTGTTGCCGCAACATTTAATAGGTTGGGTTTTGATGCTGCCCATGCTCTCGCACCCTCATTTTCAGGGTCACTACCCAATACCAAAATAACAACTTTTGCCTCTTTACCTTGTACTGTGTGTATTGTTCCCACTCTCTTTTTTACATCTATAAGTTTATTACTCTCAAAAAGTTCTTTTAAGCCTTTTACCACATCCCTAAAAGGGCTAATCAAATAAATATCATCTTTATTCACATCTTTATTAAGGAGCTCTCTTACTAGCTTTTCTGCCTGAATACCTTCTTCTGCTATCCAGTGTCCATTGTTCGTCATGGAAGGTACATCAATCCAGCAACTACTCGCTAATAGACTTGTTTTTTCTTCTTTTCCTTGTACCATGAGTCCTTTGTATGTAGTAATATTAGAAATATCAAACATAGGTGAGTTACAGCGTCTATGCACCCTTAAAGGAGAACCTACCCATATATCATCTTCTCCATCAGACTTTAATCCTGTACCATGCTGTTCAACAAAATCTGCCCTTTTTTGAACAGATGTAAAGTCAGATAATGCCATATGGTGTGCCTTAATTTCGCGATGCAGAATACTTTGCACTGATCCAGGCAACCCAACGATAGGCTCTAGTTGTAAAGGATCCCCTACTGCTACAACTCGTTTTGACCGCATAACTGCACCAACTGCTGCTTTAGCAGATGCTTGCCCTGCCTCATCTATAAGTAGCCAACCTATCTTGCTATCCCACAAGTGCGAAAAAAGTCTTCCAAAAGACGCAAATGTAGTAGAAACAACAGGAACGGTAAGAAAAAGCGTTCCCCATAAATTCAATACAGCCTCTGAATATTTTGTATTCTTACCTACTTTATTTTGAAGTACATCCATCATACTCATGAGGTTTACATATATTTGTTCAGCATTTACATCTATTGTAGCTTTATGAAGATTCATCGCAGAGATAAACACTTTTGTACGTTTTTCTTGATAAGGTTTATCATGTGTCCAAGGTGAACTTTTTTCTCTTTGGGCATCATCAACACTATATTTTAATTCCTCGTCAAGTAAATTTTTTATTTTGTCATGTGCTTTTTCTTCATCTTGTAGATTGTTATTGGCTCGAATCGCTTCAAATTGATACGCTTCAATTTTCTCTACCATTCTTTGATTAAAGGTTTTTCTAAAAGGAATAAAATCTAAAATTTTATCAAAAAATGTTGGAACTGTATTTTTTAGACGATTTAAATATGATTCAATCTTTTCAAGGTTTTTTTTGCTTTCTTCTACTTTCTCTCTACCTTCCTTTTCATCGTAAAGTATTTTTTCCTTTTCTTGTGTAGCTCTTTCTACCTCTTCTAGGGCATCCGTAAATCTTTTCTTTGCCTCCTTCCATTTTTTTACTCTGAGTGCCTTATCTGTAGATTTAGTATTTTTTAAATAAACTTGGAATCCATCATATTCATCATTTTTTTCTTTATTTTTAAACCAATAATTGCCGACAAATTTACTTTTATTACTAGAGTTTCCTAACGGTGCCGCACCACATCCCCATGCTTCAGTATCTATAAGCCCACTACCAATCTCTTCAAAGAAATCTATCTCATCTAGCCATTTAGGATCAATACTATCAATGGCAGGAATCTCTTTTGTTACATTTTCAACAGCACCATTATTACTTGATGCAACGACAATCTCATATCCTCTTAACTTCTCACTCAGTGGATAGTAGTATCTTTGATAGTCATCAATTTTCCAAATGGGTTTTTTACTCCCAAACATCTCCTTCGGGTCTTTCATCATCGAAATTTTTTTAGTACGTTCTGTGATAATTGAAGCTATGAGATCTCGCAACATCGTTGTTTTACCTGTTCCAGGAGGTCCATTTACCGCATAGATACCTCCATTAGCAAAAAGCCTCTCATTAATAGAATTAATAGCAAACTGTTGGGAGTACACCAATGGATACCCTCCTGATGTTGGCCAGCATGCTTCTGGCAATTTACTAGGTTGTAGTTTTTCGTATACATACTCTATATTTTTACGTATATCTATACGAATGCCATGCTCATCCATTTCAAGGTAGCTTTCAAGAATATTGTTTGTGTTGCCATCTTTCACGTATTCAATCGTTTTATAAAGATCTTCTATATAAAAACTATTGAGCAAATCACTATCATTGGATGCACTTTCTACATTTTGAAGATGTTTCTTTTTAGCGATAACTTGAAACGTATCATCATCCAGTAGTACTCCACCCAATATTTCTTTAAGCTCTTCATCTCTCGTACGAGAAAATGCTTCAAAGTTGTAAGTCTCTTCAGTAGAGATATTATTAACTTTTTCTGTATACATATTTTGCATAGATTCGAAGGACATATAATCAAGATGGATTAGTTTTTTATGTTTTACTATGTCTTTCATCGCCCATGGAGCTGTCGAAAACTGTACTCCATCTGTTTGAAACTTTAGTTGATGGTCAAATGACAACACATAAGAAACAGCAAGTCCATTTTGCACTCTCTCTTCGAAGTCATCTTCAACACCAAGTATATCAAGCAAATTTTCTTTGATATTCTCAATCTTATAAAGTCCACCATAAAGATAGAATTCCCATACCCAAGACTTCTTACTCTCTTTACCAATATTTTCAGATGCTAGTTTATGTATCTTAGCAAAGACATCCTCAAGTGAGCCTCTAAAAGATTGTTGGTTCTTTTCATTTAGCTTAGAGGGTGCATCTATTGTCTGAGGTAGTAAAAACTCCTCTATGTGCCAATAGCGAAGTACATCTATCATTTTTTCTTTATTCATTATAATTTTCCTCTAACTTTAATCGTACACTCTAAAGACACAAACACTAGACACACGCCCCACTCTCTTTTATAGACTGCTTCAAACTCTCAAACTTTCTATTTTCAATATAAAATTTCATCCATGACTCTACCCAGCTTGGAACCGTTTGTTGTTCCCTCCCCCCGAAAATCTTCTGCCATCACATCACACTCCACTCTTGTACTGCAAGGTGCTTGCGTGTTTTGTTGTTTGGCATCTGCACTGAGTGTCGTACTTATCAACATAAGTAAAAAGGTTAAGGTTGTGAGTTTTGTTTTTGTCATTTTTGTCCTTAGTTGTGGTTTAAGTGGAAGTAATATTAGAGGTGTGTATCTCTAATATTACTTCTAGTAGAGGGAAAGATTTTTATTGAATTAAGGGAAATGCCTCTTTAAAACCTCTTCTATTTCCTCTTTAATCTCTTTTATTTTATCATCAGTTAAATCACTTACATCAAATTCCACTTTTACTTTTTTGGCCCTACCCTCAAAAGAATATGGCACTTTCGAATGCGAAACTTTTTCTTTTTTATTATACTCTCTCAATGTTTTTCTATCTAATTTCTTAGCTACAAAATCAAAGTAGACTTTTACTTGTTCTTTAATATTTTTTATTTTTTGTATTTCGTATAATGCCTCTATATCGTTTGTACTTTTGTTTTTACTCAAATCCGTTATAATCTCATCATCTAATTGTAGTACTTTCATTACTTTACTTACATAGGATTTTGACTTACCCAAAGCCTGGGACAATTCTTCTAGATTTGAATAGAGTTTTTTATCCATGGCTTGACGTAAAGAAAGTGCTAATTCAAGAGGATTAAGATTGTCTCTTTGTGTATTTTCAAGTACTGCTATCTCAAAAAGTGCTTTATCACTTTCTTGTTTGGGAAGTATCGTTTCTTCTTGTACAATAGCTTTGATGGTTTTAAGCCCTAGTTGCTTATGTGCCATCCAACGTCGTTGTCCCGCTTTAAGAATATATCTATCCTCTCCCACCTTGATAACAGCAATAGGTTGAATAAGCCCATGTAACTTAATAGATCGTGCTAAGTCTTTAAGTTCCTCTTCATCAACATGAAGCCGTGGTTGCATAGGATTATTTTGGATATCATGCACATTCAGTTCTAAAAATGTTTCACCATCTATAGGTTTCGCATGCGAAACTTTATCATTGGTTTGAAGATGTGCATCTTCTCCCGCTGCAAGTATCATCGCTGCATTTATTTTTCTTTTTGCCATTATCTTACCCTCTCTTCATTATCTCTTTTATTAGCTGTTTTAACTCTTTTTTTGCCTTACTTTTTCCATCAATTTCGGTAACACCTTTTCCTTCTTCCATGCTTCTATAAAAATCTGCTCTGTGAGCTATAATAGTGTCCATAAGTTTAAAATGTTTTAGATTATCAACAAGATCTTCCATCACAGAAAAATCTTTGGAAGTAGGGCTGACATCATTGAGTAATATATCTGCTATTATATTTGTTTTCATCTTAGCAGACAACTCTTCTATAATTTGATGAAATTTATAGAGTCCTGCCATCTCAGTAACTCTGTCTACAGCAGGCGTAATAATAATATCTGAGATATAAATAGCAGCTCTATTTAAATTAGAGTCAAACCCTCCCACATCTATAATGATGTGTTTATCTTCAGGCCATTCATCCATAAGTTTTATAAAAGCTTCTGGTGTTTCAGGTTGGATTATCTTCAGTTTTTTATGTCCATTTGCTTTGCGTAAATTGTTCGTATAAACCAATGTTTTTTGAAAGTCCAAATCAACTATTGGAGTTTTAAGTCCTATGGCTAAATGCCATGCCAACAGTGATTTACCTACTCCACCTTTAGAATGTGCCACAGTTATTATCATCTTTTTTTCCTAAAAATATGGTGTAAAAGTTTCGCATGCGAAATTAATGTTAAATAGTATCATAGTTTCGCATGCGAAACCCTTAAGGGTGTTGTCACTTTAAGAAGTGTACAATATCTACTATGGAAAATAAAAATAACCAACTTGCCCTTTTTAACGTTGTAGAAAAAATAGAAAATAGTACATCCACCATAACAGAACTTCGTATTCCCATATTCTCTCCAGTACAAAAACTTTCTGGTAACTCTGTAACAGCAAGAGAGTTTAAAAAAAATGGAGGTATTCGTATTATACAAACTTCATGGGGAAAGGTAGAAATTCGCGGCCGTAAGCTACTTACTCAGGTACATAGAGATTTACTTGATTGTATTTACACCCATGCATCTAAAGTTTTACCTTTGCCTACAGAAGAAGTGGTCCTTGTTTTTTCACAAACTAAAATCCTCAAAGAATACAGTCGAGATAGTAAAAGTGACCATTGGGAAAATCAAACTAAATGGCTTAAGGAAAAAATAAAAGAGATACGTGATATTACTGTCAACTATGTTGACACAAAAGGAAACTCTTTTGACTTTAATCTTATCTCTCATCTTGATTACTTAGAAGAGCATAAAGCCTATTCTATTACTTTAGATAATCGTTATTTAAAGTTTTATGAACGTGAACTTTCTATTAACTATAAAAAAGAGTTGACAAAATTACTTCAGGTAGACTCAGCACTTATAAAAGCAATTATACGTTGGTTTTTTACACATAAAAAAGAGTCCCGTTTTAAACTTATGACAGTTCTCGAGGCATTAGGGTTCCCTATAGACTCACCAAAGTCCTTACAGGTATGTAAACGAGATATAAAAAGCCGTGTAGGAGAATTACAATCATTTGGTATTGATTATAACCCTAAAGAGGAAATATTTTATTATAGAGGAAATTCTGCAGTAGGGTTTATTCCTTCATTATTTAATCAAAAAAATGAATTGGTTGAGACACCTGTATTAAAACCTAAAAAAACGATAGCAGATATGGTAAGTGTGGCTATTACTCTTGATAATGAAAAGGAAATTATTCAATCTATTTCTTATGAAACGGAAGGTGCTTTGATATGTGCAGCATATGTTGAAACTAAAAATAAAAAGAACTTTCGTATTAAAAACAAAGAAGCCTTGGAAGAAGCATCTTTTGAGCTGGAAGTTATATTATATTTAGAGTCTATTTTATATAAAGCATGACAGAGTCATCATGCTTTATATAAGAGACTTAAAGCTCTTATATAAAGAATCTTTAACTCTTAGTAGCCCTCTAATAAAGCTTCCTCATGACTCTAATATAACCTCCATTAACCTCTAATATAACGTCCAGACACTCTAATATAACTACCTGAAACCCCTAATATAACTTCCACTTTTTTGAAAATAACCTCTAATATAACGTCCAGTAGAGGATTATAGGGATAAAGAAAGCAATAAGAATTTACTTGACTAAATGCTTTTTTAGCGTTATAGCCTACAATAACACTAAAAAAAAGGTATAAATGACTTAAAACCCTCTAATATAACTTCCATCAAATATTTTGATACTCTAACATTGCATCCATGAGTGTAGAAATTACACCTCTAATATAACTTCCATCAAAAACAATAACTCTCTAATATTACTTCTTATGGTTTGAGTTAAACCTCTAATATAACTTCCTCAAACCTCTAATATAACTTCCTAGCAGATTTTTTATAGATTTTTTAAAAACTTGATATAGCATATAAAACTAGCTATGATGACAGTAATATAATTATAAGGGTATCCATGAATACATCAAATGTTAACTTAGATTATGAACGTGCAGTACTCAGTGGGATTATATTTGATTCGAGTTTGATGATTCGAGTACAAGCATTAGGTATGAGTGCAGGTGACTTTTACCATCCATTCCATAGTAGACTTTTTGAATCTTTGGAATATTTATATGAAAATAGTGCAATTGAAGAAACTATTATAAAACAGCATATGGGGAAAAACTTTGATGAAGTAGCAATGTTGGATGTTTTATCAGCATTGCCTATTACACAAATAGAAATTTATGCCGAAAAACTAAAAGAGTTTTCACAGTTACGAGATTTTAAACGCATGGCACAGCAAATACTATATAAAGTAGATAATGAAGAAGATATTACTGCAACCATACATCTAGTTCATGAAGAGTTGGAACGGGTAGAGGAGGGGAATAGGGAACTTTTTAACATCGTAACTTTAGATCAGGTAAAAGCAGAAGAGGCTGAATTTATCTGTAAGGCTTGGCTACCATTTCCTAAACACACAGTTTCTTTAGTTACTGCAGGGGGTGGAGTTGGAAAGTCTTTTTTATTACTACAAGCAGCTATGCGTATGATACGTGATGAAAAATTAAAAGTGTTTATGTGGTTGAGTGAAGATGCTTTATCGCTTTCTAAATACCGTTCAGAGTTAATAGCTAAAAATATTTTAGAATCAGATATTTCAGTATTTACTAAAAATCTACATATCGCAGGAGCAGACTCAGAGACCATTCATTTTTTAGAAGAGAGTAGAGCAGGGGTAGAAGTAAGTTCCAAGTTTTATCAGTTTAAGAGAATGCTTAAAAATTATGATGTCATTATACTTGATCCATTGATTGCAATGTTTGGTGCAGATGAAAATAACAATGCACATGCTAGAAAATTTATCAACCTTTTTACGCGTTGGGCGACAAAAGAAGAAAAGACTATCATTTTCATTCATCATGGAGCAAAAAACTCATCTCAAAGCAGAGGTGCCAGTGCATTTGTAGATGCGGTGCGTTTGGTCTACAAAGTTGAACATATTAAAAATGATGCGGGTGAAATTAATGAAGATGACAAACGTTGGATAATTTTAGACAAAGACAATAATGGTGCTAAGAAATATCTAGGCACAACAAAAGTAAAAAGGCAGGTTTTCCCGCAAAAAAGAAAAGTGATTGAAATTGAGTATGAATAAATCTACTAGGATACTAGCAATATTGTCAATATATTTCATTGAAACAAACAATAATATAATTAATTGTATGATATACCATACAATTTAAAGGATTATCATTGGATAAGACAGAAATATTAGAAATACTCAATGACTGGAACTATTGGAATAGAGTATTGCCACAAACACATGCTAGACCACTTTATGGAGATAAGTTAGACCTTTGGTTGCAGACTGATGAAGTGGTAGTAGTTAAAGGCATAAGAAGAAGTGGTAAATCAACATTAATGATAAATAGGATTAAACATCTGCTTTCTATGGGTGTGGATGTTAAAAATATACTCTTTGTCAATTTAGAAGACCCTAGGTTTATCAATCACCTTGATGTGGCACTGCTAGAACAGATAAAATCTGTCTACCTTGAGTACCTAGACCCAGATAGTAAACCTTACCTCTTTTTAGATGAAATACAAAACGTGCCTTCTTGGGAGAAGTGGGTAAACAAAGAGTATGAAC